>Ga0190275_10002928_pt1 | contig 12134 bp, 7 predicted proteins | sample Popmic550T_FD_133745 | JGI IMG/M metagenome (GOLD analysis project Ga0190275, IMG submission 133745) | Populus adjacent soil microbial communities from riparian zone of Yellowstone River, Montana, USA - 550 T | ecosystem: Environmental > Terrestrial > Soil > Riparian zone > Trees stand | place... | reverse complement strand
TCTTTCCCATGCTGTCGGCCACGGCGGCGCCGCCAGGGGGCGCGGGGCGCGACGAGGCGTCCATTCGCAAGATCATCGGAGGGATGTCGCTCGAGGAGAAGGTCGGGCAGATGTTCATGACCTACGCGTACGGGCAGAGCGCCGACGACGCGGACCCGGCCATGGTCGCGGCCAACCAGCAGGCGTACGGTCTCGACAACTTCGAACAGCTGATGGATGAGTACCACCTCGGCGGCATCATCTACTTCGCCTGGTCGAACAACGTAAACAACCCCACACAGATCGCCGGGCTGTCGAACGGGATCCAGGACAGCGCGCTGTCCCAGCCCTCATCGGTTCCGTTGCTCGTCTCGACCGACCAGGAGCAGGGAGTGGTCGTCCGAGTCGGCCCGCCCGCAACTCAGTTCCCAGGCAACATGGCTCTGGGCGCGGCGCGCGGGGCACCGAACGCTCGGACGGCCGCAGAGATCACTGGACGTGAGCTCCGGGCGATCGGGATCAACGAGAACTTCGCCCCGGTGGCCGACGTAAACGTCAACGCGCAGAACCCCGTTATCGGGGTTCGCTCGTTCGGGTCCGATCCCGAACTCGTGTCGAAGCTTAGCGCAGCGCAGGTCAAGGGCTACCAGTACCAAGAGGTGTCGTCGACCGCTAAGCACTTCCCGGGACACGGTGACACCAACGTCGACAGTCACACGGGACTGCCGGTGATCAGCCACACTCGCGAGGAGCTGGGGACCATCGACCTGCCTCCGTTCGAGGCTGCCATCGACCGCGGCATCGACGCCATCATGACCGCGCACATAGTCGTTCCCGCATTGGACGACTCTGGTCGGCCGGCAACGCTTTCCAAACCAATTCTCACAGGCTTGTTGCGCAAGGAAATGGACTTCGACGGCCTGATCGTCACCGACGCGCTGACCATGGAGGGCGTGCGCGAGATGTTCGGGGACGATCGTGTGCCGATTGAGGCGATCAAGGCGGGCGCCGACGTATTGCTTATGCCTCCGGACCTCGACCTCGCGTACAACGCGGTGCTGGATGCAGTTCGCGGAGGCGAGATCGGTGTCGGTCGCATCAACCAGTCAGTTCGTCGCATCCTCAGCTTGAAGATGAAGCAGGGCCTGTTCGAGGACCCCTACGTAGACGTCAACAAGGTTCCGTTCAGGGTCGGGACACCCCAGCATCTTGCGATCGCGGACGAGATCACCAACAAGACCGTCACGCTCGTCAAGAACGACGACGATGTGCTCCCACTGCCGCCGGGGACGTCTCAAGACGTGCTCGTGACCGGGTGGGGAGTGTCGACGACGCAAACCCTTGCCGCCGGCATCGCTGAGCACGGAGCGACTACCGAGGTCTACGAAACCGGCAACAATCCCACCGCGGCACAGCGCCAGACGGCGGCGACCAAGGCCGCCACCAAGGACCTGGTCGTGGTCTCTTCCCACAGGGCTTGGGCCAGCCTCGAGCAGCAGGATCTGGTCGAGGACCTTCTGGCGACGGGCACTCCCGTAATCGTGCTCGCGGTCCGTGACCCGTACGACATCGCGTACTTCACGGACGCCCCCACCTACGTCGCAACCTACAGCTACAGCCCGGTCTCGCTCGCGGCGGCGACCAGGGTGCTGTTCGGCGAAGTAAATCCGACCGGCAAGCTTCCGGTGTCGATTCCCACTGCGGAGGATCCCGATGCCGAGCTCTACCCGTATGGACACGGCCTGTCCTTCGAGGATTGAAACGACCGACAGAAACGGCGACTAAGTCTGCACCGACACCGGTTTGGAGTCGGTTCATGGCTTCTCACGTCTGGTGGAGGACTATGGTCCCGCTGGGTCGGATGGTCGCCGAGACTTGCGCCAGGGTATCGATTTGAGAATCGGCTTCGCCAAGCTCGGCGACGCCGTAGGTGGTTGTGAGTGCGATGACTAGCGCGCCCGAAGCGCGCGCCGCCTCGATGCCAGCGGGCGCATCCTCGAACACAATGCAGTCTGCGGCGGCGACTCCAAGAGACTGAGCCGCTTTGATGTAGCCCTCTGGATTGGGCTTTCCGATTGCAACGTCATCACCGGTGATCAATACCGGCGGTGTCGGGAAGCCGCAGGCCTCGATGCGCGCACCGGCCAGCCTGCGGGGGCCGGAGGTGACGATTGCCCAGGATGCACCAACGAGTTGACGGAGTAGGTTGTGTGCTCCGAGCAGGGGGGCGATCTCTGTCGCTCGGGTGACCTCGTCATCCTCGAGTGCCAGCGCCTCTGCCCGCGCGTCGAGGTGGGGAGCAACAGCAGCAATCGTTTCGGCCGTGCGACGACCGTGCGCGTGAAGGATGACGTCCTCGTAGAGGAATCCGTGCTGATCTGCCCATCCGCGCCACGCTCTTTCAACCGCTGCCGTCGAATCGACCAGCACCCCATCCAGATCGAAGAGAATCGCGGCACCTTCCCACCCCTCGAATCTCATCCCTTGATGTATTCCTCGACGACGGTCAAGAGTCTTGCCCAAGCGCGCTTCGGAGATACCCGTCGTGTTGCATAAGTCGCTCGGCAGCGGCCGCGTACCTATCGCCGGTGAGCACCATCAGGATCGCGATCTTGGTCTCTCCTTTCGCAGCATCGAGGGCACGGTATGCCTCTTCCTCTGTGCACCCCGTCGCCAGCCTGATGATTCTGCGTGCGCGGAACCGTTGCTTCTCATTCGAACCGCGCACGCCCACCATCAGGTTCCCGAAGGTGCGACCTAGACGCACCATCGTGATCGTCGAAATCATGTTGAGGACAAGCTTCTGAGCGGTGCCTGCCTTCAGCCGCGTCGAGCCGCCAATCACCTCTGGGCCGGTGACGATTTCGATCGGTAGGTCCACTTGTCGCGCGATCGGTGAGGACGGATTGCACACAAGCCCGACGGTCAGCGCTTTTTTACCATGCGCGTGCTCGAGGGCCCCCAGCACATAGGGCGTCCTCCCGCTCGCGCTGATGCCCACGACTGCATCGTGAACGCTCACTGATCTTGCACTTAGGTCTGCGGCTCCCCCCTCCGCATCGTCCTCGACTTCCTCCGATGCGTTCACTATCGCTGTCTCTCCGCCCGCGAGCACCGTTTGGATCCGCTCGGGACCGACATCGAAGGTGGGGCCGCACTCCGACGCGTCGAGCATGGCAAGGCGGCCGGAACTTCCCGCCCCCACATAGAGGAGTCGTCCTCTGCCCCTCAGCCGGTCGACTATGCCGTCAACCGCCAACGCGACTTGGTCGCGTGCCAGCGCGACGGCGCCGGGAACCAGAGCGTCCTCTCGGTTCATCAACTCCACCAGCTCGGTCGTCGACATCAGATCGAGGCTAACGAGGCCGTTTCGCTCAGTTTCGGTCCCGAGCCGATCAAGAGTCGGGTCTCGCTCGTTCATTTTTTCGTGGCTCCTACGTCCAAAGCGTGACGGATTTCGGTGTGTGAGCAGATTGAACCCCAGCCAGCGCTCTCAGTGGTCGGCAACTTAAAGGTATAGACCAGTTGGACTCCTACCATAGCCGGACATAGCGACGTCCTTGCCATCTGGTCTAGACCAATATTAGGATGCATGTGATTTCGCGGTCCTCGGTTCGCTTGAGGCCGCGCTGGTCTTCGGGGGAGGGAGAGTCAATGTTCGCAAGCCTGCAACGAGTCGGTAGGTCCCTGATGATGGCGATCGCGGTGCTGCCGGCGGCGGCACTGGCGCTGGGACTCGGCAACTATTTCAAGACAGTGTCGTGGCTGTCGTGGGGCGAGACCCTCTGGGTCATTCTCGAGGCCGGAGGGAACGCGGTGCTCGCGAACCTGCCGCTCATCTTCGCCATCGGGGTCGCCATCGGATTCACGGGAGGGGCGGGGGCCGCGGGGCTGGCGGCCGGTGTCGGCTACGTGATCCTGAAGGCGATCAACGACATCTCGATCATCACCGAAGCGCCTCCGGATGGAGAGGCGGTCGTCGTCAACATGGGGGTCCTCGGCGGCATCCTGATCGGTCTGATTGCCGCGGTGTTGTACGACCGCTACAAGGACATCCGACTGCCCGACTACCTCGCGTTCTTTGGAGGTCGCCGCTTCGTGCCCATCGTCACGGCCTTCGCGGCAATCGTTCTGGGCGCCGTCGCCTACTTCGTCTGGCCCCCGATTGGTCGAGTCATAGAGGACTTCGGAGACTGGATCGTGGGGGCCGGGGCTCTCGGCGCCTTTGTCTACGGGATCGCCAACCGCGCGCTGTTGCCAATGGGGTTGCACCACATCCTCAATGCGCTCGTGTGGTTTCAGTTCGGCACATACATCACACCTGGTGGTGAGGAGGTGTCGGGCGACCTCTCGCGGTATCTGGCAGGGGATCCCGAGGCAGGGCTGTTCATGGCCGGTTGGTTCTTCGTCATGATGTTCGGCCTCCCTGCCGCGGCCTACGCGATGTACCGAGCGGCAGAGCGCGACCAGAAGAAGGCGACCGGCGCCGTCATGGGCTCCACCGGCTTCACCTCGTTCCTCACAGGTATCACCGAGCCGATCGAGTTCAGCTTCTTGTTCCTGGCCCCATTGCTCTACGCGGCACACGCGGTTCTTTCTGGGCTCGCCCTGGTGGTCGCTGACGGGCTCAATATCAAGATGGGATTCGGCTTCTCGGCCGGACTCATCGACTACCTCGTCAACCTGCATCTCGCGACAAATGCGTTGCTTGCCATTCCGGTGGGTTTGGTGTTCGGGGTCGTGTACTTCTTGATGTTCTCGTTTGCCATCAAGGCGTTCAACTTGCCGACTCCGGGGCGGGAGAACGTAGGGGCGCTCGGGACGGAACCGATAACCGCGTCCGGAACCGCGCCGGCGTAGTCATTTCGTCTTGAACGACTCTCTGCTGGTGGTCGCGATGGCGGCGGTGTGGTGGGTGCCGACTTTCGTGTGCCTGAGCGACCTCCAGCGGAAGAGCGAGGCAAGCTCACAGAGACCGCCGGACAAACGAATTCGGCGAGTCGTTTTTTGGAGGTGGACGGCGGTCCTGTGCGTGCCGGTCGTCGGCGCGCTCTTGTACTGGAGCAGGGGAAGGAGAGAACTCGATGGTGGCGCGTGATTTTCGGGCAGCTTCAATCCCAGACTTAGTCGCGCGTACTCAATAGAGTTTTCCTCATGTCCGAAACAGACCCCGCGATCGAGCCAGCGCTCCACCTACCCAAGGAGCTAACCTTCGGGCGCCCCAAAGGCGAGCAACTTCAGGAGATCCTCGAGGGCTATATCGCGTCACTCGAGCCGGGAACCATGCTGCCTTCCGAGCGACTGATGGCCGAGCGTTTCGGGGTGGCCCGCATGACCGTGCGCAGTGAATTGGAACGACTCGCGTCCAAGGGGCTCATCTACCGGCTGCAGGGGCGCGGCACGTTCGTAGCCGAGGCGAAGATCACTCAGTCGGTGACGCTGAGCAGCTTCAGCGAGGACATGAGAGCTCGAGGCATGACTCCGGGATCGCAGGTGCTGTCGCAGGAGGTGGTTTCGGCCAGCGATATCGTCGCTTCCAATCTCGAGGTCGCACCCGACTCTCCCGTCGTTCGCATCGAACGCGTCCGGACCGCGGACGGCGAGCCCATGGCGCTCGAACGGGCTTTCCTTCCGTCCCGCAAGTTCCCCGGGCTCGAGGACGAGGATCTCGCAGGAGTCTCGTTGTACGAGGTTCTCGAACGTCGCTACGAAGTGCCCGTGCACACCGCCGTCCAGCGCGTCGGGTCTGTCACGCTCGATGATGAGGAGGCCGATTTGCTCGGCACTCCCGGGGGCCAAGCCGCCTTCCTGATTCAACGCGTCACACGCGCCGCCGATGAGGCAGTCATCGAATACGTGCGCTCGCTTTACCGTGGCGACCGTTACGAGGTTCACACGCGCCTTGAGCGTTGAGTTTCTCGTGACGACGACCCGCTCGTGCGAGGCGTGAACGTCTTCCTGCAAACCGAACTGGCCGGACGTTATCGAGGGCTCCCGAGGAGGGTGACGTCGAGTACGCACTGACGAAGGCCAAGTGGGAGCAGCAGAATCGCGTCGGACGATGAGTCTCGATCATTGCCGTTTGGCTCGTCGTCGTGCGACAAAGCGCTCCGATTTCTCGTGAGTCCCGCATCCCTCCATCGAGCACCAGCGGCGGCTTCGGTTCTTGGTTGCGTCCAGGAAAAGCCATGAGCAGCGCCCGCAGCTCTTGATCCGCTGCAAGTCCCCCGAGGTCAGGAGCTCCACCGCGGAAGCAACGACCGGCCACAACACGCTGTCCAACTCCTCGTTTCTTGACCAGTCCCAGACGAAGGCGTCGCCCCGGCGCACCAATGACCCGCGAGCAACTGCCTCTCCATGGATGCCGCGCAGGGCATCCAGGCTCGCATCCGGTGGATTTTTATCCAGCGCGACCGCCTCGAACACCTCGTAGATGTCGGAGCGCAGTGCCCGGATCCGTCGGAGAGCTGCCGCTGACTCGGCGGGATAAAGCGCCGCTCGGCCCGCGGCAGCATCCGCCGCTTCGGTGGATAGGACACTCGCCCTGATGGCCCATGCGAGCAGGTGCTCGTAGTCGAGAAGCCGGTCGAAACCAGGTTTCCCGTCCGGAGCTGTGTCCCTGGTGTTGGCCAGGTCGAGGGCGAGGTGGCCCCCTTTGAGCCGGATCTCCTCGATTACCTGTGGTGTTTCCATCTAAATGCACTTTACTGGTTGACAGCCCCCAGTCAAGTAGATAGTGTCTATCTATAAGGAGATAGCCGGTAACCAAAGGAGGATCCAATGCTCGATCTCACCGCACTCGTCTTGTCCCAGCGCCTCGTCGCCGAGCAGTTCTCGGAGGAGCCGCCCCGACGTGGCCGGCCTCGCAAGAGTTCCAGCGGCCAGCCGGTCCGCGTTCGTGCCGCCCGGGCACTGAGGGTCGTCGCCGACGCTCTCGAGCCTGCGCCAGAGAGCCGCCCCGCGAGCTGATCCTCCCGGCCTCCACCCGAGGTCGAAATAACCTCGGGTCGGGGAGGTCTTCCATGTCCAGACCAAGACTCGTGCGTCCCAGCACCAACAAGATGATCGCCGGAGTGTGTGCCGGGTTGGCCCCACGGCCTCGTGAGGCACCTTCTTAAACTCACGATTTGACCAGCGCGAGCCATTTCGCAGAGCGCGAGCCTGAGCAGTCGCGGTAGTGCGGTGCGCCAACACACAACCGCTCTTTTCGTGCGCCAGAGCATCCCGCTGGACCACCAAGGGTGCAACAAGGGAAAGAACTCAACTAGTCCGCGGCGACGACCGCCCTTTGTCAATACGCGAGGGGTTCCGGTGCAGGTCCCCAGTGCCGGCTCGGGGGTTTGCTCGGTGCTCCTGCTGTTCTTGAACTTCCTGTTCTTCGGGTTCTTCTTCGTCAACCTTCGTCGCCGACACATTCTTCGGTGGGCCGTTGGTCTCTTGTGATCTCGAGGGGGGCCGGGTCGGCGTGATGCCACTCGGCCCCTGGGCCGGTCCCTTGTGGCTTCGTTGGAGTTCACGTTAGGGATAAGGAGAACAGCGGCACATCGGGTGTATGCCCTATTTGAACCTTCAGGTGCCTTATATCATCGTCCGATTCGTCGACTATGAAGGTCTTTGGGGGGCCCTTAGACGCGACCGTGGTGACGCTTGCGGCATTGCGCACGGAGCTTGCTTAGGCGGTTGAATGAGGATCCGACCGTCGTTCTGGAGGAAGGAATGCCCGACCCGCTACGAGGCAACTTGAAGGTGCCTCTCCGAGTGCGGCTCCTGGGACCTTTCGCGGTCACGCGCTTCGAACGGCCCCTGACGGAACGAGAAGTAGGGAGCCGCAAAGGGCGCACTCTACTGAAGCTGCTGATCGTCGAGCGACCTCGCACGGTTTCGGCCGACCGCATCGCCGAAGTGCTCTGGGGCCAGGACCCGCCCGATCGCCACCAGCGAGTTGTCGCGCAACTAGTGAGCAGACTTCGTGCCGCGCTGGGCAAGGAGGCTCTGGCGGGGGGCTCAGAGGGCTATCGGATCTCACGCGAGTTCTTCGAGGTCGATCTCGACGAAGCGGTTCGATTCGTCGAAGAAGCAGAGGCACGCGCTGCGACGGAGCCGGCCATCGCCGCCACGGCGGCGAGTGCCGCACTCGAGATCCTCCAACGCGGGGCCGTCTTGGAGGATGAACCGGCTGCAGACTGGGCCGAACCCGCACGATCCGAGACCAGAAACCTATTGAGGCGGGCGAGGCGCTCCGGATGGATCGCGGCCCTCGAATCCGCCGATCACCAGAACGCCATCCGACTCGCCCGATCCGCTACCGAGGACGACGAACTTGATGAGGAAGCGTGGCGCGCCCTCATGACCGCCTGTTACAACGGCGGCCGCCCGGCTATGGCGATCGATGTCTACGATCGCCTGCGGTCACTCTTGGCCGAGGCCATGGGAGTCGATCCTGCCCCCGAGACTCAGGCTCTTCATTTGCTGATGTTGCGAAACCAGCCGTTGCCCAAACTCGACGCGCCCGCGGAGGTGCTCGGGAAGTCCTTCGACCCCAGTTTCGTGGGACGGGCCGAAGAGGTCGAATGGTTGGTTTCGCGCTGGGAGGGAGCCGCGCGTGCAATCCCCGTCTTCAACTTGATCGTCGGTGAGGCGGGCATTGGCAAGACCCGTCTGGCCTCCGAAGTCGCGGAGATCGTGCGAACGACCGGAGGCCGCGTCGTGCAAGCACGGTGCTACGAGGCGGAGCGGTCTCTCTTTCTTCAGCCCCTCGCCGATGTGGTTCGTTCACTGGCTCTTACGAGTGACCCGGATACGCTTCGCGAGCTTGCAGGCGAATGGGCCCCGAACCTCGCTGCACTCGTGCCTGAGATCGACTTGGTGCTGCGACCGCATTCGTATCAACCCTCTACACCCGAGATCGAACGCAGGCGAACATTTGAGGCGATTGCGTCTCTTCTTCGCAAGACGAGCCAGGGCACTCCGTTGCTGCTGCTTCTTGATGACCTGCACAATGCAGGGTCCTCGACTCTGGAGTGGTTGCACTTTGCATTTCGGAGACTCTCCGGCTCCCGAATCATGTTCTTGGCTACCCTGCGAGCGGATGAGGGTCGCGAGGCGGAGTCTCACTTGCACGACGTTGCAAAGAGAATCGAGGTCGGGCCACTGTCGAACGACGCGGTGGCACAACTTGCCGCGGCGGCGGGAGCACCCGATCTGACCAAGCGCATCCTCGCTCGCACGTCCGGTCACACCCTCTTTGTGGTCGAGACATTGCGCGCACTGGTCGAGGGAGCAGATCAGAGTGAGGTGCCCGAATCCCTGCTTGCTGCGGTGCTGGGGCGAGTCGAAAGAACCGGGAACCAATGCGAGGAGTTGCTGCGGGTTGGCGCGGTGTTCGGGTCAGCTTTCGAACTGCCGCTGGTGGCGCAAATGCTCGAGGTCGCCTCGGAGACGGCGGCAACCAGCGCCCGCCGCGCCTTGGATGCCAGGTTGCTGACCGAAAGCGGGGGCATGTTCGAGTTTGCCAATGACCTCATTCGAGATGCTCTGTATCGCACCACACCTGGACCCATCCTGATAGCGCGTCACCGCCGCGCTGCTGCTCTGCTCGAGGGTCGTCCGGAGTCCGTGGCGACGCATGCCCATGCTGCCGGAGAGTTCGCCGTAGCCGGACATGCATGGTTCGAGGCTGCCGAGCACGCGGTCGGCCGCTATGCCAACCGCGACGCCCAACGAATGATCGAGAGGGCCCTCGAAGCCGCATCGCTGGCCCACGATTCCAGGACCGAAGCGCGGGCGCGTTTGCTGAGGGGGCAGGTGCGAGAGGCCTTGGCCGACTTCGAGGGTGCCTTTGAAGATCACAGCGCAGCACTGGCGTTGTCTCACGAAATGGGTGAAAGCGCTTTGGAGATATCGATTCTTCGAGAGTTGGGTGGTGACATTCTCGTGGGACTTGGACGCCCCTCAGCCGATTGCATCCCCTTTCTCGAGGACGCCCTCGCGCTTGCGGAGGAGACCGCTGACTCGTCGGCCGAAGCCAGCGTTCTCAGCAGGCTCGCGGTGATTGCCACCAACAAACTCAAGTTCACCGATGCCTACCGGTACGCACGCCGAGCCGTGGAGCAGGCTCGCAAGCTGAATGACGAGCGCAGCCTGGGTTTCGCTCTTGACGGGCTCAAGACCGCGGCTGCCTATTCGGGAAACATCGAGGTATTGCAGCCGGTGGTCTACGAGCTGGAACCAATACTTCGCCGGCAAGGACTGATCTGGCACCTGCAATGGACGGTGTTCGAGTCGTCGTTCATTCCGCTCGCTCGCGCGCTGTGGCAACCGGCAAGCGACAGAATCGAGACGGCTCTCGAGATCAATGCCCGCACAGGTTACGAGGCGTATCAGGGTGCATTCAGAGCGCATCTTGGCTGGATCAATCGGTCAAGGGGTGATTGGGACGGTGCCGTTCGCGAGGGGGAGCGTGCTGCGAGGCTTGCAAGAAACGCAGGGCATCCTTGGTGGATCGCATTGTCTGAGGTGATGCTCGGCTGGACCCTTACGGAAGTGGGCGAGCCGCGCCGAGCGATCGAGCATCTTCGCGAGGCACTCGACGCGGCAGAACGCGACGGGTCGGAGGCGTACATGGTGCACGCGCTGAGTCACCTCGGTCTCGCACTAGGGCTCGAGGGCAAGACCGATGAAGCCGAGAAGTGCATGATCAAGGCCGAGGATCTCCTAGACGGGGTGGATATTGCCCCTGGCGAAGCGTTCCTGCACGGGGCACACAGCTACTTCGCGTTGGCTCGGTTGCGGCTTGCGCGCGATGAGCCTCGTCCCGCCGAGGCCCTCGTTCGGGCGATCCGTGACCCCTCCGAGAAGATGGGATGGGCTGAGGTGACGGCCGAGGCCGATCTCCTGTTCGGCATCGCGAGCCGCGACGAAAGTCTCGTAAAGAGCGTCATCGACGAGGCTCGCTCGAGCGGCCTCATCCGCCTACAACAACTCGGCGAGCAAGGCGGCGGCCTTGGTGGCTCCGTCTGAGGCCACGTCGCGGTAATCGACCTCACGCACAATCTCTTCGCTAATGCCATGCGCGATCCCTTCGGGAGTCGCGTCGTCGTATTCCATGTGACGTCCGGCGCGGTAGCGATTGAGGCGATGCCTTACGTGGAAGTTTTGCTCGAAGTGGTCGCGCAGAGGCACGTAGATGAAGGGCCGCTTGGAGGCAGTCAGTTCCATCGTGGTGGTCAGACCGCCGTGAACAATGGCGAGATCGCAGGCCGCCAGGTACCGGTACAGCCCCTGCACGTATCCCTTTATCTCGAGCCCGTCCTGCTGTTCGAGCGATCCGGGATCGATGCGCGGACCGGCCACAACGATCAAGCGCAACTCCGGAACCAGTTTCTTGGCGAGCGGGAAACCGGCGATCACGCGTCGAATGAGCGCGGCACCGACACCCGATCCACCAACCGTTGCGATACAGACTTTCTCGTCGGGTTCGAACCCGAGGCGGGCTCGCAGCTCATCGCGGTCCGCGTAGTCTTTCGGATCGAAGCCCGTGACATAGCCGGGAAAGGCGAAGTGCTCCTGGGTCCAATCCCTGATCGACGGGAGTTCGGGGCCGAAGTCGAGGGGGACTATGTCGTCGAGGTCACCGACATAGACCGATCGGTCCCGGAGCCGGGGATGGCGCTCGATGTGCTCGATCATCTCCAAGTTGTAGTCGGCGGCAAGGACCGCTTCTCGATCTCCTCCCGAGGGCATCGGCACCCATCCGACGAAGTCGGTCAGCCACGCGAAGGGCGCCCGCTTGAGTTCAGGGTTCTCATGGAGGAAATAGTCGACGTCCCAGCCTTCGTCAGCGATCCAAAGGTCGTAGTGTTCCTCCTCGACGATGTCCTTGAAGTTCGCCAGTGCCGCTGTCCAGAACCGATCGAGCTCGGTCCGCATCGCGGCGATCCCGTGCGGGTCGACCCGGTAGATGCGCCGCGTTCCCGCGTGGCGATCGACGACGAGCCCGGCGTCCTTGAGCACCTTCAGGTGCTGGGAGACGGCTGGGCGGCTGATGGGCAGCTCGCGGGCGAGCTCGCCGACCGCGAGCGGCTGCGCGACGAGGCGTTCGAAGATCGCGCGACGTGTCGGATCTCCGAGCGCCGTCCACCCATCAGCGTAAGTTT
>Ga0190275_10002927_pt1 | contig 12134 bp, 8 predicted proteins | sample Popmic550T_FD_133745 | JGI IMG/M metagenome (GOLD analysis project Ga0190275, IMG submission 133745) | Populus adjacent soil microbial communities from riparian zone of Yellowstone River, Montana, USA - 550 T | ecosystem: Environmental > Terrestrial > Soil > Riparian zone > Trees stand | place... | reverse complement strand
GGCCGCCGGACCAGCGCCCGGGCGAGTGCGATCCGCTGCCGCTGACCGCCCGACAGCGTCGTACCTCGTTCGCCGACCACCGCGTCGAGCCCGTTGGGCAGGGACTTCACGAAGCTGTCACCCTGTGCGATCCGCAACGCGTCCCAGACGTCCTCGTCGGAGTAGTCCCCGCCGAGCGTGATGTTGCCCCGGATCGTGTCGTCGAAGAGCCAGGCGGTCTGCGCGACCAGCGCGACCGAGCCGGCCAGCTCGTCGCGGGCCAGCGTGCGCAGGTCCAGCCCGTCGACCGCGACCGAGCCCTCCTCCGGATCGACCAGCCGGGTGAGCAACGTGGTCAGGGTCGACTTGCCGGAACCCGTCGGCCCCACCAGAGCCACGGTCCGGCCGGGCTCGACCGAGAAGTCGACACCCGCGAGCACATCACGGTCGGGCAGATAGCCGAAGCGCACGTCGGACACGTCGAGCCGGGCGGCCGACGACCCGGTCAGCCGCTGGTCGCCGTACTCGATCCCGCCCTCGGCCGTGAGGACGCGCTGCACGCGATCCCAGCCGACCACGGAACGCGGCAGCTCGCCGAGCACCCAGCCCAGCGCCCGGATCGGGAATCCGATCAGGGTGAACAGGAACGCCACCTGGACCACGTCGCCGGCATCCGCGGCACCCGAGCGGACCCGGCCGACGCCGACGAGCAGGACTGCCAGAACACCGATTCGCGGCAATCCCTCGATCACCGGGTCGAAGGCGCCGCGAGCGCGGTTGACCGCGATGTTCGCGTCGCGCAGCGCGTTCGTCGGCTTGCGGAAGCGCTCGGTCTCGGCCGCCTCACGGCCCAGCGTCTTCACCACCAGCGCGCCGTCGAACGACTCGTGCGCGACCTCGGAGACGTCGGCGCGGAGTTCCTGGGCGCGGGTGGCGAGCGGCTGCAGGGTGCGCTGGAAGATGACGTTCGCGATGAAGACGAGCGGGAAGACCAGGCAGCCGACCAGCGCGAGCCAGACGTCCGCGGCGAACATCGCGGCGGTGGCGAAGGCGAGCATCGCCAGCACGCCGATCGCCATCGGCAGCGGAGCGATCACGAACCAGATCGACTCGACGTCGGCGTTGGCGTTGGACAGCAGCTCGCCAGTCGGGTGCTTGTGGTGCCAGCTCAACGGGAGCCGCAGGTACTGCCGGGTGACGCGGCGCCGGTACGTCGCTTGCAGCCGGTACTGCATGATGCCCGCGCCGATCCGTCGGCCGATCACACCGATCGCGCGAAGGATCGCGATCCCGAGGAACAACGACACCAGCGCCGCGATCGCGCCGAAGGTGGTGTCACCGCGCTCCAGGGCCGGCCGGATCACGTGATCGGTCGACCAGCCCAGCGCCCAGCCGTCGGCGACCGTCATCGCGCCGTACAGCATGCTCGCCGCGACGGAGAAGGCGAACACCCAGGGCTCTTCCCAGATCGCCACCCGCAGGACCGCGAACCCCCGCCGGGTCACGCTCCCCTTGCTGGGAACTTTCGGCTGCGGCACGCAAACATCCTTAGGACGACACTGTCAGGGGCATAGCCAGCCACGAGACTGACAACGATTGACATCATGCCATTGGGCGCCGACAACTACGATTGGATTGTGACCGACTACAGCTTGGTAGAGCGACTCGCACTGTGTGATCTGTTCGACCAGCTGGGCCCTGATCAGCCCACGCTGTGTGACGGCTGGACGACGCATGACCTGGCGGTTCACCTGTACGTCCGGGAGGCCGATCCGCTGGCCGGGCCGGGCATCATGATCCCGGCGCTGTCGGACACCACCGAGCGGCGGATGGCGCAGACCAAGGCGAAGTACAGCTTTGCCGAGATCGTCGACAAGGTGCGCAACGGGCCGCCGACCTTCTCGATCTACTCGTTCCCGAAACTCGGGCACAACCTGAACACGACCGAGTACCTCGTGCACCACGAGGACGTCCGCCGGGCTCAGCCGGACTTCACCGTCCGTGACCTGCCGACCGACCAGCAGAAGGGGTTGTGGAAGGCCGTCAAGCTCGCCGGGAAGTCGATGACCCGCAAGGCTCCGGCGGGGCTCGTCCTGCGTCTGCCGAGCGGCTCCGAGTCCGTCGCCAAGAAGCCGACCGAGCTCGGCTCCGTCACGGTGACAGGCGAAGCCGTCGAGCTGGTGCTGTTCTGCTTCGGCCGCCAGGCCGTCGCACAGGTCGAGTTCGACGGCGATCCGGCAGCGATCGAGCGGCTGCGCTCCGCCTCATTCGGCGTCTGAAACCGGCTTTCCGGAGACCGGCTGCTCGGAGACCGGCTCGCTGGCGCCGGCGGCCGGCCGCTTCGCCGCCGAAGACTTCCGCCGAATTCGCTGGATCACGCTGCTGACCACCGTGGTCAGCAGGACCAGCACAATCGCTGCGACGACGCCCTGCCAAGGCTCGTCGAACAGCGCATAGCCGAGCAGCCCGATCGCCATGTAGACGGCCGCCCACAACGACGACGCCGCCAGATCAACAACCGCGAACCGGTGCCAGCGGTACCCCGCCAGGCCGGCCGCGAGCAGCACGGGCACACGTCCACCAGGGATCAAGCGCGAGGTCAGCAACACGGTGATCTCGTGCTCAGCCAGCCGCACCCGCAACGCGTCCAGCGAGGCGTTGTCGCGCAACCAGCCGATCCGTTTGGCAAGCCGCTCCCCACCGGCCCGGCAACCGGCGTACACGATCAGGTCGCCGAGATACGCGCCACCTGCACCAGCGATCAGTACGCCTACCAAGCCGATCGGGTTGCTGTGGGAGGCCAGTACCGCTCCCGCGGACACGGCCGCGCCTGTCGGCAGTACCGGCAGCACCGCGCCCAGTAGGACGGCCCCGGCCAGCGCAGCCAGGTAGACCCAGCCGAAGTCGTCACCCACCATCGCCGGACACCTCGATCGACTCCCCTGGCATCAGCAGGTCCACCCGTACGGCGGCGTCCACCTCGGCCATCTCCTTCTTGAACTGCTCCCCCGGCGGCAGGAACAACTCGGGCTTCAGCCAGTCGCACCCGATCGGCCAGAACGTCCCGAAATGCACCGGTACTGCGATCCGCGCCCCGACCCGCCGAACGGCCTCGGCCGCCCGCACCGGATCCAGATGCCCCGCCCCCAGCGACGGACCCCAGCCACCAACGGGCACCAGCGCCAGGTCGACAGGGCCGGCCTCAGCCGCCAGGTCGTCGTACAAGTCGGTGTCCCCGGCGAACCAGACGCTCGGCGAGCCCTCGACGCGGAAGCCGAGTGCGGGTCCGCGATGCGGAGACCAGGGCAGCCGGCGGCCGTCGTGCTCGGCGGTGACGACGGTGATGTCGAGCCCGCCGATCCGGATTTGGTTGCCCGGGGCAACTTCGATGCAGCGGTCCGAGTAGGCCGCGCCGCTGTCCAGATGGATCAGCCTCGCGGCACCTCGCGGTACGACCAGCGCGGCGTCCGGCGCGATCAGCGGGAGCGAAGTCAGGTGCAGATGATCAGCATGCAGATGCGACACCAATACTGCGTCGCACTGGCCGGCCTCTGCGGTCGGTACGGGCCCACGGCGACGCCGGACATGCGCGATCCGGGACGTCAGCACCGGGTCCGTCAGCAGCCGTGTGCCGTTCTCCTCGATGGTGGTGGTGCTGTGCCCCCACCAGGTGATCCGCACCGTCAGGCCTCCACGCTTGCGTCTGTCGCAGCGGCGACCCGGTCGGCCGGGGACTCGGCCTTCTCTTCCTTGCGCTGGCCGAGCTGGTCGAGCCAGCTGATCAGCAGGTGGTGCACCGCGTCGGAGCCGACGGGTGGCTCGTCGACCAGCCAGCGGCGCGGATGGACCAGCACCGCCTCGGTCTGCCAGCCGCCGATCCCGCCGTGGCAGCCGACCAGTTCCTCGAACGCGGCCACCTCATGGGTGTACTCGTCCAGCCGGCTGATCAGCACGATGTCGCCGTTGTGCGGCATCTCGGCCTGCCGGAGCATCGACGCGGCGGCCTTCGGGCCGTAGGCGTCCAGCGGGTCGACGCCCTCGATCCGGCCGGAGCGCAGGACGTGGACACCGGCTCGCCCGATCGCGACCGGTCCCTCGGCGAGTGTGTCCACCACGACGAACCCGATCCCGGGGTGCATCGCCAGGCCCGGGATGAGTTTCGGGTGGAGCAGTTCGATCTCCTCCAGCGGCACGCGACCGGGTGTCCTGGCCAGGTAGATCAGCGCGAGATTGCCCGAGGCCGTGACAACCATCTGCTCGTCGGCCGCGATCGGCGGCTCACAGTCAGCGGGACCTAGCTCGACCTCACCGCGAGTGGCCTTGCCGTGCAGCGCTTTGCGAGTCACCGTGCCGGCCACGCTGCGGCGCAGGCTCAGCTCGGTCAGGAACGCGTTGACCGGACCCCAGCCTTCCGCGCGTCCGGTCGCCGACACCGGCTCCTTGGTGGTGTCGACCAGGTCGTCGACGACCTGGGTGAGAGTCCGCCCGTACCGCTGCAGGAACGTCGCACCCTGACTCTGACCGTGATCCGACAGCACGACGATCTCGTACGAGTGCGGCAGGATGTCGATGATCCGCTTGAGCGCACCGAGCACCCGGTCCAGGCCTTCGAGTGTCTGCAGCGATTCCGGCCGGGTCGGGCCGGCGTGGTGAGCCACCTCGTCGTAGTCGACGAAGTCGCAGTAGATGACCGGGGTGCCCCTCACCAGCTCATCGGTCACCAGCGAAACGTTCAGATCGCGCAGCAGGACGTTGGAGATCGCCCGGAGGAAGATGTACGAGCCGCCGCGGTTGACCCGTGGTATCAGATTGCGCCGACGCTGCCGGCGAGCCTGATGAAGCTCCTTGACCATCTCGGCGACACACAGAACGAGTCCGCGAGCCGCGCCCTGCGGGCTGGAGAAGAACCGCACGTACCCGCGGCTGCGACCAGTCGGCAGCGCGGCCCGGCTGAACACCAGCTCTGACTTGGGTGCATCGCCGGACCAGTTGTTGCTGATGCTCGCGCCACCGTCGGCGAGTAGCCCACGTCCGGTCGACATCCGGGCCTCGATCTCGGCGGCGTCGCGGGCCCGGTTCGTCACCATCACCCGGCCGGTTTCCTTCTCGTACCACCGGAAGGCCGGGATCTGCCCCGAGCCACCGTGCAGGATGCCCGCCTGACTGGCCGGCGTCGTCGCCGGTACGCCGGTGTGCCACTCGACCATCGAATGGGTGCCGTTCCGGATCCAGCCACCCAGATGCGGCAGGTTGCCCGCCATCACCATCCAGTTGAGCAGCGGCGCGGACAGCCCGTCGATCTGGATGATCAGCATCCCGGTCTTCGGCGCGGACTGCATCTTGCGAGCCCGGCGGCGGACGACCCGCATCACCTCGGCGACGTACGCGTCGTCACTGCCGGCGTACGCGATCCAGCCGACGAAGGCGCTCACCGAGGACATCACGATGGAGACCAGCCAGACCGCCTCGACCCCGCCGTGCAGGTTGACCCCCGGATCGAGGGTCACGCCCAGGTACACGACGCCGAACTGGCTCAGCAGCCCGCCGACGAGGACGCCGACCGAGCCGATCAGGACCGCGACCCCGGCCAGCACCCAGCGCACCGCCAGCCCGATCACCGCGAGCAGCACGACCAGCCGCAGGATCGGCAGCCGGCCGTCACTGCTGATCTGCGGCAGCGTCCAGAACGTGATCACCAGTGAGATCAGCGAGGCGAGCCCGCCCAGCAGCATCGCCTGCAGACCCCGGGTGGTCCGGCGCAGGTCGAGCCAGACCGGTCGCCTGGGCGGCCGCCGGTCGGTGGAGACCTGTTCGGGTGGTTTTGCCATCAGGTACTTCGAACTCCCGTTCGCGTGTCTTTGCCACCCCGAGCCTACGAGCCCGGAGGCAGTAGCGGCGTACTGCGCCACGCAGCGAACGGGTGGAGCCAGGGTTCACCCCGATCCCGGACCCGGGTGAACCCTGCTCCATGGCGCTACTGGAGCTCGAGGTAGTCCACCTCGGTGTAGAGCGTGCCCTTGGTCAGCCGGACGGTGTTCCAGCCGGCGTTGAGCGTGATCGGGACAGAGGTCTGGCGCCAGTTGTCCCAGCCGGTTGCCGGATAGCTGACCGAGCCCTGGCTGTTGCCGTTGACAACCACACCGTGGCTGGCGGTCGCTCCCATTCCATTCGCATAGCCGACCCAGAGGGTGTAGCCGCCGGACGACGGCGCGAAGACCGAGACCTGGACCCAGGAGTCCGCGTGGTCGATGTAGGCGGCGACCGCCCCTCCCGAGGCGCCGGCGGCTCCGGTACGGACCACGCAGTGGTTCAGCGTCCCGCGCTCGGCCTCGGTCCGGACCCGGCTGCCGCGAACCACCGGGAAGTCGTTGGCCCAGCCGAGATCAGCGACGTACAGGTGCCGTGACCCGTTCACCCAACCGTGGAGAAACACTCTATTGCCGACGAAGTCCGCGCCACCCGGGCCGCAGACACGGTTGTCGAAGCTCGCCGTCGTCATCAGCGGCCGGTACGCGACTGTCCACGGGCCGCTGAGGCTCGGCGAGGTTGCGTACGAGGTCAGGTAGTTGCAGTCGGTGTAGCCGCCGCCGGAGTAGAAGAGCACGAACTGGCTCCCCCGCTGGACGATGTCCGGCGCCTCGATCACGTTGCTCGAGGTGAGCATGGCCGTGTTGCCGCCGGTGAGACTTCTGCCGTTGTTCGTCGTCCGGGTCAGCCACAGCGTGGACGGCTGGCCGATCGCGTTGCCGTCGTTCTTCCAGGTCAGGTACCGGGTGCCGTCGTTCGCGACGAAGGTGTTCGCGTCGATCGCACCGCCCTGGTTGAGCGGGCAGAGCAGCGGCTGCGTTCCGACCGGGGTGAACGGGCCGAGTGCCGAGCTCGCGGTGGCCACGCCGATGCATTGCCGACCTGAGGCCTTGTGCCACGCGGTGTAGGTGAGGGTGAAGCTGCCGTCCGGGTTCGGGTGGACGTCGGGAGCCCACGTCCGCCCGGATTGCGCCCAGCTCGCCGACGGACCGCCGGGCATCGCGTCGCCGCGAATCGTCCACGGGCCGTTGGGACTCGGCGCCGAGGCGACCGGCACGTGGCCGCGGCCGTTGTTGGTCGAGTAGGCGTACCAGGTGCCGGACTTCTCGAAGACGTCCGGATCGGGGAAGTCCTCGCCGATGACGACGGCCGGGAAGACTGCAGCGGTCGTGCGCTGGACCGCCGCCTGGGCAGGTGCGCTGAGCAAGGTGATCGGCAGGAAGAAGGCAGCGATCGCCGCCAGGACTTTGCTGCGCATGGGGTCTCCTCAGGTGGGGCGGTACCTGGAGCGACCACTTTTACATCGATTCACCTACAAATCGAGAGCTGGAAATTTTTTCGATCTCTTGACTCATGAATGCGTATGGTGGAAATTACTTCCACACCTTGCGGAAGGCTGAACCGATGGACGAAACGGACATCCTGCAGCGACTGCGGGCCCTGCGACCCACCCTGGGTGGCGCACTTCTCCGGATCGCCGACTTCCTGCTCGCCAGGCCGGCCGAGGCGGCCCGGCTCACGATCACCGACCTCGCGGACCGTACCGGCACCTCCCCTGGAACCGTGACCAGGTTCTGTCACACCGCCGGACTGGCCGGGTTCGCGGCGCTCAAGGTCGCACTCGCCGAGCAGGCCGGTCGCTCCGGCACGAGCCGCTGGAGCACTGACATCGGCCGTCAGATCGACCCGGCCGACGACCTGGACCAGGTCCTCAAGGTGATCGTCGCCGCCGACACCCAGGCACTGCTCGCCACCGCGGACCAACTCGATCTCGAGGCTGTCGACCAGGTCGCCCGCGCGGTAACCGGGGCGCGGGCCATCCATCTGTTCGGCGTCGGTACCAGCGCAATCACCGCGGACGAGTTGCGGATCCGGCTGCAGCGGATCGGGTTCGCCTGCTGGCTCTGGCCGGAGGTGCACGGCGCGCTCGTCTCGGTCGCACTCGCCGACGAGCGCGACCTCGTGATCGCCATCTCTCATTCCGGCCAGATCGCCGAGACCGTCGACGTACTGCGCGCCGCAGCGGCCCGTGGTACGCGGACAGTGGCCATCACCAACGACCCGACCTCAGCTCTCGCCGCCGAGGCCGAACTGGTTCTCACGACCGCGCAGACCAGTGCCGCACCGGCTGATGCTCTCGCGGATCGGCATACGCAACTCCTCGTCCTCGACGTGCTCTACGCCCGGGTCGCCCAGCTGAACCACGCCCGCACCCTGACCGCCCTGGAGACCACCGCCGCGGCGATCGACCCGCACCGGCTGCCCAAACCCCGGCGCCGGCGCACTCCGCCCACCTGAAGGAGTACCCGATGATCACCTCCCGCCGTACCGTGCTCGGTGGCCTTGTTGCCCTAGGCACCGTTCTTGCCGCTCCCCCGGCCGTCGCCGCGCGCCGCCTGTCGCCCTCGACAGCTGCCGGTTTCGCCTTTCTGGCCGAGAAGATCGACCAGTACGGCAGCGGCGCCACCCTCCGCGTGCCACAGAGCTACACCGGCGGCTTCTTCGCCGGCATCAACTTCGTCTCGTCGTTCCTGTACGACGACGCGCTCACCATCATCGCGCTCGTCCACGAGGGTTCGACCGCGCAGCTCACTCGCGCGAAGATGCTCGGCGACGTCCTGCTCTACGTCCAGTCACACGACCCGATCGGCGACGGGCGCACCCGCGCGTCGTACCAGCCGAATCCGTTGATCACCGCGGACGGTACGCCGTACATCGGCTCCCCCGCTGCCTACAGTGGCAATCAGGCCTGGGTCGGGATGGCCTTGTGCCATCTCTATCAGCGGACCGGGCAGCGGAAGTATCTGACAGGTGCTCTGACCGCGGCCAACTGGATCCAGTCGAAGACCTGGTCGGCGGCCGGCATTCCCGGGTACACCGGCGGTCGGAGTGCCGACGACCAACCGCTCACCTTCAAGGCCACTGAGCACAACATCGACATCGGCGCGTTCTTCGCGATGCTGAACCGCCAGACCGGCGACCGGGGCTGGGCTACCAGATCCGGGTTGGCGTTCGCCTTCGTCCGGGCGATGTGGGACAACCCCGGGCGGATGCTGTGGACAGGCACCAACCCCGATGGCGTGACGATCAACCACTACCCGATCCCGGCCGACGTCCAGACCTGGGCCTACCTCGCCACTCGCGATGCCCGGTACAGCCAGGCGGTCGACTGGGTGATGGCGAACCTGAGCGCCTCGGACGACGGCTTCAGTGGCGTGAGCTTCAGCAACACCGACACCAGCAAGGTCTGGTTCGAGGGCACTGCGCACCTGGTCGCCGCCCTCAAGGTCCGCCGCGCGTTCGGTGACCAGGCCCGGGTCGACGCCTACCTGGCCAGCCTCCGCGACGCCCAGCTCCGCGCCCCCAACGCCGACGGGAAGGGCCTGGTGGCCGCTTCCTCCGACGGGCTCGACACCGGGTTCGGCGACCTGTACTACGCCTCCCTCCACACCGGAGCAACCGCCTGGTACCTGCTCGCCGCGATGGGCATCAATCCGTTTGTGCTCTGAATCGGCAGCTGAATGGGCATGATCACTGGACCGCGAGGGCAGCGGGATGGAGACTCCTGGGTAGTTGGTTTCCGCCTGAGGGTTGAGGGGTTCTAGTGAGAAATTTACCGAGAGTGTCGGGCCGGGGGTTGGTGGCGTTCGCCGCGGCGATGGCGGCGACAGCGGGACTGGTGGGGCAGTCGGTCGGCGCGCCGACCGGAGTACAGCAGGTGCAGGCGACCGGGTTGCAGCAGCAGTTGGACACGTTGCTGACCGATCCGCGGTTCCAGGGGTCGCAGGTGGGCTTGGTGGTCCGCGACGCGACCACGGGCGAGACCTTGTACGACCGGAACGGCGGGACGCGGCTCCTGCCGGCTTCCAACACGAAGCTGTTCAGCTCGGCGGCCGCGATGGAAACGCTGGGGACCGGCTTCCGGTTCCATACCGACGTACTGGCGACTGCGCCGGTCAAGGGCGGCAAGCTGCGCGGAGACCTTTATCTGAAGGGATTCGGTGACCCGACGGCACTGGAGGCCGACTATGTCGCCCTGGCCAAGCAGGTCGCCGCGGCCGGCATCAGGCGGGTCGACGGCAACCTGGTCGCCGACGACACCTATTTCGACCAGGCACGCCTCGGCGACACCTGGGCCTCGGACGACGAGTCGTTCTACTACAGCGCCCAGATCTCGGCCCTCACCCTCGCGCCGGACACCGACTACGACTCCGGTACCGCGATCATCGAGAGCCTGCCCGGCGCGCAGGTCGGAGCACCGGCGCAGCTCAAGATGATCCCGGCGAACGGCGTCCTCAAGGTCATCAACACCGCCACGACCGGAGCAGCGGGTTCCAGCAACACGCTCACCGTCGAGCGCGACCACGGCACCAACATCGTCCGGGTCACCGGCTCGGTACCGGCCGGCGCGACGGTCGGCCAGGACTGGGTCACCGTCTGGGAGCCGACCCTGTACGCCGCCGACGTGTTCCGCCGGGCGCTGATTGCCCAAGGCGTCCGCATGGACGGTCGCATCCGTACTGCGGCGGCACCGAGCACGGCCCGGCAGGTCGCTCGCGACGAGTCGATGACCGTCGGCGAACTGATGAACCCGTTCATGAAACTGTCCAACAACATGCACGCCGAGACGCTGGTCAAGGCGATGGGCGCGGTCGCGAAGGCGAGCGGCAGCTGGTCCGCCGGGCTCGCCGTCACCACGGAGTACGCGCAGAGCGTCGGGGTCGCCACCAACACGATCCGGCTGTCCGACGGCTCGGGCCTGTCCCGCAAGGTGAACGTGACGGCGAAGAGTGTCAGCGACCTGCTGATCGCCGCGCAGAAGGAGCCTTGGTTCCAGCAGTGGTACGACGCGCTGCCGATCGCGGGCAACCCAGCTCGCTTTGTCGGCGGCACCTTGCGGAACCGGATGCAGAACACGCCGGCGGCGAACAACCTGCGCGCCAAGACCGGGTCGCTGACCGGCGTCACGGCGTTGTCGGGCTACGTGTCGACGAAGGACGGGCGCAAACTGGTCTTCTCGATGATCTCGAACAACTACCTGACCACCCCGCGCCCGGTCGAGGACGCGGTCGGCATCACGCTGGCCTCCTGGACCGACCAGGCACCGGTCGCCGCCGTCCAGGCCCCCACCAGCCGGAGCACGCAAACGGCCGAGGAGGTCTGCGGCAACGACTGGGTCAAGGGTTGCTAAACGGTTAGACAGTGCGGCGGTCTTTCGCCACTCTGTGGGAATGACCGCCGTACTGCCCACCGGGCTCACCTTCCGCCGACCCACCAAGGACGACGCGGGGGCGATCTACGAGCTGGTCGCGGCCTACAACACCGCGATCGTCGGGTGGCCGGACTTCACTTTCGACGACATGGTCGACGAGCTCTCCGAGCCCGGTTTCGATCTCGACCAGGACGGCTGGCTGGTCTTCGCCGGCGAGACGCTGACCGGCTACGGCACAGTCTTCGGTCACGGCGCTCACGAACTGCTCGACATCGACGTCTATGCCTCCGACCGCGCGGTGGCGGACTGGCTGCTGGCCAACGTCATCGCGCGCGCTGAGGAGATGGCCGCCTCGCATGGACAGTCCGAGGTCATGCTCGACACCGGTACGTACCGCGATGACCTCGCGAAGCGTGAGCTCCTGGCCGACAACGGTTTCGTGGCCGGTACGACGTTCCACCGGATGCGCATCGACCACACCGGTCCGGTGTCGCCTCCCGAAGTACCGGAGGGCGTGGTGGTCCGTCGGGGTGCTACTGACGAGGCGACTCGGCGGGTACTGCACGAGGTGTTCACGGAGTCGTTCACCGGGCAGTTCGGGTTCACCGCACGCTCGTACGAGGATTGGTTCACGGCGCGCGAGTCCAAGTCGACGTTCGACTGGGCGAAGGTGACCCTGCTGGAGATGGACGGCCGGGCGGTCGCGTTCCTGGAGGACACAGGCGAGTTCATCGAGGACGAGAACTGCAACTACGTCAGCCGGCTCGGCGTGCTGGAAGAGGCGCGCGGTCGCGGCCTGGCCAAGTTCCTGCTGCGCGACGCCTTTGCGGCTGGTGCCGCCGCGGGCCGGGCCGGCACGATTCTGCATGTGGACACCAACAACCCGACGCCGGCGCTCGGTCTCTACCTCTCGGTG
>Ga0190275_10002926_pt1 | contig 12135 bp, 11 predicted proteins | sample Popmic550T_FD_133745 | JGI IMG/M metagenome (GOLD analysis project Ga0190275, IMG submission 133745) | Populus adjacent soil microbial communities from riparian zone of Yellowstone River, Montana, USA - 550 T | ecosystem: Environmental > Terrestrial > Soil > Riparian zone > Trees stand | place... | reverse complement strand
GACGCCGGGCTCGACATGGGCGGGGCCACCCCCGCCAACGGCCCGGACACCGTCTCCTACCACCAGGTGCGTGGCGCTCGCACGGTGCTGCAGCGCGTCGTCGACTGCTGGGGCCGCGCGGCCGGCGTTCCCCACCTGCGCCAGGGCACTGCTCGCGGAAGCGGTGAACGCGCGGTGGCGGTGCTGGTCCGGGCGGAGGTGTCTGCCGAAGGCACCGGCACCGCTGACGTCGACGACCACGGACAGGTCGTCGTCCGCCCCGCTCCACACGTCGTGCTCGGCGACGACGACATCGCCGCGCTGGACCGGCTCGCCCGGCGCGTCCAGGAGCACTGGGGCCGACCGCCCGCACTGAGCTGGGCCATCGCCCAGGGACGCCCGTGGATCCTGCGGGCCCGCCCCCGCAGCTGACCGAATCCGTCACGTTCGCGAGCGACATGGAGGACGACATGGACGAGCAGCATCCGGCACCGGTGGTGGTCGGGGTAGACGGGTCGGAGACGGCGCTGTGCGCCGTGAGCTGGGCGGCCCGGGAAGCCCGCCGACGTGGCGTGGGCCTCCGGATCGTCCACGCGGCCCCCTACGCCGACGGCAGCTCTTCGGGCGAGCGCCGCGCGCTCTCCATCCTCACGCAGGCGCACGCGGTCGCCACCCGGATCCGGCCCGACCTACCCGTCGTCACCGAGTGGCTCCCCGGACCGATGCCGCAGGCTCTCGCCGACGCCGCCATCAGGGCGCAGCTGGTCGTGGTCGGCATGAGCGGCGGTGTGCGCTCCGAGGACGTGCTCCCGCACTCCGCCGCCCTGGCGGTCTGTGCGATGGCAGCCTGCCCGGTGGCGGTGGCCCGTGGCCGCGATCACGTGCCCACCGACGCTCCGGTCGTGCTCGGCGTGGAGGACGTCACGGCGGACGGGCAGGCGGTGACCGTCGCCTTCGCTGACGCCGAGCGGCACGCGAGCCGCCTGACGGTCGTGCACGCCGTGCACGTCGGGGGTTCCTCGAGCCGTACGGCGCACCAGCCCGACGGCGCGCTCGCGAACGACATCCTGGACCGACTCGCACCGTGGCGGTCGCGCCACCCGCAGGTCCCGGTCGACGTGCAGGTGGTGTCGGGCCCGGCGGCCGGACACCTCCTGGAGGCGTCGGTGAAGGCGCGTCTGCTGGTGCTCGGCACCCGCGCCCGCGGAGCGGCCGCGCGGGTGGGGCTCGACGAGTCGCACGGTCCTGCGCCTCTCGTCCTGCGCCGTGGTCGTGGTGCGCCGCGACGCCGTCCTGGCCGAGTCGACGGCCACCCCCTCTGCGAGTCCGGCGGCACCGATCCCCGGCCCCGCACCGTGGAGCCTGCGCGTGCAGGACCATGGACGGTCGTGAGCGCGAGGAGCAGCCGGCGGAAGGTGGGCAAACGATGCGGCTGCTCGTGCACCCGCCCGGCGACAGGTGCCGAGGGTCCCGGGCGGGACGGGCCGAGCGACCGTTACCGGCTGCCTTCCGAGCGCGCAGTCTCGCCTCGAGCAGCAAGCCCCGCAACACCTGCGGACCGACGACGGGACTCAGAATGATCATTGACAGGATCGACCCCCGATCCGTGCGCAGTGCGATCGAGCTGGCCTCGCACGCCCCGTCGGTGCACAACACCCAGCCCTGGCACTGGACCATCGGCCGGCGCGTCGTGCACCTCAGCGCCGACCGGCAGCGCCAGCTGCCCGCCGCCGACGCGGACGGCAGGGACCTCACCGTGAGCTGCGGCGCGGCGCTGCACCACGTCCGCGTCGCGCTCGCCGCCGCGGGTATCCGCACGACTGTCCATCGGATCCCGAACCCCGGTGAACCGGACCGCCTCGCCACCCTCGAGCTCAAGCCCGGCACGGCCGGCGAGGGAGACTTCGCGATGGCCGCCGCGATAACCCGCCGGCGGTCGGACCGGCGGCCGTTCGGCGACTGGCCGATACCCGAGGACGCCTGGCTTCAGCTGGAGAACGCCGCAGTCGGGCAGGGTGCGATCCTGCGTGCCGTGGTCGGGGGGCGGCCCCGCTCGGCACTCCTGGAGGCGATCCGGCAGGCGGCCGTTCTGCAGCAGGACGTCCCGGGATACGCGACGGAACTCGCGAGGTGGAGCGGGCACCGCGCCGGCGACGACGGTGTGCCCGCGGCGAACCTGTTGCGCAGCAGCGCGGCGGGTGTGCCGGCCGCGCGCCGCTTCGCCCGCGGCGACATCGACCCGGTTCCGGCGCACCGGGAGGACGGGGCGATGCTCGCGGTGCTGGGCACTGCCTCCGACGACACGCTGTCGCAACTGCGTGCCGGTGAGGCGCTCAGCTCCGTGCTGCTCACCGCGACAACGCTCGGCCTCGCGAGCTGCCCCCTCAGCCAGCCCCTCGAGGTCGGCTCCACCCGCCTCGTACTCCGCGACCACGTGCTGGACGGCAGCATGTCCCCGCAGCTCGTCCTGCGGTTGGGCTGGCCGCCGGTGAAACGGTCCCTGCCCGCCACGCCGCGGAGGTCGTCCGCCGACACGGCGACGGTCGAGCAGGACCGCTGACGGGGACGAGCCGATGGGTGCGTCGACCGCCCACCGGGCGCAGCCGCGAACGGACCGGCTGTCGCATCTGGACAACCTCAAGGCACTGCTGGTCGCGTGGATCATCTTCGGGCACGCCCTGCTCGGGTATATCGCGTACGGCGGATGGGAGTACGCCGAGGTGCGGGAGGTGACCTTCGGCCCTACCGCCGAACTGGTCTTGAGCGCGATCTTCGCCCCGTCCGCACTGGTGGTGATCGGCACTTTCTTCCTCGTCACCGGGTTGTTCCTCCCCGCATCCCTGACCAAGCACGGCTACCGCAGGTTCGTCAGCCGCCGCCTGCTCCACCTCGGTGGGCCGTACGCGGTGTTCGCCCTGTTGCTGTGGCCCCTTCTGCTATGGCTGACGTACCGGGCGGCCGGCCGGCACGTGTCGTACTGGTGGGTGTTCGCGGAGCGCCCACCGCTGCTCGACGCCGGCGCGCTGTGGTTCACCGGCGTGCTGCTGATCTTCTCCCTGGGACATGCGGGAGCGGTCCGCGCCGGGCTGCCGGCTGTGAAGACCGGTACACCGGCCGCGGGTCCGCTGCGAGCGCGGCACGTGGTGGCGATCGCCGCGGCCGTCGCGGTGAGCGTGCTTACCTCCTGCAGGGGCCGGTGCTGCTGGCGTTGGCGCTCGCCGCTCGACCGCTGGCCCTTCCCGCGCTGGTCAAGGAACCGGCTGTAGGCGTGCTCGGTGTGGTGGTCTCGTTCGTGCTCGCGTGGCTGCTGGTCAACCGCACACCGCTCGGCCGTGCCCTCGGCTCGGCATGATGGTCGGGTTGTCGCCGCGATCAGCTGTTGGGGATGGTCCAGCTCAGGTCGGTGCCGGTGGGACGACGAGAGGCGAGCGTGAGGCGGCCGCCGTGGAGCTCCGCACGGCGGCGCAGATTGGCGAGCCCGCTCCGTCGACGGGTAGGGCCGAGCCCGATCCCGTCGTCGTGTACCTCGAGGGTGATCCGTTCGGCGCCTGCGGTCAGGTCGACCTCGGCGGTACGGGCGCGGGCGTGGCGGGCGATGTTGCTCAACGCCTCACGAAGCACGGCCACCAGGTCGTCGGCGACGTCGTCGGGCAGGGTGTCCAGCGGCCCCGAGAACCGGACGGCGGGGTCCAACCCGAGCGCGGGAATCTCCGCAGCGACGACGTCGAGCAGGCGGGCCCGCAGGCCGTACGGCTGCGTCCCGGAGGTCTGCTGGAGCTGGAAGATGCTGGTGCGGATCTGGCTGATCGTGTCGTCGAGGTCGGCGATGGTGGCCAGGATCCTGTCGGCGGACCGGCCCGGGTCGACGGTGGCGGCCAGCGCCTGCAGCGACAGCCCGGCGGCGAACAGCCGCTGGATGACGTGGTCGTGCAGGTCCGCTGCGATCCGCTCGCGCTCGTCGTGCATCGCGGTCCGCTGTTTCTCGGCCCGGGCCTCGGCCAGCTCGATCGCGACGGCGGCATGGTTGGCGAACCCGGCGGCCATGTCCATGTCCTCGCCGGTGAAGACGGGCCGCCCGCGCAGCCGCGCCACCGACAGCACACCGTGGACCCGGGTCGAGCCCAGCAGCGGCACCACGAGCACCGGGCCGACGTCCATGTCGCCCGACGCGACCGAGGCCAGGCCGGCCTCGTCGGGCTGTGCCACCCGCAGCGGCGTGCCCGTGGTGAACACCTGACCGGACAGCGACCCCTGCAACGGCACCCGCCGACCGGGCAGGGTGTCGGCACCGGTCCCGATGGCGACGTCGACGCGCAACTCCGTCCCCCCAGCGACGGGGAGGACGACGGAAACGAGGTCGGCGCGGGCGACCTCCCGGGTGCGCTCGGCGATCAGCTGCACCGGGCGGGCGGCGTCGGTGTCGATCAGCTGCCGCGTGATCGTCATGGACGCCTGCAGCCACTCCCCGCGGGTGCGGGCGATCTCGTACAGCCGGGAGTTCTCGATGGCCACGGCTGCGGTCGCCGCGAACGCGGTGATCAGCTGCTCGTCCTCGGCGGTGAACCCGCCCCGCGTGCTCTCGGCGAAGTACAGGTTGCCGAACACCTCGTCCCGGATCCGGATCGGCACGCCCAGGAAGCTGTCCATGGGCGGATGCTCGGCAGGGAAGCCCGACGAGCGCGGGTCGTCGGCGATGCGGGAGAGTCGGATCGGTCGAGGATCCTCGATCAGCGCTCCCAGCAGTCCCTTGCCCTGCGGGAGGTGCCCGATCCGCTCCACCGTCCCTGCGGACATGCCCACGTGCACGAACTCGGCCAGTCCACCCGCCGGCGAGATCACCCCCAGCGCCGCGTAGCGCGCACCGACCAACTCGCGCGCCGCCTCCACGATCCGCCGGAGCAGCACCGGCAACGCCAGATCCCCGATCACCACCTGGCAAGCCCGCAGCAAACCCCGCAGCCGCCCCTGCGAGGCCATCACCTCCTGCGCCCGCTCCACCAGCTGCCCCAGCAACTGCTCCAACTCCAGGCGGGGCAGATCGGGGAAGGTCAACGCAACAGGCTTGTCGGGCAGTCTGTCCGGGCGGCCATGAGCCATGACGTCACACTTCCGTCGATACGACCGAGCGTACGACCGTCCCCGGTGTTGCGACACCAGCTCGTCAGGTATTACCGGCTGACCTCCGCGCCCATCTACGGATCGTCGGTGCTGGCACCCGAACCGAAGACGTCGGCACTTGCGACCGCGGCCGGGACCTGTCGCGCGGGCTGTCGGAGGAGCGCGGCGACCTCGTCGTCCGAGGTCGGCCGGAAGTCGGTGTAGACCTGCCCCACAGCCGAGAACCCGCGCGGGGCCTCCAGACACACGAACTCGTCGGCCTCTCCGTGAAAGGCACTTGCCGAGTCGGGCGGGCACACGGGCACGGCCAGCACCACCCGTGTGGCGCCGTGCGCCCGCGCCACATGGCACGCCGCCCGCGCGGTCGACCCGGTCGCGATGCCGTCGTCGACCAGCAGCGCCGTCCGGCCGTCGAGCGCCAGCCGCGGCCGGTCTCCCCGGAACCGCAGCGCGCGCCGTTGCACCTCCACCCGCTCGCGCTGCTCCACCTCCGCGAACTTGACCTCGCTGATGTGCAACCGGCCCCTCACGCGCTCGTTCGCGACCAGCACGCCGTCCTCGCCGACCGCGCCCATTGCCAGCTCCGGCTGGAACGGCACCCCCAGCTTGCGCACCACGATCACGTCCAACGGCGCGTCCAGCGCCCGGGCAACCTCGGCCGCGACCGGCACCCCACCCCGCAGCAGCCCGAGCACTACCACGTCCTCGCCTCGCAGGTGGCGCAGCCGCTCGCCCAGCCGACGCCCCGCATCCACCCGATCTCTGAACGGCACGACAACCCCCTCGACGTCGAGGCACGCCAGTGTTCGCCGAGCCTCCCCCGGCCGTCAGGGGCATTCGGCCCGAGCCCGACGCCGCGCTCGGGGACTTCCGCCTCTACCGCCCGGGAAGCGCGCCGACGACTGTGAATCGGCGGGCACCCGTCCCATGCCGCCCGCCTCGCCCGTCGTCGGCGCACATTCGTGAGGCCAGTCAGCGCGCCCGACCGCTCCACTGCGGCTCGACCTGCTCCCACTCCCGTGCCCACCGAGCCGTGTTGAGCCGGAGGAGTCCAGCACGGACTGCCGTCCAGATGCCTCCCAGTACGGCGCAGGCGATGGCCAACACCCCGCCGCCACCCGCCGCTGCCCCTCCGACGGCGTCGATGCTGCGCGCGGGAGCACCGGCGACTGTTCCGGACCGGTCCACCCAGATCGACACCGAGGCGCCCGCGGGAACCGGGCCCAGCACCGGAGCGTCCGCCTGGCGCTCGATGCCGTCCGGGGCGGTGTACCGGACCGGAACGGGGACAGGAAGACGCCGCACGGCCCGCCCGTGCTCGTTGACGTCCAGGGCATACGGGGCCGACTCGAGCAGGACCGCCTGCACCTCCGCGCGCTCCCGGTTCTCGACGTCGACGCGCTGCATACCCGTCCCGTAGAGCCGCACCGCAAGCATGACCGCCGCCATGGCGGTGAGCAGGGCGAGCGTGGTCAGCGTCCAGGCGACCAGGTCCTCGACGCGGTCGGTGACCCGTCGCGGTGGCCGAGCCGGGCGCGAGCGCCGCTGCCGTTCGTCGTGCACCGCCGCACCTCCACCTTGCGACAGCCCTCGGGTCTGCCGCTGGTCGAACTCGCCGCGAGCGCGTCTGCGCCTCGCGAACCACACTCAGCGGTGGTCGCTCCACGCTGATCGGCCGTTCCCGCCAGATCCGCGATGCGCGCAGTACCGCGCGCACTCCGACCCGTCGACCCCGACGACGATCCTGCGACCGGGGCGGGTGTTGCCATCACCTGCTCCGACCTTCCTGTTGCCCCGGCGGTCAGGGCCGCAGTACGGCGACCGGGCAGTGGGCGTGGTGCAGTGCGGCGTGGCTGACCGAACCGAGCAACAGACCGCCGAAGCCACCGCGGCCGTGACTGCCGACCACGAGCAGCTCCGCCCCGGCGGACTCGTCGCTCAACACCTTGGCGGGCTCGCCAGCGACGCTCTTCTCCACGACGTCGACCCCGGGGTACTGCTTGCGCCACAGAGCCAGGCTCTCGGCCAGCGCCACCCGCTCCTGGACCTTGAGTTGTCTCCAGTCCTCGACGGGGAAGGTGCTGATGTACATGGTGGGCGCGAGCCAGGCCCGCACGGCCGTGATCCCGAGGCCCTGCTCCTGGGCTCGTTCGAAGGCGAATCCCACCGCGCGCTCCGACTGCGGGGAGCCGTCGGTACCGACGACGATCCGGCCGGCCGATGGACCGGGTGTCTCGTCGGCGGCGGTGCGAACCACCACGACACTGCAGTGCGCATGCATGGCCACCTGCAGCGAGGTCGAGCCGAGCAGCAGACTGGTGAAGTCGCCCCGACCTCGCGAGCCGAGCACCACGAGATCCGCCAGCGCGGACTGCCTGAGCAGCACGACCGGTGGGGTCCCGATCTCGAGCACGGGTCGGACCTCGACGTGGCCGGCCAGCTCCCGAGCCTGCCGCACGGCGGTGTCGAGGACCTTCTCCGCGGCGCGGCGCTCGGCAGCGACGAAGGCCGGTTCCTCCAGGGCGAAGAACTCGGCGTGCACCGGATCGAAGGCGTGCACGACCCAGAGAGGCGCGGATCGGCGGCGCGCTTCGTCGGCGGCCCAGCGAAGGGCGGCGAGGCCGTGGTCGGAACCGTCGATCCCGGCGACTACCGGGCGCGCGGCATGGGGTGCGGACACAGCAGGTTCCTTGGTTCGACCGGCGGTGTGACGGACGTTCGGAGGCAGCGCTCAACATGCGGCAGGCTTGGCCCGCAGTCGGGTTGCCTGCGTCGTGGGCCGCGGCTGTGCTGCGATGACGACCGGGCACGGGGCGGATTCGAGAAGCGCGTGGCCGGTGACGCCGAGGACCACTCCGGGATCTCCCGGCCCGCCTGCGACGTGCCGGCCGATCACGAGCATCCGTGCCTCGTGGGCGTGTGCGGAGAGCGCGTTCATCGCAGTGCCGGCCACCACCTGTTGCTCGACCGGCAGCGTCGGGTAGCGCTCGCGGACGGCCGCGACCCGAGTGGTGGCGACATCGACCGGAGTGGCGGAAACGGCTTGTATGGTCACCATGCGGGACCCGAGCGATACCGCCAGCTCGGCGGCCAGGTCGACCGCCGAGTCCGCGGCGGGCGAGCCGTCGGCGCCGACGACGACCGGTCCGCTGCGCGGCGGTGGTATCTCGGGTGCGCTTCCGCGGATGACGGCGACCGGACAGGTGGTGTGGTCGATGAGGATGATCGCTGCGCCGCCCGCGAGCATCCCCGTCCAGGCGCCTTCCCCGTAGCTGCCGATCACCAGCATGCGTGCGCTTGCGGCCCGAGCCGCGAGGGTCTCGACGACACCGCCGGGAACGACGTCGGCCGCGACGTCGCGGACCCCGTTCCGCTCGGCCGCGTCCGCCATCTCGCGCAGCCAATCCGGGGTCAGCGGCAGCGGCCCGTCTTCCGGCCGGCCCAGCACGACGTGCACCAGCTGCAGGGGAACGGCCCACACCGCGGCGAGGTCGGCTGCCCATTCGGCGGCATCCCTGGCCGACGCCGACTCGTCCACGCCGACCACCACAGGCGACGCTGTGCCAGCGTGCGCAGCGCCTCCTGCTCCCGCACTCACGGCCGACCTGCCGAGCTGTCGCGGACGATGGTGACGGGACCGGTCGCGTGGACCACGCAGTGCAGCCCTACCGAACCGAGCACCGCACTGGCGAACCCGCCGCGCCCGCGGTGCCCCAGCACCAGCAGACCCCCATCACGCGACCGCTCGATCAACACCTTCGCGGGATCGCCGATCAGTGCCTCGACCTCGACCGGAACGCCGGCCAGCGCTCCGCCGCGCTCCGCGACCACGTCGTCGACCATCTGCCGCGCGGCCTTCTCGAGGTCGACCGTGATCCTGTCCAGGGGCAGCGGCACGATCAGTCCGTCCGGGGCCTCGTACTCCGGTGGCTGGAACACCCGGACGACTCGCACGGCCGCCCCGCGGCGTGCCGCGTCCTCCATCGCGAACCGCAGGGCGGCCCGGGCGTCGTCCGACCCGTCGACACCGACCACGACCAGTTCTGCCCGTTTCTCCACGACGCCTCCCGCCTCCTGGAACTCCTCGTGACGATGTTCGGGCGTTACAGAGGCGAGCCGCAGAGGCCGGAAGGCCCGTTCTGGTCGCCCGAAGGGCCTCTCTTCTCGAGCTCCCGCCGAGCGGTCGTGGCCGCGAACGGGCGTCCGGCCGGGAGGTTCGGGACCTTCGCCCGCAGCCGTCGCAGCGCCGTGCGTCGCAGGCTCAGACCGGCCGATCGACGACACCGAGGGGCGAGGACTCATGTCCACCGCATCATCGACCGCGGCGCATCCGCGCCCGGACGTTCCGCGCACATGGCAGGCCCGGGCCTTCGGTGGCCTCGCGGTGGCCTGGTACGCCACCACCACGTTCATCCCGCTCGGCGTGCCCGCCTTTGCGATCGTCGTCGTCTTCGGCCTGCTCGTCATGCTGTCCGCCGAGCCCGACGCCCCCGTCCCGGCCCGGGGCGTTGCCGTCTCCGGCCGCAACGTCGTCCTGGGTCTCCTGGCGGTGGTCGCGTTCGTCCCGGTGGCCGTCGGAATGGATCTGCTCCGCGGAGCGATCCCGGTCGAGGCGGGGCCCGCCGTCCTCGCCACGTGCGCCGCGGTCTGCGTGGGCCTTCCGCGCCTGGCCCAGACGAGCGAGCTCCGCCGGCCGGCCGTGCTCGGGCAGCGCGAGCTCATCATCTCGGTGACCGCGCTCGTGGCCTCGGTCCGTGCGTACCGGACGGGCGAGATCGTCGTCGCCATGGTCGCGTTCGCCGTGCTGGCACCGGTCGTCATGGCGGTGCGCCGGGTCCGCCTCGGCAGCGGAAGCCCGGGCCGGCTCGCGCGGCGCCGCTATGCACTGCAGGCCGGGAACTACTGGCTCTTCCTCGCCTTGCTCGGCGCGGCCGGATCGACGGGCGCGTTCTTCGTCTGGCGCATCTATACGCCGGGCGCCGAGCCCGTCGTGGTCGGTGCGTTCTGGGTGGGGCTCGCCGCGACCGCCGTTCTGGTCGGTGTCCCCCGTCGGCGCGTCTCGGTGGCAGCCAACGTTCTGGTCGCGCTCGGCTCGATCTTCCTCACGGGGCAGCTCGTCGCCACCTTCGCTCCGCCGAGGGACGCGGTCACCATCGGCGTCCCGTTGGCCGGCGAGTGGCAGGTCGTCTCCGGTGGGAGGAGCGCTCTGGTCAACAACCACTGGACCCTCGCCGTCCAGCGCCATGCGATCGACGTCGAGCAGCTCGTCGACGGGAGGTCCTTCGACGGCGACCGGAGCGGGCTGGAGAACTTCCACATTTTCGGTGCGCCGGTGCTTGCCGTCGTGGACGGTCGGGTCACCGCGGCCGAAGCCGGCCGTCCCGACGAACCCGTCGGCGGACGGACCTGGCAGCAGATGACGGGTAATCACGTGATCCTCGACATCGGTGGCGGGCGCTACGTGCTGTACGCGCACCTGAGGCAGGGCAGCCTCCGCGTCCAGGTCGGCGACCAGGTCCGGCGCGGGCAGGTCATCGGCCAGGTCGGGGATTCCGGCAACTCCGACGAGCCCCACCTGCACCTCCAGGTGCAGAACCGGCCGACGTTCGACATCGAGAGCCGCGACATCCGCACGTACCCGATCCTGTTCGACGGCGCGACGATCTCCGACGTCCGCCGCGGGGACTCCGTCGGGCCCGTCAGTGCGCCACTGGGAGGTGAATCGTGACCACTCCGGATCGCGTCGTCGAAGTCCGTCGGCGCCGCAGGCTCGACGTCTTCCTGCTCGTGCTCGCCGCCGTCGTCGTCGGGGTGATCACGACAAGCGTCGCTGTGGTCTCCGGTAGCGAGCGCGTGGTGTCGCTGTGGGTGGCCGCGACGGTCGCCCCCGACGGCGGTGCCCGGATCACGGAGGTGATCGACTGGGACTTCGGGCCGAACGAGCGACACGGCATCGTCCGCGACGTGCCGGGCCTGCGCCTGTCGGCGCCGGTTGAGGTCTCCTCCCCCAACGCGCCCGACGCCGTCGACATCAGCCCGGGCGATACTCCCCGGATCCGCATCGGCGACCCGAACCGCACCGTCCGCGGCCTTCACCGCTACGTCGTGTCGTACACCGTGGACGGGGTGGTGCGCGACGGGCGGCTGGCCTGGGATGCGGTGGGCACCACGTGGACGGCACCGATCGAGAACGCCGAGATCCACGTGACGGCGCCGACGGCGCTCGACCGAGCCGCGTGCACCACGGGTACGGAGGGCTCACAGGCCGCATGTGCCATCCGCACAGTGCAGCCCGGGTATCTCGTCGCGCGCGTCGGCGAGCTGGACGCCGGCGGTGGGGTCACCGTCTCCGCCACGACCGGAGCGGCGCCCCGTGGCACGCCACCAGTACTCGCGCCGCCTGCCGCGGCTCCTCCTCCCCAGGGCGTCGATGCGTTCCTCCCGGGTCTGCTCGCCGGTGGGATCACCCTGCTGGCGGCCGCCCTCGGCTCGCTGTTGATCCTGCGGGTGGGCCGGGAGTCCGTGCCGACGGTGGGTGTGCCGTTGACCGGGCCGCCGGGCGGGCAGGAGCGGATCGACCTGGCGGAGCTGGCCGGGTATGCGGCCGCGTCGCCGGCCCTGCCGACGGGACTGTCGCCCGCCGAGGGGGGTGTGCTGCTCGCCGGCCGAGTCCTCGACCAGCACAAGGCCGCCTGGTTGATCGACCAGGCGGTCGCCGGGGTCGTCGACCTCACACGCGAGGGCACTCCCGACGAGGCGATGGGGATGGTCCGGCTGCGGTCCGGGGACCCGGCCGTCGGCCGGCTGTTGGACATCGCCTTCCGCGGCCGGGACCGGGTGACGCTCGGCGGGTACGACCGGGACTTCGCGAGGATGTAGGCCGCGCTCGGCCGGGAGCTGTCCGCCTGACAGGACCGCAGCGGCCTCTGGAACTCCGACGCCGACCGCCGGGCGCGCCGGATCCGGGTCGTCGGGGCGCTGGTCGGAGTCGCCGGCGCGATCGTGGCGATCGTCGGCGGCTGTCTCTCCGCACGGCAG
>Ga0190275_10002925_pt1 | contig 12145 bp, 10 predicted proteins | sample Popmic550T_FD_133745 | JGI IMG/M metagenome (GOLD analysis project Ga0190275, IMG submission 133745) | Populus adjacent soil microbial communities from riparian zone of Yellowstone River, Montana, USA - 550 T | ecosystem: Environmental > Terrestrial > Soil > Riparian zone > Trees stand | place... | reverse complement strand
GGACGCCGTACCCGTGCGGATTCAGGCGATCCGCGTCGGCGAGCTGGGAATCGTGGCGATCCCGTGCGAGGTGTTCACGCAGGTCGGGCTCGACGTCCGGGCGAAGTCGCCGCTGCGGCAGACGTTCGTGGTGTCGCTGGCGAACGGGTACAACGGCTACCTGCCGACGGCGGCGCAGCACGCGCTCGGCGGGTACGAGACGTGGCGGGCGCGGTCGAGCTACCTGGAAGTGGGGGCGGCGGACGCGATCGCGACGACGGCGCTGGAACTGCTGGGGCGGGTCGGGCCGGCGAGCCGAGCCCCGTAAGGGGCCGGGTGGCTCGGGGCTTCGGCTCGGGTCCGGTAGCCGCGGGCTTCAGCCCGCGCGACGCTGGCGGTGTCTGAAGGGCGTTGCTCCCCGGTGCCCCGCCGCAGGTGGGCGCGGGCTGAAGCCCGCGGCTACCGGACCCGAGGCGTCCGTCTTAACTCCGCGTGCGTACCCGAACCCAGCCGTCGTGCGTGATCGCCAAGTGATGCTGTTCCCAGCCCCCGTCATCCAGTCGGACGCGGCACCGCACCCACGGAGCGCCCCATTCATCAACCTCGTACACGCGCAGTGGCCGCCGGCGCGCGAGAAGCACGCGCCACAACTCGTCGGTTTCCGCGGGCAGGTGATACCCCGGTCGCTGCCACTCGTCCGGGTCGGCGACCGGGCGAATCCGGTCGCCGACCCGCAACGACTGCCACGGCTCTTGGCGCGTCGCGCTCACGCCAGCTGCCCCAGCGCGCCGGTGCTGTCGCCGAGCGCGTCCACCTTTACGCGCATCCGGTCCAGCAACCCCACCCACAGGTTGTTCAGCGGCGTCTCGCGGGCGTACTTCACGTGCCGGCCCGGCTTTAGCGTGCCGCACCCGCCGCCGGCCAGGAGGATCGGCAGGTTGTCGTGGTTGTGGGCGTTGCCGTCGCTGTTGCCGCTGCCGTACGCCACCATGCAGTGATCCAGCAGCGTGCCGTCCCCCTCGCGCACGGCCTTCAGCTTGCCGAGGAAGTACGCCAGCTGCGTCGTGTGGAACGTGTTGATGTCGCGGATCTTCTGCTTCTTCTCGGCCTTGTTCTCGTGGTGCGACAGGTCGTGGTGCCCCTCCGTCACGCCGGCGAACGGGTACGGCTTGTTGCTCCCCTCGTTCGCCAGCACGCACGTCGCCACCCGCGTCACGTCGGCCTGGAACGCCAGCACCATCAGGTCGTACATCAGCCGGATGTGGTCGGGGTAGCTGCCGGGGATGCCGGTCGGAACGGGCACGTCCGGCGTCCGCACCGGCGGCAGCGTCGCGGCCCGCACGATGCGCTGCTCCACGTCGCGCACCGCCGACAGGTACTCGTCCAGCTTGCGGCGGTCGCCGGCGCCGAGGCGGTCGGTCAGCTCGCGCGAATCCTCGCGCACGAAGTCGAGTACGCTGCGGCGGCGGGCGTCCTGGCGCTGGCGGACGTTGTCGGGCGTCGTGGAGAAGAGGCGCTCGAACACGAGCTTCGGGTTCACCTCCTTCGGCAGCGGCTGCGTCGCCGACCGCCACGACATCGTGGACGAGTACACGCAGCTGTACCCGCTGTCGCAGTTCCCCGCCATCGCCCCCGCTTCGCAGCCCAGTTCCAGCGAAGGTAGCCGCGTCTGGTCGGCCAGCCGGCCTGCGGCGACCTGATCGACGCTGACGCCGGCGCGGATGTCGGTGCCGTCGGTCTTGCGCGGCTGCGAGCCGGTGAGGAACGCTCCGAGGGCGCGGGCGTGGTCGCCGCCGCCGTCGCCGTGGGGGCGGGCCTTGTCGGCGGTCAGGCCGGTGAGGACGAGCAACTGGTCCTTCACCGGCTGGAGCGGGCGGAGGATGTGCGGCAGGTCGAAGTCGGCACCCTCCTGGGTGGGCGTCCAGTCGGCCATGTTCTTGCCGTTGGGCACGTACAGGACGCACAGCCGGTTGGGGGCGGGGTTGGCGGTGCCGGCGCCTTGAGCCCAGGCGGTCTGCGGCCCTATCGCCTCCAGCCAGGGGAGGGCGACGGACACGCCGAGCCCCTTCAGGGCGGTCCGGCGGCTGATCGGCGGGCGCGGCATGGGATGGTCCTGTGTGGGTTGTGGCTCGGGGCTTCGGCTCGGGTCGGGTAGCCGCGGGCTTCAGCCCGCGCCCACCTACGGCGTCCAACAGGGTGGTATGGGGAACAGACACCGCCGACGTCGCGCGGGCTGAAGCCCGCGGCTACCCGACCCGGCTCACGGCTTCGACACCGCTCCGCGGCGCATGCGGAACGGGTCGGACTGCACCACCTCGGTCACCAGCGCGGAGAACTTGTAGTCCTGCCGTACCAGCCCGGCGACGATCGCGTTCACGGAGCGCCGGTCGTAGTACTCCAGCCCGCGGCCGACGCCGTAGGTCAGGAGCTTCTCGGCCAGGCAGCGGGCGAACAGGTCCTTCTTCGTCAGCAGAATCTTCTTCAGCTCGACCGGCCCGGCGAACTTCACGCCGCCCGGCAGCTCGCCCGACGGGTCGATCGGGGCGTCGCCGTCCTTCGCGCGGAAGGCGCCCACGGCGTCGAAGTTTTCGAGCCCGAAGCCGAGCGGGTCCATCTTGGCGTGGCAGCTGGCGCACGCGGGGTTCTTGCGGTGCTCCTCCATCCGCGCCCGCAGCGTCAGCGCCGTCGTCTTCTTCCCCGCTTCTTCGAGCTCGGGCACGTTCGGCGGCGGCGGCGGCGGCGGGGTGCCGAGCAGCTGTTCGAGCACCCACCGCCCCCGTTTGACGGGGCTCGTCCGCGTCGGATTCGACGTGACGGTGAGAACGCTGGCCTGCGTCAGCACGCCGCCGCGGTTCGTCCCGGCGAGCGCCACCCGCACGAACTCGTCGGACCGGCGGCCGCCCTTCGGGCCGTCCTTGAGGCCGTACAGGCGGGCGAGGTCGGCGTTCACGTAGGTGAAGTCGGCGTCCAGAATGTCGAGGACGCTGCGGTCCTGCCGCACGATTTCGCCGAGGAACAGCTTCGTTTCCTGGAACATCGCCGCCCGCAGTCGGTCGTTGAACAGCGGGAATAATTTACTATCCGGCTGCGCGTTCCGCAGTGGCTGGAGCTGGAGCCACTGCATGGCGAACGACTCGACCAGCGTGTTCGCCTTCGGGTCGGCCAACATCCGCTTCACCTGCGCCGGCAGGTTCGGCGTCAGCTGGTTCTTGCCGGCCAAGTCGAACAGTTCGGCGTCCGGCATGGTCGCCCACAGGAAGTAGCTGAGGCGGCTGGCGAGCTGGTACTCGCCGATCGGGCGCGCTTCCGCTCCTTCGGGCCGGTCGTCGAGTTCGACGCGGAACAGGAACTTCGGCGACACCAGCACCGCCGTCATGGCGAACTGCACGCCCGCCTCCCACGACTCGCCCGCCGCCGTCCGCGACTCCGCGAGTTTGACGAGCCGCGCCAGCTCGTCGGGCGTCACCGGCCGGCGGTAGGCGCGGGTGGCGAAGCGGGCCAGCACCTCGCGCGTCTTCTCCGCGGCGGGCTTCGACTCGTCGCACGCCAGCAGCCGGCGGTGCGTGGCCGGGCGGGTGTCGAGCGGGCCTTGCAGGTACAGGTTCTGCACGAACAGCGTCGGCGCCGGCTCGCCCGCCTTCGGCTTCACGACGGCGACCGCCATCCGCTTCAGGCCGATGTTCGCGGGCACCTTCGCTTCTACCACCTGCGGCGCCTTGTCGGTGCCGGTCACGTCCACGGTCTTGAGCACGATGAACGGCCGCAGCCCCTTCACCGCGGCGCCGCTCAGTTGCTCCGCGTCGGCGTCGGACGCCACGCCGGGGGCGTCCTTGTCGCACACCGCCAGCACCGCGACGCGGACGGGCTCCTTGCCGGTGGTCTCGGCGCGGACGCGGGCGCGGAACACGTATTCACCGTCCGTCGGGACCTGGTACTGCGTGTGAACCGGACCGGTTTCGACGGCATCGCCGCCGTCCTTCACCGACACGACGCGCCAGTTGTTCTTCAGCGGCACCTTCGCCGACGCGGGTTCGAGGTACTGCCCGCCCTGCCAGCGCTCCGGCGACTTCACCGGCGTGACCTGAACGGCCCGGTCCATGATCGACTCGGCGGCCGCGAGGTAGCGTTCGAGGAGCACCGGCGGCAGCGTGAGTACGTCGCCGATGTTGTCGAACCCGTGGCCGACATCATCCGAAGGGAAGTCGTCGGCCGGGGTGAAATCGACGCCGACGAGGTCGCGGACGGTGTTGTTGTACTCCAGGCGGTTGAGGCGCCGCATGGTGACGCGGCCGGGGTCGGGCGGGGCGGTGCGATCGTGGTGCTCGAAGACGCCGGCGACGGTCTTGAGGAAGGCGTCGGACTCGGCGGTGGTCGGCTGCGGCCGCGACTCTGGGGGCATTTCGCCGCCGTGAATCACGTCCTGGACGCGCTGCCAGACCTTCCGATCCTTCAACAGCGATTCGGCCGTGGTGTATTTGGTGAGCGACAGGTCGGCCTTCGGGCGGGTGTCGCCGTGGCACGACAGGCAGTGCTTCTTGAGGTAGGCGACGCCGTCGGTCGCGAACGCCTTCGCTTCCGGCGCGGGCGGCTGGGCGGGCGTAAGAGTCGCGAGGGCGACGAGCGCGAGGACGGCCGGCAGGAGGCGGAGGGGGGTCATAGGCGGGAACGTGCGGTGCGGGGAGGGCTGGGAGAATCATACCCCGCGCACGGCTCCGGGGCCAGCGCAACGACGACGTTCTGGCCTCGTTCGATCCGACGGCGTGACATGTTTCCGCGACCCGGTGGGGGGGCGGCGGAAACAATAATTTCGCCCCGAGTGTCAGCGGGCGGCGAGGACGCGGCCGACGACGGCGACGAGGTCGGCGGGCCGGTACGGTTTCGGAAGCACGTCCGTGGGAAGGGGTTGCGGCGCGTCGCTGGTGGGTTCCTCGTAGCGTTCGCCGGTGGTGATAACGACACGGAGATTGGGCCGACGGCGCCGCAGCTCCGCGAACACGTCCCAGCCGGAGCAATCCGGGAGGTTCAGGTCGAGAACGACGATCTGAACGTCGTCGCGGAACGCGGCGAGGGCGGCGGCCCCGTCGGCGGCGTCAATCACGTCGTAGCCGGCACGCTCGAGGACGAGGTGGGTGAGCAGAAGGATGGACGATTCGTCCTCGACGACGAGTACGGCGGGGCGATCGACGCGATTCTCGTTGGGGTTGTCCATGAGAATCGATTGAACGACCGCGCGACGGGTTCGTCCAGTGCCCGGACGGCGTTTCCGGGCGGCCCGGGGCGCGGTACGCTGTGGGAACCCGACCCGAGGTGCCCCGATGCCCGCAAAGCCGGCCCCCTCCGCCGCCCGTACGACGAAGCCGCCCGCGTCGATGGCCGAGTTCGTGGCGCGGCTCGGCGGAATCCCGATGGAGCGAATCCGGATGACTCCACCGCCGGGGACTGCGACGGAGGCCGACCTGGACACTCCCGAAACGGCTCTGTGCGAACTCATCGACGGCACTCTCGTGGAGAAGGCGATGGGGACAGAGGAGTCGTTCATCGGCAGTCGGCTCATGGCTCTCATCGCGGCTCACGTTGACGTGGAGGGTTTGGGCGGAGCCGTACTCGGGGGTGACGGGTACATCCGGCTCGGGCCTGGTATGGTGCGGATCCCGGACGTGACCTACATCCCGTGGGAGTCGTTCCCGGACGGCGAACTGCCGGACGAGCCGTTCTGGACGGTGGCACCGGGCCTCGTCGTCGAGGTGCTGAGTCCGAGCAACCGGCCGAAGGAGATCGACCGCAAGATCGCCGAGGTGTTCGCCGCCGGGTGCAAGTTGGTGTGGGTGATCGACCCGCCGACGAAGGCGGCCAAGGTGTACACGTCGGCGAAGCGGTTCAAGCAGCTGGACGAAACCGGCACCCTCGACGGCGGCAAGGTGCTGCCCGGGTTCGCGCTGCCGCTGGCCGACTTGTTCGCGCCGCCGGCCCGGCCGAAGCGGAAGGGGCGCTGACGCCATGACCGCCGCCGCCGCCTACCACGCCCTCCTCGCCGCCGACCCCGGCCTCGCCGCCGAGTCGGCCGCCGCGCTCCTCCACGGCCAGGACGCCCGCGGCCTCGTCTACGGCGGCCGCCCCGTGTGCGGCGTGCTGCGGCCGCGCTTCCTCACGCCGGCGCAGTTCCGCCGCCTCCACGACACGGCCAGCGGCCTGCTGCCGGCGCTGCGGGCCGCCCACGCCCGCGCCGCGGCCGACGCGGCGTTCCGCCGCCAGTTCCGCCTCCGCGACTGGGAGGACGACCTGTTCGCCCTCGACCCCGGCTTCCCCGAGCCGACCCCGGCCGGCCGGTTCGACGCCTTCTTCGCGTCCGAGGCGGGCCTGGTGGTCACCGAGTTCAACACCGAGACGACGGCCGGCGCCGGCTACTCCGACTCGCTGGCCCGGCTGTTCCAGGGGCTGCCGGCGTTCCAGGAGTTCAGCCGGCGGTTCCTGTCGTGGCCGGTCATCGACCGCGCCGGCACCCTGCACGCCCTCGCCGACTCCTACCGCCGCTGGCGCGGCACTTCGAACGAGGCCCCGCGGGTGGCGATCCTCGACTGGCGCGACGCGCCGACGTTCGCGGAATTGGTCCTCTTCTACGACTACTTCCGGGCGATGGGGGTGGAGGCCCGCATCGTAGACCCGCGCGACCTGGAGTACGACGGCGGCAAGCTCCGGGCCGGCGAGTTCCACACGACGCTCGTCTACCGCCGGGTCGCGGCCGGTGAACTGGCCGCCCGCTGCGGCCTGGACCACCCGCTGTTCCGCGCCGCCCGCGACCGGGCGGCGTGCGTCGTCAACCCGTTCCGCGGGCTGCTGCTCGGGAAGAAGGCCGCCGTCGCCGTGCTGAGCGACGAGCGGAACGCCGCCCTGTTCACCCCCGAACAGCGTGCGCTGATTTCGGCACACGTCCCGTGGACGCGCGTCGTCGAGGACCGCCGCACGACCGCCGACGGGGTCGAGGTCGAGCTGGTGCCGCATGTCCTGTCGAACCGCGAGTCGCTGGTGCTGCGGTCGAACGACTCGCTGGGCGCGGACGGGACCGTGTCCGGGTGGCTCGTCGATCAGCCGGCGTGGGAGGCGGCGGTGTGGCGGGCACTGGAGGAGCCGTTCGTGGTGCAGCGGAAGGTGGGGCTGCCGCGCGAGCCGTACCCGGTGGCCGACGGCGGCCGCGTCGCGGTGCGCGACCTGTACGTGGAGACGAGCCCGTTCGTGGCGTTCGGCGAGTTCGTCAGCGGCTGCCTCACCCGCGTCGCGGCCGACGCCCCGGTCAACGTCGCCGCCGGCGGGTCGGTGGTGCCGACGTTCGTGGTCGAACCGCGGTAGGAGTGGGCAGTGGACAGTGGGCAGTGGACAGTTAGAAAGCCCGGGGGACGGATGTCCCCGCTTTCGGTCCGAACTGTCCACTGCCCACTGTCCACTGCCCACTCATGGTTGACACCTTCGACCGCGACGGCATCCGCTTCCAGTACCCCGGCAACTGGCGTCCCGACCCCGACGCCGCGGACGACGACGGGGCCGGCTGGACGGTCGTGCTCCAGAGCCCCGACACCGCGTTCCTCCTGGTTTCGCTGCGGCCCGAGGCCGACACGCCCGCGGAACTGGCGGACCAGACGCTCGACGCGCTCAGGGCCGAGTACAAGGAACTCGACGCCGCCGACGCCGTCGAGACGATCGCCGGCCGCGCCGCCATCGGGCACGACGTGGACTTCCTGACGCTCGACACGTCGGTCGCCTGCATCACCCGCTGCCTGGACACCCCCGGCGGCCCGCTGTTGCTGATGGGCCAGGCCAGCGAGTACGAGCGGGCCGTAGCCGAGCCGGTGTTCCGCGCCGTGTTCGCGTCCCTGGTGGTGACCGCCGACTGATCCCCTCCCCGGAGCTGTCATGCGCTACGCCGTCGTCGCCGCCGTGTTCGCCGCGGCCGGTTCCCCCGCGGTCGCGCAGACCCGCCCGAACATCGTGCTGATCGGGGCCGAGGACATCTCCCCGTCGCTCGGCTGCTACGGCGACGCCGACGCGATCACGCCGAATCTCGACCGGCTGGCGGGGCAGGGTGCTCGCTTCACCCGGGCGTTCACCCACGCCCCGGTCTGCGCGCCGAGCCGCAGCGGCCTTATCACCGGCGTCTACCCCACCACGCTCGGCACGCACCACATGCGGTCGAAGCTCGCCCGCACCCCCGAGTTGTTCGTCGATTTCCTGCGGAAGGCTGGCTACTTCGTGGCGTGGCCGGGGAAGACGGACTTCAACTTCAACCTGCCGAAGGGGTGGGTGGACACGACGCAGGACTGGACGAAGAACCCCGCCGTGCTGCCGGCGGACCGGCCGTGGTTCGCCTACGTCAACTTCACGGTCACGCACGAGAGCCAGGTGCGGGCGACGCCCGAAGCCTACGCCCGCAACACCGCCCGGTTGAAGGCGGAGGAGAAGCGCGACCGCACCCGGGTGGCACTGCCGCCGTACTACCCGGACACGCCGGCGGTGCGCGAGTGCGTCGGCAAGTACCACGACAACATCACCGCCCTCGACTACCTCGTCGGCGACGTGCTCCGGCTGCTGGACGAGCGGCGGTGGACCGAGAACACCATCGTGGTGTTCTTCGGCGACCATGGTTGGGGGCTGCCGCGCGGCAAGCGCTGGTGCTACGACAGCGGCACCCGCATCCCGCTGCTGGTCCGCTGGCCCGGCGTGGTCCACCCCGGCACCGTCCGCGACGACCTGACCGCGTTCCTCGACCTGGCCCCGACGTTCCTCGCGGCCGCCGGCGCGACGGTGCCGCCGCACATGCAGGGGCGCGTGTTCGTCGGCCCGCGGACGCAGCCGGCGCCGGACTACGTGTTCAGCTGCCGCGACCGCATGGACGAGACGTTCGACCGCATCCGCAGCGTCCGCGGGCCGCACTTCCGCTACGTCCGCAACTACCACCCGGAGTTGCCGTACGCCCAGTGGCTGAACTACCTCGACGAGATGCCGGTGATGCGGGACTGGCGGCGGCTGGCGTTCGAGGGGTCGTTGAACCCGACGCAGCGGCTGTTCTTCGCCCGGACGAAGCCGCCGGAAGAGCTGTACGACACCCGTACCGACCCGCACGAGGTCCGCAACCTCGCGGCCGACGCGGCGCACGCCGACACCCTCCGCACGATGCGGGCGGCGCTCGACCGCTGGACGACCGACACGAAAGACCTGGGCGCCACGCCCGAGCGCGAGTTGATCGCGAAGGGGTTGGTGCGGGACGTGCTGAGCACCGAGTATGAGGCCCGGCTGAAACTCCACCCGAAAGGCCCGCCCGTTCCCTGACTCCCGAGGTGACCCGTGCCCCGCCTCCCGGCCGAGCGCGTCCGCGAAGGGCTTCTGCACCCCGAGCGGGAGGTGCGGAGGACCGCGCTCCGTTACTTCACCGAGGCGTTCTGGCGCGACCCGGCCGTGATGGCGACCGTGATCGAGGCCGTGAAGCGGTACGGCCGCAAGGAGGCGTTCGAGTACGGGTTCGCCGGCGGGAACCTCGGCCAGTCGGCGGAGTCGGTCCGCTGGGCCGTCGGCGAGTTGCGGGCCGTGACGCGGTCGGACGACCTGCTGTTCTACCGCAGCTCGGTCTCCCGCCTGCTCGCGGAGGCGGACGTGGAGTTGCTCGCCCCGGTGGCCGACGAGGTGCTCGCGGCCGGGCCGGACCCGGAGCACGCCGCCCGCATCACCCGCCGGCTCGCGCTGCGGGCACGGTCGGGCGACGACTTGTGGGCCGACGTGGACGCCCTGTGCCGGGACAACGCGGCGGTGGAGTACGGGTCCGAGTTCCCGTGGGGTCACGCCGCGGACCTGCTCGAAGCCCTCGCCCGGAAGGGGGAGCAACACGCCCCGCGGCTGATGGAACTCCTCCCGGTCGAGGCCGCCGAGGACGACGCCGCCGGGTTCTGGCGGGAGTGTCTGCTCACCCGGCTGGCCGGCGAGATGCGGCACGAGCCGGCCGTTCCGCTGCTGATCGAGAAGTTCGAGGCCGACGCGGAAGTCCTGAGCGAGGAGGCGCTCCGCGCCCTGGCCCGGATCAACACCGACGCCGTCGTCGCCGCCGCACTCGCCGCGTACCGCGCGGCCGAGTCGCACGTCCGGCTGTACCTGTGCGGCGTGTTCGGCGACATCCGCTCCGACGCGGCGGTGGACGCCGCGATGGCGCTGGCGCGGGAGGAGGACGACGACTGGCAAAAGAGCTTCCTGATTGCCGGTCTCGTGCAGCAGCTCTCGACCGAGGGAAACGACTTCGCCCGGGAGTACGTGCGGGAGTGGGAGGACCACGAGGTGCTGTCCGTACTGGTGCCGGCGTGCGCCCTCACCGGGCAGGACTACCCGGAACTGCCGGCGTGGCGCAAGGCGCTCGTGAGGCCGCGGCGGCCGCAGGTCGCACCCGAACCGCCGCCGCGTGAGCGGCACGGCCCGGCGCCGCTCACGCGCGACGACACCCGCGTCGGCCGCAACGACTCGTGCCCGTGCGGCAGCGGCAAGAAGTACAAGAAATGCTGCCTCCCGAAGGCCGGCGCCGGCCCCGCGGGGTTGTGAGCTGATGAACCTGCCGAGGCGTTCCGATGCCAGTCCCGACGACCGGGATCGTATACCCCGAATCGGACGGTCGGCCGATCGCGCTCGGCACGGCCCAGGTCCGGTGGGTTTATGCACTCCTCATAACCCTGGAGGCGCGGCTTCGGAAGCGCCGGGACGTGTTCGTCGCAGCCGGGTTGATCTGGTATCCGGTCGAGGGCCGGCTCGTGCGGATCGCGCCGGACGTGATAGTCGCGTTCGGAAGGCCGAAGGGGGACCGGCGGAGCTACAAGCAGTGGCAGGAAGGAGGCGTCGCGCCACAGGTGGTGTTCGAGGCGATGGGCGAGCCAGAGCAGGTCGGACGGCGGGAGCGCCAGGCGGCGTTCTACTCGCGCCACGGCGTCGAAGAATTCTACGAGTACGACACGCGGACTCGGGAGTTCACCGTGCGGCTCCGGTCGGGCGGCTCACTCGGCGCCCCGGTCTCGGCTGACAGGTTCGTCAGCCCGCGACTCGGTGTCAGGTTCGAGTGCGTGCCCGGCGCGGACCCGCTGCTCATCGAAGCCGACGACATCCCGGTAGCGGGGCTGCAACAGACGGCTGCGAGGATCGAGCGGATGAAGGCCAAGCTCCGCGAACTCGGGCTCGACCCCGACGCCGTCTGACGCTACGCCATCGGCATGCGCCTGTACGCCGTCATCTTCGCCTGCGTCGCCCTCACCCTGATCCCCGTCGTCGTCCTCGACGACGAGATCGACGCCGCCTTCGCCGGCCCCGAAGGGCTGCGCCGCCTTCAGGAGTACGGCGGCTGGGCCTGGGCCGTCGCCATCGGCCTCATCGTCGCCGACCTCGTGCTGCCGGTGCCGTCCACCGCCGTCATCGCCGGGCTCGGGATGCTGTACGGGCCGCTCCTCGGCGGCCTCATCGGCGGGGTCGGCTCCACGCTCGCCGGGCTCGTCGCCTACGCCGGCGGGCGGTGGGTCGGCCGGCCGGCGCTGCGGCTATTCGCCGGCGACACTGACTTGGAGAAGTTGCAGAGGTTCTTCGCCAAACACGGCTTGTGGGCGGTCGCCCTGTCGCGCTGGATGCCGCTGCTGCCCGAAGCCCTGTGCTGCCTGGCCGGGGCGGCGCGGATGCGCGTCGGGCCGTTCTCCGCGGCGCTCGCCTGCGGCAGCTTCGCCATGGGGTTCGCCTTCGGCGTCCTCGGCGAGCACTACCTCGACCGGCCGACCGTCGGGCTCGTCGTCAGCGCCGCCATCCCGCTGCTGGTCTGGCCGCCGGTCCACTACTACCTCAAGCGGCGGCCGGTGGTCGAACCCGACTCACCCGCGGCGTAGCTCGGCGTCGAGCGCCCGCAGGAACGGCTCGGCGTCGGACACGATCCCCACCGTCTGCGTGCTGCCGCGGTCCATCAGCTTCGTGACCGTCGCCGGGCTGATGTCCACGCACGCCACCTTCACCCACGCCGGCAGCAGGTTCCCGACCGCCACGCTGTGGAGCGTGGTCGCGACCATCAGGCAGAACCCGACGCCGGGGATGAGCCGCCGCATCGCGTCCTGGGCGGCGAGCGCGTCGGTGATCACGTCGGGCAACGGGCCGTCGTCGCGGATGCTCCCGG
>Ga0190275_10002924_pt1 | contig 12146 bp, 9 predicted proteins | sample Popmic550T_FD_133745 | JGI IMG/M metagenome (GOLD analysis project Ga0190275, IMG submission 133745) | Populus adjacent soil microbial communities from riparian zone of Yellowstone River, Montana, USA - 550 T | ecosystem: Environmental > Terrestrial > Soil > Riparian zone > Trees stand | place... | reverse complement strand
GGGTGACGGCGACGGCATGTTCCCGGGCCAGTTCGGCGCGAAGGTGTTCCGCGAGCCTGATGCGGGGCGGGCGACGAACACGAATCATGACTTGCCGTTGTTAATGCGCTTCAACGACTCCGCGACGTACCGCTGGATTTCCTCCTGGCGATTCATCTCGTCGTACGTCTCGCCTGGTGCGGAGAGCTGGGTCTCCAGCGCCTTGCGGATCTGACGGAATTCCTTCTTCTCGGTTGCCGTCAGTTTCCCGGCCCGCTCCTTCGACACCAACTCCGAGTTCCGTTGCACCAACTGTTCTGTCTCGACCGAGCGGGTGCTGTGCAGGCCGAACGCCGGACTCGTGAGGATCTGGGTCGCAGTCCAACCCCTGACCGACTCCCCGAACTTCTCGACCTCCACCGTTCCCTTCTTGGTGGGGCGCAGGATGAATAACCCTTCGTCGGTCGCCTCCTGGGCGATGAACGGGCTGTGTGTCGTGACGATGAATTGGATCTTCGGGAACACCCGCCGTAACCGCTCACCGAGTTCCCGTTGCCAGCTCGGGTGCAGGTGCGCGTCCGCCTCGTCGATCAGAACGATGCCATCAGCTAGGATTCGCGGAGTGCCTGTGTCTGTGTCAACCACCACATACTCGTGGAACCGGTCAGTTGCTTGAAATACGCGCATCAACAGATCGACGGCTAAGGCAAGGAAGCTACGGTATCCGTCGCTCAGCCGAAGTGGGTCTGCCGTAACGCCTGACATTGTGCGAAAGGACACCCGTTCTGTCGAAACATCTTTTACTTTTACGCCACCGGGCAGAAGCTGATTTACCGTTTCGACTAGAACGGGAAAGGACCGCCTAAGGATGTCGCGATTGCTCGCTTTCGGATCGATGGATCGGCCGTACACTTCGCGGAGCCACGCGAAGGGTTCCGAGATGCCTAAGCGGTCATCAAGAAGTGTACGAAATTGGTCATATCCAGCCGGAAGGTTCGTTATCTCAGGAGTACGGGTCAGCCGACGAAAAGGCCCATATCCGCAGACCACCCAACCCGGAGTATTATGCTTCTTCGGGCGAAGAGTCTTCGACTCCCACTCAATCTCTCCGCGCTCCAATACTGAGTGAATAGTTAACTGTCGCTTCGTGCCACCTGCGGTTGGCCCACGCTCCGCGCTGCCTACACGAACATCGTGGTCATCAAACTTCGTTGCGAGAAAGGTTGCCTCCATCTGTCCTGCAGTCGCCTTATCCCGGACCCAGTCATCGTCATGCGTCCAACTGTGAGCAATCGATTCCAGTGCGCACTCGGCGATCGCACCGAGAATCGTGCTCTTTCCAAAGCCATTGGGGCCGAGAATTACGTTCCAGCCACCGTAGTTCCCCCCGGAATGCGGGAACTCGATACCAACATCCTCGAAACATCGGATGTTCTGGAGCCGTAATTTCTTCAGGTACACGGCCTTCTCCACGGGGGGGAGTCAACGCGATTCTACCGCGCCACGGGGCGCAGCAGGCGCGCGGCGTAGCGGCCCAGGCGCACCAGCAGCACGCGGTTCAGGTAGCCGGTCGTGGCGCGGGCGCCGACCTTGCCCAGCACCTTCCCCGCCAGGTTCGAGCCCACCCCGACGCCGACCACGTTCAGCGCCTCGTGGAACAGCTGGTCGTACTGGTCCTCCACCACCTTCTCCCACTCGGCCCCCTGCCCCGCCAGGTAGGCGTTGAAGAACACCCGCCCGAGCAGCACGCCGGTGCCCGCCTTGCCGGCCCGCACCTGGTACACCCGGCACAGGTCGGTCAGCATCGACACCGCGTAGAACAGCGTCGCGCCGGTGTCCACGGCCGCGTTCGGGGCCACCGCCGTCACCACCCAGATGCGGCTCCCCCAGTACTTCACCCGCGCCTCGGCGGCGGCGTCGAGCTCGGCCTGGAACTCGTCCCGGAACCGCGCGAACCACTGATCGCTCGACGCGAACTTCGCCGGGTCCAGCAGCTGCTCGCGCAGCACCCGCAGCCGCCCCTGCGCCGCGTCGGCGAGGCCGGCCGCAGCGAGTGCCTTGCGGTCCTTCTCGGTGTCGAGCGGGTACTCGCGGAGGTAGCGCTCAAGCTGCTCGCGGGCCTCGGTCGTCTTGGCGGCGGCGAGCCAGCGGAGGCGGGTGCGGCGGGCCAGTTCTTCGAGCCCCTTCACCTGAATCTGCCGGTTGGTGCGGAGGCGGGCGTAGATGAACGCGAACCGGCCGAAGGCGTACAGGATGCACGCCCCGAACAGCCCGAGCCCGGCGTACCCGACGTACTGCGCCCACAGCGGCTGCGCGGCGAGGTTCGCCAGCAGCGCCAGCACCTGGTTGAACGTGAACAGCCCGGCGAGGCCGACGGAGCCGACGAGGAAGGCGAGGACGAGCGGGCCGGCGAACCAGCCGAGCCAGCCGAGGCCGGTCGGGTCGGCGGCCAGGAGCATCTCGGCCTCGGCGATCTCCTTCGCGGCCTGCTCCTCCTCCAGCTTGCGGAGGGTGGCGCGGTCGGCCTCGGAGAGGAGGTCGAGCGCCGACGGCACCTGCGGCGGCCGGCCGAGTTCCGTCTCGCCCTCGCGGAGCTCGACGGGCTCGTCCGGCGCGACGGGTTCGGGCGGGCGCGGGAGGGTGGCGGCGCGGCCGGCGACGGGGACGCCGATGCGGTCGTCGGCGTCCCAGGCGGGTGGGGTGGCGGTCATCGGCGGTCCCCCGGTGTGTGCGGCCATTCTACCGGGGGGATTCGTCGCGGGGGCGGCAGGATTGCCGATTGTCGCGTCAGCGGTGGTTGTGGCCGTTGTGGTAGTGACCGCCGCCGCCGCCCCCGCCGGGGTAGTAGCCGCCGGGGCGGTAGCCGGACCCGTAGCCGGAGCCGCCGTACCGGTAGCCGGAACCGCCGTACCCGTAGCCCGACGAGTACACCCGCGGCGAGCCGAAGTTGAGGTTGAGCGACAGACCCGGCTGGTAGTTCCGGTAGCCGTAGGACGGGTACGACGGGTACGCCGGCACGATGTGGAAGTGGTCGCGGTGCGGGACGAGTACGACTGGCTGGGCGGACGCCGAACCGGCACCGAGCGCGACGGCCGCGACGGACGCGGCGAGAAGCCGAAGGGTCATGGTGTGTCTCCTGCGGGGGGAGGTTCCCCCGCAGGAGATACGCTCAAGTTCGGGCGGCTTGCGCGCCGGGGCTCGGGGCCGGTAGCCGCGGGCTTCAGCCCGCGCCCGCGTCGGCGGTGTCCGTTCCCCGATACTCCCCGGCGGGCGTCGTAGCTGGGCGGGCTGAAGCCCGCGGCTACCGGCCCCGAGCCGTACCCCTTACGGCTCCCCCGCCCGCGGCGGCGCCAGCGGCCGCAGCAGTTCGGGGTCGATCAGGAACAGCTGCCGCCGGCCCGGCACGTCGGCGGCGTCGATCCACACCTTGTCGCGGCCGCGGAACGCTTCGACCACCGCCCGCGCCGCCAGCCGCGAGTCGATCGCCGCCCGCCGGTCGGCCAGCAGCCGCGCCCGCCGCGCCGCCAGGTCGGCGTCCACCGCCGCCGCCGCCTCGCCGGCCGTGATCCGCCGCGCCCGCTCCGCCGCGTGCGCCGCCGCCTCCTCGGCCGTCACCTCGGACCGCACCTTCACCCACGCGTCGAACGCCTTCGCCAGCGCCGCCGCGTCCTTCATCGTGCGGTTGGCCTCCGTCCGCGCCCGGCTCACCGTCCGCTCCGCCTCCTCCGCCGACCGCCGCACCGTCCGCAGCGCGTCGGCCTCGGCGTCGTTCAGCACGCGGTCGCGCTCCTGGATCGCCTTCGCCACCGAGTGGTACGACTCGACCACCACCGACGGCGGGTGAAGGTCGTGGAGCGTCACGCCGTCCACGGCGACGCCGGCGCCGCCGGGCACGGCCGCGTCCAGCCGGCGGGCCAGGCGCGCCGTCGCCTCCGCTTCGAGGCCGCCGCGGCGCACCGTGAGGAGGTCGATGAACCGCCCGCCGGCTACCAGCTCGCGCAGCACCGACTCGGTCGCCGACCGCACCAGCGGCGCCGGGTCCGCGGCCGCGAACAGGAACTTCCGCGCGTCGGCGACGTGGTAGCGGACGGTGGCGCGCACCTCCACCAAATCGCCGTCGCCGGTGATCATCACCGCCTCGTCGGTGAGCGGGGAGCTCGCGTCGCCGTGGCTGCTGCCCCACGTCAGCGCCTCGCCGCCGGGCCGCCGGAGCCGGTCCGGCGCGGGAAGGACGGGCGCCCGCGCCTCCGGCACCACGCCGCGGAAGCCGACCTCCACGGTGCGCACCTCGGCCGTGCGCACCCGCGTCACCGTCTCGACCGGCCACGGCCAGCGGACGTGCAGGCCGGGCTCCAGGTCGGCCACGACCGCCCCGAAGCGCTGCGCCACGCCGACCTCGCCGGGCTCGACCTGCGTGAAGCCGGTCAGCGCCCAGCCGACCAGCAGCGCCGCCGCGGTCGTGCCGCCGACGAGCTTCCAGCGGTGGGCGACCTCGTGGAGCAGGTCGTCGAAGTGGAGCGTGTTGATCCAGCGGTCGAAGCCGCGGCCCGCGGCGCGGAGTCGCGACAGGGTGGGGCTCGCGGCGGTGCGGTCGAACGCCAGCAGCCGCATCGAGTTCAGCAGCACGAGGAGCGAGCCGAGCTGGTGGTACAGCACGCCGACGAGCGGCGCCTTCTCGTACCACCCCGGCCCGGTCGCCAGCAGCGGCCACACCCAGCCGGTGAGGACGATCCCCACGAGGTTGACGCCGAACCCGAAAACGAGGATGTTCTGGCGGATGATCTTCACCGTCTCGCGGGACAGCCGCACGACCAGCGGCAGCGGGCGGAGCGGCTCGCCCATCAGCACGATGTCGCCGGCCTCGGCGGCCACGTCGGTGCCGCCGACGGCGATGCCCACGGCGGCGCGGGCCAGCGCGGGGGCGTCGTTCACGCCGTCGCCGACGAAGGCTACGCCAGTGGGCAGTGGGCAGTGGGCAGTGGGCAGTAATGAGTCGGGGGGTGGCGCGTTCACGCCCCTGTCTCCTGTCTCCTGTCTCCTGATGTCCGCACTGCCCACTGCCCACTGCCCACTGCCCACTGCGGCGGCTTTCGCCGCCGGCAGCAGTTCTGCGTACACGTCCGTCACCGCCACCTGCGCCGCGACCGCGTGCGCCGCGGCAGCGCGGTCGCCGGTCAGCAGCACCACCGGCGCGATGCCGAGCGCCCGCAGCTCGGCGATCACCTCCGCCGCCTCGGGGCGAATCCGGTCGCGGGCGCCGACCGCGCCGACGATCACGCCGTCCTTCGACACCAGGAGCGAACTCTGCCCCGACTCGTCGAGCTGACGCAGGGCCGCGTCCGCCTCCGGCGGGATGACGATCCCCTTCTCCGCGAGGAGCCGCCGCGTGCCCACCAGGATCGACGCGCCGCCGGCCGTCGCGCTCACGCCGCCGCCGGGGAACGCCTCGAACGCCTCGACCGCCGGCGGCGTCAGGCCGCGCTCCGCCGCGGCGGCCAGCACCACGCGCGCCAGCGGGTGTTCGCTCCGCGCCTCGGCGGCGGCCGCGAACGTCAGCACGTCCTCGACGCTCGCGCCGTTCAGCGGCAGCACGTCGCCGGGTTCGAGCTTCCCTTCGGTGAGCGTGCCGGTCTTGTCGAACGCGAACGCGGTGACGCCGGCCAGCCGCTCCAGCGCCGAACCGCCCTTGATGAACACGCCCGTTCCCGCGAGCCGACCGAGAGCGGCGATCACGGCCGCGGGCGTCGCCAGGATGAGAGCGCACGGGCACGCCACCACCAGCACACCCAGCGCCGGGTACGCGGCCACCCGCGCCGCGGCGCTCACCGTCGGCCGCGGCACGTCCGGCGGCCGCGTCGCGGCGAGCTGGAAGCCGACGTTCGCCGCGAACGTGACCAGCGCCAGCACCAGCACCGCCGGCAGGAAGTAGCGGGCGAGGCGGTCGGCGTGCCGCTCCAGCGGCGCCTTGTCCTTCAGGGCCGCGGCCGTCAGTTCGATCACCTGCCCGGCTACCGTCTGCTTCGCCAGCTTCTTCGCCTCGACGGTCAAACTCCCGCCCTGCACGATGCTCCCGGCCAACACCGCGTCGCCCGGCGCCTTGTCGATGGGAAGGCTCTCGCCGGTCAGGGCGCTGGCGTCCACCGCGGCGCGGCCGTCGGTCACGACGCCGTCCACGGGGACGCGGCCGCCGGGCTTCACGACGATCCGGTCGCCGGGGAGCAGGTCGGTGGTGAAGGTGCGGACCTCCTGCCCGTCGCGGAGCACCCAGCAGCGGCGCGGGAAGAGTTCGGCCAGCGACCCGAGGGCGCGCTGCGTGCGGGCGAAGGTGACGGCTTCCAAACACTCGCCGGCGAGGCCGATGAACACGACCTCGGCGGCGACCAGTTCCTCGCGCAGCAGGATGGCCGCGAGGCACGCCACGGCCAGCGCCAGGTCGGAGCCGATGCGGCCGTCGAAGAGCGATTCGAGCGAGTTGTACAGGACGCGGGCGCCGCCCACGACCGCGGCGAGCAGCGCGTAGCGGTAGCCGAACAGCTCGCGGTTCCAGGTCGGCAGCTCGGCGCCGAACCCGGCGAGCCACGCGACGAGGAGCGGCCCCAGGTCGGCGGCGAGGAGCGCGCCGACCAGCGCGGTGAGGGCGTACAGCCCCACCGCGGACTGCGGCCGGAACGGCTCGTCGGCGCCGGAGATTTCGCGGTGCATCGGGGCTGTTGTACGACCCCCGCGCCTACAACGACCGCGTCGCCCCCGGAGGCACCCATGAGACGCGCCGTCCCCCTGTTCCTGTTCGCCTGTCCCGTGTTCGTCGCCGCCGCCGACCCGGCCGACGACCGCGCGAAGCTCCAGGGCGTCTGGCACTCCGTGGCCGGGGCGAAGCAGCCGGTGCGCGTCCTCGTCATGGGCGACAAGATCGGCTACGCCGTCGGCGACGCGACGGCCACGCCCGCGGTGCCGGGCTCGGCGTTCGTGTCGCTGACGGAGGCGACGGTGGCGAAGGGCGTCGCGGAGCTCGTGATCACGAAGGACTACACCCGCAAGCTCGGCTACCGCATCGAGAAGGACGGCGTGGTGGTCACGCTCGACGACAAGGAGTACCCGCTGCGGCGGGTCAACACCCGGGCGACGGACCCGGCGGCGAAGGAGTTGGCCGGCACGTGGACGCTCACCGGCGCGGAGGTGAAGGGCGTGAAGCTGACGCCGGCGATGTCGGGGATCGAGTCGCTGACGATCGTCGGCGACCGCTACGTCGTGAAGGCGCCCGGCGGGAAGGAGCTGTTGAGCTCCTTCTACCGGCTCGGCGACGCGAAGGCGGGGCGGGCCGACCTCGACATCTTCGGCATGAAGGCCGACCCGAGCATCGCGGCGCGGCTGGAGGTGAAGGGGGACGAGCTGCTGTTCGCGCAGCCGCTGAAGCCGGGCGGGCCGCGGCCGACGGGGTTCGACTCGGGCGCGGCCGAGGTGCTGGTGCTGCGGGCGACGCGGGCGAAGTGACGGGAATCCCAGCGGCTGGCGGGGCCGGTGCCTGCAAATCGTGTCCGGTTCGGGACGCGGCTCTCGTATCATCTGGCGGTGGAGGAACGGAACCGGACGGAGTGACCTGATGACGGGGGTGAAGATCCTCTGCGGCCCGCTCGCGGGGTATGGTCTATTGGCGTTCCTGGTCGTGGAAGTCTTCTGTCCGCCGTGGCTCCTGTACTACGAGATCCAGGTGGAGCCGGACAATCAGGTGACGTGGTACAAGGGCCTGTCGAGCCCGCCGGAGGGGGCGGCGCGGGGGTACGTGGTCGTCGCCAAACTTGGTCATCACGGCGTGGGTCGCTTTAGCAAATGGCACTCTCACCCGGAGGCGCCCGGCACCTCGGGCTTCTACCACCACGTCCACCACAAAGGTGACAAGCAATTCGTGCGGACGAACTCGACCCAGGTGATTCAGGTCGGGGTGGACTGGGAGCGGGTCACGATCGAGGCTCTGATCGCCGTCGCCGTGTTCGGCTGGCTGCGGTGGGTAGCACCCGTTCCTCCGTCTCCCGCGGCCACGTCGTAGTCGCTCGCTCACCCACGGCCGACGGGGTTCGACGCCGGGGCGGCCGAGGTGCTGGTGGTGCGGGCGACGCGGGCGAAGTGACGGGAACGGTCGGGTGCGGTCGTTCACCGGCCGGATAGAATTACCGGTGCTCGTTCGTTCTTTCGGAGCGCCGCCGTGTCCCGCCGCCGCCTGCTCGTCGCCGCGATCGTGGTCCTGCTGTGCGCCGCCTCGGCCGGCGGAGGGTACTGGTTCGCCGCCCGGTCCGCGACCCCGCGCGCCGCTGACGACGGCCCCGTCGCCCTGGTACTGGTCCGCTCGCACCCGGACCGGTTCCTCCCGTTCGGCCCGCCGCCCTCGCCCGAGGACGAAGCGGCGTTCCGCCGCATTCAGCCCGTGATGCTCCGGAGCCCGGACGTTCTCAACCGTGCCCTCAACCAACCGGCCGCCCACGCCGCAATGAAGGACGTGCCCGAGCCTCTCGAATGGCTGGCGGCGCGCCTGACCGCCGAGTTCCACGGGGACGGCGAAATCCTCCGCGTCGGGCTGACCGGCCTGCCGCGGCGGGAGGCGGCGACGGTACTCAACGCCGTCGTCGGCAGCTACGTGGACTCGGCCAACGCCCACGTCCGGCGGGCGCTCATGGAGCGGGCCGAGCGGCTGGAGAAGGTGCAGACCGAGATTCGGGACCAGCTCCAGGCGGGCCGCCGGCAGCGCGCCAGTCTGGTCGAGGCGACGGGGCAGCCGGCGGACCGGGAGGCGGCGCGCGTCGAGCTGACGGCCCTGTACCAGGAGCGGACCGGGCTTCGGGTGGGGGCGGCGGCCGCGGACGCGGCGAGGGAGAAGGCGTACGCGGCGGCGCTGACCGCAAACGCCGCCGCGATCAAAACACTCGAGACGGGGGTCCGGCAGGCGGCTCAGCTGGACGCCGGCGTTGACAACAAGCCGCTGGAGGATGTCGACGCCGCCCTCACGGCCGCGCTCGCGCGGCTGCGGATCGAGCGGAACCTGGAAGCGCGGGTGTCCGTCCTTCAGCAGGCGGACCCGGGGCCGAGGAAGGACTGATCGGCACCCGCGGTCCCGAAGGTGGGATCGACCCGCGGCGCCGCCTGCGGTATACGGACCGGCGCGATCCACACCTCGCCGTGAGGCACCTGTGGAAACCCACCTCGCGGCGGGCGTGTTCGTCCTTCTCGTGTCGGGGCTGGCGGCCTGGGGGCTGGTCCGTCGGTACGCCTCCGCGACGGAGCCGGCCGAGGTGCTCGGCCTGTTCCGCATCGGCTACGGCGTCGTGCTGTTCTGCGAGCTCGCCCAGGTGCCGTTCGTCCGCGCGCTCTACCCGTTCCCCGTCCCCGCCGCGTTCCTGGCCGCCTGGCTGGTCGCCGTCGCCGCCCTCACGGCGGGCTTCCACACCCGCCTCGCGGCGGTCGTGAACTACGCCTGTACGGTGGTCGCCGTCCACCACACCCCGCTCCTCTACCACGCCGACTACCTCTTCCTGCTGATGAACCTCCTGGTGGTGGTCGCCCCGGTCGGCCGCCGGTTGAGCTGGGACGCGCGGCGCCGCGGGCCGCAGTTCCCGGCCGAGGTGAGTCGGTTCTGGTCCCGGTTCCTGGCCCTGGCCGGGATCGGGTTCATGTACGCCGAGTCGGCGATGTGGAAGTGGACCGACCCGATGTGGACGGCCGGCCTGGGCGTGTGGAAGCCGGCGTCGGTCCCGCAGGTGGTGTGGGCGGACACGTCGGCGTTCCTGAACCGACGGCCGCTGATGCTCGGGCTCGGGTACCTGGTCCTGGCGTTCGAGACCGCGTTCGTCGTGCTGATGTGGTTCCCCCGGCTGCGGCTCCTGGTGTGCGCCCTCGGGGTCGGGTTTCACCTGGGAATCGCGGTGGTCTTTCCGCTCCCGTGGTTCGGGCTGCTGATGTGCGCCTTCTACCTCCTCCTGCTGCCACGCTGGGCGGTCGCGGCGGTGGCGCGCCGCCTGCGCGGCGGGGCGGTCCCCCCGACGACCGGCGGCGGGCTCGCGGGCGGGTGGAGGCGGTGGGCGTTGACCGGGTTCGTGACGATCCTTCTCGCGGCCCAGCTGAGCCTGATGGCGGGCAACCCGCTGGTCCGGCGGCTGGCCGACAAGGCGGGCCGGGCGGAGGCGTGGGACGCCTTCCACTCGGGCTGCTTCACCCCGGTCGTCGGCTGGTCGCGGACCCTTGCCGGCATCACCCCGCACGCGGTTTTCGGCGCGGCCCTGTTCGAGAACAAGCCGTGGCTGGTGACGGTGGAATACCGGGCCGCGGACGGGACGGTCGTGCCGCTGCCGGTGTGCCGCGCGAGCGGCCTGGCCCACCCGCTGAACTCCGGCCGGGTGAACACGACCTGGGCGTTCGTGCACTCGCCTCACGTCGGCAGCGAGCCGTTCGCGCGGGTGCTGGAGCAGGTGACGGCGAACTGGGCCGAGCGGCACGGGTACGGGACGGAGGACGCCCGGTTCGTCGTGAAGGCGAAGTACGTGGAGCGCGCCCCCGACCGCTGGGAGCGGAACTTCCTCCGCCGGCAGCTCGCGCGGCCGTGGTTGGAGATCGGGTCGGCCCAGTGGCGGGACGGGCGGTTTAGCTGCGTGATCGAGCTGCCGCCCGTCCCGGACACCCGCGAGCGGCATTGAACTCCGCCTGATACCGGGTCGGGTTGATTCGTTGCCGTTCGACACAAGTTCTGGCCGGGCAAGGACTCGCGCCGTGCCCGGCCCGGCGGCGTCATTCCAATATAGATTCTTCCAGTTGACTCAATGCTTCTGGGACTGGGTCCCCCTCTCGCCTGGAACCAAGAATCCCCGTCCGAACAACCCGTCCGCCGAGCGGCGACGGATCAACCCGATGTGGCCTCACTCCGCCGGCCGGCTCATCAGGTCGAGGGTGGTCTTCAGCGCCGCCACCTGCCGCGCCACTTCCGGCCGCTGGTCGGCGCGGAACTCGGCGTTCGTGGCCGGGTCCGGGCGGATCACCGACCCGTCCAGCGCCACCCCCGCGAACAGCCCGCGGCTGCGCGAGTACGACAGCACCTCGGCCCGCAGCGGCACGTCGGTCGCGGCCCGCGCCTGCCGCCCGACCGGACCGGCCGCCACCCCGGCGTCGGCCCCCAGCGTCAGCTTCGCCTTCCCCTCGCGCACCCGGTCCAGACTCTTCTGGTCGCGGAACACCAGCACCACGTCCGTCGCCTCGACGCCGGCCTGGAAGCCGACCGACCCGCCGCCGAAGTTCACGAACACCGGGTCGGTCCAGCCGTCGGCCCCGCGGGCCATCACGACGCCGTGGCCGCCGCTCCCGGCGACGACGAACCCGGCCTTCACCACCCGCGGGATCACGACCACCCCCTTCGCGTCGGCGAGCAGCGCCGGCGGGATCCCCTTCTCCGGGATGCGCGACAGGTCGGCCAGCACGGTCGTCGCCGACGCCAGCGTCTCGGTCGGCGGCGGGGAGAGGCGGTCGCGGAGCTTTTCGCGCGGCGGCTGCGCCGGCGTGGTGGCGCACGCTGCGGCGGACAGGGCGACGGCGGCGAACAGGAGGCGGGTCACGTCGGGTCTCCGGTCGGTGGGTGGGGCGTGTTCGTCGTGGTGTGGCAGAGGGAGAAGCAACCCCCGGACCGCGAGAGCGATTCCGGGGACGCTCCCGCGCGGGCGGGGGTGGGGTTGGGAGGGCTGAAGGGGTTGGGGGCCGTGCGGGAGAGACGGATCGCGTGTCCGGTGCGCGGCGGGTGGGCCGTATACCTCGTGTGTGACGACGCCCGGCCCCACACCCGAAGGACGACTGCCATGAAGTTGAAGCAGCTGTACCTCAAGCTCGCCAGCCTGGTCGAATTCCAGCAGGTCCTCACCGTGATCATCGGCGGGAGCGGGATCGGGTGGTACTTCCTCTGCATCGTGGCAGTCGGGAACAACGTGATTCCCGACGAGGGCGACACCAAGTCGTTCCGCTCGTTCATGTCGCTGTCGATCACGACCATCGGCGCGGCCCTGGCGACGTTCGTCGGGTTGATCCTCGGGTTCCAGGTGGTGTCCCGCGGGGCGGGGGTCGGAGCGGCGGCCGCCCAGGCGGCGCAGGGCGGACAGCCCGCGCAGGCCGTGGGCACGACCCACTTGAAGCAACTCGAGGCG
>Ga0190275_10002923_pt1 | contig 12148 bp, 12 predicted proteins | sample Popmic550T_FD_133745 | JGI IMG/M metagenome (GOLD analysis project Ga0190275, IMG submission 133745) | Populus adjacent soil microbial communities from riparian zone of Yellowstone River, Montana, USA - 550 T | ecosystem: Environmental > Terrestrial > Soil > Riparian zone > Trees stand | place... | reverse complement strand
TGCTACTACTTCGCGGAGGGTATAGGCCTCGTGGGCCGGGTGCTGCGGCAGGGGATCGACGAGGTGTGCGAGAAGGCCTCGGTCACGCCGGCTGACGTTCGGTACGCGTTCTTCGGGCTGCCGACCTACGGTGAGGTTAGCGGCGACGTGCCCGCCCTCGATGCGGCACCCGGTGCGGTTCTCGGGCATGATCGCTATGCCTGCGACAACGACACGGTCTGCGGGTGGTCGGGTTCCCTCGGCGGGATCGACGGCATAAACGTCGTGAGCGGCACCGGGTCCATAACCTACGGCCAGAGGGCAGGAGCCGGGGTCAGGGTTGGGGGATGGGGCGAGCTCTTCGGCGACGAGGGCTCCGCCTACTGGATCGCCATCAGGGCGCTGAACGCCTTCTCCCGGATGGGCGACGGCCGTCTGCCCGTCGGGCCACTGCACGAAACGCTGCGCGCCCACCTGGCGCTGGAGGCCGACCTGGATCTCGTCGACGTCATCCTCAACCGCTGGCAGGGCGAGCGGAGGGAGATAGCGGCCCTCAGCCGGGTGGTCGCCGGGGCCGCAGAGGCGGGAGACGAGTGCGCGGCACGGATCCTGTCCGAGGCGGCAGAAGAGCTCGCGGACCTCGTGGATACCACCAGGCGCCTACTGGACTTCGGTCCGGAAGAGGAGATACCCGTGTCCTACTCCGGCGGCGTGTTCAACGCGCGGCTCGTCGTCGAAGGCCTCGAGGCGGCCCTCGGGCAACGGCACGACGGATACGAGTTGAGGAAGCCCCTGTATTCGCCGGTCCTGGGGGCGGCCATCTACGCGGCAAAGCTCGCGGGCGAACCGCTGGAGGTCGAGACCATCGGCCGATCAGAAGCGGCGCGCTAAGAGTCAGATAACCAGGGAAAGGAGAACCAAAGAGATGAGCTCACGAAGCTGGATACCTTACGCGGCACTACTCGTCGTTTTCTGGGGCGTATGGGGCGCCTTCTCGGGCCTGCCCACGGCGGAGTACGGCTACCCGGACGAGATGGTCTACATCCTCTGGTCCCTCACCATGCTGATACCAGCGTTCTTCATCTTGCGCAGCGAGAGAACCTTCGACCGCCGTCCGATCGCGGCGGTCTACGGGCTGCTCGTCGGGCTCACGGGCGCCGGCGGGCAGCTCTTGCTGTTCAAGGCGCTGACTATCGGGCCGGCGTACCTCATCTTCCCGATCGTGGCCCTGTCGCCGGGGATTACGGTGCTCATGGCCACCTTCTTGCTGCGGGAGCGGCTGCTCGGCCTGACCAAGGTGGGCGTGGTGCTGGCCCTGATCGCGCTCGTCTTCTTCAACATTTCGGGTGACTCCGGCGACGCCGCCGTGGGCCCGTGGCTTATCCTGGCGTTGCTGATCACGCTGGCCTGGGGCGTTCAGGCGTACTACATGCGCAAGGCCGCCACGGTCGGGGTAAACGACGGCACCACCTTCGGCTACATGGCGCTTAGCGCCCTGCTGCTGGTCCCGATCGCCTTCTTCATGATGGGCGGCTTTCCCGGGGGCGCACCCTGGCAGGCTCCGACGCTGACGCTCGGGACGCAGCTCCTGAACGCGGTCGGTGCCCTGTTCCTCGTCATGGCCCTCAGCCGCGGCAAGGCGTCCATAGTGGCGCCCACGACCAACGCTCTCGCGCCGGTGCTGACCGTCCTGATCTCGCTCGCCGTCTACCAGACGCTGCCGACCATCTACGGGACCCTGGGTATCTTGCTGGCCATTGCCGGCTCGACGCTGATGGTCTACGGGGACGAGAAGCGCGGTGAGGTAAGCGGAGAAGAGCAGGCCGTTATGGCCAACGAGACGTCCGACGCCCCCGGCAAGAGCGAGGCGAACAGACCAACGGTGTAGGGCGGTTCGCGAACCGCTCCGTCAGCTTTCAGCGGTCGGCTTGCAGTTCTTCTGGCTGATGGCTGACCGCAAGGGGCGGGCGTAGCTGGCCCAGGTAGTCTGGCCTCAGGCTGCTCTTGGCCGGCAGGTCGAGCTCGAACTCCAGCACCTCTTCTGCGGCGGCGCTGGTCTCGACCAGGATGTCGCCGTCAGAGGAGAGGGCCATCGTTCCGCCCACGAAGGTGAACTCCTCGCCCGTGCCTATCTGGTTCACGTAGGCGTGCGGGAGCCCGTTCTCCAGCGCGCGGGAGGTGCAGAAGACGTGGTGGTCGCGTCCAAAGGGGTCCATGTTCGCGGAGATGGTCAGGAGCAGGTCGGCCCCGGCCAGCGCCAGCGCCCGCGCCACCTCGGGGAACTCCACGTCGAAGCAGATCATGAGCCCCGCCTTCGGCCCGCCGAGGTCCACGACGAGCAACTCGTCCCCCGGCACGAACGCCTCCCGCTCCGACCCGAACAGGAAGGCCTTCCGGTAGATCCCGGCGACGGTCCCACTTCCGTCGAGGTAGATGGCCGAGTTGGCGTAACCTCCCCCGAAGCGCTCCGGCGCTCCAAACACCACAGCGGTCGAGTTGACTCTCGCGGCCCGTGCCACGCGTGCTACCTCCGGCCCATCGAGGTCCACGGCCAACCCTTCTACGCCCGTCGTCGTGTATCCGCTCATGAACAATTCGGGGAAGAGGACGAGGTCGGCCTCGGGACGCTCGTCGATCGTCTTGACCATGGTCTTCACGTTGTCGCCCGTCCGGCGCAGGCGCGGGCTCAGCTGGGCGAGTACCACCTTCAGCGTCTGGGTCATCGGAATGCTCCTCTCTTCGGGAGACCGGTCTCAGCTTCCTTCGGGGTTGGTGTCTATGCTGAGCTGGGGTGGGGCCTCGCGGAAGCCGCGGGTGAGCCAGGCCAACCAGAGCACCCCCAGGACCAGCCAGATCAGGCCTATCAACTTGGCGCGGCCGTCGAGGTTCAGCAGCAGGTAGAAGTCGACGATCGCGCCCGCGAGCGGCAGCACGATCCACAGGAGCACCCCTCGGAAGCCGCTATCAGGACGGTGACGCAGGAAGTACAAGATCACGCTCAGGTTCACGAGCGTGAAGGCGCTGAAGGCGCCGAAGTTGATAAACGAGGTCGAGGTGGTGACGTCGAGGAACAGCGCCCCGAGGCCGGCGACGCCGATGAGCGAGATCGCGACGGCCGGGGTACGGTAGCGGGGCAGGACCCGACTGAGCCCGCGCGGCAGCGCGCCGTCGCGTCCCATCGCGAACAGGAGCCGCGCGGCGCCGGCCTGGATGGCGAGCCCCGAGGCGAACTGCCCGACGATTAGCCCGGCCAGTAGGACGGAGGAGAACAGGTTGCCGCCCACGACCTTTGCCAACTCGAGGGCCGCGGAGTCGACGTTCTCGAAGGTGCCCCCGGGGTGGACGAGCTGCGCGAAGTAGGAGATACCCACGAACAGGGCGCCGAAGAAGAGGACCACGATTATCATGGCGCGTGGTATGGTGCGGCGCGGGTCGCGGGTCTCCTCGGCGAGCAGGGTGAGGCCGTCGAAGCCGATGTAGGAGTAGGCCGCCACGGCCGCGCCGGCCGCGAGGGCCGGGAGCGTCAAGTCGGGGTTGAAGAACGGGCTCGTCAGGGTGGCTCCGGTGTCCGTCCCGACAAGATACCCGATGCTCAGGACGACGAAGATGCCGAGCACCAGCAACTGGAAGGCCACCAGCAGGTAGTTCGCCGTGGCCGTCACCCTGATGCCTACGACGTTGAGGGCCGTGGTGATGAGGATGAAGGCCAGGATCCAGACTGCCCCCGGGACGGCCGGAAACTGCGCAGAGAGGTAGGCCGCCCCGATCAACCAGACGACCAGCGGTATGAAGAAGTAGTCGAGCAGGATGAGCCACCCGGTCAGGAAGCCGAGCCTCGGCCCCATCTCCCTCCCGACGTAGGTGTAGGCGGAACCCGCGCTCTGGTAGTGCACGTACGCCATCCGCCCGTAGCTGTAGGCGGTGAAAAGCATCGCGACGAGCGTGATGAGGTAGGCCGTTGGCGCGGCCCCGTTGGAAAGCTGGGCGATGATCCCGATGGTGGCCAGCACGATGAGCGGCGTTACCCAGGCGATCCCGATGATGACCACGGCGCTGAGCCCAAGGGTCCGCTGCAACGCCTGCTCTTGGGTTCCCGTATTCTGGGTCATGTTCCTTCCTCCTCGTCATCGTAGCGGTTCTCTGGAAGGGTGAGCCACCCGGGAGGAGGCTTCAGGCCATGGGCATCGGGCTTCAGTAAAGCAGACCTGATGCCTTTCTTCGCTCCGGCCTCACCCATCGGCGCGTCCCGCCGATGGCTCGTCCAGGCGTTCCAACCTCTTGCGGGCCGTGGCCTCGTGGGCCCAGAGGCCCTCCTCCCGGGAGAATCGCACCACGGGGGGCGCGAGCCTCCTGGTACCCTCCTCGCCGGTCACCCTCTGGTAGGTGAGGGTCTTGGTGAACTTGGCGACCGAGAGACCGCCCGTGTAGCGTGCGGCTCCCGCGGTGGGGAGCACGTGGTTGGTGCCCGTCATCCCTTTGTCCGAGAAGGCCACCGTGGACCTGTCTCCCAGAAAGACGGAGCCGTAGTTGCGGAGGTTCTGCAGGTACCATTCGTCATCTTCCGTGTGGACCTCGAGGTGCTCGGGGGCTATCTCGTCCATCAGGAGCACCGCCTCCCCGCGGTTTGCCGCCACCACCACCGTCCCGTGGTCGCGCCAGGCGGCGCCGGCCACCTCGGCGGTCTGCAGGTCCGCGAGCTGGCGCTCTACCTCCTCCATGACGGCCTCGGCCAGTTGCCCTGAGGTGGTGACCAGGGAGGCCGGTGAGGTCGGACCGTGCTCGGCCTGGCCCAGGAGGTCGGCCGCCACGAGCTCGGGGTCGGCCGACGAATCGGCTATGACGGCGACCTCCGACGGCCCGGCCAGAAGGTCTATTCCCACCGTACCGAAGAGCTGACGCTTGGCCTCGGCCACGTAGGCGTTGCCGGCGCCCACGATCATGTCAACGGGATAATCCAGGTCCTCGAAGAGCCCGAAAGCCATCGCGGCCAGGGCCTGAACGCCCCCCACGGCGTAGATGGCGTCGGCCCCGGAGACTGAGATGGAGTAGAGCATCGCCGGGTGAACGCCGCCCTCCCTCCGCGGGGGCACGCAGGCGATCACCTTCTCCACGCCGGCCACCTTGGGCACGGCCACGGTCATGAACGGCGATGCCAGGAGTGGCACCCTCCCGGCCGGCTGGTAGGCGCCAACCGACCCAACGGGCACCTGCCTCTGGCCGGCGACGACGCCGGGAGCGACCTCCCGCTCGAAATCCACGAGCGTCTCGCGCTGCATCTCGGCGAACCGCCTCGTGTTGTCCCTGCCGAACTCGATTGCCTGGCGCAACTCCGGATCGACGGAGTCGGCGGCTCGCTCGACCTCCTCTTCGGAGACGCGGAAGTCGGGCGGGTCCCAGCTGTCCAGCTCGCGGGAGTACTCTCTGACGGTCCCTATGCCGCCGCGCTCGATGCCCGAGAGCATCTCCGAGACCCGCTCCTTGATCTCCGGCGGCGAGCCCTTCATCCGCTCCCCGGAGGGCCGTTTGAGGTACCGGGGACCCTCGCGCAGATCTTGCCTACCAGCCTCGCTCAAAACAGACTCCCTCTCGTCTCGCTGACCCCATATCGACCCCACCATACTTCATACCCAGACCTGCACTACGGTAGCCTCGCGACCCTGCCACACGCAGGCAGGCGATCTCCCTGCCGTCCGTCAGGCAGGCATGCGCCATGGTCTCCTGGGCGAATGCACGACGGCAAACGAAGCGCGCGCGTGGACGATAACATTAGGGGATGGTGGGAGATCCGGGGGAGAGGATGGACAGAATCGCCATCACGCTGGTCATTCGCGCGAGCGTCCCACGGACATACGGGTCATCGCGGGGAGGGGCGGACGGATGACGCCCGGGAAGGTGCGTTTCGGAATTCTAGGGTGCGGCGCCATAGGGCCGCACCACGCGCGGGCCATAGCCGGCCTCGAGGGGGCCGAGCTCGTAGCAGTCGCCGACGTGGTACCCGAGCTGGCGGAAGAGGTCGCCGCAGAGTACGGATGCTCGTCGCACAGGGGGCTCGGGGAGATGCTCTCCGGGGCCGAGCTGGACGCCGTCTGCGTCTGCACCCCAAGCGGCATGCACGCTGGGGACGCTATCGCCGCGCTAGAGGCGGGCAAACACGTCGTCATCGAAAAGCCCGTCGACGTCACGCTCGAGGCGGCGGATCGGCTTCTCGAAGTACTGCGGGCGACCGGCCGGAAGGCGGCAGTCGTCAGCCAGCACCGCTTCGACGCGGCGACCCTGGCCGCCCACCGCGCGATCTCCGAGCAACAGTTCGGCCGCCTGACCTTGGGGTCTGCGGAGGTGTGGTGGTGGCGGTCGCAGTCCTATTATGACTCGGGCGGGTGGCGCGGCACTTGGGAGCTCGACGGCGGAGGGGTCCTGATCAACCAGGCCATCCACAGCATCGACCTCCTGCAATGGCTGATGGGCCGCGTCGTCGAGGTCAACGCCTACGCCGGCCTGCTCGCCCACGAAAGGATCGAGGTCGAAGACACCGCCGTGGCGATCCTCAAGTTCGAGAATGGTGCCCTCGGCACCATCACGGCCACGACCGCCGCTTACCCCGGCCTCTCGGCCAGGATAGCCGTGCACGGAGAGAGGGGCTCGGCCGTGATCGACGACGACGAGCTCGTGTACTTCCATGCGGCCGGTATGGAACGGCAGGCGGGGGCTTACGGGGGAGGTGAGAACCAGGCGGAGCGGATCATGGAGCAGTACGGGGGAAGCCCCACGAAACCGGGCGCCGGCGCCGACCCCGGCAGCCTCTCGATGGCACACCGGGACCAGATCTCGGACTTCGTCCAGGCCATCAAGGACGACCGTGAGCCATCCATAACCGTCGAAGAGGGGCGCAAGCCGCTCGCGATCATCGCCAGTATCTACGAGTCGGCCCGCACCGGCGAACCCGTGCGCATCGAGAGATGAAAGCCGTCCGGGGGGATTTGATAGCAGAAACACGCCCCCGCGCTCCGCGCCCGCAGTCCTTCGACGCTACCTTGCCGGCGACCCGACCGCCCGAGGTGTCGTGGGCCAACCGATGGTACGCTCCCGTTGCGATAAGGAGGTCGTGATAGATGTGGACCCTTACGGGTTTCGCGGACGAAATCTCTCCCGAGCTAGACGAGCAGCTGGACACGCTCACCAGCCAATCCATCCGCTTCGTGGAGCTCCGAAGCGTCTGGAACAAGAACGTGCTCGATCTGACCGACGACGAGATACGGAAGGTCGGCGACGCGATGTCGGAGCGCGGTATCGGCGTCTCCTCCATCGGCTCTCCCATCGGCAAGGTCCCTATCAACGAAAACTTCGCCCCGCATCTGGAGAGGTTCCGCCGCGCGCTGCACGTCGCACGGGCGCTCGAATCTCCGTACATCCGGGTCTTCTCGTTCTTCATGCCGGAGGGGGAGAACCCTGCCGTCTACAGGGACGAGGTGCTGGAACGGTTGGGCGTTCTGGCGGGGGAAGCCGAAGCTGCGGGTGTCGTTCTCGTGCACGAAAACGAGAAGGAGATCTACGGGGACGTCCCGAGCCGCTGTCTGGACATCCTGACCCAGGTCGACTCTCCCTACCTCAGGGCCGCATGGGACGCCGCAAACTTCGTGCAGTGCGGGGTTGACCATCCGTACCGGGAGGGATACGACCTGTTGCGGCCCTACGTGGAGTACGTGCACGTCAAGGACGCGCTCGCCGGGTCTGGCACGGTCGTGCCCGCCGGGGAGGGGGACGGCGAGATCCGTGAGACCATCTCGGCCTTGCACGCCTCCGGGTTCGACGGCTCCTTCTCCCTCGAACCGCACCTCGCCTCTTCGGGAACGTACTCCGGCTTCAGCGGCCCGGAGCTGTTCGTCCAGGCAGCCGAAGCATTCAAGAACCTGCTCCGCCAGAGGGACATCCCGTGGTCGTAAACGGAGAGAACGCGCGTCGTCCGCGGAGGAAGCAGACAAGACGGCGCACGAGATGGGGAGAAGGCAGCAGGTTACAGGCTACAGGAAGGTCACCTGATGACTTCTACCAGGTCCGCTCTTTCCGCAAAACGCTTCGGAGAGCCGAAGGCTTGTGGCTCTCGGCTACAGCTTGCTATCCAGCGCTTCGACTAGCGTCTTGCGGTTTTTGTGCTGCTTCTCGTAGTCGAGGAGGTCCCGAATCTCGTCTTTGGAGAGGCCCTGGGCCTTCTTTTCTACCTCCTCGACGCCCAGGTCGTCGTAGTCGTTGAGCAGCGGGGCGGCGGCCTGCTTGCGGGCCTGTCTGGCCTCGCCGGTGTTGGCGACGTATTGCTGGCCCTGCTTCGAGCCCTCACGCTTCTTTCGTTCGGTCTCGTCCTTCTCCTCCTCGCTCATGTTCTCCCAGGCTTCCTTCGGCAGGTATCTCCTGGTCTCCCCGTCCTGGCGGGCGTCGGCGTCGCCCTCTCTGGTCTGCCACTCTTCCTCGGTCCATTTTTCGAGGTTCTTCTGGGACTCGCCCTTCTCTCCCTTATAGCCGCCACCACGCTTCTCGTATTCCTGGGTAAGAAGCTGGGATTTGCGGGCCGACCACTGGCCCTCCTCGCCACCCTTGTCGGAGGCTTTGATCTCCTCCTTTATCTGCTCCCTCAGCTCGGGATGCGTGTACTTGTCCTCGTAGTCCTGTTTGGCCATGTGACCTCCTCGTTCGTCCGTCGCCGCACCCGAATCCTGGCCCTTTTGCTAATACGAATACCCGCGCCGCCGGCAACTCCACGTGTTAGCTGACACAGGCCTACAAAGAAGCGTGAAAATGACTCGAAACGAATACGGTTCCGCCCCCAGCAGGGGTCTTACGGCGGATCGAGAAAAGGCAGCAGGCTTCAGGAAGAACCCCTGTCGCCTGCTGCCTCTAGTTCAGCCGGAGAGCGCGGCTACTATCGCCACTGTTCCCAGAAAGACGAGCACCACCCCGCCGTGAGGATGAGCTTGAGGTTCTCCGCCTCGCCCAGCATGTCTCTGGTTACGTAGACGGGCCAGAAGGGCGTGGTGATGAGCACGTCCGCGTCCCGCAGTTGTCCGAGCAGCTCGTCGCCCTCCCTCTCGGTGGTTGAGACGAGCTCGTGTCCCCTTGTTCCAGCTCCTCCCGCAGGCCCAGGGCGTTCTCGGCGCAGCCGAGAACCTCCGGGTTGTCCGCGGCGGACCCGCCAGGGTAGAGGACGGCGACCACCTTCATACGCCCTCGCTCTGGTTCGTGATGGTCTGGCGCTCCGGGACGATCCAGAGCATCACCCGTTCGCTCTTTATGTCGTCCGGGTTGTAATCCTGGCCGTGGTACTTCTGCGACAGCTCGTCTATGTGCTCCCTGGCCCCTTACGATCTCCGTGACCCGGCCACGCGCCTCGGCGTAGTGGTAGGGGTCATCCTCGTTGCGGATGGTCAACGCAACCCTGGGGTCCCTCTCCACGTTCTTGAACTTCTGGCGGTGTACCTAGGTGTTGATCACCGGCCGCTCGCCGTCGGTGTGGACCCAGATCACCTGCGTCTGGAAGTTGCCACCGGGCAGCGCCGTAGTGATGGACCCGTAGTTCGCACCCCGCGCCAACTCCACGGTGGCCGGATGCAACTCCGGCCCGTTCCTCGTATCAGCCATACCGACCTCCTTCGATGGTCTCGCCCCATCGGTACCCGTAGCACCGGGCCTTTAGCACGATTTTCGAAGCGGACGAAGCAATTTGGTCCGAAAGGTGTAGCAGCACCGCAGCGCTCTTTGGAAAGGCTTCAGGCCACAGGTATCTTCCTGCGGCCTGAGGCCTGTTGCCCTTCTACTCTCCGCTGTTATCCGGCGAGCTCGACCAGTCCTTCGTGGTCGAGCAGGACGATCTTGCGTTCGCGGTTTCTGGTCTCGATGTAGCCCTCGCGTTCGAGGTAGGCCATCTCCTTGGAGACGGCCTCGCGCGTGCAGGCGACCATCTCGGCGAGCCTCTGGTGCGTGAAGCGCAACCCGATGACGAGGCCAGGTCTCGTCTCCTCCCCGAACCCGTCAGCCAGGGTTAGAAGAAGGGCGGACAGACGGCTCCTGACGTTCCTCGGCAACAGCCTCTCGACCACCTGCTCGCGCTGCCGCGCCCACTTGCAGAAGGCGACCATCAGGGCCAGGGCGCAGGCCGGGTCGCGCAAGACGTGGGCTTCGAGGGCCGCCTTGCTCACCCTGGCGACCTGGCAATCGGTGATCGCCTCCGCGCTGTCGCGATGGCCCCCGCCGGGTTGCAGCGAAGGTTCGCCGAAGACGCCGTCTTCGTCCACCAGCGCCAAGGTCGCCTCTTTGTAGGCCCCGTAGGGCTTGTACACTCTGACCTGTCCTTCGAGCAGAAAGCACAGGTAACCGTCGGCGTCACCGCTAGCGTACAGGAGCTCCCCGGCGGCGTAGTTTCGTCTGGCCACGGGGACGCCCGTTTCCTCCAGCCTCCCCACCACGAAGGCCGCCTGGTCTTCGTCCCGGGGGGTGTCTAGCACCGACGCTGCATCGGATCCTGCCTTCAACATTCGAGCCTACTTTCTTCCGGTCTGTTCTCCCGGCGCATCCCGTGGAGGTTAGTGGTCTTTGGAGACGATCCACTCCAGAAACTCTTCGCGGCCCAGGCCGGGGAGCTTCGCATCCCGACCGTCGAAGATCTCGGCAGAAGGATCCAGGACCATGAGCCCGCGCGCGAGAGAGGACCGGAGAGCACTAACACGAGCTCTTCGGCGGAGCTCTGGTGTACCCCCCAGCCGCGCTGGTCCTCCCCCCTCAGCCACAGGAACAGCTCGCCCTCACCGCTGGAGACGGGCAACGTGTCACCTTCGTCCAGGGTGAGCGCTCCCACGGGACCCCCGTCGTTCTTCGCGACCAGCCACCAGGACGACCACGAGAGTTCGCCCGACCACCTGTACGCCCGGCTCTGTTCGGTCACCACCCGCTTCTCCCTACTACTCGTAGCCCGGCCCGCCGGGAGATCCGGCCGACCGGCGCGTTGCATACACCGACCCTCTTCCTCGCACCACCGGACGCGCCACGATGCGCCAACCTGTGGGGGCCGCGTGCTGGGATCCCTCTGACGTTCCGCCACATGACAATATGCTCCCTTACCCGGCACCGGGACATCGGTTCGAACCGAGGCAAATCGCGCCGTCTTCGACGCCAGATACTTTCTCGTATGCCCCCGTGCGAACATATGATGCCACCAGGGTTCCAACGGGTCATGCACAGTTCGGACCATTTTGGTGCTGGGTGCCACCCCTGCTGGCACGGGATGCCCAGACCAGCCCCGTGGCCGTTCTTATCGCGAAGCCGGTGGATCACCGACCACGCCGATATCGGGTCGCGCATACCCGAGGCTGTGCGTTCCCCTTCTCGAGGCTCGCGGACCGCCGTCGTGCCACGCTCGCCCCAGGCCGTACTTGCGGGCGACGTGGTCCAGAAAGTCTCCGCGACGCGTGCTGGCGAGCCGGAGCATGACGCCGGCGTCCCTGTCCGGCATCGGATCGAGCGTTATGCGTTCGAAGCGCGACCAGGGACCGAGCAGCAGCGCCACCAGATCGTCCGGGGCGACCGGGCAGGGACGCAAATCGTCGTCCCCGTAGCCCATGTACAGCCTGGCCTCCTCCTCGAAACAGATTTCGGGCCAATTAGCACGCTACGGCCCTTCGGGCCTTCGCTTGTCGGCACGCTCCCTGCGGTCGCTCGTCGGCAACGCCTCGCCCTTTCAGGGCTCGCTTTCGGCCAGATCCCGCTGCGGCCCTACCCTTCCGCACAGAGGGTATCGATGCGTAGGGAAGCGCGATGCCTGGCTTGCTGTTACAGATCGAGACGACCAGCCGAAAGCGAGGCGAAGCCGAAGCGTTGCCGACAAACGGAGGCGTAGCCGTAGTGTGCTGACAAGCGAGGGCGTCAGCCCGAGCGTGCCGACAAGGCGCGAAGCGCCGTGCCGACTAGCGGAGGCGTTAGCCGGGGCGTGCCCTCTGGCAGGTGGGGCAGATGTAGGCGGTTCTTCCTGCGGCTTTGAGCTTCTGGATGCATCCGTTGCCGCGGGGGCATCTCGCGCCTTCTTGCCTGTGGGAGAGCAGGTAGGAGTCTGGTAGCTCTTGCGGGTAGGCTTCCTGTTCTATGGCCACCTTCAGGACCCGCAGCGTCTCGTGGTGGAGGTTCTCCAGGG
>Ga0190275_10002922_pt1 | contig 12149 bp, 8 predicted proteins | sample Popmic550T_FD_133745 | JGI IMG/M metagenome (GOLD analysis project Ga0190275, IMG submission 133745) | Populus adjacent soil microbial communities from riparian zone of Yellowstone River, Montana, USA - 550 T | ecosystem: Environmental > Terrestrial > Soil > Riparian zone > Trees stand | place... | reverse complement strand
CGGGTCTTGCCATCGACATCGACGTTGACGACTTCCCCGTCGGCAGTGGCGATTAAGACGCCGTTGCCGTCGGCGTTCGGGCACATTTCCATGACCCCCCCGCTCATCTGGTCGGTTAGAAACTGCCAGTCGGCGCCATCTTGTGATTTGAAAATCGCCGTCTTGGCGCGCCCCGCGCGCAGCCAAGTGCGCGGCCGATCTTGGGTGATGCCGAGATAGATATTACCGTTGTCGTCCTCCGCCAAGGCATTGCCGTAGGTGCGGCCGCCGGCTGGGGTGACGGGTTGCCATTTGTTGCCGCGATCGGTGCTGCGTGAGACTCCTTCGCCGCAGGCAGCGACCAAGAGGCCGGGCCTTTTGCTTGCCGATAAAATCTGGTGCAGGTCGGGATCGGTTAATCCGTCATTACGTTTGATCCAGGTTTCGCCGTCGTCGTCGCTGACCAAAATCCCGCCCACTTCGATGCCGGCGTAGAGTCGATTACCGGAAGCTTTCTCCGTGGTCAGCACGCGGGTGCGCGGCGCCAGATCGGGATTAGGCGGAAACGTGCCGCCAAAGGCGCCTTGGCGAATGCCTTTGACTTCCTGCCAGCCGCTGCGCTCTTGGTGTACGTCGCGGCGATAGAGCGCCGCGGGGCGTGTGCCGACCAGGACTTTTCCCGGCAAGGCGAGCATCGCCGACATTTCCAAAATCGGTACGTTAGGTTCGGCGCGCTGCCAGTCTTTGCCGCCATCTTTGCTGACGAACATGCCGGAGTGCTCGGTTCCGGCATATACGTTCTTAGGATTATCGGGATCCACTTGGATACAGCTCATTTGCCAGAAAGTCAGTGCGCGATCCGTCTGTTCCCAGTTTTCGCCGCGCCGTTCGTAACGATACCAGCCGGAATGGGTGGCGAGATGTAGAGCATTTTTTTCGTTGGCAGCCATAGAATCCTCCAAATAGGTTGCTGGGCGAATCGACTCAGGGGAGCATACGCCCGCCGGGGAATTTAGGTCAAGTCAAATGCGGCTCACTCGACTGCCACAGATCATCAAATTGCTTGACCGATCCCGGAGCGAAGCCGGCGTAGTGGTTGTTGAAAAACGCGTAGGTCTTGACGCCCTTGTCGGTGATCTTCTTCAGTTCGTCGATCCACACCTTCATCTCCGGAGTTTTGTCTTCGATCAACTTGTCCCAGCGTTTGGTTTTGGCCTCGATGGCATTACGGTCGCCGACGAAGCGAACATAGGCGAAGTCGCTGGTTAGCAGATCGAGTGCCTTGGCCAGGGTTTCGATGCTCGGCATCCAGGCCTGAGCGACCAAAGCATAGGCGACTTGATGATCGCGCAGCATTTCGAGAAAATCCCAGCTAATCCAGTTTTTATTGCGAATCTCCAACGCGAACTTGAACTCTTTGGGCAAACTTTGCAAAAACGGTTTGAGCAGCCGGTCGAAGAGATGACGCGACGGAAAGACGTTGCGATTGAAGTAGGGGAACTGCAACAGCAGCGGACCCAAGCGGTCGCCCAGGAGCGATATGTTGTTGAGAAACGTGGTGAACTCCACTTGGCAGTCTTTTAAAACCTTCTCATGGGTAATCACGCCGGGAATCTTCGCGGCAAAGATGAATCCCTCCGGCGTCTTGTCGCGCCAGCGCGCCACCACGTCGGGCGGCGGAATGCTGTAGTAGGTGGAGTCGATTTCCACCGCGGAAAATTTGCGCGCGTAGGCCTCGATGAACTGTCCGGGTTTTAGATTCGCCGGATAGAAAGATCCCAACCAGTCGCTGCTCGACCAACTGGAAGTACCGACGAGTAAATTAGCGGGAAACGGCATGGCTACCTTTCACACATCGGCGGCGTCGGTTCAACAGTTTCCACTGGGTTTGATCCGGCAGCGACGGCGGCCGGCTTTATCAAGCGCATTTCCGCTACGGGTGAAATCACCGACGAGGGGGCGTTGAATTTTGACCCGTGCCAAGGCGCTTTAAGTTGACTTCCCGCTACCTTGCGTTTAGTTTAATGAAAACAAATTTGTTTCCATTTTAAGTTCACCCGCAATCATTTTGGTAAGCTACTTGGATACCTACGACAGCAAAACCGCCAGCCGCATTGTCGGTGTCAGTTTGCGCCAACTGCAATATTGGGACGAGCAGAGTTTTCTGCGGCCGTCGATCAAGCTCGCCGGCGGGCGCGGCACCAAGCGGCTTTATTCGTTTCACGATCTTGTTTGCTTGAAGGTGGTCAAGGATCTGGCGCGCCACGGTTTCAATTTGAAAAAAATCCGCCGCTGCTTGCGGCCGCTGCAAGAGCAAAGCGATCCGTCGGCGCGGCTGCCGGCAACCTTGCGCTATATTACCGACGGCGAAGAGCTATTCGTGTTGACCAGCGACCGGCAAAAAATCCTTCGCGCCATGGAGCGCCAGTTCGTGCTCTCCTTGGGTATCGGCAGCTTGGTGCGCGAACTCGATGGCGCGGTCAAACGCCTTGGCGGCAGCGCCGGCAAGAGCTATCGCGGCACCAGGGGGCTAGACGAAGCAGGGAGCGGCCCGGCGTGATCGCTATGGATGGAATCAAGGTCACGCCCAAGGTTACTCCGATGATGCAGCAGTACCTCCAGATCAAGGAGCGCTATCAGGACGCCATCCTGTTCTTTCGCCTCGGCGATTTCTACGAAATGTTTTTCGAAGACGCTCATGTCGCGTCAAAAGTTCTCGACATCACGCTAACCTCGCGCAACAAGAGCGACGACGGTGCGGTGCCATTATGCGGCATACCGTATCACGCCGCGCAGCCCTACATTCAAAAACTCCTCGAAGCCGGCCACAAAGTCGCAGTATGCGAGCAGGTAGAAGACCCGGCCCTGGCCAAGGGCGTGGTCAAACGCGAAGTGGTGCGGGTGATTACACCGGGCACGGTGACCGCCGATGAAGCGCTCGATGGCCGCGGCAATAATTTTCTCGCGGCGGTATGCCAGGGCGAAACCGCTTACGGTCTCGCGGTCAGCGATATCACCACCGGCGAATTCCGTTGCACCGAGGTTGCCGACGAAGCGGCGTTTCTCGACGAACTCGGCCGCGTTCGGCCCAGTGAAATCTTGCTGGCCGGGCGCGACAGCCGATTGCGCGAGCGAATCTACAAAGAGTATCCGGCGATCCATCTGACCATGGTGCGCGACGAGGCGTTCATCGATTTGCCTGGAGCGGAGCCAACCCGGGGCGCCGATCTGCCGGTTGCAGGCGCGCGAGCGGCGGCGGCGATCGTTGATTATCTCAACGCTAATATTCCCGAAGCGGTGAAGCTGCTGCGCGATCTGCATTCTTATCAGGTCGCCAATTTTTTGTTGCTCGACGAGACCACCCGAGTCAATTTGGAGCTCATCGCTACCACTCAGGGCGAGCGGCGCGGTTCACTGCTGGCGATTCTCGACCGCACGCAAACGGCCATCGGCGCGCGCCGATTGCGCCAATGGCTGCTCTATCCATTGCTCGATGAAGCGGCGATTGGCGCTCGCTACGACGCCGTGCAGGAACTCGCCGAGGGGTTCGCATCACGGGAAGAGCTCAAGCTGCGTTTGGCGAAGATCCAGGATTTGGAAAGACTCAGCGGCCGGGTGTTGGCCGGCAGCGCGACGCCCAAGGATTTGGTCGCGATCAAACAGACTCTCGGCGCCGCCGGCGGCGTGCGCGCCCAGACCGCCGGTTTCACCGCGCCGCTGTTGGTCGACTTGAGCGCGGCTCTTGCGGAGTTGCCCGAAGTGGTCGGGCTGATCGAGCGGGCGATCGTCGACGATCCGCCCTTCGCCTTCAAAGAAGGCGGCTTCATTCGCGCCGGTTTCGATGGCGAGCTCGACGAGATTCGCGGCATGCGCAGCCACGCCAAGGAGTGGATTGCCCAGTTCGAAGCCGGCGAGCGCAAGCGCAGTGGAATTACGTCACTGAAAGTCCGCTACAACCGGGTATTCGGTTACTACATCGAGGTGACCAACAGCCATTTGCCGGCCGTGCCGGCGGATTACATTCGCAAGCAAACCCTGGCCAATGGCGAGCGCTATATCACCCCTGAACTAAAAGAATACGAAGCCAAGGTGCTCAACTCGGAAAGCCTCATGGAGAAACTTGAGGCGAATTTGTTGGCCCGGGTGCGCGAGCAGGCGGCGCTCCACTATGCCGCGCTCAAAACGATGAGTAATGCGCTGGCGATCTTGGACGTGCTCACGGCGTTGGCCGATGTGGCAGAGTCGCAGCGCTTCGTGCGTCCGCGCGTCGATGGCAGCACGGTTTTGAATATCCGCGAGGGGCGCCATCCGGTGGTCGAGAACGCCGTCGGCCGCGGCTCCTTTGTGCCCAACGATTGCAAGATCGATGCGGAATCCGAGCAGATCATGATGCTTACCGGGCCGAATATGGCCGGTAAGTCGACCTACATGCGCCAGAACGCGCTGATCGTTATCCTCGCCCAAATGGGCGGTTTCGTTCCGGCGGCCGAGGCGCAGATCGGCATCGTCGACCGGATCTTTACGCGCATCGGCGCGGCCGATTCGCTCTCCCGCGGCGAGTCGACGTTCATGGTCGAGATGAAAGAAACGGCGAATATCTTGCACCATGCGACCCGGCGCAGCCTGATCCTGCTCGACGAAGTCGGCCGCGGCACGAGCACGTTCGACGGCATTTCCATTGCTTGGGCGGTGGCCGAATCGTTGCACGAATGCCACGAGCGGCCGCGCACACTGTTCGCCACTCACTATCACGAGCTCACCGAATTGGCCCTGGCCAATGAACGCATCAAGAATTTCAATTTCGCCGTCAAGGAGTGGCGCGGCGAGATTATTTTTCTGCGCAATCTGGTCGCGGGAGCGGCGAGCCACAGCTACGGTATCCACGTGGCTCGTTTAGCCGGCATGCCGGCGCCGGTGATCGAGCGGGCTAAGGCGATTTTAGCGCAGTTGGAGGAAAGCCAGTCGGTGGCGCCAAGCTCCGTGGTCAAGCGCCGCGGTGAGGGATCCGCCGAGATGCCCGTGCAAATGGCGCTGTTCAGCGCCGCCGATAATCGGCTGCGCCAGCGCTTGACCCAACTCGATGTCGGTAACCTGACGCCGATCCAGGCGCTGAACGTCCTCCATGAGTTGAGCGAAGAAGCCAAAAAATGATCGGCGGAATTTAGCCGGGAGCGATAGCGAAGGTTATGAAGCCACGTAGTCAGGTTAGCATCGGGTTAATTGCCTTGGCGGCATTGTGGCTGTGGTCTGAGAGCAGGCTTTCAGCGCAAGTCCGCAGCGTTCCGGCGTCGCGCCATGCGATTTCGACCAGTGCACAATCGGCCTCGCCCAGGCACGGAGAAAATCAATCGTCGCCGCCGGCTTCGGATCAAGTTCAAGTCACCGGCCTGCGTTTCTTATCCTGGAGAAATTTCACCCGCGTCATGTTGGAGCTATCGCAAGACGCCAAATACGAAGTGCGCCGGTTCAAGGACGATCCTGCCAAGGGCATAGCGCCGCGCATGTATATTGATATCCGCGGCGCGCGCTTGGCGATGAACTCAACGCAGCCGGCGCCGATGGACGATGGTCTGGTGCGTCAGGTGCGCGTCAGCCAATACAGCGCCGAAGTTGTGCGCGTGGTGTTGGATCTGACCAGAGTGCAAAATCACAATGCATTCATGCTGCTCGACCCGCGTCGTTTGGTGATCGACTTACACGGGCAGCAAACGCCGGAGCCCGCAGTCATCAAGGAGGGGGCGGCCAAGGCGGAAAATACTCCCCGGCTCGGCGCTGGGCGAGACAAGCAGGCGGCGCTGCCGCTGGCTAACGCCACCGGCATTCACAAGATCGTCATCGATCCGGGCCATGGCGGCAAGGATCCCGGTGCGGTCGGTGTCGGTGGTATCATGGAAAAAGACTTGGTTTTGAGCATCGCTAAAAAGCTTGCCGTTAAGCTCAAGAATGAAATGGGCGTCCAGGTGGTCTTGACCCGCAATGACGACCGCTTCGTCGCCCTGGAGGACCGCACTCATCGCGCCAACGCCGAGGATGCCGATCTGTTTATTTCCCTCCATACCAACGCCAGCACCAATGGCGAAGCGCGCGGCGTCGAGACCTATTATCTCGACAACACCACCGACGAGGCGGCGCTGCGGCTGGCGGCGCGAGAGAACGGCGGCGCGCGCAAGCCGGTTTCCGATTTGCAATTTATCCTGAGCGACATGACTCAGAACATGAAGCTCGAGGATTCGATCACGCTAGCGCACCGTTTGCAGCAGTCGGTGGTCGGCGGCATGACTAAAGCGGTCGGCGAGGTGCGCGACTTGGGGGTCAAGCAGGCGCTATTTTATGTCTTGGTGGGCGCGCGCATGCCGAGTGTCTTGGTGGAGATGTTTTTCATCACCCATCACCTCGAAGGAGCTGCGATGAACCGCGAGGCCAATCAAGATACCCTGGTCAACTCGCTGTTCGAAGGCATTCAAAAATATGGACAGTCGAATATGACGGGTAAACCGCTATAATATCAATTATGGACGCAGTCGCTATTTCATTAGCCTTACTTCAAGACAGTCAGGTCGAAGTCACCCTCAAAGCGCTGGGCCGGAGCTATCTCGAGCGTGGCCGGCGCACTTTGTTCGAACGCCATCGCGAGGGCGCCGGCGGCATCGAAGTCGCGGCGGCTTATTCGACGGTGATGGATCATCTCATTCGCTATCTGTTCAGCACCTTGGGGGCCGAGCTCCTGCCGCGTTTTCGTGGCCAGGGAACCGGATTGGCGTTGATCGCTCAAGGGGGCTATGGCCGGGGTGAACTTAGTCCGTATTCCGATGTCGATTTAATAGTTCTGCACAACGGTCGGGTCAATTCGTTTTTCCAAGCTCTCAACGAGCGATTGTTACACACGTTGTGGGATTTGGGTTTGGATGTCCCGCCGGCGATGCGCAGGATCTCCGACTGCGTGAGTTTGGGCGAGTCGGAGATGAAGATCCGCACGGCGTTGCTTGACGCGCGCTTTCTCTGCGGCGATTTCCAGCTGTTTGGCGAATTCAGTAAGACTCTCGATAACAAATTGTTCAATAAGGGTATCGGCCGATTCGTTCGTGAAAAACTCGATGAAACCGTTTTCCGTCACAAAACCTATGGCGGATCGGTCTATTTGCTCGAACCGGAGGTCAAAGAAGGTCTGGGCGGTTTACGCGATATCCAGACGGCCCGCTGGATCGCCCGCGTGAAAAGTAAGGCCAAGGATCTAGACGCGCTCGCGGCTCACGGCGTGATCAGCTCAAGCGATGTGGTCGGGCTCAGAGAGTCGCAGGATTTTCTGTTGCGGGTGCGCAACGAAATGCACTTTGCTACTGGCAAGCATCAGGACCAGCTGACCTTCGAGCAGCAGGAACAAGTCAGCGAGGCTTTGGGATTTCAAAGCGAGGGGACACTGCGCGGCGTCGAAGTGTTCATGCGCGCTTATTATCTGCACGCCATGCAGATCAGCCGGCTTTCCGAGCTGATTATTCATCGGGTTACCGACTGCGACAAGCCGCGTTTCACGGACAAGTTGGTCGGCCGCACGCTGCGCGAAGGCGTGCGCATTTCCAAGGGTTCTCTTACCGTGACCAAACCGGAGGTGCTCAAAAACGATCCGACTAATCTGATTCGCCTGTTCGACGAAGGGCAGAAGTATCGCTGCCGCTTAAGTCATGAGACGCGTGAGCTACTGCGCAGCCACGCCGGCCTGATCGACGAAGAGTTTCGCTCTTCGGCGGCCGCCAACCAACCGTTTTTTTCGATTCTCGGGTGGAAAGATGCCGTCTATGAAACGCTCTTGGAGATGCATCGTTCGGGCGTGCTTGGGGCGTTCATCCCGGAGTTCGGCCGACTGCTGTGCATGGTGCTGCACGACGCTTATCACACCTACACGGTGGATGAGCATTCTCTCATGCTGGTCCAGGAGATCGAACGGCTGCGCGCCGGCAACTATGAAGCTGCGCTGCCCTTGCTGACGCAAGTGGCGCGCGAGGCGGAGAAGATCGAATTACTCTACTTAGGCATGATGTTTCATGACATCGGCAAGGGTTTCGGCGGCGGTCACTCGGAAATCGGCGCCAAAATGGTGCGCCCGATCGCCCGGCGCCTGGGGCTCAATGCCGATGACGGCGCGCTGGTGGAGTTTCTCGTGCGCCACCATTTGCTCATGACCCATACCGCCCTTCGGCGCGACCTGGAGGACAAGAAAACTATTATTGAGTTCGCGAAAACCATGGGTAGCGTCAACAATTTGAAAATGCTCTATCTCCTGACCTTCGCCGATGTCAAAGCGGTGGGGCCGGATGTTTGGAATCCTTGGAAGGGTTCGCTTCTGGGCGAGCTCTACGTCAAGACATTGAACGTCCTCGAAGACGCCGAAAAGGGCGAGTTCCAGCGCGAAGATTTGCGCGCGGTGCTAGAACGCATCCAAGACCGCGTCCGGCGCCAATTGCTCGATATGCCGCAACCCGAGGCCAAGGTCGATGATTTCATCGACGCCATGCCCGATCGGTATTTTTTTTCCACTTCCGAGGCCGAAATTCCCAAGCACTTCGCTTTGATGGAAAAGTTTCGCGGTAAAGGCGCGCTCTCGTATGTCGAGCATTTCCCCGAACGTAACTGTAGTTCGGTGGTGATCTGTACCCAGGATCGGCCGGGACTGTTCGCTTCCATCACCGGCGTCTTGACCTCGCTTAGTCTCGATATTCTCAACGCGCGGATTTTTACCGCCAGCGACGGACGCATCCTCGATGTCTTTCGCATTTCGCATCGGGGCCGGCCGGAAGTGGTCATGGCCGACGCGAAATGGGCCAAGTTCAAAACCGTCTTGGACAATGTGTTGGAAGGTAAAAGCGACGTTGTTCGTTTGGTCGAGGCGGCCAAGCCGTCGCTCTATCTGCTCAAGCGCGCGCCCAAAGTATCCACGGTAATCAATATCGACAACCATGCATCGGACGACTTTTCCATCGTCGAGATTTTTACCGATGATCGGATCGGCGTGCTGTTTACCATCGCTCATAACTTGCATCAGTTGGGACTGTCGATCCATGTCGCAAAGATCTCGACCAACGTCGATCAAGTGGCGGACGTGTTTTATGTCACCGATAGCTCCGGTAAACAAATCGCCGGGTCCGAAAGAGTCGAGGAAGTCAGGAACTATCTATTTCAAAGTCTGGCGCCGGAGAATGTTGCTCACGAAAGACTCGCTGAGTCCGTACATTGACTCATTCCTGTCGATGCTCACCGTCGAGAAGGGCTTGGCAAAAAATACCCTCGATGCCTATGGCCGCGATCTCGCCGGCCTTTCAGGCTTTCTTATCGAGCAAAAGATCGCCGACTGGCGCGAAGTCGACACCCATCATATTCGCGCCTACCTTGGCGTGCTGCGCGCCAAGGGACTGAGTCCAAAGAGCATCGCCCGTCACCTGGTGACGTTGCGCCGGCTGTTGCGCTTTCTTCAAAGCGAAAACCTGCTCAAAGAAAATCCCATGCCGACGCTCTTGCCGACGCCGGGACAGAGAAAGTTGCCGCAGACGCTCTCGGCGGCGGACATTCAAAGCCTGCTCAACCAGCCGGACGCCAATGAACCACTGGGCGCCCGCGACCAGGCGATGTTCGAGCTGCTCTACGCCACCGGCTTGCGGGTGTCGGAGTTGGTTCTTTTGCAGACCCAGCAGGTTAATTTCCAAGGCAACTACGTCATCGTCAAGGGCAAGGGCTCGAAAGTGCGCGCCGTGCCGTTCGGCAATTACGCGCGCGAAAAGTTGAACGCCTTCATGACCGATGGCCGGCGGCGCTTGCTTAAGGGGAAATCGAGTCCTTTTGTTTTCATCAATCGTTCCGGGAAACCGCTGAGCCGGCAAGGTTTCTGGAAGCTGATCCGCCGTTACGCTCTGACCGCCGGTATCGACAAACGCGTCACGCCGCACACGCTGCGCCACTCGTTCGCCACCCATCTCCTCGAAGGCGGCGCCGACCTGCGTTCGGTGCAAACCATGCTCGGCCACGCCGATATTTCGACAACACAGATTTATACCCATGTGGACGGCGCGCGCTTGAAGAAGGTGCATCGTCAGTTTCATCCGCGCGAGCGGAATGGCTCATAGTTTGGATCGCGCATCTGTTGATCGATCCAATCGCTGCTCCGCCTTGTGTTTTCGCGCTTCATACCGTATTTCTATGAGAGTAGTCCCCGCGAGAAAGTATTGGAAGACACCATCCAGAAAATTGCCATTTGGGCGATTCCGGTTCTTGTAGCTGTAGTTTTTCATGAGGTTTCCCATGGCTGGGTGGCAAACCAGCTGGGCGATTCGACGGCTAAAAATTTGGGCCGACTGACGCTCAATCCGATCGCGCACATCGATTTGTTTGGGACGATTCTCGTTCCGGCGATGCTGATCTTGGTCAGTTCCCCGTTTGTCTTCGGTTACGCCAAGCCGGTGCCGGTGAATTTTTACAACCTGCGCAATCCCAAGCGCGATATGGTGTGGGTTGCCTTGGCTGGGCCGGTGACGAATTTGCTGCTGGCGTTGGCTTTCGTGGTAATCTGGCGACTGTTTCTGCCTCAAAGCAGGGCGGACTTGGGAAACTCACTCGTTTTGACCACTCTGGTGCTGATGGTCCAGGCCGGTTTATTGATCAATATCTCGTTGGCGGTATTCAATATGTTACCGTTGCCGCCGCTGGACGGTGGCCGGGTGCTGGTTGGGCTTTTGCCGGAGCCGTTGTCATCGAAAGTTGCCGGTATCGAGCGCTTTGGAATGTTGATTCTGATCGGTCTTCTATATACTCGCGTGATCGATCGATTCATCGATGCGCCCACGAAGTTTTTGTTAAAATTGTATTTGGGAATTTTTTAATTGAGGAGAAATGGACACCATCGTTAGCGGCATGCGGCCCACCGGACGACTTCATCTTGGCCATTATTTTGGCGCGCTGACCAATTGGCTCAAGCTTCAAGAGCAGTATCGTTGTTACTTTTTCGTTGCCGATTGGCATGCGCTGACCACCGATTATGCGACGCCGCAAGGAATCAATCAGAACACCATCGAGATGGTCATGGACTGGTTGAGCGTCGGCCTCGATCCGGCGAAGGCGGTGGTGTTTCGCCAGTCGCGGGTGAAGGAGCATGCCGAGTTGTTTCTGCTCTATTCGATGATCGTGCCGGTGCCTTGGCTCGAGCGGAATCCGACTTATAAGGATCAGATCAAGGAATTGTCCGGTAAGGATCTGTCGACCTATGGTTTTCTCGGTTATCCGGTGCTTCAGGCGGCCGATATTACGATGTATAAGGCCAACAAAGTTCCAGTAGGCGTAGATCAGGCGCCCCATGTGGAGCTGACTCGCGAGATCGTGCGTCGTTTCAACCAGGTTTACACGCCGATCTTTCCTGAGCCGGAGGTTCTGCTGACCGATACCCAGAAGCTTCCCGGGCTCGATGGGCGTAAGATGAGCAAGAGCTATGGCAATGCAATAATGCTCTCGGATTCGCCCAAGGAGATCGATCAGAAGCTGAGCAAGATGGTCACCGATCCTGCCCGTGTTCGGCGCAGCGATCCCGGCGAGCCGGAGAAGTGCCCGGCGTTTCAATTTCATAAAATCTATTCGACACCGGAAGAGATCGCCGAGGTTTCGCATGGCTGCCGCACGGCAGGCATCGGCTGTCTCGAGTGTAAAAAAATCATGATCAAACATGTCGTGGCGCAGTTGGCGCCCATCACGGAACGGCGCGCGGCCTTGGAGCAGCGGCCGCAGGATGTCGAAGACATCTTGCTCGCCGGCAACCATGTGGCAGAGCAGAAAGCCGGCGAAACCATGACTGAAGTCAGAGAGGCCATGGGACTGTGAGCACCCGCGTCGAATTGGAAATATTCGAGGGTCCTCTGGACCTGCTGCTTCACTTGATCAAGAAGAACGAAGTCAGCATTACCGACATTCCGATCGCGACGATCACCGAGCAGTATTTGGCTACCCTCGACCTGTTGCAGACTTTGAGCCTAGATGTCGCCGGAGAATTTTTGGTCATGGCCGCGACGTTGATCCACATCAAGTCGCGCATGCTCCTGCCGGTGGGGGACGACGGCGGCGACGATGAGGATGACGGACTCGACCCGCGCGATGAATTGGTGCGCCGTCTGCGCGAATACCAGCGCTACAAGGAAGCG
>Ga0190275_10002921_pt1 | contig 12150 bp, 7 predicted proteins | sample Popmic550T_FD_133745 | JGI IMG/M metagenome (GOLD analysis project Ga0190275, IMG submission 133745) | Populus adjacent soil microbial communities from riparian zone of Yellowstone River, Montana, USA - 550 T | ecosystem: Environmental > Terrestrial > Soil > Riparian zone > Trees stand | place... | reverse complement strand
GATCGACACCGCCGGGTGCGGCGCGCTGCTGGTGTGGACGCGCAACCGGTAGCCGGTCCGCCCCGCTTCGCCGCTCACCCGCCGACCTCGCCGCAGCCGCCGATGCCCGCCTCCGACACGCCGTCCCCCATCGACCGTCCCGCCGACGTCCGCCCCGGCGAGGAGCTGGACGCCGCCGCGCTCGCCGCGTACCTCCGCGAGCAGCTGCCGGAGCTGGGGGATGGGGAGGTCGATGTCCGCCAGTTCCCGCGCGGCTTCTCGAACCTGACGTACCTGGTGAGCGTGGGCGGGCGCGAGATGGTGCTGCGCCGGCCGCCCTTCGGCGCGCAGGTGCGCGGCGGGCACGACGTGGTGCGCGAGCATCGCATCCTCGCCGCGCTGCACCCGGTGTGGCCGCGCGTCCCCCGCCCGCTCGCCTGCAGCGCGGGCGAGTCGGTGCTCGGCGCGCCGTTCTACCTGATGGAGCGGGTGCAGGGTGTCGTCCTGCGCGACCGCGCCCCCGCCGGCGTGGCGCTGGACGAGGCGGCGATGCGCGGCGTTTGCCTGGCCGCCGTGGACACGCTGGCCGAGCTGCACGCGGTGGACTGGCACGCCGCGGGGCTGGAGGGGCTCGGCCGGCCCGAGGGCTACGTCGCCCGCCAGGTGCACGGGTGGACGGCGCGCTGGCGCGCGTCGCGGACCGACGACGTGCCGGAGATGGACGCGGCCGCCGCCTGGCTCGCCGCCAACCTCCCGCCCGAGGCCGAGCCGGCGGTGATCCACAACGACTACAAGTACGACAACCTGGTGCTGGACCCGGCCGACCTCACCCGGGTGCGCGCGGTGCTCGACTGGGAGATGGCCACGCTGGGCGACCCGCTGATGGACCTGGGCACCACGCTGGCCTACTGGGCGGGACCGAACGATCCGGCCGAGCTGAAGCAGTTCGGCGTGACCCACCTCCCCGGCAACCTGGATCGCCGCGGCGTGGTGGCGCGCTATGCGGAGAAGACGGGACGCGACGTGGGCGGCATCCTCTTCCATTACGTCTACGGGCTGTTCAAGGTGGGCGTGATCGCGCAGCAGATCTACGCCCGCTTCCAGGCGGGGAAGACGCGGGACCCGCGCTTCGCCGGCCTGATCCACGCCGTCCGCGCCTCCGGCCGCACCGCCGCCGCGGCCGTCGAGCGCGGCGACGTGGGCACCTAGCCGGTCGCGGAGACGCGAGGACGTTCTTCCGGGGCCGATGGACGCATCTTTCCCCCACGCCCCCGGCCATCCGCGCCAGGGGGCGTTTTCGTCTGTGGGGAGGACACGGCGGCGGGGGATGTGGATTCGGAGCGCTTCTTGCCCGTCCGCGTCGCATCCGAACCCGTGACATGGGAGCCGACGATGCGGCGGACGAGCGCGAAGCAGCAGACGGGGAGCCGGGCCGGCCGCTGGGTGGCGGCCGCGCTGGTGGCGGGGAACGTGGTGGCGTGCGCGGTGAACCCGGTGACCGGGCGGAACCAGCTCTCGCTGGTTTCCGAGGCGCAGGAGATCCAGCTCGGGCGCCAGTCCGCCGTGCAGGTGTCGCAGCAGCTCGGGCTGGTGCCCGACTCGGCGCTGCAGGCGTACGTGCAGCGGGTGGGCGGCACGCTCGCCGCCGCGTCGGAGCGGCCGGCGCTGCCGTGGACCTTTCGCGTGGTGGACGACCCCACGCCCAACGCCTTCGCGCTCCCCGGCGGCTACATCTTCGTCACCCGCGGGCTGATGGCGATGATGACGTCGGAGGCGGAGCTGGCGAGCGTGCTGGGGCACGAGATCGGGCACGTGACCGCCAAGCACCAGGTCACCATGATCAGCCGCTCGCAGCTCGCGCAGATCGGGCTGGGGCTGGGCAGCGTGCTGGCGCCGCAGCTCCAGGGGCTGGCGTCGGCGGCCAGCACGGGGCTGCAGCTCCTCTTCCTGCGCTACAGCCGCGACGCCGAGCGCCAGGCCGACCTGCTCGGCTTCCGCTACGCGCTGGGGCAGCAGTACGACGTGCGCGAGATGGCCAAGGTGTTCCAGACGCTGCAGCGGGTGGAGCAGGCGCAGGCGGCGCGCACGGGCCGCAGCCCGGTGCCCACCTGGGCCGCGTCCCATCCCGGCGAAGAGGCCCGCATCGCCGACGTGGAGCGCCGCGTGGCCGCGCTCGCGCCCGGCACGCCGGCGTCTCGCGTGGAAGGGCCGCAGTACCTGAACCGGCTGAACGGGATGCTCTACGGCGAGAACCCGCGCCAGGGCTTCTTCCAGCAGAACGTCTTCCTGCACCCCGACCTGCGCTTCAGCCTCACCTTCCCCGGCGGCTGGCAGACGCAGAACCTGCCGCAGTCGGTCACCGGCGTGAGCCAGCGGCAGGACGCCATGGTGCAGCTCACCCTCGTGCAGCAGGCCCGCGGCGCCGACGAGGCGGCCCGCGCCTTCTTCTCGCAGCAGGGGGTGCAGGCGGGGCAGGGCGGGCGCACCACGGTGAACGGCCTTCCCGCGGTGGTGGTGCCCTTCCAGGCGCAGACGCAGCAGGGCGTGGTGGCGGGGATGGCGGCGTTCATCGAGCACAACGGGACCGTCTTCCACGTGCTGGCCTACACCCCGGCGCAGCTCTACGGGCAGTACCAGGGGCTCTTCCGGCAGGTGATCGGCAGCTTCGGCCCCGTGAGCGATCCGTCGGTGCTGAACGTGCGGCCCACGCGCGTGAACGTGGTGCGCCTGCCGCAGGCGATGACGCTCGCCGAGTTCAACCGGCGCTACCCGTCCACGATCCCGATCGAGGAGCTGGCGATCATCAACCAGGTCCCCGGCGCCACCTCCACCCTCCCCGCCGGCGCCCTCGCCAAGCGCATCATCCGACAGTAGCTCGGGTTGAGGGGGGTCGAAGGAACTGGCGGAGGCCGCGTCCAACCGGGCGCGGCCTCTCTTCGTGGGAAGCAACGACCCCGGAGGACGGAAGCTGAGTAAAGAGCTTGGGATCGAGCCGAGATACCGCCGACTGAGCCGAGCCTCGCAAACTGGGCGAGGCTCCACGGGCGCGGGACGGCATCGCGGCACGAGAAGGGCGCAGCGGATGATTGCCTGGATCGAGCGAGCGTGGAGGGGAGGCGAACGTCGCCTGGGCATGTGCTGAGTTATCAGTTTTTTTGAACATGGACACTACCCCGCCCATCGCACGTCGGCGGAGGAATGATCGACATCCCCCTGATCGAGCAGTTTTCGGTGGCGGCCAGTGCTGTTAACTGCTCGATCGGGGCGATGCTTGCCGGTGTGGTTGCTTGGGCCGGCAAGGGGGTTTGCAGGAATGCAAAGTCAATCTCCCAATTGGGTATGACAACGACCGACGTGCCGGCGCTGGCGTGGCTGCTCGCGGCGCCGTCCGCTCTCCTCCTTGCGGCCGCGGTGTGGCGGATCGTCGTGCTCACGCGGCGGGCGACGCTGGGGCGGGGGAGCGGGGCGGCCGACGTGGCGCGCTTCGCGGCTTTGCTGCTGGGCGCGGCCGCGCTCAACACGCTGCTGCGGATCGCGCTCCGAGCCTTTGTCGAGGGATGGCCGCCGGCGTACGGGGCGGATCGGGACGCGCGCGCGTTCATCGACGTGCTGGTGGGGCTGGGATTGCTGGCGGTTCTCGCGCACCTGCTGGAGTACGCGCGGCGCAACCGCGCGCACCGGATCCGCGAGCTGCGCCTGCAGGCCGAACTGGCGCGCGCGGAGCTGCACCGCGCGACCGCCGAGCTTCGCGTCCTGAAGCTGCAGCTCGATCCGCACTTCCTCTTCAACGCCCTGAACGCCGTGGACGTGCTGGTGCGCTCGGCGCCGGTGCGCGCCGAACGCATGGTGGTGAGCCTGGCCGAGCTGCTGCGCCGGTCGATGACGAGCGTGGCGCGGCAGGAGGTGCCGCTGCGGGAGGAGATCGAATCGCTCGAGCCGTTCCTGGAGGTCGAGCAGCTCCGGCTCGATCAGAAGCTCCACGTGGAGTGGGAGATCGATCCCGAGCTGCGGGACGCGCTGGTGCCGCACATGGTGCTGCAGCCGCTGGTGGAGAACGCGGTGAAGCACGGGATTGCGCCGGCGGGCGGGGCCGGGCGCCTGCGCATCGCCGCGCGGCGGGCGGGGGCGCGGCTGGAGCTGGAGGTGAGCGACGACGGCGTCGGAGTGCGCGCGGCGGAGGGCGGACGCGCGGGACACGGGATCGGGACGGCGAACACGCGGGCGCGGCTGGAGCAGCTTTACGGGGATGATGGAGGGCTGGAGCTGCTTTCGCCCGCCGGCGGCGGCACCACCGCGCGCGTCCGCATCCCGTATCACCTCGAACCGGTGCTGGACCGCTCGTCCCCGCGGCCGACGGAGCGGCAGATCGCGCTGCGCACACGGCCGCCGGCGGCGGGCTCGGCGGCGGCCGCGGCGGTGGCGTTCGCGGCGCTGGTGTGGATCGTCTCCGACAACTACCTCGCGCGCGTCGGCACCCCGACGACGGACGGGCGCATCGTCACGGCGGCTGGCGCGTTCGCGAGCATGGCGCTCACCTGCGCGGCGCTCGTCCACGCGGCGTATCGCGCGTACCGCGTGACCGTTACGCGCGACCTGGCGGAGCGCGGGTGGCGTGCGGCGGTGCGGCCGCACGCGGGGCCGGCCGCGCTGTCGGCGGGCATCCTGCTGGCCTGCGACATCGTTTCCGCGGCGATCCTGAACGGGTGGAACCGGGCGCGGCCCTGGCCGGCGGCGGGGATCTTCCTGTACTCGCTCGCCATCTACACCGTGCTGTACGGCGGGATCGCGGTGCTGGCGAACGCGTTCGAGTACGCCCGACGCAGCCGCGAGCGGCAGATGGTGGAGGCGCGGCTGGAGGGAGAGCTCGCGCGCGCCGAGCTGGACCGCGCCTCCGCCGAGCTTCGCGTGCTGCGGATGCAGCTCAACCCGCACGTCCTTTTCGATACGCTGCACGCCATCTCCGCCCTGCTGCACCGCGCCCCCGACACCGCAGCCCGGATGGTCGCCTGCCTCGCCGACCTCCTCCGCCGCGCAATGACCCGCGTCGCGTGCGACGAGGTGGCGCTGGAAGAGGAGATCGACGCGCTGAAGCCCCTCCTGCGCATCGAACAGCTCCGCTCCGGCGGCACGCTGCGAGTCGATTGGGAAATCGACGACGACGCGCTCGACGCCTTCGTCCCGCAGGCCCTGCTGCAACCGCTCGTCGAGCACGCCATCAAGCAGATCACGGCTGATGCGGGCGACGCTTGCCTGTCCATCGCCGCGCGGAGGGCGGGGGAGTGGCTGGAGTTGGAGGTGAGCGCAGGCGGCGGCGGGGCGGGGGAGGGCGAGATGGTGGCGGGGCGAGATGATGTCGCGATGATGCACGCCGACACGCGCCTCCGCGAAACGTACGGCGGCGAGTACCGCATCGAGCGAATCGCGGGCGAAGGCGGAGGCACCACGCTGCGCCTCCGCATCCCCTGGCACGAGACGCCGCTCGCCGCAGGGGTGAGTGCGGGAAGCGGCGTGTCGTTGAAGGCGGCTGAAGCCGCAAGCTAGAACAATGGGAAGCCTCGCAAACTGCGCGAGGCCGATCCGCGCGGATATGATCCCACCGCCGCTCCGACAGTCTCGCAACTTCGCTTGTAGAAACGAATTACACCCGCCGACGCAACCTCTCCCGGAACGGGAGAGGTGGGCGCCCTAAGGCGACCGGAGAGGGCTCGCCGCCGCCGTCACGGGCCGAAGGTTGTCGCGCCTGTCGACGTCCACCCGGCGAACGTACGGGTCGATGGCGATGAAGGCGGGGCGGCCGCGCACCACCACGTCCACCACGGTGACGCCGCTCCGCACGCGGTGCTTGGCGGCCTCCAGGGGTTCCGCCGCCGCTCTGGCCGGATGGTCCGCGAACACGGCGAGATCCACGCGCTCGTCCAGCGGCAGCGGCACGTCCGCGGTGCCGCGCCGGGCGGTGGCGCCGGCGCGGATCCACGCGCGCAGGAGGTATCGCCCGTCGGGGAGCCGCCGCGAGGTTGCCGAGTCCACCGCCAGGTCGTAGACGGCGACGTCGGTCATCCACCGCTCCACCAGCGGCCGGTCGGCGGGGCGAGCCTCTGCCGCTAGCACGCGCACGAGGTCCGCGGCGCGGGCGGGGGGACGCGAGGGGCCGTGCTCGGCGACCAGCCGGCGCAGCGCGCGGTTCATCGCCGCGTCGCCGAGGAGGTCGCGCAGGCCGTTCATCACCACCGCGCCCTTGCCGTAGTAGAGGTAGGGCTGGCCGGCGGCGCGCGAGAGCGGGGGCTCGGCGTCCTTTTCCTGCGCGCGGCCCATCACGTAGCGCTGCAGGTCGAACTCGGCGACGCGCGTGACCTCGCCGTCGCCGCGAAGCCGGCGGAGCACCATCTGCTCGCCGTATTTCGCCAGCGACTCCACGATGGTCGAGGCGCCCGGCGCGGCGCCGGGGTTCACCTGGTGGCCCCACCACTGGTGCGCCACCTCGTGCGCCACGCGCCGCGTCACCAGGTCCAGCGCGGTGGAGTCGCGCGCGTCCGTCAGGAAGCCGCGCGTCTCGTTGAAGTAGATCAACCCCGGCGTGGCGAACGCGCCGAACGGCGAATACGACGGCACCTCCACGATCCGCAGCGTGCGATGCGGATACGGCCCGAACGCCGCCGAGAATGCGTCGAGCGAAGCCGTCGCGGCGCGCAGCATTCGCTCCACGTTCCGCTCGTGCGTGGGGTGGAAGCACACCTCGACGGCGACCCCGCGGTGCGTCACCCGGCGCACGCGGTAGCGCGCGGAGGTGTAGCCGAACTGGTTCAGGCTGGGCCGGTCGAGCACGTAGTGGAAGTAGCGGCGCCCGCCCTGCCGCCACTCGCGGCGCAGCTCTCCCGGCGCCACGGCGATCTGGTCCGCCACGGTCGATACGGTCGTCTCGAAGGTGGCCCAGTCGCCCGCCGGCTCCTCGGGCGCGTCGGCAAGCCCCGCGTCGGGCGCGTCGGGGCGCGCGGGGAGGCCGTGGCGGCGCCGCTCCGCCGCGTCGTCGATCTCGTAGCTGCCGCGATAGCCCAGGCGGGGGAAGGCGCGGCCGTTCGTCAGCAGCGACCCGTTGTCCACCACCGAGCGGTCGAAGCCCGAGGTGCGCACTCCCCGCTGCTCGCCGCGCAGGTGGAAGCGGAGCAGCGCCCGCGCCCCCGGCGCCAGCGGCGTGCGCATCCGGAAGCCGTGCATGCCGAACCGCTCGTCGGCCACGAAGCGGTCGGCGCCCTCCATCTCCACCCGCGCGAAGTCGACGCCGAGCGGAGCCGAGACCCAGACGGTGTCCACCGGCCGCGCGCCCCGGTTCAGAAGGTCGAACGAGCCGTCCACGCTGAAGCCGCGCCGCGCCGGGTCCAGCGCCACGTCCGCGCGCACGGCGACCACGCTCGGCTGCGGCGTGGCGGCGTGGCGGCTGTACGCGCGCTCGTAGGCGGCGCTCCACGCCAGCGACTCGTCCCGCGTCTCGAAATCGTTGACGGCGTTGGTGTTGTGGAATACGAACGCGCCCGTGCAGAGGAAAAGCGCCAGGCACGCGGTCGCCGCCGAACGCCCGCGCCGGCCGAGCCGCCGGGGGATCGCCGCGAGCCGCCGCCGCAGCGACGAGGCTGTTCCGCGCCGCCACGCCGCCACCGTCGCCAGCGCGAGCAGCGCGGCGAACGCCGTCCAGTACAGCATGAACCACCAGAACGACGCCGCCGCCTGCCCGCCACCCGCCAGGTCCGAGTGCGGCGCCTGCGGGCCGGAGGCGTAGCGCACCATGTGGTGCTCCAGCCCGAACGACTCGCCGCGCAGCGCCAGTATCGCCAGCCCCAGCGCGGCCACCATCCCCACGTAGCGGTTGGGCGCGAGCGACTGGGCCAGCAGCGCCAGCACGGCGAACAGCAGCAGCGGCACAAGCGCCGTGGCGAAGAACGAGAGCAGCGGCCCCGCCTGCACGTGCGGATAGCCGCGCGAAAGCTGAAAGACGATCGACACGGCGAGGGTCGAGACGGTCATCACCGTGACGGTGAGCGCCAGCGCCGCGAGCCGGGCCAGGTAGAACACGGCGCTCGCGGTCGGCGTCGCGTCCAGGATCTCCGACAGGTGCGCCGCGCGGTCGCGCCACATCAGCTCCGCGCTGAAGTAGACCAGCACCACGGTGCCGAGCTCCGCGAGCATCGGTCGGGCGATGGAGAGCAATATCCCCGTCGTCGGATACAGCCGGGTCCCGTACTCCACCGCGTCGGAGCCGGACATGTTCGCCCACGCGACCACCACCCACAGCGCCATCAGCGCCAGGAACGGCCGGCTGCGGAGCACGTACGCGAGCTGAACCCGCGTGGCCGACACCAGCGCGCGCCACCCCGCGCCCCGGCCGCCCACCGCCACCGGCGCGTATGCCTCGGCCGACGCAGGCGCGTCCACGGCGGTGCTCGCGTCCACCGACGGAGCCGCGGCGCGCGTGCGGCCCGTGTTCACGCGCATGCGGAAGGTGTGGTGGACGGCCGCGAGCACGGCGGCGGAGATCGCCAGCCACAGCACGCGGTTCGCCAGCAGCCGGCCGGATGGTGACAGGTAGCGCACGTTGCGCGTCTCCGGCGCCCACAGCCGCGTCTGCTCGGCGAAGGCGGAGAGGCCGAACGGGTCGATCAGCGCCGCGCGGGTCATCGCGCCCACGCCGGCCGGTGCAGTGCCAGCGACCAGCGGCGAATCGACCATGATCGCGCAGAGGAAGTAGAGCGCGTAGAGGAAGACGCCGCCCACGTAGCTGGCGAGCGTGCTGCGCGTGAGCGCCGCCACCGCGAACACCAGCGCGCCGATCACCACCAGGTTGGGCAGGCCGATCAGCACGAACGCCCACAGGTACGCCACGGGGTCGATCGACCCCAGCCGCTCGGGCTCCACCACCACCAGCAGCGGCGCGAGCGCCATCCCCACCATCGCCATGCCGAACACCGCCGCCGACACCAGCAGCGCGCCGGTGAAGCGCGCGGCCAGGTAGCGCGTCTTACCCACCGGCGTGGCGAAGACGATCTCGGCCATGCGGTGCTCGGTGTCGCGCACCATCGCGCCGGTGCAGAAGATGGTCAGCACGAAGATCGCCGGGAGCGACAGCAGCCCCGTGGCCTGCACGATCACGTACGGCGAGTTGACGTGCAGGTTCTCGGGCCCGTAGCCGGCCGACACCAGCGCGATCCCCATCACCAGGAACCCCAGCGCGGCGGCATGGAAGGCTACCTGCCGCGCCTGGTGGCGCCACTCGAAGCCGATCATCCCGCCGATCACGCAGCCCCCTCCGCGCCGGTGCGCTCCGCCGCCAGCGCGGCGAAGTACACGTCCTCCAGGTCCGGCCGCACCGGCTCGAACCCGGGCTCCGGCCGCTCGTCCGCCAGCACGTGCAGCAGCGTCTCCCCCGCTTGGAGCTGGGTGGAGAGCACGGCCATCCGCGCCTGGTATGCCGGGACGTCGGCCTTCTGCACGATCCGCTGCCACACGCGGCCCTCCAGCCCGGCCACCAGCGCGCGCGGCGCGTCCTCGCACAGCACGCGGCCGGCGGCCAGGATCGCCATGCGCGGGCAGAGCTGGCGCACGTCCTCCACGATGTGGGTGGAGAGGAGCACCACCACGCTCTCGCCCACCTCGCTCAGCAGGTTGTGGAAGCGGTTGCGCTCCTCGGGGTCGAGCCCCGCGGTGGGCTCGTCCACGATGATGAAGCGCGGATCGCCCAGCAGCGCCTGCGCGATGCCGAAGCGCTGCCGCATCCCGCCGCTGTAGCCGCTGACCGCCTTCTTCCGGCTCTCCCAGAGATTCGTCTGGTGCAGCAGCGCCTCCACCTGCGTGTGGCGGGCGCGGCGGTCGGCCACCCCCTTCAGCAGCGCCAGGTGGTCGAGCAGCTCCACCGCGGAGACGCCCGGGTACACGCCGAAGTCCTGCGGCAGGTAGCCCAGGTGCCGGCGGTGCCTCTCCGGGTCCGCCAGCACGTCGGCACCGTCGAAGGTGATGGCGCCGGCGTCGGGCTCCTGCAGCGTGGCCAGCGTGCGCATCAGCGAGCTCTTCCCCGCGCCGTTGGGCCCCAGCAGCCCGAACAGCCCGCGGCCGACGGCCAGGTTCACCCCGCGGAGCGCGTGCGTCCCGTTGGGATACGTCTTGGTGAGATTCGTTACGGTGAGCATCGGGAGATATCGGTGCGACGCGGCGAGGGCCGCGGTGGTGTCGAGACGTGTGCCGTCGGATGGGGATGATCCCGTTCCACGCATCGCTGGGCGGGGGGATGCGCGATGAAGGCTAAAGGAAAGCGTTGAAAGACGCTGGATTTATCGGCCGAGCGGCGGGATGATGGGTGTGAGTGGCGGGCGGGTGGCGGTGAGTGGCGAGCGCGCGCAAGTTCCAGTCATCAGCTGGCGGTGTTGAGGGCCGGATCGACTGGGGATGACTGGAGGATTTGCGTGAGTCGCGCGCTGCGAGTGCTGATCGTGGACGACGACCCCCTCGCCCGGGAGCGCCTGCGCGTGCTGCTGGCCGCGGAGGACGGCGTCGCGCGCGTGGACGAGCGCGGCGACGGGGTGGAGGGAGTCGAGGCGCTGAAGGCGGAGGCGTACGACCTGGTGTTCCTGGACGTGCAGATGCCGCGGCTGGACGGCTTCGGCGTGATCGAGGCGATCGGGGCCGAGCGGATGCCGGTGGTGGTGTTCTCGTCCGCCTACGTGGAGTTCGCGATCCGCGCCTTCGACGCCTGCGCGCTCGACTACCTGCTCAAGCCGTTCGCGGACGAGCGCTTCCACGCCACGCTGCGCCGCGCTCGCGAGGCGGTGGAGCACCGCAGCGGCGCCGACCCGCGCATGGAGGCGCTGCTGGGGATGATCCACGCCCCCGAGCGGGTGGAGTATCCCGAGCGCCTCGCGGTGAAGGTGGGCGAGCAGTACCGGCTGCTCGACGTGCGCGCCATCGACGCGATTCAGGCGGACGGCAACCACGTGCGGCTGAGGATCGAGGGCAGGGAAACGCTCCTGCACAAGACGCTGTCGGAGCTGGAGGAGCGCGTGCTCGACCCGCGGCTCTTCGTCCGCATCCACCGCTCCACCATCGTCAACCTGTCGCGGATCGCGGCGCTCGAACCGCTCTTCCACGGCGAGCTGTCGGTGGTGATGAAGGACGGAACGCGCCTCACCTGCAGCCGCCGCCACCGCCCGAAGCTGCAGGAACGCGTGCTGTTCATCACCTGATTTGGCCGCCGACCGGCTCTCCCTGCGGAACGGCCGAGATGCGCAAGTCCTTGCGCCAGCGGCCGGTGGGGTGAAAGATGCGTCATTCAGAACACGCATCCACGCATCGGCCGTCAACGAGGAGCACACATGGGCAGGGGAGACAAGAAGACGCGGCGCGGCAAGGTCGCCCGGGGAACGCGCGGCAAGACCCGCCCGAAGCACGGCGGCCGCAAGAAGCGCGTCGACGCCGCCAAGGCCGCCGCCGCGGCAGCCAAGGCCGCGTAAGCAGCTAACCCGTTCGCGCCACCATCATCCGGCTCACCGCCGGGATGATGGGATGAGAACGACCAGCGGCCCGCTCACCGCGTTCGCGCGTGGAGCGGGCGTCGGTCGTTGCGGGGGCAGGTGTCCCGTGAGATCGGGCGGGGTTCTGCGTGGGAATATGCGAGTGAAGTTGCGGCTCGCGGCAACTACGGCATGCAGTTTCGTGTGGAAATATGCGACTAAAGTCGCGGCTACAACGGCACGCAGTCCGCCTTCGCGGACTTCCCCGGGGCCGGCATTGGTGCGGGGGGCGTGTCGTTCAGTGGAAGATGCGTTCGAGCGTCTGGATCACCGTGCCGCCGAGGTGGTGCTCTTCCTGGCGGAGGATGTAATCGCGGACGTGGGACGCCTGGCGCTTGGAGACGGTGAAGGCACCGTAGTAGCCCTGCCACTTGAAGAACGCGCCCGGATCGAGAACCTGCGTCACCAGGTGCGATGATGCGCCCTTCGCGTGCTGCACGACCTCCGAGATCCGCGCCGTCGGGTGGAGCCGGAGCAGGAGGTGCACGTGATCGGCCACGCCGCCGATGGCGATCGGCTCACACCGGTGCTTCTTCACCTGCTCCAGGATGCACCCGTAGATCGGCTGCCGGAGCTCCGGCGTGATCAGCTCCATCCTGTCCCACGTGGCCCACACCAGGTG
>Ga0190275_10002920_pt1 | contig 12150 bp, 9 predicted proteins | sample Popmic550T_FD_133745 | JGI IMG/M metagenome (GOLD analysis project Ga0190275, IMG submission 133745) | Populus adjacent soil microbial communities from riparian zone of Yellowstone River, Montana, USA - 550 T | ecosystem: Environmental > Terrestrial > Soil > Riparian zone > Trees stand | place... | reverse complement strand
CATCGTACTGGACGGCGCTCCGTCGATGACAGCACAGAAGTCCAGCTACACGCCGCCGATGGATGCCGTGCAAGAAGTCAATTTGCAACAGAACGCAGTGGATGCCGAGTTTGGCCACAGCGCGGGTGGTGTCATTAGCGTCCAAATGAAATCCGGTACCAACGACTTTCATGGGACCGCCTATTACCTTGGCCGCAATCCGAAACTGAACGCGTTGGCCGATCGCATCACACGCGGGCAGAATCTGACGCGGCAAAACGTGTGGGGTGTCACGCAAGGCAATCCTATCTTGCGCAACAAGCTATTCAACTTCTTCTCTTACGAAGGTTGGAGAACCAATGAGCCGAGGAGCATCCTTTACACGATGCCGACGGAGCTCGAAGCAGCCGGAGATTTTTCAAGATCGCTGAACCGCGAGGGCGGCTTACGAACGATTTACGATCCTTACACGACGCAAACCAATGGCAGTGTCATCACCCGGCAACCATTCGCAGGCAATATCATTCCGGCGAACCGTATCGACCCGACCGCGAAGAAGATCCTCGGAGATATGTGGAAGCCGAATGGACCGGGTACAGGTCCGACAGGCGTAAACAACTTTCTCACCGGTTATGCAAACCGCTTCAAGTATTGGAATGTCTCCGATCGCGTCGATTGGAATATCAATGACAGCTGGAAGGCCTTCGGACGCTACAACCAGTTCAAGACCTTTACACGATGGGACGACTTCACTGGCGGCGCGCTGGCACAGCCCGTCGACGGATCAAAGCGGCACTCGATCAGTATGTCGGGTGATGTTGTTCATACAATCAATCCCACCACCGTATTGAACTTCCGCGGCGCATATAACGCAATTGTCGATTCGTTCGGTGTGCCTGACGCGACCCTGACGGAAGCCGATCTCGAGAAGTTTTGGCCAGGAAAGCCATGGTACAAGCCGTATCTGAATGACTTGCCGGATATCTACTATCCGGGAATGACAGTGCGCGCGGCATCCACGACAACGCTTGGAAAGACCGGCTACTGGTACCAGGAGCCGAAATCGTGGAATATCGAATCGAAGATGTCCAAGAGCCTTGGACGTCATTACATAAAGTTTGGCGGCGAGTTTCGAAAAGAGATCGTTGAAGCGTCGCGCCCACGGCCAATGAGCTTTGACTTCCGTCCGGACTTAACGGCGGAAACATACACGACCCCTAACACGGCGCGCAATGGTGACGCATGGGCGACATTCCTGCTTGGGGCGTTGGATCAGAATTCTACCATCAGCTCGATCCCCATCCAGCGGCCAAACGTGAACTACATAGGTCTGTTCCTGCACGACGATTTTAAGATCACGCCGAACCTGACAATAAATCTCGGGCTGCGTTACGAGTTCTTCACCGCCATGGTCGATCCGGAGGACCGGCTTTCCCGTTACCTCGATCTGACGGATCCTATCCCGGAATTCCAGGGAGCGGGCGCGCCGGTGCTGCCGCCGGAAGCTCTTGCGTTGCGCACGTCTGCTCCTATCTACAACGGCGCATGGGTGTTTACGGACTCCGATAATCGTGGATCGTGGGATGCTCCGAAAGGTTTGTTCATGCCGCGTATCGGGGTTGCCTGGCGCATCAACGACAATACGGCCTTGCGCGTAGGATTTGCGCGCTACATCATTCCGGCAACGCTTACGCAAGGTCTGGACATTTTGGGCAGCGTACAGTATCCAGGATTCGATGCGACATCGACAACAATTGCGCCTCTGTTGGGTGTCCCGCAACAAGTGTTGTCGGATCCATTCCCGGGCGGCTTGGTCCCGGTCACCGGCAAGAGCTTCGGCCGCCATACGAATCTCGGTGCTCCTACGACATGGTATGACCAGAACTTCACACCGGGCGTCAATGACCGGTACAACGTAAGTATTCAACGGCAGTTGCCGGGACGCATTCTGGCGGACATAACGTTCTTCATGAACTTAGGTCGGAGCCAGCCCTACAACTACGACATGAATCAGGTTGATCCGCGGATCGGGTATGCGAAGGGCAACGCCATCAACCAGTCGGTGGCGAATCCGTTCTTCAATATTCTGCCGAAGAACAAGTTCCCGGGCCAGCTGGGCACACAGCGCCAGGTTGCGGTCAGGGAGCTTTTGCGACCCTATCCGCAATATGGCGCGTTAACCGAAGCGCTTCGGGGAGGCTTTGGCAATAACTACAAAGCTCTCCAGATGCAGTTCCAGAGACCGTTCGCCAACGGCTTCAACATGGTTGTCGGCTACAACTACAATCGTGAACGTAACGAAGAGTTCTATGACGAGCAGGATAACTTCACGTTGACCCCAACGTGGCAGCCTGCGCGGAATGCGCGTCACCGTCTCACGGGAGCCGCAATTTACGAACTGCCATTCGGCAAAGGGCGACCATTCATGAGTGGGGCGAATGCAATCGTTGACGGGCTCCTCGGTGGCTGGGCAGTCAGTGGTTTGTTCACCTACAACACGGGACTGTATCTCCGGTACGGGGGAGCTATCGTAGACGGCGATCCTGGTATCGACAATCCGACGATGGACCGCTGGTTCGATACATCGAAGTTCAAGCAGCTCGTACCGTTCACGCGGCGGACGAACCCGCTACAGTACGACAGCGTGAAGGGCCCGAATTATGTCAGCATCGACACGACGCTCGCCAAGGAGTTCAAGATCACCGAGCGGTTGAAGTTCGAACTTCGCGGCGAAGCCTACAACCTGACGAACCGGTTTACCGGCGCTGACCCGGACGTCAATGTCACCTCCACCACTTTCGGCAAAGTTACAGCACAGCGGGCCGGTGTCTTTGGCCGTCAGATTCAGTACAGCGGCAGGTTGATCTGGTAACACGCAGTTCCGTACTGGCCGTGCTGCTCCTTACAGCGGCAGCCGGCCAGTACAGTGGTTTCGCTGTCTGCGGGAAATGTCATCCTAAGCAGTATTCCGAACAATCGAAGTCGGGGCACGCCCGTTCTCTCTCAAAAACTTTCGATCATCCACTTGCAGCATCGTTCTCTGGAAAGCCCGGGGAATGGGCCTTCGGCGCAGGCGACCAGGCAGTCACGTTTGTAAGCCGTCTTGACGATGAGCATTATGTCGAACACGGACTGACTTACTATGCGCGGACGAAGCAGATGGCCGCTACACCGGGTCATAGTTCGACCGGGGGAGTAAAATACCGGACGTTCGATCCAGATGCGGCGATACTGCGGTGCTTTCAGTGCCACTCGACTGGACCGTTGAAACTTGCGCCGGGTTCTACGATCACGCCGTTTGAGACGGGTGTGCGTTGCGAAAGCTGTCATGGACCGGGGGAAGAGCACGCGCGTTCGAGAGCAGCGATCGCGAATCCCAAGCGCCTGAATAATGGGGCGCAAGTGAATGAGCTGTGCGGAGCCTGTCACCGCAAGATCTCTACCGAAGAATCGACGAACTGGAATGACGCGTGGAACGTGCGCCATCAACCGCTATACTTTGCGCAAAGCCGATGTTTTGTTAAGAGTTCGGGAAAGATGTCATGCTTTACCTGCCATGCGCCCCACGAGGCAGTATCGCATTCTGCCAAAGAGTATTCACGAATATGCGCATCCTGTCATGAAGGCGTTCGGCATAAGACGATTATTGCGAGCCAGACTTGCACGGCGTGTCATATGCCTGCGGTGAAGCTGGATGACAAGCTGCAGTTTGCCAATCATTGGATCGGGGTGTATTCACGAGGGAAGACGTTGCGGCCGGTTCGGTAATGGGGATCGTGGCGCTTTACGCCCGAAGCTTTTTGCAAGGCGATAATGGCAGCGGTTTTAGCGAAGGCAGATGTGTTTCGACGATGCCCCACAGGCGCACTACGCTTATGCCGTGGTATTCGTGCCGCAGCCGGTTTCCGATGCCGCGAACGTCTCGCCAATCAATATCAGGGCAGAGTGACGGCGCGAGTTCGCCGAGCTTCACCGCTGCTTCGCTGATGATGAGCAGCGCGTGTTGTACGGCGAAGATTTTCTCTTCATTCCCGATGAAGTCGTCAAGGTCCAAGCCAGCGGTGAACCGTTCGATCCGGGTGATGTTGTCGAGAATGTCCTGAAAGCGTTGTGACGGGTCACTAGAAGGCACGCACGATCTCAGCTTCTACGTTTTTCTGAACACGCGGTTTGAGAAATCCTTCTTCGGCCAAATCGACCCGGCAGCCGAGCAAATCGGCAATCTGGTTCTCGATATGAATGACATCGAGCAGGGACAGACGGCGGCTTTCATCGAACGTGGCCAGCAGATCGACATCCGAATCCGACATCGCATCGCCACGCGCTGTGGAGCCGAAAAGCGACAAGCGCACGACCCCCGCCTCTTTTAGTTGCCGTTCGTGGGCGCGAAGCTTTGCTATGACGTATTCGCGGTCCATGCGTCCAGTTTCGCCTGCTGATGTTGCGTGGTCAAGAACTATCGGAGTTTAAGAAATGGCGGGTATGTGATTACGCTGAGGGTATGGAGATCGTGACGGAAGAACTCGCCGCGACCGAGCTGGAGTCCGAGTTGCCTCGGGTAGGGGAGTGGTTAGTTCGCAACAGCGTACAGCAACTGTTCGTAACCTTTGGTGTCGAATCCGTAGTTCCTCCGGACCGATTGTGGACGCCGATTCGGTGAAGTACGAGACTTGAATGCGAGAGGCGATTCACGCCGGATCGTTTGCTTTCGGGAGAACGGATCTCCACATTTACGATGCTGCTACCTTCATGAAAGACCTTCGATCGAACCTTCCACTGTGATTACCCGCGTTGAGGTTTACCTTCTGCCATTGAATCTGACATGCACTGTCAATGTGAGGACCGGGCCTAGTCGAGGACGTTAAGCGAGTGGATTGCCAGAGGTCATGGTGGCTACGAATCCGTAACTGATGATCAATCTCGCAACTGGGTTCGTTTCCACTCGGCCTAGCGGATGAAGTTGGAAATCTGGGCGATCTTTCATGGCTTGCTCTGCTTGTGCTTTGCGAGCATGCTCTGCATAAGGTCTTCTGAACAGTGAAAGCTTGTCCGTCGAAGGCGGTCAAAAGCGTCGGCAAGATCGAGGAAGCCACGCTGCGCGGCCGCTTCAAGAACGCCGAACGTACCGGTCACGGCCAAGCCCTTGTGCCGTGCCTCGCGAACGGCTGTGCGTCATCCATAAGCAGCAGCGTGTCAGCATGAAGGACGGCGGCTAATGAAATCGCCTCTTTTTCACCCTCATCCAGCGCCTCGGATAGATCGTTATTGTAGGGAAACACGGAGCTTCCCGCACTTGCAGCCAAGCCGGAGGACGGAGTATCCATTGCCGTACCAAGTGCGGCGCGCCCGGGCCTTTCAACTCCTTTTCAACTGCAACAGGCATGAGGATCTTTTCAAAGAGAGCGGGCAGAATGTCAATATGGCCAATTAGCACGAGATAGTTGATCGGCCCCGTATCGCTGATCACAAGCCGCACGGAAGGTTATAGCCCGAAGCGGCGCAGGTCCGCGCGGTCCTGATCCAGATCGTCCATGGTGAACTCGTCCATGACCCCATGGGCCTTCAAAAAGCCGTCAACCTTGTAGCGTGTCCCAAAGCCGAGCATTCGCCGGAGTTCGGGCTTCGTAATATGGCCGCTCTTGTATTCCTCTAAGGCCAAAGCTTCGAGAGCGCGGCGCGACAGGTCACCACCCGCAGACTGAAGCCGGGGGGGGGGGCGATCTCATCGGGAATGTGAACGGTCAGTTCCATGCGTCCAGTTTCGCCCGCCGTTTTTGCCCGGTCAAGAACTATCTGAAGTCAATAGCTTCCAGAACAGACCGTGAGTATTTGTTATTGCTTGCCGTTGGCTATGACTCCGATTCCCGTCACGTATAGGACCTAGATGCATTTGGCCGGAGACGACTTTACGCCGCGCTCACGTCAGTGAGAACGAAGCTTCACATTTACATTGCCTTCATACCTTCGAAGACCTCCGATCGGATCTTCCGGTGTGAGGACCGCGCGCTAGTCGAGGATATTAAGCGCGGGTGGATCGCCGGAGGTCATGGTGGCTACGAATGGATGTTTGAGACCCGAGCCATCTTTTTGGCATTGTTGGCTGCGTGTTTCCGATATCGAATTGGGAACGTCACACAGATCCCGGATGCTATTGTGTAAGTTCCCGCATGTCTTCCTGCAGACTCTGCGCGAGTCCTCTGACAAGCACATTTGCTGATTTGGGTATGTCGCCGCTGGCCAACAGCTTTATTGAGCCGGGGCGTTCGAAAGCGGACGAACGGTTCTATCCGCTGCACGCGTATGTCTGCGACAAGTGCCTGCTGGTGCAGCTCGAAGAGTTTGAGAGTCCCGCCGAGATTTTCTCTGACTATCTGTATTTCTCGTCGTATTCACCCGCTTGGGTCGAACACGCGCGGCAGTATGCCGACCTGATGATCGGACGGTTTGGGTTCGGCCCACTATCGCAGGTTGTCGAGATTGCGAGCAATGACGGGTATCTGCTGCAGCACTTTCGCGATCGTGGTGTTCCAGTGCTCGGCATCGAACCCGCAAAGAATGTGGCGAAGGTTGCGCGTGAGAAAGGCATTCCCACACAAGAGATTTTCTTTGGCGCGGATACGGCGCGCCAGTTGCGGTCTGAAGGGTACGCGGCGGATTTGCTGTTAGGGAACAATGTGCTCGCGCATGTCCCGGATCTACTTTCATTCGTCGAAGGATTGAAGATACTGCTGAAGCCGCACGGTGTAATCACGCTCGAGTTTCCTCATGTCATGCAACAGATTCGCCACGGTCAGTTCGACACGATCTATCACGAGCATTTTTCCTACTTGTCGTTGTTAGTGGTCGAAGCGGTATTGACGCGGTTTGGACTGCAGGTCTTCGATGTGGAAGAGTTGTGGACACATGGCGGGTCATTGCGTATCTACGCGAAGCATCGCGAGGATACGACAAAGCCTGTCAGCGATCGTGTCGCAGAGTTGCGCGCAGCCGAGGAAAAGGCGGGTTTGAAACGTCTCGAAACATATACACGCTTTTCCGAGCAGGCGCAACGCATCAGGGGTGATTTACTTGGATTCCTCGAAGCCGCACGCAAGCAGGGCAAGCGTGTAGCCGGCTACGGAGCGCCGGCCAAAGGCAATACGCTGTTGAACTACTGCGGCATCGGTCCCGACCTGGTGCAGTATACGGTGGACAGAAGCGAACACAAAGTAGGGAAACGTCTTCCTGGTATACATATACCGATCTACGCTCCTGAGCGGATCTTTGAAGATAAGCCTGACTACGTATTGATCTTGCCGTGGAATCTGCGCGACGAGATCTCATCGCAGATGGCTGCCATCCGCGAATGGGGCGGGCAATTTGTGATTCCAATCCCGCGCATCGAGGTGTTTTGAGTGCGGTTTATAGAGACGCGCATTCCTGGCGCCTGGAGGATCGAACTTGAAAAGCGCCCTGACGATCGTGGTTTCTTTGCGCGTTCGTTCTGTGAGCGCGAGTTCGCCGATCATGGCTTAGAGACTCGCTATCCACAATGCAACATCTCCTACAATCAGGCGCGCGGAACGCTTCGGGGAATGCATTTCCAGAGGCCGCCCAAACCTGAGATAAAGATGGTCCGTTGTGTTCGTGGATCGGTCTATGACGTGATTCTTGATTTGCGTCCGAACTCGCTAACGTATCTAAAGTGGGAGGCGTTCGAGCTGACAGCGGACAATCGTGATGCGCTCTATATTCCCGAAGGCTGCGCCCACGGCTTTCAAACCTTGACGGAGAACGCGGAACTGTTCTATCAGATGGGCGCATTGTATGCTCCGGAATGTAGTGACGGAGTTCGTTGGGACGATCCTTCATTCCGGATCGCCTGGCCATTGGCGGAGCCGATTCTATCCGCCAAGGACCGTAGTTACCTGGATTTTCAAACGAGTCCGTGGGAGTGATGAAACGACTCCTGTTCACTGGCGCGGGCGGGTTTATCGGTCGTCGCGCCGTGCCTTATTTACTGGACCGCGGGTTCGAAGTCCACGCCGTGGATGTCCGCCCTATCGACCTTGCGGGCTGTACGGTACACTCTGCGAATCTGTTAGAGCCGTCCGAGATAAAGCGTGTGATCTCAACAGTACGGCCTACGCATCTCTTGCATTTGGCATGGTATGTCGAACATGGGAAGTTCTGGACGTCGCCTGATAACACGCGATGGGTGGAAGCGTCCATCGCCCTCCTGCGGGAGTTTGCGAGCCATGCCGGCTGGCGCGTGGTGACGGCCGGCACATGCGCTGAGTACGAGACTGGCCACGATGTGTGTGTCGAGGACGAAACCCCATGCCAACCAGCGACCTTATATGGCGCATGCAAGTATGCGCTCTCCGTGCTCCAGACGGCCATGTGCCGGCAGATGGATGTGAGTTCGGCATGGGCTCGTGTCTTTTTCCTATATGGTCCCGGCGAGCCGGAGAGAAAGCTGGTATCGTCCGTCATTACGTCACTGTTGCGAGGCGACATGGCGGCGACTACGCATGGTCGACAAGTGCGGGACTTTCTTCACGTCGAGGATGTGGCTCGGGCGTTGGTGGCGATACTCGATAGCGATGTTCAGGGCAGTGTCAACATTGGGTCAGGGGAATCGGTTACACAGCGCGATGTGGTCGAAACGATTGCGCGGCTGATTGGAAGACCGGAGTTGCTGCAGTTAGACGCAGTGCCGGCTTCGGCAACGGATCCCGCGCGACTCGTCCCGGATGTAAGCCGATTGCGTTCGACGGGATTTACGCCCAAGCACACGCTTGAGTCAGGTTTGCTCGATACGATCGAGTGGTGGCGTCAGCAGTAAAAAGACCCAGGCACGGCTTCGGAGGATCCCGCGCCCGGGTTCGTCAGAGGGCCGTCAGTCGTTGCGACGGACGGTGGAAAAGCTAACCACTGATATCGAAACTTGTCTTTCTGTCTTGCGCTCCAATGTAGGCGCGCTGGTGTTTTAGATCTTCCAATTGCATTCCGTAATGAACACTCTGCGCTTTTACAGCGACCACAGCCGACTGCAGGAACTTCTTGGCTTGCAGGAACTCCTGCTCCTTGCCAGTTTCGTTACACGCTTCAACGACTGCCTGTGCGAACGTCGGCAATAGCTCCTGAGCTTGCGCATACTGCTCTTCGTGAATAAGCCGCTGGATCTCGCCCGCGAGTTTCTGATGACTTACGCCGCTGATCATCATAGGCTACGAGTTCCTGCTGCTTTCACGCATTGCTTCGAACATGTTGTTAAAGAAGGTCGCTTGCTGTTCGAGCTGCGCGATCATTGCATCGGCGGCCGCCATTCGCGCTTCAAGATCTCTAGTGAGTTGATCAATGCGCGCCTGTTGAGCGGCAATCAAAGCATCCTGCGATTCAAGACTGTCTTCCACTGTTTGAATCGTAGATTGCAGAATTCCATCATCGTCCTCGCCCTCAATCGAATTCAGCGCATCGGTGGCCACTTTGAGAAAGCCGGAAGTTGTGGCGCTCCCAATTGCTGTCTGCAAACTATCGAGCTTACCTGCCGTGGCAGTTTCAAATAGTGTGTTGTTCAGTGAAAGCTGGCCGTCCCTGGTGAATTCAAGACCGATGTTCGCCATCGATCCGAACCCTTCTGAAAGCGATGAGTTAACTGCCGATCGAAGCTGCTCTCGAATGGTGGAGAGGATGCTGTTTCCGCGCAATGTTCCGGACGATTGCTGATCTAGTTCCGTTAGAACTGTATTGAAGGAGCTGATGAAGGAAGAAAGGGAAGATCTGAAGGCAAGCGCTGTTCGGCCCACTGTAAGAGTGACATTCTTGCCGGGTTGCGCCGAAAGTATCTCAGCCGTCAAATTGGGAGCGACGGTGATAGTCCGTGTATTGCTTGTTACGGTAGCGCCGTTGACCTTGTACTCCACCAGTTCGCCCAGGGATGGATCGGCATTGTCGTCAAGATCGACATTCATCAGGTCGCGAGTTCCGTCGCTTACCTGGATTGCAACCTTGCCGAGAGTGCTGCTCTGAAGAGAGAGTTGGTAGTTTGGGCTGCTGGTAGTTCCCAGATTGACAATGGCGGCTCTAACGGAGGTCCCGTACTTTTCGTTAATGACATCGACAACCTCCTGGAGGCTGCCGCCGGAGATGGTAGCCGGGTCCAACACTGTAGTAACGCCGGTGTCCCAGTCTTTGAGGGTTAACGTGAGTTCTGTGCTGCCAGGTGTTACGAAACTGCCGGTATTGGGATCGGGAATCGGATTTCCTGGATCTATCGTGCTGACGGCTGTGGAGAAGACGCCGAGCTTATTCACCTGCAGCGTATACGTACCTTCAGCTACGCCGTCTGTCGACGACGGCCGAAGCACAGAGGTATCGGACGATGCGGTCTGCCAGGAGCCAGTACCGAGACTGTTCCCCATACCCAGCAAAGAAGCCTTCAGCGCCAGGACCTTCGCTTCCACTGTCTTGAGCGCCGCCGATTCATCGTTGGTTCTCACCCGTTGCTGCTGCATTTGCGTGAGCGGTAGCGACGCGATAGCAACAGAACGTTCGATAACCTGAACGAAATCCGCACTGTAGCGGCTTGTGCCGCTGAACAAGGTACTGGCCATATCCTCACCTCAAGAATCCGCCTGAGCCTTGCGGCCCAGGCGGGTTATTATTGCGTTGGATTACTAGCCGCGGAGGAGCGACAGAACCGCCTGCGGAGCCGAGTTCGCCTGAGCGAGAGCGGCCATCGAGGCTTGAGACAGGACCTGCGCCTTGGTCAGGTTGGCAGCTTCCTGCGCGACATCCGCGTCACGGATACGTGACTCGGCGGCCGAGAAGTTGGTGATCTGAGACTGGGCCAACTGGATCGAGTACTGAAGCTTGTTCTGACCGGTACCGATCCTGCCCTGAACGAGGCCGAGAGACGCAACGGCGCTGGAGATGGCTGTGATGGCCGCTAACGCGTTTGCGGTAACATCCGATGCCGCAGTCTTGTCGGTGGCGCTTGCACTCGAAGCCGTCGCAACGTTTCCGAGACCGCCCGTGCTGGTAGGCGATGCGTCACGCGCAACAGTGAAATCGGTGTTGCTCTGGAACGATACTTCGTTTCCAATGCGAAGCACATCGATACCGCTACCGGCGAGCCCGACCTTCAACTTGTTGACGGTCGTGTCCACTGTATCGGTTGCGAGTAGAGCGACGTTGATGGCGCTTCCACCAGCGGGCGTGAAGCTGAGGGTCTGGCCAGCGGTACCGAGAGCTGTGACCGTACCGGCATCGAAGTTGTACTTGCCGGTGTTTACTACGGCGTTCGCATCGGTGATCGCTGCCTGGATCTGAGCGCCTGCACCCGTCTTCGCGTCAACGGCAACGGCAAAGGAGCCCGAGCCGGAGATTTGAAGAGAGCCGTTTGCGCTGGAGAGAGAAGCCGTCAAGCCTGTTCCGCTCAAGCCGGAATTCAACTGGCTGATGATCTCGTTGCCGGTCAATCCATCGGCATCGCCTTGCACGTTAATGCTTACGGTGCTGCCACTTGCGGTCGCAACCCGATAGGTCTGGCTGCTGCCCTGATCGAGATACATGCCGGTGCGGAAATCGGTAGCGCTCAACTGTACAGCGACAGCGGTTCCGGAGATGGACGTGCTGTTGAGATTCAAACCCGTCGAGTTCACAACGCTTGAGGAACCGGACAGATCAACAGAAACCTTGCTGGTCGACTGGCCCGATCCGCCACCAATGTAAACCTGGATATTGGCATTGAACCGGCCCGCATTGGTATCGCCACTACCCAGACCAATGCCAGCAGCCTGACGATCGATTTCCGAAAGCAAGCTCGTGTATTCGGTGTTGAGAACCGAACGGTCGCCTGTGAAGGTTGAAGAAGCGGATTGCGTCGCCAAGGTCTTCAAGCGATCGACAATCTTCGCGATGTTGCTGAGACCACCATCGATAATCTGAAGCGTGGACAGGCCGTCGTTTGCGTTCCGGACGCCCTGCGTGAGTTCGGCGACATCACTACGGAACTTGTTCGCAATAGCGAGTCCCGCCGCGTCGTCACCGGACTGGTTAATACGGTAGCCGGAGGTCAGGCGCGCAATGGTACGCCCCTGGAAGTCCGTTGTCATGCGCAGATTTTCCTGCGCGTTCATGGAGTTGACGTTCGTCTGGATAGAAAGCACTGAGTAAAATCCTCTT
>Ga0190275_10002919_pt1 | contig 12152 bp, 8 predicted proteins | sample Popmic550T_FD_133745 | JGI IMG/M metagenome (GOLD analysis project Ga0190275, IMG submission 133745) | Populus adjacent soil microbial communities from riparian zone of Yellowstone River, Montana, USA - 550 T | ecosystem: Environmental > Terrestrial > Soil > Riparian zone > Trees stand | place... | reverse complement strand
CTGCCACCGGGCATGCGGACGCTGGGCGTGCATGTCACGACCTCGATCGACGAGGCCGTCACCGGCGCCGACGTGGTGATGATGCTGCGGGTCCAGCACGAGCGGATGCAGGGCGGATTCTTCCCCACGGCAAGGGAATACACCGAGCTCTACGGCTTGACCCCGCCACGGCTTGCCCGGCTGCGCGACGGGGCGGCGATCTGTCACCCGGGTCCGATGAACCGCGGCCTGGAGATCTCGTCCGAAGCCGCCGACGCCGCCAACTCGCTGATCCTCGACCAGGTGACTGCCGGGGTATCGGTCCGGATGAGCGTGCTGTACCACCTGCTGGGAGGAAGCCCCGAATGAGAGACCTGCTGATCAGCGGGGCGAGGTCGGCCGACGGCACCGGTCTCGATCTGGGGGTCTCCGGGGGGCGCTTCGTCGATCCCGGGGACCTGCAGGATCCAGAGCGGATCGACGCCGACGGACTGCTGGCCCTGCAAGGTCTGGTCGATCCGCACACCCACCTGCGCGAGCCCGGACGTGAGGACGCCGAAACCGTCGCCACCGGCACCGCGGCCGCGGCCCGGGGCGGGTATACGGCGGTGTGCGCCATGGCGAACCTTGATCCGGTGACCGACACGGCTGAAGCCGCCGAGCACCTGGCCGCGCTGGCCGCCCGCACCGGCACAGCCGAGGTTGTCGTTGTCGGCTCGGTGACCAAAAACCTGGCCGGTGAGCAGCTCTCCGAGATGGGACTGATGAATCGTTCGGCCGCGGCCGTGCGGCTGTTCTCCGACGACGGCCGCTGCGTCATGGACCCGCTGATGATGCGACGGGCGTTGACCTACGCGAAGACGTTCGACGCGGCGATCGCCCAGCACGCCCAGGATTCGCGGCTGGCCGGCCCCGGAGCCTGCTGCCACGAGTCGGAGATCTCCGGACGGCTGGGCCTCCCGGCCTGGCCGGCGCAGGCGGAGTCCACGATCATCGCCCGCGACGTCCAGTTGGCCGAACTGTCCGGCGGACGGCTGCACGTCTGCCACGTCTCGACCGCCGAGGGCGTCGAGGTGATCCGTTGGGCGAAGACGCGTGGGATCTCTGTCACAGCCGAGGTGACACCGCACCATCTGTACCTGGGCACGCGCGAGGTCGAGGGGTACGACACCGTGTACAAGGTGAACCCGCCGCTGCGCACCGACGAACACATCGAGGCGGTTCGTGGGGCGCTGGCCGACGGCACGATCGACATGGTCGGCACCGATCACGCCCCGCACGCGCGCCAGGACAAGGATCACCCGTTCGACATCGCACTGCCCGGCATGCTCGGCCTGGAGCAGGCGTTGGCCGTGGTGATCGAGGTCATGGTGACCCCCGGGCGGCTGGACTGGGCGGCGCTGGTCGATCGGATGTCGTCGGCGCCGGCGGCGCTCATCCGCAGCGGCACGCAGGGCCGCCCTCTGGCCGTGGGAGAGCCGGCCAACCTGGTGCTGGTGGACCCGTCCGGCCGAGCGGTTGTCGACCGCGGGGACTCGGCGTCCAAGTCCCGGAACAACCCCTACCACGGGCGCACACTTCCCGATCCGGTCGTTGCAACGGTGTGGTCCGGGCGGGTGACATACCGGCGCTAGGTCGTCGGTGACCTGCAGGCGTCTCAATGCGCGGAGCCAGTTGTGGGCTTATCCCACGGATACCTTGCGCCCCCACGGGTGAGCCGATCGACCGTGCCGAGCGCCAGAACGCAACCCGCCCAACTGAGCGAATGGTCAGCTGAACAACGCCCGCACCTCGTCGTAGCTTGCCAGCAGCCCCGGAATCCGCGCCCGAACGGCCCGGTAGGCGGCGACGTCGTCGGGATTGGGGACCTGCTCGCCTGAGCCCTCGGCGGGATCCTGGCCCAGTTCGACCAGCGCCTCGCGAAGAGAGGTGACCTGGCCCAACCCGTACAGAGCCAGCGCTGCTGCCCCCAGCGCGGTGCCTTCGGCACCATCGGTGACGACCAGCGGTTTGCCGAGGGCTGCCGCCAGGACGTCGCGCCAGACGGTGGAGCGGAACACTCCCCCGGTGGCCCGGACCTGTCGGATCGGGGTCACCCGGTCCAACTCGTCGACCACGGTGGACAGCATCATCGCCACCCCCTCCACCGCCGCCCGGACGAAGTGCTCTCTGCGGTGGCTACGCCTGACACCGAGGAATGCGCCAGGGATGGTGGGGTCCCACAGGGGCGCCCGCTCGGCCATGAGGAACGGCAGCATTATCAGCCCATCGGCGCCGATCGGCACTTCGCGGGCGAGTTCGAGCAACATGCCATCGGGGTTTCCGCCTGGCGCATCGGCGAAGTCGGCTCCGAAAGTGTCGCCGCCCCAGCGGACCACGATGCCGCCGTTGCTGATCGCGCCGCCGATCACCCAGGCACCCTCGGCAAGCGCATAGCAGAACAGCTTGCCGCCCGAGTCCACGTAGGGGCGCTCGGTGATCATTCGGACCGCACCCGAGGTACCCATGGACAACCCGACCACCCCAGGTTCGAGCGCGCCAACACCCAGATTTCCCAGCGGCCCGTCGCCGGCCCCGAGAACCACCGGTGTCCCGCGCGGCAGCCGGGCGTCGTCGGCGATCTCGTCCAGCAACGGGAGCGCGTCCGTGGTGGCTCGCACCGGCGGCAGTTGCTCGCGGCGCACCCCAGCCACGTCCAATGCCTCGTCGTTCCAGTCGCCGGTCGCCAGGTCGAGCAGCCCGGTTCCGGAGGCGTTGGAGATCTCGGTGACCAATTCTCCGGTCAACTGCAACAGGATGAAGTCCTTCAACCCCACCCACCAGGCCGCCCGGCCGGCCGTGTCGGAATCCTGCTCGGCGAACCACATCAGCTTGGTCAGGTGCGCCATCGAGTGGATCGGGGTTCCCGAAGTGCGGTGCAGGCGGCGTCCCAGTTCGGTGTCGCGCAGCCGCATCGCCTGCGCCGCCGCCCGCGAGTCCGCCCAGGTCAGCAACGGCGTGATCGGACGGTGCCCGGCATCAAGGCCGATCAGGCCATGCATCGCCGTAGAGACCCCGATCCCGACCAGATCGGCCCCGGCGAGCAGACCCGCCAATTCGGCCAGGCCGGTCCGTACGGCTCGCCATATAACCTCCGGGTCCTGCACCTCCCAGCCGGGCCGGGGCTGTTGCAGCGGGTACTCGTGGACGGCGCTGGTACGCCAGCCACCGCCGAGGGCGAAGGCGGACACCTTGGCCGCTGTGGTGCCAACGTCGAGGCCGATCACCACCCGGGCGCCCTGGGGCGCGCCGCTCACCTCAGCGGCCCAACTGCCCGGCCAGCGCGAGGATGCCGGCCTTGGAGTCGCGATCGGTGATCTCCAGGAACTCACAGACCTTGGACACCGAATCCTGCAGGCTGCCTGCGCCGAGGTGCCGGATCTTGTCTGCCCGGGCGTCATTGAACGGGGCCCCGAGGCCGCGCAGGTGCAGGACCCAGGCCGCAACCGCCCGCTCCGCACCCAGCGGACTGTTGCCCGCCTTGCGGTCGGCCAGCAGGGCAGGGACGATCCGGATCGGGATCTTCTGCGAGCCGTCAGCGGCGATCCGGCTCAACTGGTCGTGCATCCGCGGGTTGGAGAAGCGCTCCAGCAGGGCCTCCCGGTAGGCGGTGATGACGTCGTCGTCCAGCGACAACTGGCGCTGCGCGACGTCCCACCACTCGTCCACCCAGCCGCGCACGACCGGATCTGCGATCGCCTCCGACACGGTGTGATGGCCCTTGATGGTGGCGGCGTAGGCCATCAACGAATGTGCGCCGTTGAGCAGCCACAGCTTGCGCAGTTCGTGCGGCACCACGTCATCGGTGAACTTCGCTCCGGCGGTGTCCCAGGCCGGCCGGTCGCCCTTGAACACGCCCTCCAGCACCCACTCGCTGAACGGCTCGGTGGCCAGGGCAGCCGCGTCGTCCACGCCCTGCTCATCCAGCACCGCCTGGCGGGTGGAGTCGGTGGCCCGGGGTGTGATCCGATCCACCATGGTGGTGATGAAGCCGACCTCCTGGTCGAGGTAGTCCACGAGGTCGGGCCTGGCGCGCTTGGCCAGATCCCGCAGCACGCCTGCGAGCATGCTGCCGTTGTCGGGCAGGTTGTCGCAGCAGATCAGGGTGATTCCGCCGGCACCCGCGTCCCGGCGTCCGACCAGCCCCGCGACCAGCTTGCCGGGCGCGGTCCGCACCGAGTTCAGGTTGCCCGACGAGATCGCCTCGATGTCGGCCGCGACATCGGGGTTGTCGACATCAAGTTCGCCGCGATCGTTGCGGACGTAGCCGGCCTCGGTGATCGTGGTGGTGACCACCGCGACCTTCGGGTCGGCGAGGTAGCCGAGCAGGGCCGCCACATCGGTGCCGGTGTGAGTGGCCACGATCGAGCTGATCACCCGGTACTCGTTGCGCTCGGGCCCCACGGTCACCAGCGTGTACAGGTTGTCCTGGCGGGCCAGTTCCGAACCGATGCCCAGGGAACGTCCGCTGAACGCGACGATGCCCCACTGGTCGGCGTCGGCGGCCAGGTCGGTGTACCAGGCCTGGTGCGCGCGGAAGAAGTTACCCAGGCCGAGATGCACGATGCGGACGGGCGGCGCGGGCCGCCCGTCGCGGGAACGGGAGAGTCGACGGGCCACTGTGCTCTGCCTTTCTGCGGGTGCCTGGAGCCTAGAGCACCGCGTTGCCGTGGCGCGCCTCCAGCAGCTCGGCAACGCGATGCCGGTCCGGAGGCGGCCTCAGCGGTGGCGTGTGGGGGTGTTCGGAGTGGGTTGCGCAATTCTGCCCATGGCCGGAGGGGTTCGACGAGTAGCACGATTGAAGCGAGCCGCCCCAGGCACGGATCGAGGGTTCCGATCATGGCCGAAAACTCCGACATCACCAAGCGCCCGCCCGACCCCTTTGTGGCCGCCCGGGTTAATGACCCGAAGGCGCGTCCGCCTGCGACGCTTGCCCTGGTCGGATTGCTCGGCGACAGCGACCGCCCGGGTCGTCGACGGCTGTACCTGAACACGCGACTCGACTATTGGGTCGAGTTCCACAGCGAGGACGTCCTCGCCGTGGAAGACGTGGGCCCCGGTCAGGCACCCTTCCAGGGGCTCGACGCCACCCGGGTGACCCTCGTCCGGGACGCACAGGTGGATTACGTCCGCAGCCGGCTCGCGGGCGGCGACGACCCGTTCGCCCTCCAACCGCTCGCGGCCGGGTTCCAGCCCCGGTTCTTCGCCGAAACCTGGGAAGCCGAGTGCCCCGGGCCGACCCGGGACGGCTGTCCGACGGACATCGGCTGCCCCACCGCCTTCGAGTGTCCGAGTGGGTGGACGGTATGCAAGCCACGCACCTGCCGCGAAACTCAGTTTCAGACCTGCGACACCTGCGACACCTGCGGCGGCCGCACCTGCCAGACCTGCCAGCAGGACACCTGCGGCACCTGCGGTGAGAACACCTGTGTCACCTGTGGGGGAGCCACCTGCGTCACCTGCCCCACCGGATGCGCGGCGACATGCGGGCCCACGTGCGTGAACACCTGTGTGGCGACCTGCGGCAACACCTGTGTGAACACGTGCGCGAACACTTGCGCCCCGACCTGCTTCAACACCTGCGGTAACACCTGTGGACCGACGTGCTTCAACACCTGCCGGTTCACCTGCAACCCCGACGGCTGCGAGACGATCGGCCGCTGCCCGACCGTGCTGCAGACACACTGCAACACCTGTCGCTGCTGAGCGTCGCAGGACAACCTGGAGGAAGGGCGATGGAAAATCCGGAGGAGATCCAGAACCGGCCGGCCGATCCCTTCGTCCGTGACCGCTCGGCCGCTGGCACGCCACCAGGCAGGTCCGTGACCCTGTCCGGCCTGTTCGGCGACAGTGACCGGCCAGGGTGCAAGCGGCTGTATCTGACCAGCCGACTGGACTATTTCGCCGAGTTCCGCACCGAGGACGTCGTCGCGGTCGAGGACATACCCCCGGAGCGGCCACCGTTCGTGGGATTGGACGCCACCCGGGTCAGCCTGCTCGCGGACGCCACCGTGGACTGGGTTCGCCGCGGTTTGGGCGGCGGCCCGGACCCCTTCCTGCTCGAAGCCCGGGATGCCACCGTGCAGCCCCAATTCGTAGAAACCTGGGAGGCCAGGTGCCCGGGCATCACCGAGCACTTCGGTGAGTCCGACTTCGACCCATGCCGCCCGGGCGGACATGGCGGCCACGGCGGTCATGGCACGTTCGGCCCCTTGCCCACCCAAGCCGGCCGCACGTGCGCCACCTGCGCGCAGGGCACGTGTGTCACCTGCGAGCAGGGCACCTGCGTGACCTGTGTGGGCGCCAGCTGCGTCACCTGCCAGGGCCAGGCATGCGTCACCATGCCGGACACCTGCCAGTCATGCGCAGGCACCTGCGATGCGCGTTGCGGGGCCGGGACCGGTACCTGTGCCAGCTGCGGCGGCTCCTGCGACGTGAGCTGCGCGTCGTGCAACGCCACCTGCGAGTGGACCTGCGTGAGCTGCCGGGGTACCTGTGACGTCTCGTGCGGTGGCACCTGCGGAGGGACGTGCGATTCCTGTGACACCTGCGGTGGCACCTGCCAGGCCACCTGCGAGACCTGCAACACCTGCAACTTCTTCACCTGCGGCACCTGCCCGACCGACCCGGGCTGGTGCATCGTCCGCGGCTGACCCCGCGAATCCGTTCCGATCCAGAGGAGTTCCCATGGCCGACAAGGACAACGGCATCGAGGGCCGGCCGCCCGACCCGTTCGTCGCTGCGCGCATCAACGATCCGGGGGCACCTGCCCCGGCTTCCTTCCAGCTCGCCGGACTCCTCGGCGACAGTGACCGGGAGGGCTTTCGCCGGCTCTACCTGAACACGTCGCTGGACTACTACGTCGAGTTCCGCAGTGTGGACGTGCTCGCCGTCGATTCGGTGACCCCCGACCAGCCCCCCTTCGTCGGGCTGGACGCCACCCGGGTCACCCTGAACCGAGACGCTCAGGTCGAGTACGTGCGCTCCCGCGCGGCAGCGGGTGACGCGTTCACCGTCGACGTCCAGGGCGGTGGCTTGCCGGGCGGCTTCACCACCGACCCGACCGACCCGACGGGCACCCTGCCCACGGATTTCACCGGCACTCTTCCCGAGAGTTTCGGGGTCGGATGCGTGCCGGACACGCTGCCGCCGAACTGCCAGCTGCAGACGTTCAAGACCTGTGCCACCTGCGGCCTCCAGTGCATCACCCAGGGGGCGACCTGCTTCGTCACCCGGTGCAACACGTGTTTCGGCGCCACCTGCCAGACCTGTGAGGAGGCGACCTGCCGCACGTGCGGTCAGGCGACCTGCCAGACCTGCGACCAGGTCACCTGTGCGACCTGTGCGACGTGCCTCACCTGCAACGCGGGAGTCACCTGCGTCACCTGCGCCGGACGGTGCTGGAAGACCGTGTTGGGAGCAACCTGCCGCACCTGTGAGTTCACCGGCTGCAACTGGAATTGCCAGTCCGTGGTCACTCCGTGCATCACCAAGTTCCGGTGCCCTACGCTGCCGTGCCCATGAGAGGACTCCATGCTGGACGAAGGTGAGATCGGTGCCGCGCCACCGGCGGCACTGGTCACCACGCACCGGCTGATCCAGCATTACCGGATCGCCCCAGCGGCCTCCTGGCGGCCGCCTCTGACCGACGACCTCGCCGCCGAGGCCCGCTCGGCGGCGCTGCTGCTCGCCGCACGCTGCTCCGACCCGCAGTCGGTCGCAGAAGCGAACCGCCTGTGTCAGCAGCAAACGGCCTTCCCGAACACGCTGCATTGGGATCCGGTCTCGGTGGCGCAGGGCGACCTCGGCCAGGCCATGCTCTGTGCGGAGTTGAACCTGGTCGAGCCCGACGGCGGCTGGGCCGACCGAGCCGCAAGCTGCCTCGACAGCACCGCGGCGGTGTTACGCCACGGCCACCGGCCGGCCATGGGGACGGTCAGCGGATCGTCCGGGCTCGCATTCGCCGGCCGGCGGATCGACCACGCCGGCCTGAATCCCCTGCTGTCGGCGCTCGACGGGGTGATCGCGCAGGATGCACTCACCACTGCCGCAGCCATCCGGGGCCGGCGGGGAATCTCGGTCGGGACGTTCGACCAGATCTCCGGGCTGTCCGGCGTGTTGCTCTGCGCTCTGCCCAGCGAGCGGCAGGGAGTGAAACCGGTCGCGCCCTTTGTCGTGAGGGCCCTGGCGGCGTTGGCGCTACAGCAGGGCGACCCGCCCGCCTGGTACACCCCAGCGGAGCACCTGTACGACGACGAACAGCGCTCCTACTACCCGTTCGGGAACCTCAACCTCGGCCTCGCCCACGGCATACCCGGACCGCTGGCCGCCCTGGCGCTTGCGATGCGGTACGGGCTCGGCGGCCCGGAAACCAGCGCCGCAACCACCACCCTTGCGGAATGGCTGGCCGCGCACGCCTCACTGGGGGCAGATGGGCCAGGCTGGGAGACGGTCGTCTCGCTCACCCGCGGTCCGAGCGGATTGGCCGAGTTGCCGGTGCACGGGGTTGGCCGCGATGCCTGGTGCTACGGCACACCAGGAGTCGCCCGGGCGCTGTTCCTCGCCGGCCAGGTGCTCGACCGCTCCGACCTCTGCAACCTCGCGATCGAGGCCATGGCGGCGGTCTATCGGCGGCAACCCGAGCAGCGCGGGATCGACTCCCCCACCTTCTGTCACGGGGTCGCGGGCCTTCTGCAGATCACGCTACGGTTCCATCACGACACCCAGTTGCCGATGTTCGCCGACGCAGCCGGCACCCTGACCCGGCAGATCCTGGACGCGGTGGAACCCGACCGTCCGATGGCCATCGCCAGTCTCGAACCCGGCGACAACAAGGTGGACCAGCCCGGTGTGCTCGACGGAGCCGCCGGGGTCAGCCTGGTGCTGCTGAGCGCCGCGAGCGAGGTGGAGCCCACGTGGGACCGGATGTTCGCCCTGTCGTAGCCGCAGCGGATGCCGGCTCGACGCTGTATCGAGTCGCACCCTGGGTGATGGTGCGGACGCCGCTGCTGCCGGTCAGCCGTCTGGCCTGGGTTCGGCAACCCACCGAGGCGCTCGCCGATCCCGAGGTGGTCCGGGCACTGGCCATCGGCAGCCCCACGCTGCTGGACAAGGCGCTGCGTCCCGACCCCGACCCGAAGGAAGCGGGTCGCACCAACGCGAGCCTGGCCCGCTACCTGATCCGGATGAGCACCCGGCCGACCCCGTACGGTGCCTTCGCGGCAGTGTCCCTGGCAACCTGGTCGGAGTGCACCGACATCTTCCTGTCGGATCGGCGACGCACCCGCACCCGCCCAGACATGGGTTGGCTTCGCGGACTGCTCGCCGCCCGGGAGCGCGACCCCCGGGTACGTTCCCGGCTGCGCTGGCGGGCCGACCCGTTGGCCGCGGAATCCGGTGACCGCCTGGTGGCGCCGACGGGTGGCTCGGTCCGAGCCACCGAGCCGGCCCGGCTGGCTCTGGCCGCGGCGGCCTCCTGGACCGACTACGCCGACCTGGTGCAACGGGTCTCCGGCTCCTCCGGAGGGACGGGGGCCCAGGTGGCCGGGCTGATCGACCAACTCGTTGTGGCGGGCCTGCTGCAGAGCGACCTGGTTCCCGCCATCACCGGCGAACACGCCACCTCGGGTGCCGACGCGTCGGTGATCGTCACCCGTGCCGACGACGCGCTGACCGAGCCGATGTCGGCGCTGGCGGACGCGATCGCCACCGCCGACGGCGCAGCAGGCTCCGCTGAGGCGTTCGGCGCGGTCACCAGCCGGGCGCGGGAGATGTTCGAGCAGGGCGAGACCTTCCAGACCGACCTGGCCCGGGACCTGAGCGGGAGTGGCGTGTCCACCGAGGTCGGCCAAGAATGTGCCCGGGCGGTCGAGGTGCTGCTTCGGATCGGCCCCGGGCCGGCAGCGGCCGGCGACCTGGCTAGCTACGGCAAGCGGTTCGCCGGGCGGTGGGGTCAAGGGCACGAGGTGCCGCTGACACTGGTTTTCGACCCCGTCCGCGGCCTGGGTCCGCTGCCGCACACGCACGCTGCGTCCTCGGTGATCGACCAGGCGGTGCAGGCCCGCCGCGCGGAGCGACTGATGACGCTCGCCCTGGAGTCGCTGCGCGACGATCGGCGCAGCGTGGAGCTGGAGCCGGACGTGATCGCGGCGCTGAGCGGCTGGCCCCCCAACGCGGCAGCCCGTCCGTTGACACCTTCCACAGCGCCGGATGCGCCGTTGTCGCTCGACGTGTCCGCCTTCCTGCTGGCATCGGACCGGGGCGCGGTCGACTCCGGTGATTTCACGCTGGTGATCGGCCCGAACCTGGGTGCGTCGTCGGCCGGCCGCTGGCTGGGCAGGTTCGCCGACCTGTTCGGCCCCACCGGCGAGGAGTACTACGCCTGGCTCTCCGGGGCTGAGCAGGACGCCGAGGCAGCCGTCCCGGCCGAGGTGGTCTACCTGCCCGGGACTCCGCGGTCGACGAACGTGATCGTCCGGCCGACGATTGGAACCCACGAAATCGTCGTGAGCGGGCGCGGCAGCGCCGAACACCAACTCGACCTCACCGATCTGCTGGTCGGCCACGACGGCACCAAGCTGTACCTGCGGTCCCGCAGTCAGGGCCTCCTGCTGCGCCCGACCGCACGACACATGCTCAACCACCACGGGGCGCCGCCGGTGTGCCAGTTCCTGGACGCGGTGGGACAGGGTCTGACGGCGGAATTCACGGGTTTCGACTGGGGCCAGGCAGAGTCGTTGCCGGTGCTGCCCCGGGTGCAGGTCGGCCGGACGGTGCTGGCGCCGGCTCGGTGGCTGGTGGGCGTACCTGGTTGGACTGCGACCGGCGGTGTGGACCGGGCCGCCTTGGACGCCGCCCTCGACACCGCTCGGAACAGATGGGGGTTGCCCGACCGGGTGTATGCGACGGTGGCCGACAATCGGCTGTTGCTCGACCTGTCCGAGGCGGACGATCGGGAGCAGCTGCGCCGGGAATTCAAGAACTCGGGCGGGGCAATGCGGCTGCAGGAGGCTCTGCCCGACGTCGGCGACGCATGGTTGCCCGGCCCGGACGGCAGGTATCTCACCGAACTGGTCATCTCGCTGGTCCGCCGGCCCTCGGGGCCCGCCGAGGCCGTGCCGGTCGTCGCGCCGGCGTCCGGCGAGTCGGACGGTGTCTCCGCACATCCCAGGCCGACCGGCACCCGGCCCGTCGAACTGCGTGACCGGGTGCGGCTACCCGGCAGCGACTGGCTGTTCGCCAAGTTCTACGCACCGTACGAGCAACTGACCAGGTTGCTCATCAGAGACCTTGCCGACCTGATCGACATGGCCGAGAACTCTGGCCTGGCCAGGCGCTGGTTCTTCCTGCGTTACAGCGATCCAGAACCGCACCTGAGGATCCGCTGGCAGGGTGAGCCGGATCTGTTGCTTCGGCATCTGTTGCCTCAGGTGAATGACTTCGCCGAGCAGCTCCTCGGAGCCGGCCACATCTCCAGGCTGGTGCTGGACAGCTACGACCGCGAGATCGAGCGCTACGGAGGCCTGGCCGGTGTCGAGTTGTGCGAGGACGTCTTCCACGCCGACAGTTCGGCCGTTCGCCGCTTGCTCGCCCTGCCGGGTCACCAACTGACCGATGTGGCGGTGGCCTCGACCGCTCAGCTACTGGCCGGGTTCAACCTGGACCGTCCGCAGCGGGTTGCCTTCTACGAGGCCCAGACCGCCCGGATCGAGGATCCGCAGGTCGGCCGGTCCGCCGGGACCGACTATCGCGAGCGGAAGGCCCGGTTGCGCGCCCTGTTGGGTGCCGAGCACTCCGATGATCCGCTCGCGGCCGCCCTGGACGCGCTGCGCACGTCCGTCTCCCCCGCCGCCGCCGCGCTGCACGAGGCCGAACAGGCGAGCGCCCTGGACTCCACGGTCGCGGATCTACTGCCGAGCCTTGTGCACATGCATCACAACCGGATGATCGGACCCGGGCAGCCTTCCGAACCCCACCTGCTGCACCTACTGCTGCGCACGGAGCGCGGGCTGATGCTGTCGGGTTGAGTGTTCTCCCGCGCTCCAGCCCATCCCGCTGGACAGGCCCGCTGGTGCCCGTCGTTGTAGGGTGCTGGCGTGTCCGACCCGACCGTGCCCGCCGATCCGCAGCACCTG
>Ga0190275_10002918_pt1 | contig 12152 bp, 12 predicted proteins | sample Popmic550T_FD_133745 | JGI IMG/M metagenome (GOLD analysis project Ga0190275, IMG submission 133745) | Populus adjacent soil microbial communities from riparian zone of Yellowstone River, Montana, USA - 550 T | ecosystem: Environmental > Terrestrial > Soil > Riparian zone > Trees stand | place... | reverse complement strand
GGAGGCGAGCACCGCGCTGAAGCCGGCGTATGAGCAGGCGCGTGCGGCAGTGCTCCGGAGCACCGCGGCTGGCGTGGACGAGACGCCGTGGAAGCTGGGCGGAAGAAAGCAGTGGCTGTGGGTGGCGACGGCGGCGAACGCGACCGTGTTCCACCTGGGGCCGAGCCGCGGGGCCGACGAACTGCGGAGGTTCCTGGGAAAGACGTTTGCCGGGGTAGTCAGCAGCGACCGCTGGTGTGCATACCAGATCTACGAGCGGCGGCAACTGTGTTGGGCGCATCTGCTGCGGAACTTCAAGAAGCTGGCGCTGCGCGGCGGAAAAGCGGTCGAGTTCGCTGAAGAGGGCGTGAGGGAATGCGCCCGGGTGTTCGCGTTGTGGAGACAGCTGCAGGAAAGGCAGATCAACCGGGAGCAGTTGCGGCGCGGCATACAGCGCATCCGAAACCGCTTCAGGCGGCTGGTTCGCCGCGGTGCGGAGTCCGCTGACGAACGGGTGGCTGGCTTCTGCCGCAACCTGCTCAGGCTGCAGCGGTGGCTGTGGACGTTCGTCGAGGAGCCGGTGGAGCCGACGAACAACGCTGCCGAGCGCGCGCTGCGCCCTGCGGTTCTATGGAGAAAGGGGTGTTTCGGCAATCAGAGCGAGGCGGGCATGCGCTACGTGGAGCGAGTGCTCACCTTCGCCGCGACGTGCCGGCAGCAGCAGGTCCGCCCGGGCGACTTCCTCGTGCTGGCTATTCTGGCGCTCCGCTCCGGTACCCCGGGCCCGACGCTCATCGCGACCCACTGAACGGTTACGCCGCAGCAACAACTACGAAAAGCCTCGCAAACTGCGCGAGGCTTCTGGATCGGTGGCGGCATCGCGGCCTGGGGCCGGCGCAGCAGGTGGGCGGCTCAGGACATGTCGCCGTCGAGCTCGCGCGTCATCTCGATCATCGTGCGGCGGAAGCCGGCGCGGGCGAAGAGGCGCTGGGCGGGCTCGTTCCGCTCGGCCGTCGAGAGCACGGTGCGCGCCGCGCCGCGGGCCCTGAGCGCCGCCAGCGTGGCGTCGAGCAGCATCCGGCCGACACCCTGCCCGCGCTCGGCGGGGTCGACCACGATGTCGTAGAGCACGCCCGCCGGCCCCCGCAGCGCCATGTAATCGTTCCCCTCGACGCCCGCGTACGTGTAGCCCAGCACGGCGCCGTCCCGCTCGGCGACGAGGATGACGATGTTCGGCTCCTCCATCTGTCCGGCGAGGAAGGAGGCGTACGCGTGCTCGGTGTGCGGCGTGGCGGCGAGGAAGCGCCGCGGGTCGAACTCGTGATGGGTGCGGACCAGGTGCGCGCCGAGCCTGCCGACGGTCGGGAGGTCGGCGGGTTTCGCGGGGCGGATGGTGGCGGCCGGAGCGTCGGATGGCTGCACGGGGCTGCGCCGGATCAGGATGCGGACGATTCGTCGACGACCCTCTCGACGCGGTAGCGCAGCCAGAGCACGTCGTCCGCGCGCCGCTCCACGCTCTCGAGCGCGAGACGGTGCGACGCCGCGTCTTCGTCGACGTCGAAGAGCGCGGGCGTGCCGATGCGTCCGTCCACCACGGGTGCGATCAGCACGCTCACCTCGTCGATCAGCCCGGCGCGCAGCATCCCGCCGTTGATCTTTCCGCCGCCCTCCAGCATCAGCGTGCGCACGCCGAAGTCCGCGGCGATCTTCTCCAGCGCGCGCGGCAGGTCCACGTCGCGGGCGCCGGCGAGGAGGTACGACACCCCGCGCTCGCGCAGGAACGCGAGATATTCGTCCGACACGCGCTCCGAGAGGATCGCGACGACGTGGTCGCCGTCGATGTCGGTCGTCTCCCATGCCAGGCGCCCGCTGGCGTCCACGGCGAAGGCGAACGAGTCGTGCTCGCCCGGCGCGCGCCAGTCCTCGCGCGCGGCGCCGTGGTGCTCCCGCGCGATCGCGGCATCGGAGCGGAGGCCCTGCGCGAAGTGCTCCTGCATCGTCACGCGGCCGCAGAGCCACGCGTCGGGCGCGTAGCCCTCGTGCACCACCTCGTACTGCCGCCGCCCCTCGTCCGAGAGCGGCCACCCGTCGGTGAGGATGCGTCCGTCGAGCGACGCCATCATGTGGCAGATCACGCGCGGGCGGCGCGCGTCCGGCGTCACGGCGGTCATCGGTCCACCGTCGCCATCTGCTTCTCCCCGTAGCGCGGCCCGGCCACCTTCTCCGGCGCGAGCGCCGCGTCCAGCGCCGCCATCTCCTCGCCCGTCAGCGACACCTCCGCCGCGCCGACGTTCTCCTCCAGGTAGCTCCGCCGCTTCGTCCCCGGGATCGGCACGATGTCCGGGCCGCGGTGCAGCAGCCAGGCGAGCGCGATCTGCCCCGGCGCCACCCCCTTCCGCGCGGCCATCTCCCGCACGGCCGAGGCGGCTCGCACGTTGGCGTCGAAGTTCTCGCCCTGGTAGCGCGGGTCGCCGCGGCGGAAGTCGCCCTCCGGGTACGCCTCGGCGCGCTTCACGGCGCCCGTGAGGAAGCCGCGGCCGAGCGGCGCGAAGGGGACCAGGCCGATCCCCAGCTCGCGCAGCAGCGGGATGATGCGCGGCTCCAGGTTGCGCTCCCACAGCGAATACTCGCTCTGCAGCGCCGAGACCGGGTGCACGGCGTGCGCGCGGCGGATCGTCTGCTCGCCGGCCTCGGAGAGGCCCAGGAAGCGCACCTTCCCCTCGCGCACCAGCTCCGCCATCGCCCCCACGACCTCCTCGATCGGCACGGCGGGGTCCACGCGGTGCTGGTAGAGGAGGTCGATGCGGTCCGTCCCCAGCCGGCGCAGCGACCCCTCCACGGCCTCGCGGACGTGCTCCGGCCGGCTGTCGAGGCCCGTCATGGCGCCGTTCTCGATGCGGAAGCCGAACTTGGTGGCGATGACCACGCGGTCGCGCGCGGCGCCGCCGAGCTCCCCGAGCGCGCGGGCCAGCAGCTCCTCGTTCACGTACGGCCCGTACACCTCGGCCGTGTCGAGAAAGGTGCAGCCGACCTCGATCGCGCGGTGGATGGTGGCGATGGACTCGCGCTCGTCGCGCTCCTCCGCGGTGCCGTAGGCCTGGCTCATCCCCATCAGCCCCAGGCCGATGGCGGAGACGGTGAGGCCCTGCGTTCCGAGTGTGCGGGTGGCCAGCATGCCGTGTCCTGTCGATGGAAGAAAGCTCGCGCGCGCCGGACCTTACGACGCGCCCTGCCCGCCCTGGTACTGCTCGTCGCTCACCTGCTCCATCCAGTCCACCACCTTGCCGTCCAGCGCCTCCTGGATGGCGATGTGGGTCATCGCGGTGGTCGCCGTCGCGCCGTGCCAGTGCTTCTCGCCGGGCGGGAACCAGACCACGTCGCCGGGGCGGATCGTCTCGACCGGGCCGCCGTCGCGCTGGGCCCAGCCGCAGCCGGCGGTGACGATCAGCGTCTGCCCCAGCGGATGGGTGTGCCACGCGGTGCGGGCGCCGGGCTCGAAGGTGACGGCGTTGCCGGCCGCCCGCGCGGGTGCGTCCACGCCGAACAGCGGGTCGATCCGCACCGTGCCGGTGAACCACTCCGACGGTCCCTTCGCCGACGGCCGCGAGCCCGCGCGCATTATCTCCATTGCCGTGCTCCTCCATTGGGGATGACGGACCATCGCGACCCGGCAGACGATCCATCTCGAGAGGCAGATGCCCGTTCGGCACGGGGGGATCCGACCTTCCGCAACAGTAGGTCCCGGCCGAGCGGCAGGAAAGGACGGCAGCCTTGCCCGCGCGGCCCACGCCGCGTAGCCTGCGGCAGACGCGGTGCCCGAGCGGCGGCTCGGCCCTCCCCCTCCCGCCTGCCTCACGCCGACCTCCCTCGACCCACATGCCCGAGCTGCTGCGCTGCCCCACGTGCTCCGCGCCGCTGGACGCGCCCGCGATGCAGGACACCACGGCGCGATGCCCCTACTGCCGCGCGAGCGTGCTGCTGGGCGACCGGGCCGGCGGCGCAGCGGCCGCGTCGGGGCCCCAGGCCGCCGCCGTCGCGGAGGTGCTGCGGCTGCTGCGCGCGGGGAACAAGGTCGCCGCCATCAGGGTCTTCCGCGACCAGTTCGGGGGCGGGCTGAAGGAGGCCAGGGATGCGGTCGAGCGCCTGGAGGCGACCCTGCCGCCGGGCAGCGTGCGCAGGACGAACGCCGCCGGGGGCGTGGTCGGCTGCGTGGTGCTGGTCCTCGTCCTGGTCATCGGCGGGGTGGTGGCCACCCGGCGCGGATCGCCGCCGCCCGCCGCCGTCGACCCGCCGCGGACGGTGGCCGGGAGCGCGGCCGCGCCCGCCGGGCAGCCCGCTCCGCCTGCGTTCGCCGACGTGGTGCTGCGCTTCGGCAGCGAGGGCACCGGTGCCGGCCGGTTCGAGGACGCGCGGAGCGTGGCGGTGGACGGCACGGGGCGGATCTACGTGGCCGAGTACGGCGGGGGCCGGGTGCAGGTGTTCGACTCGCACGTTCGTCACCCAGTGGATGGCCGAGCCGAGGATGCCGCTGGTGGACATGGAGGTCGACCGCGGCGGCATCGTCCACGTGGTGCAGGGCGGCCGCATCCGCCGCTACGAGGGCGCCACCGGCCGCCTGCTGGGCACGGTGGACGGCGCCGGCCAGGGGGTGAACGACCTGGTGCTGGCGCTGGACGGGACGCTGTGGACCACCAGCGGCTCGGCCGACGTGGTGCACCTCTCGCGCGGCGGCGCCGTGCTGCGCCGGGTCGACCTGCAGCGGGCCGTGGGGGAAGACGCCGCGCCGGCACGGCTGGCCGTAAACGGCAACGGCGAGGTGTACGCGCTGGACCGGTGGACGGCCGAGATCTACCGGCTGGATGCCGCGGGGAGGTTCGTGGACCGCTTCGGGGGAAAGGGCGACGGGCCGGAGCAGTTCCGCTCGCCGTCGGAGCTCGCCATCGACGGGCGCGGCCGCGTGTACGTGAGCGACATCGGGCGCGGCATCCGCGTGTTCGACGCGGCCGGCCACTTCGTCGACGCGTTCGGGGAGCGCGCGGTGGTGTTCGGGATGGCCTTCGACGACCACGACGGGCTCTACACCGCCCAGCGCAACAACCACGAGATCGTCAAGTTCCGCCTGAAGCGCTGACGCTTGGGCTGGTGCGGATCGCGGCAACGCCGGTGCCGGGGCGGTCGACGGAAAAGCCGGATCCGGGCGTGTCCCTCCGCTGCGCTCCGGGCCGGGCTTCGCGCGCCGTAGGCAACGATACCGCCGTTGCCAACGGCGCCGAGCCGCCGCCGCGCCATGGCCCCGCTCGCTCCGGCGACGACAGAGTGGGCGCGCCGGCGTCTCGGCCCTCCGGGCGCGAATCCCTCACGCAACCGCGGGTGGTTGCGGATGAGCGTGCGGCCCCGTCGATGCGTCGAGCCGCGATGCCCCCACCGCGCCCGTGGAGCCTCGCGCAGTTTGCGAGGCTTCTCGTAAGTTGTTGCTGCGGCTTCAGCCGCCGGTCAGCGAGGCTGAGGCTCCCGGTTGAACCAGCCCACCCGATGAACCACTCCATCCGGTGAGATAGACCCACCGACGGATCTGCGTATCCGAGTTATTCCTCCTCCACGAACGCCTTCAGGCGCTGGGCGGCATCGTCCCACTGCCTGGAAATCTCGTCGAGATAGCGCCGGGCGACGTCCAGGCGCTGCAGGTCCAGCTCGAAGACCCGTTCGCGCCCGCGCCGGGCGTCGCGCACCAGGCCCGCGTCGCCGAGGGCGTGGAGGTGGCGCGTGACGGCCTGGCGCGTCACCCCGGTGCCCTCGCTGAGCCGCGTGATCGAGAGCGGCCCCTCGACCGAGAGGCGCCCGACCAGGCCGAGCCGGGTCGCGTCGCCCAGGGCGGCGAACACCGGCACGGCCTCGGTCACGCGCAGCGCCGCCCCGCCGCTAGGAGACATGCTGCGCGAGGTTCCTGGCCTGCCCGGCCCAGCCCCCGTCGTTCATGCGGAACGCCTCGGCCCGGCGCTCGAGCGGGATCCGGTCGAACCCCGACTCCACGATGGTGACGGCGGTGCCGCCCTCAGTCTCGTCCAGGATGAACTCGACCAGCGTGGTGGGCTCGGCCGAGTAGTCCACCGCGGGGTCGACGGCGTAGGGGTGCCACCGGTACGAGAAGTACCGCTCGGGATCGATCCGCTCCACCTGCAGCGCCACCGTCACGTGGTCGTAGCGGGGTATGGTGATCTTCCCGCGAGTCGTCTCGCCCTCGGCGAACTCCCCTTCGAGGTTCACCCGGAACCACGCGCCGAACTCCTCCGCCGTCGCGATCGCGCGCCACACGCGCGACCGCGAGGCGCGAACCTCGACCCGCTTCTCGATGCGGTCGGTGCTGGTCATGTCCTGGACCTCCGGGGCTGCGATGGTCATGGCTCCGTGCCTCGCTGGTAAGGTTCCGCGCCCGATTCGGCGCACATGCAACGTTCGTGTTGCATATCATACCATGAGCTCGTGAAACATGCAACCCCTGTGTTGCACGTCAGCAATCGTCCCCGCCCACCCGATCCCTCCCACTGCGTTGCGGGTGAGGGGGAGCACCGCGCTTCCGTGTGCGCCGAAGTAGCCGCGCGAAGCGCCCAGGTCCCTCTCCTGCAGTTCGGGAGAGGGACAGCCGCGAAGCGGCAGGGTGAGGGCTCGCGGAGGCTCGGACGGCGGGCCCGCCCCGTGTTGACAGCCGGGGGCAGCACCCCGAATCTGTCCGCCGGCCCGCTCCAGCACATCTCCGGACAACCGCCCGTGGCCCTTCTCCGGAAGGGGCCACGGACGTTTCGCCCCGCAGGGAGGACCGTGACCGAGTTCATCGAGATCCGCGGCGCGCGCGAGAACAACCTTCAGGACGTCTCCCTCCGCATCCCCAAGCGGAAAATCACCATCTTCACGGGGGTGTCGGGCTCCGGGAAGTCGTCCGTCGTCTTCGACACCATCGCCACGGAGGCCCAGCGGCAGCTCTACGAGAACTTCAGCATGTTCATCCGCAGCTTCCTGCCGCGCTACCCGCAGCCGGAGGCCGACGCCATCGAGAACCTGAGCATGGCCGTGGTGGTGGACCAGAAGCGGCTCGGCGGCGGCTCGCATTCCACCGTGGGCACCATCACCGACATCTACACCGCGCTGCGCCTCCTCTTCTCCCGCGTCGGCCAGCCCCACGTGGGGTACTCCAACGCCTTCTCCTTCAACGATCCCCAGGGGATGTGCCCCGAGTGCAACGGGATCGGGCGCAAGCTGGGGATCGTGGCCGACGACTTCCTGGACCTGTCGAAGTCGCTGAACGAGGGGGCGATCCAGGTGCCCTTCTTCGCCGGGTGGGAGGCGAGCGCCTACCCGGCGTCGGGGTACTTCGACAACGACAGGAAGCTGGAGGACTTCACCGCCGAGGAGATGGAGCTGCTGCTGTACGGCAAGGACCGCAAGTTCAAGATGCAGTTCGGCGGCGGCAGCATGAACGTCACCTACTCGGGGGTGATCGAGAAGATCGAGCGCGCCTACATCCGCCGCGACCTGAAGACGCTCTCCGAGCGCACGCAGAAGGCGGTCGCCCCCTACATCCGCGAGCGGCAGTGCCCGCTCTGCCACGGCGCGCGGCTCAGCCAGGCCGCGCTCGGCTGCCGGATCGGCGGCCGCAACATCGCCGAGATGGCGGCGATGGAGATCGGCGAGCTGATCCCGGTCCTGCGCGAGATCGACGACCCCGTCGCCGCGCCGATCCTGGCGACGCTGACCGAGCGGCTGGAGCACGTGGCCGACATCGGGCTGGACTACCTGACGCTGAACCGCGAGACCGACACCCTCTCCGGCGGCGAGTCGCAGCGGATCAAGATGGTAAAGCACCTGGGGAGCAGCCTGGTGGACGTCACCTACATCTTCGACGAGCCCAGCGTGGGGCTGCACCCGCGCGACGTGCACCGGCTCAACGAGCTCCTCCGCAAGCTGCGCGACAAGGGGAACACCGTGATCGTGGTGGAGCACGACCCCGACGTGATCCGCGTGGCCGACCACGTGGTGGACATGGGCCCGCGCGCGGGGAGCGCCGGCGGGCGCGTGGTCTACGAGGGGAGCTACGCCGGCCTGCTGGAGGCCGACACGCTCACCGGCACGCACCTGCAGCGCGCGCTCCCGCTCAAGGCCGAGGTGCGCCGCGCGTCCGGGCACCTGCCGATCCGCGGCGCCCGCGCGAACAACCTGAAGGACGTGGACGTGGACCTCCCCACCGGCGTGCTGACGGTGGTCACGGGCGTGGCGGGCTCGGGGAAGAGCTCGCTGGTGAACGACGTCTTCCTGGTGCAGCACCCGGACGCGGTGGTGATCGACCAGTCGGCGGTGGGCACCTCCACGCGCTCCAACCCCGCCACCTACACGGGGGTGATGGACGACGTGCGCAAGGCGTTCGCGGCGGCCAACAAGGTCGACGCGGGGCTGTTCAGCTTCAACTCCAAGGGGGCGTGCGAGAACTGCAAGGGCTCGGGGGTGATCTACACCGACCTGGCCTTCCTGGACGGGGTGAAGACGCCGTGCGAGGTGTGCGGCGGCCGGCGCTTCAAGGACGAGGTGCTGGCGTACACGCTCGACGGCAAGTCGGTCACCGACGTGCTGGCGCTGACGGTGGCGCAGGCGCTGGCCTTCTTCACCCGCCGCGAGATCGTGCGCAAGCTGCAGGCGATGAGCGACGTGGGGCTGGACTACCTGACCCTCGGCCAGCCGCTCAGCACCCTGTCGGGCGGGGAGTGCCAGCGGATCAAGCTCGCCAGCGAGCTGCACAAGAAGGGGAGCATCTACGTGCTGGACGAGCCCACGACCGGGCTGCACATGTCCGACACCGCGCACCTCCTGGCGATCCTGGACCGGCTGGTGGACGGCGGGAACACCGTGATCGTCATCGAGCACAACATGGACGTGATCCGCAACGCCGACTGGATCATCGACCTGGGACCGGAGGGAGGCAGCCGCGGCGGCCGCGTGATGTTCGCCGGCCCCCCCGCCGACCTGCTCGGTTGCGCCGAGTCGCTCACCAGCCGCTACCTCCGCCCCGAGTCGCTCGTCGCGGCGTGACCTCGGCCGGCGGCGTGGAGAGGCGCCGCCTTTCGGCGGACGGTGCGCCGCCTCCAGACCTCGTTTGACACGCTGGACGACGAGAAATCACCACATCGACAACCCCTTACGGAAGAGGCGCGATGAGAAAGCTGATCGTTTCGGAGTTCATGAGCCTGGACGGCGTGATGCAGGCGCCCGGCGGCAAGGACGAGGACCGCGACGGTGGATTCGAGCACGGCGGCTGGACGATTCCCTACTGGCACGACGACATCGGGAAGAGCTTCGTGGAGATGATGCAGGATTGCGATGCGTTCCTCCTGGGGCGGCGCACCTACGTCACCCACGCGGAGGCGTTCGAGCCGATGCCGGAGGGCGACTTCTTCGGCGACCTGATGAACGGGCCGAAGAAGTACGTCGTCTCGAAGACGCTGGAGAAGCCGATGTGGCGCGACACCACCATCATCCGCGACGACGTGGTGGAGTCGGTGCGCGCGCTGAAGGCGCAGCCCGGCAAGAACATCCTCACGGACGGCAGCAGCCAGCTCGTGCACGCCCTGCTGCAGCACGGCCTGGTGGACGAGCTGCACCTGCTCGTCTACCCGATCACGCTCGGGAGCGGCAAGCGCGTGCTGCCGGAGGGCGTGCTCGCGAAGTTCGAGCTGAAGTCCGCGACGCCCTACCCGTCCGGCGTGGTCGGCCTGCACTACGCGGTGCGTCCGTAACATTGTCGCGGTAACGCACTTTGCTGATTCGGTCGATGACGAACGGCCCCGGCGAGCTCTCTCGCCGGGGCCGATGTCTTCGTCGAGCGGATCGTTGCGCGGTGCCGATCGAGCCGGACCCTTGGCGGCTTGCCGCGTCGCCGCGTAGCTTTCACCCATCCCAACGCACGGTCGCTGCCGACCGTCCGCGCCCGCCTCCCGGGAGGCGGATCCGTTCCCCTCCGCACACGCACGCACATGCGCAGACGCTACCTGGCTCTCCTGCTGCTCCCGTTCCTCGCCGCCTGCCAGCCGCAGACGTCGCCCGCCCCGTCCACGACCGGCGGCGCCACGCTCGGCGCGAGAGAGACGACGGAGCAGGAGCGGGCCGCGGTGCTCGCCTCCATCAACAGCTTCATGGACGCGCTGCGGATGAAGGACACCACGACGATGAACATGTACGTGGACTCGCTCACGCGCCTCACGCTGATCCGCCCCACGCGGACCGGCGGCACGCGCGTGGTGGTGATGACGGCGGCGCAGTTCATCCAGGCGGTCACGCAGCCCGGCCAGCCCGGCGTGGACGAGCCGATCCGCAACCCTGTGGTGCACGTGAGCGGCGACCTGGCCAGCGTCTGGGCCGAATACCAGGTCCGCCGCGACACCACCGTCTCGCACTGCGGCTTCGACGCCTTCCACCTGGCCCGCCGCGACGGCCGCTGGAAGCTCCTGAACATCAGCGACACCTACCAGCCGACAGGGTGCGGGCCGGCCTGGCCGCGCTGACCGCTGTCTCGTATTGGCGCAGGCGACGAACCGGCGCTGCGTATTAACGCAGCGCCGGCGCTTGGCACGGAACTGCGGCGGAAAGATTACGATGCCGACGACCGCTTTCGTGTTGAAGTATCCTTTTTCGCCCGCTTTGGGGCATGCGCGTCCGTCAGTTTCTTTGCGAGTTCCGAAACGCGTTTTGATCGTTGATCGATTATCTCGTCTAAAACATGCTCAACGATTTCAAGGGCGTCGAGCAATGCATCTTGTGATACGCCACTTTCGTGACTGGCTGTGTTGCCGAGCCACTTTACTGCCATCAAGTGGGCCGCTACTACAGGTTCTCTTTTTTCGTATTCGATGATCCGCTGATGTAGCGACAAGTCCTTAATTTTCCCTGGGACTCGCTGGCGTCGCCTGATCCCAGGCACGTCGAGCAGCGCTTCCAAGGCAACCCGGAGTCGATTGGCAGCAGCTCCGGTGTCGAGCCAAAACAATCGAAACGCAGACCTCAGTTCAGCAGCAACTGCTTCGGGGCACTTTGCTGGAATGGCAATGATGTCGGGCATAGGCATTACAAAGCGGGGAGAATAAACTTCCTCCAACTCCAACTCGCCTTCTGCACCCTCGGTTGGATCTACACCACTGCTGCCTGCTACGAGCGCAACCTCGCCACAAGTAGCTTTTGAGCACTTTAACCACGCCGTGAAGTTATTGAAGATCCCGGCGGGATCCCAGTCTTCGCTGTTTCGATCGCGCCGAGATTTCGCGGTTTCACGTTCTACAACGGACTTGCGATCAAGCTGCAGTGTTCCGGAGTGGCATGTCGGGCACGTCCACGCGGGCCAGTTGTAGCTGCTGATCCATGGCTTCCAATTCGCACGATTCATGAGGGTTGCCGAAAGTTGATGCGAAGTGTGATCACCCGCGTGGGGTTTCCAATTGCTCGAGTTGATCTGCCGACTTAGAAGCTGAAGGTAATATTCATCAGCAAACCGTGCGATGGGGATAGACCCACCCTGCGTCGCGATCGACGTCTACTGCGGCTGCTATACTACGCCGTTCCGTCCTCCCGCTGGCCCGCCTGCACCAGCCGGGCCCAGTCGAGCTCGGCCCAGTCGAGCTCTTCCTCGACGCGCTGGAAGGCGGCGTCGCCGATGGTGCCGTCGGCGCGGAGGGCGACGAGGCGGCGGCGCTGGGCGCGGGTCGCGGCGCGCACGACCGCCTCGTCGGCGTCCTGGCCGTCGCGGTCCGCGGCCTCCGCCGGCGCACCGGACATCGTGACGGCCGCCTCCGCGCGGCTGAGCTGCAGCTCGTAGCGGTGCTGGACGAGCGCGGCGGTTTCGGCCGCCGGGCACTCCTCGGCGGCGGCGAGCGCTGCACGCAGGGTTTCGACGCGGGCGAGGCGCACCTCGCGCTCCACGCTGCCGTCGTCCTCCAGCCCCAGGCGCAGCATCAGCGGGCGCAGGGTGAGGCCCTGGAGCACCAGCGTGCCCAGCACCACGCCGAACGCGGTGACGATGATCAGGTCGCGGTACGGGAACTCGGCGCCGCCGTGCGCGCCCGTCGGCAGCGCGAGGGCGGCCGCGAGCGTCACGGTGCCGCGCATCCCGCACCACCCCACCACCGCCGCGGCGCGCGCGG
>Ga0190275_10002917_pt1 | contig 12156 bp, 9 predicted proteins | sample Popmic550T_FD_133745 | JGI IMG/M metagenome (GOLD analysis project Ga0190275, IMG submission 133745) | Populus adjacent soil microbial communities from riparian zone of Yellowstone River, Montana, USA - 550 T | ecosystem: Environmental > Terrestrial > Soil > Riparian zone > Trees stand | place... | reverse complement strand
GAAGGACGTTGGTTCGTTATCGGAAGATCCGGTATGACGGCCGCAGATGCACCGGAGCTCTACCGTGAGGAGACGGTTGGAGCTTCAGCGCATACAGAGATAATCAACGAGATCTGCGCACCCTGAAGACGGAACACCAACGTTTTTTACTGCCGTCTCGACGTCGCTGCGTGGCATACTAGGGCTCTTATGAAATTGAAGTTGATCGTGTTTCTCTTGACGGCCGCTTTCGCCGGAGCAGAGACATTCGCCATCGTTCCGAAATTCAACCTGGGCCAGCAGTTCAAGATTGAGATTAAAACGAGCAGGGAAGACCCACGGCAGGGCCGCGGGGGCAGTAGTAAGAGCGACGTGCTGCTGAAGGTTATAGAAGTTAACGCGAAGGGAGCCGTTGCGGACTGGACAATAACGAATACGGTGCTGCTAATAGATATTCCCGCCGACCAGAGGGCGCTGTTCGACGCCATGTCGAAGGCGGTCGAGGGCATTCATTTCGAATTGCAGTTCAATACGGAAGGCGAGTTCACAGGCCTGCGTAACTCAGACGAGGTGGCAGGAAAGATGGCGAAGATGGCGAAGATCCTCACCGCCGAGGTTACGAAAACTCTGCCCGATACCCAGAAACAAGCGTTCACTACCCAACTATCGCGGATCCTCAACCCGTCAACGCTGATCACATCGGCGACGAAGAACGTCCAGTTGTTGTTCAACCTCTCCGGTGCTGAACTCGAGACTGGAACGCCTGCGACAATACAGTTGGAATCACCAAATCCACTCGGCGGCGAAGGAACGCTGCCAAGCGTTTTCGAGATCCACCTGGACAAAGTCTCGGGCGGCGAGGCTCACGTCCGAACCGTGCAAAGGCACGACGGCAAGGCGCTACTAGGCATGGTCACCAAACTGATCGGCAAAGCGCCGGAGGGCGAGATGCCACAGATGGAAATGGTCGACACCGGTGAGTTCGTGTTCAATACAGACACCAAGTTGGCTAAACGCGTTCGCCACGTGCGCAAGATATCGGCCGGGCCAATCCAGCGCACCGATACGACCGATATTACTGTCACTGCGCAATAGTAGGGCACCCTGTAGTCCAATGCAAAACCGAGCTAAGCCGGAGGGGCTTAATCGATGCCGGAAAGTAGCGCTATTACATGAGCGCATAGTTGCCTATCGTGAGCTTGGTCTGTAATCGATTCGGTAGCGTTCAGCCGTGAGAGCGATTTAAAGAACGAACCAAAGTCGGTTATCCTGCCCTCATGCTGGAACGTATCGTTGATGGCCGCACAGACTTGGTGTTTGAGCACGTCGCAAAGGGCAATCCGGTAACGGCGATCGCCGGTGGGCATTCCTTGATTCGATGGTGTGCATACTACGGCGATGTCAGCGCCATCCGATTTCTGGTCACGAGCGGTGAGTCGCTGACATCACTCGGCGCCAATTTCGACTTGAACGGCGCTTGCTTTCATGGCCACTGGCGCCTGTGCGAATACCTGATCGAGAACGGCGCCGACGTCAATCATCCTTTGGAGACGGGCGAAACACCGCTGCACGCCGCTCTCTCAAAAGCTAACCGATGGAAATATACTCCGGTGGTTAAGCTGCTCCTGTTGCGCGGAGCTGACCCGAATTGCAAAACCATTGCGGGCCGCGAGACTGGCGGCTTTATGCGCGATTGCCGCACGAAAGGAGAAACACCACTGCACCGTGCGGCCGCTTTCGGGAATGAGGATGACATCCGAAGCCTGCTGGCTGCAGGGGCCAGGCTTGATGCGCTTGACGCCAATGGCGATTCGCCGTTGTCTTGGGCGAGCTGGTATCTTCGACCCGGCGCCGTTCTTGGACTGTTGTGTTACGGTGCTTTTCGTATCCACCCGGATCGCCTGAAAGAAGCGACGTGCGAGGCGAGTGCGGGTTCGATGGAAGGTGATCTGCTTGGTCATCCCCACTTGTAACTCGCTTGTTCCTTGACCCTACGCGGGCGCGTTAATGCCCGATCGTTCTCCGGGACTGAATATGTGCGTTCTAACCTCTCTGTTGCTGCTGGTGGTAGAAGTGAATGGTCGAGAACGGCCCAACAATCTGGGACGAGATCAAGGTCGACTCTCGTCGCCATGGCTGCGCCTTAAGAAGCAGGGAAAGAAGAGAAGAAAGAAGGCGTCGAAGAGAGGGATTATTACGAGGCGGAGTTTGTCGCTTCGGACATTTTCCGAGCAGGCTCGCTGATCGTCCCTCTGGCGCGCAGGATCGCTTTAGAAAGGCCTGAAGTTGGCTCCCGGGTTTGGGGTCTCGTTTGGGAGCAACCGGCTTACTACTAGCCCGGCGGTCTCGGTTCGTGTGGACTATGAACGAAAGTGGTTCGTCGCACAGGGGCTTGTAGTACAGAGCTTCCGGGACACACCGATCTTCAAGGGCCAAGGGGAAGAACAGGAAGGCTCAGATTCTCCGGCTGAGCCGGTGGCTTTCGTGAGACCTACGATCTCCGACGGTAATCACGTCAGCGCTCGGTGGCGGCGGATGACTTGGGCGGCGCTTGGGAGCATATTGCTTTCCGCGAAGGTGACGAATGGAAATGGGGCGGCAGGCTGGCGATCCGTATCCTGCCACGTGTATCGGGAATTCTCTATGTGCTTGCTCCTGGGCGAGCCGAGTGGCGCGGGGGAATCCTGATCCATCCACCGGAGGCAGAATAGCGCTGCTATCGCCGAAAGATATTATCAAGGTCGAAGGTTAAGCCTATCTGACCACGGAGATCTTCTTCCTTAATTAGCTCGGTGCGATTGGACCAGGTAACGGAGATCGGCACCCGTACGATCCCGTTGATGGGAATGGTCAGTTTGCCTTGAACTACCCCGATGTGGCCCTTCGTGCCAAGCAGAGTCACAGCGTTGTTAGGGAGAACAATTCCGCTTCCCGGCGCCACGTTCCCAGGAGGAATCGTAATGAGAGCGTCCTCCTTCATCCACTGATAGTAGCCGCCGAAGGTTGCGATGGCGTTACCGAGATGCGCGATCTCCCCAAGCCGCCTATCAAGTTGTCCGGCAATCTGAAGATCGCGGAAACGCCCGCCGGTGGCGCCGGGCTGGGCTTGGTTGTACCATGTCGCCGCGAAGTTGGCGGTTACGAGTGTCGGGGATTGAGTCGGCTGATGCGAATAGATGAATCGAAAGTTCGATGTGGTCGGCTGACTCAGTGGATGCTGATTTGTGTATTCGAAGCTGGCGCGGTGGCTATGGATTTGTCGAAGCAGATCGTCACGCACTGTAGCGTAGTTCATGAATGTGCGGCGCAGCGAGATTATACGCGTCTTGAAATCAGGGTCGGCCACCACCATTTTCTCAATCAGGAGATCGAGACGGGTGATGAGAACAGCACCGAAGTTTGCGGGGCTGGCCTGTTTGAGCATATTGATTGTCTCGGCTCGCCAATCCGTGTACGTATCCTGATCTGCCATCTTCTGGAGCAAGCCGTCAACCGCTTCAGTGAACAACAAACCTTCCGGTTTGCTCCGCAGTTTCGTGATGGCTGCTCTCCAGGCCGGTAGGAACTTCGGATCGCTCGGATCGTTTGCGGTCAGATCGAAGCGTAATCCCCACGAGGCCATCCGATAGTCTGTCCCGAACAATGCTCCTGTAGTGGGCGCGGTCGTCGGAGCCTCCGCGCGTGTGCTGCCGAATGAGAGATTGCCCGAGAATCTCCGAAGCCATCGAGAAGCAGGCTGACAGTTTTTTACATCGATCTCGGGGCAGTAAGGAAACTGCTCCTGGCCGAACGCCATCTTCGCGATTCCGAGGAGGTTTCCTCTGAGTGTGGACACGTTGCCGTCGTTCGTTTGGAGAATACCTCCGTACTCAGTCGCGAACCCGAGAATCGACGGAACGGATACGCGTGAGACAAGCGCCGTCGATCCGGTTGGGCCAGGCGTGTTTGCAACTAGCTTGTTGAGCCGCAGCTTTTCAGCGGACTCAAAAAGCGCATCAACGGACTGAAGGATCGAACCAGAGTCCATGCGAGCTGCGGCGTAATCCGCAAATGATCGCGATAGCTTTTCGGGAAGAACACCTGCGACATCGATGTTGGTGCGGTCGGCAGGCGTCATTTTAGCGACACGCTCGACGGCTGGGTCCTGCAGATATATGTTGGCAGGGTTCAGCTCGGCAAGCCCCGGGATGTTTCTCTGAGCGAGCGCCACAGAGGCGGCCGCTAGAAGCGTGAGAAGAAGTTTTGAGCGTGGCATGACGATCTCCTACGCGCCGCGGACTAAGTAGCCGCGAGCAGGGTTCATGGGGTCGAAGTGGAAGCGATCGAGAACCTGTTCGTCGCCGGATCCGCATTCTTCAATCAATTGAAGAAGAACACCGGCTTCCGAAGCCTCGGCGAGAACAACGAGAAATTTCGCGCCCTTGCGGAGCGTGAACTCGAATGGAGACTCGGTGTCGATCTCAGTACCGGCATAACGGATATGGACGATCTCGGCGCCCTTACCGGCCGGGCCCTTGAGCTTTACGGTCACTTTGGAACCGCTTGTTCCAAGGAAATCTTCGCGTGCAGTTGTGCTGGGTGTGAGTTGGCAAGGCATGTTGTTTCTCCGCGTAATGACGCTCTCATGAATGAAAGCGCCGTCACCGGCTGAATCGGGACATGCCTAATTTACGTAAATCTACACCCCAAGGAAAGCTAGGGGCCCGGGCCGGCGCTGCAGTCGATTTGCTCCAGCAGAGGAGGGAGAGGATGGCCGGCGTCCGCCAAAGTCTACGTATTGATCTGCGCGTGCATAGTGCATTCAGGTGTTGTCGCTCCTTCGGGAACCCATCTTTGTAGCGAATATTGAACGGCTTCCGCTGTGGGCGCGCATTTTTCAGACCAGTGGCAACCGAGGAAAATCGCTGCATTGGGACGCACCATCGACTCCGTCGGAAGAAGCGGGCGTATCGGTGGGGAGCTCACCACTAGACTTTCGGGCGGACGCTTCGACTTAGCAAGGCGCGCTTATCGCCGTTATGTTCAGGGCAGGACGTATTTCGATGCGCGCCGTCGTCGGCGCTTCTGTGTCTGCACGTAGACGAATATCTTGGAATCGTGCTTGGGACGATGGCATGCACAAGCAGGAATGACGTCACTCACGAGGCGACGCTGACATGCGTTTTAGATGCATCTACAGCGGCAGATACCTCTCTTCTTAGTTCAGCCTGGCCTCTACATCCCACAAGTGCAAATGCCATTGCGAGAACGCTGTTAGGTGCAAATATTGTTCTTCAATCCTGGAGACCAGATCGTCCAAAGAGAGTATGAGCCTAACTCTCAAGCGCGGTCTGCTGTGGGCAGTTGCCGTGTCAAATCTGAATCTGGCAGTCGCGCGAGACTTCAAACAAGCGTGCCAGTCGGCAGCTGCGGCGAGATTCGGGTTGGCTACGCCAAAAGTGCAGCTAGGAGAAGCGCCTCCAGCTCCGGATGAAAACCTGATCGTGACCTGGTCCGCGATGTTGGACAAGGAGGTGATGAAGGGTCACTGCCTCGGCGACGCAAAGAGCGGCAAGCTTTTGTGGATGGAAGTTGGCAGTAATTCACCCGTCCAGTTCGACTCGGGTGCTTCCTCGAAGGTGATCAGCGGATCCATTAAGGGCTACGAGACGGTGAATTATGTCCTGAAGGCTCGCGCCGGTCAGACGATGACCGTTAAACTTGCTGCCAAGAATGCATCGACATACTTTACGGTTATAGAACCAGGAGCCGATTCGGCGTTACATCACGGAACGATGTCCGGCAATACATTTCAAGGGACGCTGAAGACCAGCGGCGACTATAGAGTGAAGGTTTTCATGATGCGTAATGCAGCGCGACGCACTGAAGTCTCTGCTTACACGCTGACCTTGAGTGTGACCGGCAGATGAGAGATCGCTCTTTAGCAGGTCGGTTATTCATCGCAAGAGCAGGGTAGAAGGGGAGTTTTCATGAAGTATCGATCGCGTTCTTTCGAATGTCTTGTTCAAAAGCTACGAACGATGCTGAGAAGCTGGTCTGCGCCGAACGTCGCAGCGGAAGTGGGGGCAGCGGAATGGCGATCCGCTGCCACAATATGCGAGGGTTACTTTGCCGGGGCAGGCTTCGTCGCACCGGGCTTTGCAGCCGGAGGAGGAACCACCTGTTTTGCGGGCGGAAGCATGCCTGGTTTTGCGGCAGGCGGAGCTGCGGCGGCGCCTCCGGTGGGCGGAGCAGCAGCGGGAACATTCTTGTTGTATAGATCGATGACTTCCCGGGTGACGTCGATGCTGGTCGCGGCAAACAGTACAGGTGTCTGCTGAGAACTGACATCGAGGATCACAGCATAGCCGTTGTCACGCGCGTACTTGTCGAGCACTGCCAGCATGCGTCCGCCGAGTTCATTGAGAACCTTGTTCTGTTCCTGATCGAGCTCGGCTTGCGCGTCTTCGACCTGGCGATTGAAGCTCTTGGTCTTCTGGTCGATATCACCAGCCAGTCTACGCTTCTGTTCTTCGCTGCCGACCGTGCTCATCTTGCTGAACTGGTCGCGCATGCTGTTGATTTCAGCTTGAACCTTTTCGAGTTCCCTTTTCTTAGGCGCCGATCTCTCTTCCAGCTCTTTGGCGGCCTTCTGTCCCTCGGTGGTGCTGATGATGGCCTGCTGGATGTTGATGATTCCGACTTTGGTCGGGGCGCTAGTCTGCGCCGAGACAGCCAACGCGGCGCTCAGCAATGCCGAGGAGAGTAAAAACACACGGTTTCTCACAGTCTTGATCAAACTCCTGAAACTGATGATGGTAGCACGGCGACCTTGGCCGCCGTGGCTGAATTCCTAAAATGTCCGACCGATCGAGAAGCGAAACAATGTGGTCTTCTCGACGAACGGAGTTGGTGTACCGAACCGGAGAACGGCTTCGGCGAATGTGGCTTGATTCGGAAAAAGGGAACGATCCGCCACAACCGGCGGCTGTAACAACATTCGAGCCCTTAATGGATTGTACGCATAATAGAGCCGGAATGGCGCGTTTACCACCGGCATCATTACCTGAAGCTCCACTCCGGTGGAAGCGCGAACGTCCTGAGTACCAGGCGCAATCCTTGCTTGCGGACTGAAGCCGGCCTGCGGGAATATCCCGTTTAGTTCATTTACGCGCGTTGGGTTCAACCGAAGCTGGTTCACACGCGAGATCTTGTTGACGCCGGCATCGAAGAACCCGGCAACAATGACGGGACCGAAGATTGGGATGCGGTATTCGAAATTCACCACTCCCTGGGTGTCGCCTCCGGGGAAGATGAGCTGATAGATCGGAATCTGTTGCGTTACCGGAACGATCACTTGCTGACCGTTGGCATCGATATATTGCTGAGTTCGCGCGCTGCCATCGTTGTTCCGCACGTTGATGGTGGCTTCGCTGGGAACGTAGGCCATGGGGCTGATCCCCCAAATGTCGAAGCCGCGAATATCGTTCTCACCGCCCATGTAGAAGCGGTTGAACGGAGGAGCCACTTTGCCGCCGAATCCGCTGACGAACCGGCCCAGTCCATGCATACCGATGACATGGCCTTTCCGGAATCCAGAGCGGAAATACTTAAGATCGATCGTAGGCTCGATCATGTTCACGTTGCCGCCGAGCGCACTGCCGGCGAACGTGGTCGAGATGAAGATCGATTTACCTCGGGTTGGCGTAATCGGATGGTCTACCGTGTTGTAGCTGAACGACGGAACTACCTTACTCGTTTTGATACCCTGCAGCGTGCTCGGGCCATCCTGGAAGTTAAGGTAAGTGAAGTAGGTTTTCGAAGCCTCGCTCAGCGTGGTGATGTTCGATGTGTCGTATCCATAGCTAAGACCGACCCGGGCAAAACTCAGGCGCTTCATCGGATAACTGAGGAACGTGGTGAAGCCGTATCCGTTCGAAACGTAGTTCAACAGGTTTTCCTTACCGAGCTGATCGAATAGCGGGGCGAGATTACGACCGGATATCAGCGAAACTTCGCGTCCTTGATCGAAGTTGAAACGTGTTGTGTAGAGGGTGAATCCGGCTTGCATCGGACGATCGAGAAAGTACGGTTCGGTAAAGCCAAACGTCACGTTTCGGATACGATCACCGAGTTGGGAATCGAGACTTAACGTCTCACCAAGACCGAGGAAATTGTTCGTCGAATACGAGAAGCCGATAAAGCTGCCCGCGATACCCGAGACGCCACCGTTTAACTGGATGGAGTTCTTTCCGCGCTCCTTCACCTTCAATGTCAAGTCGACGGTGTTGGTTTTGGTGTCGCGATTGATGGTAGCTGCTTCGTCCTCTTTCAGCTGTTCAAAGTATCCAAGCTGATTCAGACGAAGAATGCTGATCTCCCACATGCGCGTGTTGAAGACATCCCCTTCGTCAACCAGCAACTCGCGACGGATGACCTTGTCACGCGTGGTCGTGTTGCCCGAAAAATCGATGCGACGTACGAAAAACTGCTTACCTTCGTCGACGTTAAACGTGAGATCGATTTTGTCGGTGCCAGGTAGGGGCTCCGGAACAGGCTCGGGAACGAAGTCGATGTAGCCGAATTCTCCATAAAGCTTCCGGAGGTTCTCCATGCCTTTGCGGAGCTTCGCAGTGGAGAAGACATCGCCCTCCTCCATCTGGAAGAGCGGCCGCATGAGCGCATCCGGCGTTTTGAAGAGCTTCACACCCACGAAGTTGATCTTGTTGAGGTGAAACTGCTTGCCTTCCTCCACCATCAACGTGATATCCGCGCGCTTGCCCGGTTTGTTTGGCTTGAAGAGTGGGATCTTCATGCCGGTTCCGCCGACGTCGCGCATCTTCATATCGTGCTCGACGACTCGGGCGGTGAAGTAACCCTTCTGCTGATATGCGTCACGCACGCGGTCCTTATCCTCTTCGAGTTTGTTCGCATCGAAACTCTTGGCGAACATGTTCTCGAAAATGATGGAGTGCGGAATTCCGATCGGATGCAGATTCTTCATCGCGCGGATGACTTCGCGATCGCTGAAGACGCTGTTCCCTTGAATGTCTATCTCGCCGACCTTGACCTTGGGTCCTTCGTTCACCTTAAAGACAATCTCAAGCGAGGAAGGCGGGATCTGCCGGACATCGGGCTCGACGGTTGCGAACTGACGGCCGCGCTCGGCGAGGAATTCCTTGAGAACGTTGGACGCGCGCTGAACTTTGTTGGGGTCATACTGCGATTCGACCGACAAGCCAACCTTGCGTTCTTTGAAACGGTCGAGGATTTCCGAGGTGGTTACCGACTTGGCGCCCTCATATTTAATAGACCGAACGACGCGTCGCTCCGTGAGAAGGAAACGAACGATCCAGCCCGTGGGTCCGGGTTCCTTTTCGAGGCGAATGTCATCGAAGCGGGTCGTGTTCCACAGCGCCATGAAATCGCGCTGCAGTGCTTCTTCGTTGTATTTGTCGCCGCGACGCGTGATGATGAGCGCACGCAATGTATCTTGTGGAACTCGGCGCGACCCTCGAAATTCGATGTCGGCGACAACATCCGTGTCCGCGACCGGTTTCGCCGGTTCCGGAGCGGTCTGCGGACGCTCGAACGGTGTCTGCGTTGGTTTTGTGGGCGCCGGTTTAGGCTGGGCCGGTTCCTGCGACTGCGGAACGGTCTCAAATGGATTCTGAGCCGGCTTCGCCTGAGCCGGGGCCTGCGGAGTTTGTTGAGCCCTAAGTAGTGTTGAAGAAAAACCGAGGAAACACAAGAGGAGGGCGTTCAGGCCGTGGAGCCTGTGAAACTTCATGCTAAGGCGAATTCCTTTCCACTCTGCGACTCCATCCAGACGTGGGCCACGCGCGGCAGGTTTCGCGAGGCACACGAAGAACTGGAGGATCAAATTTCTATTCTAACGAATCGCCACGCGCACGTGACACTATGAACCGACTGAGGACGAAGAGACACAAAATTTTACGTCCCACGAGGCTAAACTGTAAGACCTCTTACTCTATCAGAGTATGACAGTGTTGAGATGACGGCCTGAAATTCAGGTGCAGCGGTTTCGTAGCACGTGCAGCCAGCGCCGTCTGCTCCCCGCCGCGACCACAGCCCTGCAAAGCAACCTGCAGGATTCGTGGTCTCCGACACGTATTCGGCCCAAGGCGCCGAAGTTGACTTGATTGAGACGCGGTCAGAGAAAGGAAAGACCTCATCAGGGCCAAGTCCGTTGCGTTCAAAGCGGGTCGCTAATCAGTCCGCGCCCGCTTTGCCGTACGCGTCTCTCGGAACGTTCCATTCGTAGGGGCGAACGCAGCGGTGTTAAAGAGCGCGTCGATCATGGAACCATGGGCCGCATGATCGACCACATATCGCCGTCGTCACGGCAGAGAGGGTTCACCCGGTCGAGGTCGGATGAAAGTTGCGCGTTGATCTGCTCGGGAGATACATAGATTAGAGGCAGAAGCGCGCCATGTTGGATCAGTGGCTTACGGGCGTTCGTGCGATCATGCCTGAGTGCCCGGCTCAAATTGCGTGGGATGGCCAGAGCATCAAATCAGAAAGGCGGCGATGTCTGTGGCGGTGGGATGCGTCAGAACGCACGCCGAAGATGCTCGAGTTTCCCGGTAGCGCAGTTGAAAACTGTTGTCACCTGACCACTGAATTCTATGGATGGTGCTGCGTAGGGCGAAATCCGAAAGACGGCGCTGGTTCCTGAATTAAGGCGGCGGGGAATGCATTCAAGAGCTTTCCCCGAGGTGCACAGTCATCCGACAAGTCGCCCTCATGGGCCTATCGTCCCCGCACCCGTGACCGGAAGCAGGATGACTGTGGCCTGAAGACCCGTGGTGTCGCTGAAGTGCGTTTTGTTCGCGCCGTAACCGCACGCAAACGTGATCGTGTCGCCTTCCTGCAGGACAATCTGTCCTGAATACTCCGCTACAGGGTTTGCGCCATGCGCTTTGTGAAAGCTCGGGTCTCCTCCATACCCTTCAATCTTGGCGCTGAAAAGCGGAGACGCATTGTGGAGCACGTGCACATCCGTGGACGAGAGTCCGAAATGAATTCCTTCGAATCGAACCGTGATTCGATAAGCGCCGAGTTTCGGCACAATAAAACGAATCAGGCTGTACTGGCCCGAGTTGCTCGCTTCCATTGCGACTTGGCCGGCGCGTACGGCCCAACCTTTACGTGACCCATACTGGGTCTCCTTTGTCTTGTTGTAAGCGATGTATGGATAATAGCCGGGCCCCGGCCCTTTATTTTCGCTGGGGTGCCAGAATCCCGTCGCCCCTACGGTCTCGGTCTGCGTAGAGAGCCGGAACTCCCGCGGGTTTAGCGACGGGGTGGCGGAGTAACCATATTGCCAAGGACCGTTGGGATTCTTATCGAGCGAAAAATCAGCGGCGACATCAAACGTTGTTTGGGACTGTGCCAGTAAAAAAGGCAGAATAACGACACAGATGAGTCGCATCGGGCTACTCACAGAGTAACAAAACACTGACGACAAAATTGTTGACAATCGGTTTGCCATATGCCGTAATTGTGTTGTGTCACCATGCCGCGTGACCCTTTGCGCCTGCATCGGGAGCCTGATTCTTGGGCTTGCGCGCCCGATCTGTGCGGAATCTGAATCCGATCGGGACTTCTTTGAAGTGAAGGTCCGTCCTTTGCTTGCGAAACATTGCTACACGTGCCACACCGAAGCGCGCGCGGGTGGCCTGCAAATGGACAGTCAGGACGCGATGATGCGCGGCAGCAAAGATGGACCTGTCCTCGTTCCGGGAAAGCCTGACGAAAGTAAGCTCATCCAAGCCATCCGCTATAAGGATCGAGTCAAAATGCCGCCGTCCGGCAAACTCGCCGATGATGACATCGCGGCGCTCGTGTCGTGGGTCCGCAGTGGCGCCGTCTGGGGCCATCCCGCACCTCGCTCCAAGGCCAAAGCGACGCAGTATGTCATCACGCCGGAGGCCCGGGCTTTTTGGTCATTTCAACCGGTGAAACAGCCGCCAGTTCCCGCGGTCAAAGACCGCTCCTGGGCCAGGGCGCCGATCGATTCGTTTGTGTTGGCGAGACTCGAGAACGCCGGGCTGAAGCCTGCGCGTCCCGCCGATCGAAGAACCTTGATCCGCCGCGCCACCCTCGATTTGATCGGGCTGCCTCCAACGCCGGACGAAGTCGAAGCATTCGAGAAGGACTCCTCGCCGCGGGCTT
>Ga0190275_10002916_pt1 | contig 12159 bp, 11 predicted proteins | sample Popmic550T_FD_133745 | JGI IMG/M metagenome (GOLD analysis project Ga0190275, IMG submission 133745) | Populus adjacent soil microbial communities from riparian zone of Yellowstone River, Montana, USA - 550 T | ecosystem: Environmental > Terrestrial > Soil > Riparian zone > Trees stand | place... | reverse complement strand
GCGCTGCCGAAGACGCGCTCCGGCAAGATCCTGCGCAAGTCGATGCGTGAGATCGCGGACGGCAAGGACCCGCAGGTGCCGTCCACGATCGAGGATTCGGCCGTGCTGGACACTCTGCGTCCGATGTTGCACGACACCTGAGCAACCGTGGGCCGCTGATCGCGCAACCACGAGCCGCTGATCGCGCAACAGGGGGGGTCAGTGGCCGCCGAGGAACGGGGCCATCGCCCGGGCGATCAGGCTGGGGCGCCGCGTGACCCGCTCCTCGACGTCGGCAAGGGTCATGGCGGCGAGGCCACCGTTGACCTCGCCCCAGCGAAGGGGCTCCGGCTCCCACCGGCGGGAGCGGTGGCCGACCCAGGGCAGGTCGACCAGTGCCGACTGCCGACCGGCCACCAGGTCGGCGAGCGTGCGGCCGGCGAGGTTCGAGGTGCCGACGCCGTCGCCGACGTAGCCGCCGCCCCAGGCGAGGCCGGTGGTCTTGTCCAGCCCCACCGAGGCGTGCCAGTCGCGCGGGACGCCGAGCACGCCGCCCCAGCGGTGGGAGATGGCCGTGTCGGCCAGGGCGGGGAACAGCCCGCGCACCGTGGCCTCCAGCTTGGCGAAGACGCGGGGCTCGGAGTCGTACTCCGGGCGCACCGCCGAGGCGAAGTGGTACGGCGCCCCCCGACCGCCGAATGCCAGCCGGCCGTCGGCCGTGCGCTGTGCATAGATGATCATGTGCCGCCCGTCGGTGAGGCTCTCGCGACGGTGCAGCCCTATCCGGGCCCAGACCTGCTCGTCGACCGGCTCGGTCGCGACCATCAGGGAGTAGACCGGCGCCAGGGTCCGTCGCTCGCCGGCCAGCGCCGCGGTGTACCCCTCGGTCGCCCGCACCACCACCTCGGCGCGAACCCGCCCGGCCGGGGTGTCGACCTGCCACGGCCTGATCGCGGTGACCGGCGTCTGCTCGCAGATGCGGACCCCGAGCCGCTCCACCGCGCGGGCCAGTCCGCGTACGAGCCGGGCCGGGTGCACGACGCCGCAGTGCGGGGTGTACATGGCGCCCCGCACGTCAGACGCCGCGCAGGCCGCCGTGGCCTCGGTCGCGTCCAGCATCCGCAGATCGTCCACGCCCACGCCCCAGCTCCTGGCCTCGGTCACCTCCGCCCGCAGTCGTCGCAGCTGCACGGCCGAGCGCGCCAGGCTGAGGGTGCCGCCCTGCTGCCAGTGCGCGTCGATGCCCTCCGCCGCGACGACCCTGCCGACCTCGCCGACGGTGTCGCGCATGGCGGCGAGCATCCGCACGGCCGCGTCCCGCCCGCGCGCCGGGTCGGAGCCGGCGCGCCGGGCGATCGCCGCGGCGGAGGCGGGGAACAGCGCCGAGCACCATCCGCCGTTGCGGCCCGATGCGCCGAACCCGGCGACCTCACGCTCCAGCACGAGGATGCGCAGACCCGGTTGCGCCTGCGCGAGGTAGTAGGCGGTCCACAACCCGGTGAAGCCGGCGCCGACGATGACCACGTCGGCGTCGGTGCTGCCGTCCAGTGGCGCCCGTGGCGTCCAGTCCTCGCCTGCGGTCTCGTGCCAGAGCGAGAGCCGGTGGTAGTCCACCGGGCCCGATGCGGTGCTGCTCACCTCAGCGCACGCCCCACGAGTACGTCTGCTTGCGCAGGTGCAGGTAGACGAAGGTCTCGGTCGAGCGCACGCCCGGGAGGGTGCGGATGCGGGTCGACAGCACCTCGAGCAGCTCCTCGTCGCTCTCGCACACGACCTCTGCCATCACGTCGAAGCTCCCGGCGGTGACCACCACGTAGTCGATCTCGGACATCCCTGCCAGCGCGTCGGCCACCGCGCCGACCGGGCCCTCGACGCGGATGCCGATCATCGCCTGGCGGGCGAAGCCCACCTCGACCGGGTCGGTGACCGCCACGATCTGCATCACGCCGTTCTCCAGCAGCCGTTGCACCCGCTGGCGCACCGCCGCCTCGGACAGCCCGACCGCCTTCCCGATCGCGGCGTACGGTCGGCGTCCATCGGCCTGCAGCTGCTCGATGATGGCCTTCGAGGTGGTGTCGAGGACAGAGCTCTCCCGGCCGTTGAGCAGTCGCGAGCGGCGCACCACAGATCCGATCCTGACGGTCCGGACGCCTCGCGCACAAGGTGTTCCACCCATGAATCCGCAGCGAGACACAATCGAAACAACGGATTCGCTTGTGGCAGGGGATCCCCTCTGCGACGATCCTGACATTCGCCCGGCAAACTCCCAGGAGGCGTATCCGGTGCCAGTGCAGGGCCACCAGCTGATCGGCGGCGCCCGTCGACCAGCCAGGGGCGACGAGCGCGTGCCCGTGATCGACCCGTCCACGGGCGAGGTTCTCGTCCAGGCCGACCTGGCGACCGGCGCCGACGTCGACGACGCGGTGGCCGCCGCCCGGGCGGCGTGGCCCGGCTGGGCGAGCGCAACCCCGGCAGAGCGCTCAGGTGTGCTGCTGGCCTTCGCCCGCGAGCTGGAGGCAGTCGCCGACGACCTCGTAGGCACGGAGAGTCGGCAGACCGGCAAGCCGGTGCGGCTGGCCCGGGAGTTCGACATCCCCGGCAGCATCGACAACACCGCGTTCTTCGGCGGAGCCGCTCGTCAGCTCGAGGGCCTCGCGGCGGGGGAGTACTCCGGCGACCACACCTCCTACGTGCGGCGCGAGCCGATCGGGGTGGTCGGCTCGATCGCCCCCTGGAACTATCCGCTGCAGATGGCCGCGTGGAAGGTCCTTCCGGCCGTTGCCGCCGGCAACACGATCGTCCTCAAGCCGGCCGAGATCACGCCGCTCACGACCTTGATGTACGCCGAGGCGGCGCTGCGGGCCGGCCTGCCTGCCGGCGTGTTCAACGTGGTGACGGGAACCGGGCCGGTTGCCGGCGAGGCGCTGGTCGCGCACCCCGGGGTGGACATGGTGAGCTTCACCGGGTCGACGGTGGTGGGTCGCCGGGTGGCGACGCTGGCCGTCGACGGGGTCCGCCGGGTGCACCTCGAGCTCGGCGGCAAGGCGCCGTTCGTGGTCTTCGACGACGCCGACCTCGAGGCCGCGGTGCACGGCGCCGTGGCGGGCGCGTTGATCAACACCGGGCAGGACTGCACCGCCGCGACCCGGGCGATCGTGCACCGCTCGCTGCACGACGACTTCGTCGCGGGAGTGGCCGACCTGATGGCCGCGATGCGGCTCGGCCCCCCGGCCGACGAGGACACCGACCTGGGTCCGCTGGTGTCGTACCCGCACCGCGAGCGCGTGGCCGGCTTCGTCGAGCGGGCCCGCGGCGAGGGCGACAAGGTGGTCTGCGGCGGTCAGCAGGGCAAGGGCGCGCTGGCTGCGGGCGCCTACTACGAGCCCACCCTGGTGACCAGCGCCCGCCCCGGCTCGTCCCTGTGGCGCGACGAGGTCTTCGGCCCGGTGCTGCTGGCCGTTCCTTTCGACACCGACGACGAAGCGATCGAGTCGGCCAACGACACGCCGTACGGACTGGCCGCCTCGGCCTGGACCCGGGACGTGCACCGGGCACTGCGCGCGACGCGTGAGATCGCGGCCGGGTGCGTGTGGATCAACGACCACATCCCGATCATCTCCGAGATGCCGCACGGCGGGTACAAGCGCTCGGGGTTCGGCAAGGACATGAGCCGCTACTCGCTGGACGACTACACCCAGGTCAAGCACGTGATGATGGACATCACGAACGACGCCCGCAAGAGCTGGCACCGCACCGTCTTCACCGACCGGTCGAACACCCCGGATTCTGCGCACCACCCCTCGGAAGGACTCTGATGAGCAACCGACGACGACCCCTCTACCTGCCGGACCGCCGGCTGGCGTTGCCGGTCACCCGGCGCAGCGTCCTGCGCGGCGTGTCGGCCGGCGGACTGGCCATGGCCGGCGGCGGGCTGCTGTCGGCCTGTGGCACCGAAGGTGCCTCGCAGACCGAGGAGTCCTGCGAGAGCGAGGACCTCTCCGCCAAGGAGAAGGAGGTCGTCTGGTCGAACTGGCCGCTGTACATCGACCCCATCCAGCAGGACAACTCCACCCTGGCGGAGTTCGAGGACGAGACCGGGATCTCCGTCGAGTACACGGACGACGTCAACGACAACAGCGAGTTCTACGGCAAGGTGCGCAACCAGCTCGGAGCCTGCGAGTCGACCGGTCGGGACATGTTCACGCTCACCGACTGGATGGCCGCCAAGATGATCGGGCTCGGCTGGCTGCAGGAGCTGGACCAGGAGAACCTCCCGCAGGTCCAGGCCAACCTGATCGAGAACCTGCGCAGCCCGTCGTGGGACCCCGAGCGCAAGTACAGCGTCCCCTGGCAGAGCGGCCTGACCGGAATCGCCTACAACGCCGACCTGATCGATGAGGTCGGGTCGTTCGAGGAGATGGTCACCAACCCCGACCTCAAGGGAAAGATCACGCTGCTCAGCGAGATGCAGGACACGATGATCTTCTTCCTGCTGCTCGTCGGCGCCGACCCCGGAGACTTCAGCGACGACGAGTGGGGCGAGGCGCTGGACCGCCTGGAGGAAGTAAAGGACTCGGGTCAGATCCGGCAGTTCACCGGTAACGAGTACAAGCAGGACCTCGCGCAGGGCAACATCGTGGCCTGCGAGGCGTGGTCCGGCGACGTGATCCAGCTGCAGTTCGACAACCCGGCGATCAAGTTCATCGCGCCCGAGGAGGGCATGGCGCTGTGGAGTGACAACTCGCTGGTGCCGAACCAGGCGACCCACAAGACCAACGCCGAGAAGCTCATGGACTACTACTACGACCCCGTCGTGGCCGCCGAGCTCGCCGCCTGGGTCAACTACATCTGCCCCGTCCAGGGAGCTCAGGAGGAGATGACGAAGATCGCTCCCGGTCTCGCCGACAACCTGCTGATCTTCCCCGACGACGCGCTGCTGGCGAAGACGTACGACTTCATGGCGCTCTCGTCCGAGCAGGAGCAGAAGTACCAGGACGACTTCGCGCGCGTGATCGGCGCCTGACCAGCCATGTCCTCCCTGGCCACCAGCACCGAGGCAGCCGACGAGGCGTCTCGCTCCGCCGACCTGCGGCTGACGACCCTCACCAAGAGGTTCGGTGACTTCGTCGCCGTCGACCGCCTCGACCTGACCATTCCCGCGGGGTCGTTCTTCGCCCTGCTCGGCCCCTCGGGATGCGGCAAGACGACCACGCTGCGGATGGTGGCCGGACTGGAGGTGCCGACCGAGGGCGAGGTGCGCCTCGGTGACGACGACATCACCTGGGCGAAGCCGTACCGGCGGCCGGTCAACACCGTCTTCCAGAACTATGCTCTCTTCCCGCACCTGACCATCTACGAGAACGTGGCCTTCGGCCTGCGCCGCAGAGGGCGGAAGGATGTCTCGGCGCCGGTGCAGGAGATGCTGGGCCTGGTGCAGCTGGAGGGTTTCGAGAGCCGCAAGCCCACCCAGCTGTCCGGCGGGCAGCAGCAGCGGGTGGCACTCGCCCGCGCGCTCATCAACCACCCGCAGGTCCTGCTGCTCGACGAGCCCCTCGGTGCCCTGGACCTCAAGCTGCGCCGCCAGATGCAGATGGAACTGAAGCGGATCCAGGTCGAGGTGGGTGTCACGTTCGTGCACGTGACCCACGACCAGGAGGAGGCCATGACCATGGCCGACACCATCGCGGTGATGAACGGCGGCCACATCGAGCAGATGGGCTCGCCTGGCGAGCTGTACGAGAATCCGCGCACCACCTTTGTCGCGAACTTCCTGGGCCAGTCGAACCTCGTGACCGGCAGGGTCACCGGTCGCGACGGCGAGGACCTGGTGGTGGACGCACAGGGGGCCGAGGTACGGGTGCCGGTCTCGCGGGCGAACGAGGTGGATGGCGACGTCTGGCTCGGTGTGCGACCCGAGAAGGTGGTGCTCACGCCGGCGGGTGACCGCCCCGACCGCAACAGCCTGGGGCGCGCCGAGATCGTGGACGTCAGCTTCGTGGGCGTCAGCACGCAGTACATGCTGCGGATGCCGTGGCAGCAGGACCTGATGGCTTTCGAGCAGAACACCGGTGCTCGGGCGGTGATGCACCGAGGGGACGTCGTCGAGGTGGGCTTCGCCGGAGCGCACGCGTTCCTGCTCGACCACGCGCAGGACGCTCGGGCCGGGGTGGACCAGGATCTCACCGCATGACGGCGGGCGCGGTCGCCCCTCCCGCCGCCGTGCCGCGCCGCCGGCGCGCCACCGTGTGGCTGCTGCTGCTGCCCGGCGGGCTGTGGCTGACGGCCTTCTTCCTGGTGCCGTTGGTCCAACTGGTCGCCACGAGCCTGTACGACCCGTCGGGCTCCGAGGAGCTCGGCTACGCCATGACCTGGTCATGGAGCAACTACACCGACGCCATCGACTTCTATGCCGAACCCCTGGTGCGCGGCTTCGGGTACGCCGCGGTGGCTACCCTGCTGTGCCTGGTGATCGGCTACCCGCTCGCCTACGCCATCGCCTTCAAGGCGGGTCGGTGGAAGAACCTCATGCTGGTGCTCGTCATCGCGCCGTTCTTCACCAGCTTCCTGATCCGCACCCTGGCCTGGAAGCTGATCCTCTCGGACAACGGCTTCGTGGTCGGCGTGTTCAAGACGCTGGGGCTGGTGGCCGACGACGGCCGGCTGCTCGCCACCGGCTTCGCCGTCGTCGCGGGCCTGACCTACAACTTCCTCCCGTTCATGGTGCTTCCGCTGTACGCCAGTCTCGAGAAGATCGACCACCGGCTCATCGAAGCGGCTGGTGACCTCTATGCCTCACCCGTGCAGGGCTTCCGCCGGGTCACCCTCCCGCTGTCCATGCCGGGCGTGATCGCCGGAACGCTGCTGACCTTCATCCCCGCCACGGGGGACTTCATCAACGCCCAGCTGCTCGGCGACACCACCACCACCATGATCGGCAACGTCATCCAGTCGCGATTCGAGGTCGGTGACTACCCGGCCGCCGCAGCCCTGTCGGTGACGCTCATGGTGCTCATCGTCATCATGGTGTCGGTCTACATCCGCAAGGCCGGGACGGAGGACCTGCTGTGATGGTGCGCCTCGGCCGATGGATCTCCGACCATGCGGTCATGGCCGTGGGACTCGCCGTGCTCGCGTACATGTTCGTGCCGATCGTCGTCGTCATCCTGATGTCGTTCAACCAGCCCGTGAGCAGGGCCGCCTACACCTTCGACGCGTTCACCCTGGCCAACTGGCAGAACCCCTGCGGGCCGGAGGGACTCTGCTCGTCGCTCGTCACGAGCGTGCAGATCGGGTTGCTGGCCACCGTCGGGGCGACGCTGCTCGGCACGCTGATGGCCTTCGCCCTGGTGCGGCAGAGGTTCCGCGGCCGGTCCCTGGCGAACGTGCTGATCTTCCTCCCCATGGCCTCACCCGAGGTGGTGATGGGTGCCTCACTGCTCGCCCTGTTCGTCGCCGTCGGCTTCGGCGGGCTGCTGGGGTTCTGGACCATCCTCATCGCGCACATCATGTTCTGCCTGTCGTTCGTCGTGGTCACGGTCCGCGCGCGCTTGCAGGGCTTGGACTCGCGACTCGAGCAGGCGGCGATGGATCTCTACGCCACCGAGTCCCAGGCGTTCTGGAAGGTCACCTTCCCGCTTGTCTTCCCCGGCATCCTGTCGGCAGCCCTGCTGGCCTTCGCGCTGAGCTTCGACGACTTCATCGTGACGAACTTCACCTCGGGTCAGACCGTCACCTTCCCGATGTTCGTCTGGGGCGCCGCCCAGCGCGGCATCCCGATGCAGATCAACGTCATCGGCACCGCGATGTTCTTGGTTGCTGTTCTCGTGGTCCTCGTGGGCGAGCTGTCGCGACGGCGTCGCGAGCGGGTGCGGTGATCACCGGCACCCCGGCTGCAGCCTCGCTCGACCAGGCTCGACGAACGCCGTACTGGCTCGACGACCCGTCGCGGCCCGCGCCGCTGGACCCGCTCACCGTCGACACCCGTGCCGATCTCATCGTGGTCGGCGGCGGCTACACCGGGCTGTGGACCGCCCTGCGCGCCAAGGAGCGCGACCCGGGACGCGAGGTGGTGCTGCTGGAGGCGAACCGGTGCGGCTCGGCCGCCAGCGGGCGCAACGGTGGCTTCGCCGAGCCGAGCCTCACCCACGGCTTCGCCAACGGCATGTCCCGCTGGCCGGGCGAGATGCCGACGCTGCTGCGGATGGGCACCGACAACCTCGAGGGCATCGCCGACACCGTCGCCCGGCACGGGATCGACTGCGGCTTCGCGCGCAGCGGGGAGCTGGCGGTCGCCACCCGCGAGCACGAGGTCGCCGGGCTGGGCGAGGAGAGCGCGCAGATGCAGGCGGCCGGGGTGCCCGTCCAGCTGCTCGACTCGGCACAGGTGCGGTCACGGGTCGACTCGCCCACCTACCTCGGGGCGGTGTACGACCCTCAGGTGGTTCTGGTCGAGCCGGCCAGGCTCGCGTGGGGCCTTCGCACCGCCTGTCTCGGGCTGGGAGTGCGCATCTTCGAGCACTCGCCAGTCACCGCTGTCTCCCGTGACGGGAACGCGGTCGCCGTGCGCACGGATCGGGCGGTCGCTCGAGGAGGGCGCGTCGTGCTCGGCACGAACGCCTCCCGACCGCTGCTTCGGCGCCTGCGGCTGATGTCCGTGCCCGTGCACGACTACACGGTCGTCACCGCGCCACTCAGCCACGAGCAGCTGGCGGCGATCGGCTGGTCGGGCCGGGAAGGAGTGGGTGATGCCGCCAACCTGTTCCACTACTACCGGCTGACCCGCGACGGCCGGCTGCTGTTCGGGGGCTACGACGCCGTCTACCACTACGCGAGCCGGTCCGGAGCCGACTCCGAGCACCGTGACGCGACCTACCGGCTGCTCGTGCGCCACCTGGTGCAGACGTTCCCGCAGCTCGCCGACGTGCCCGTCGAGTACGCCTGGGGAGGCGTCATCGACACGTGCACACGCTTCTGCTGCTTCTGGGGCACGGCGATGCGTGGCCGGGTGGCATACGCCCTCGGCTTCACCGGGCTGGGTGTCGCGGCGACCCGCTTCGCCGCGGACACCGCCCTGGACCTCGTCGACGGCCTTGACACCGAGCGCACGGGGCTGCGCATGGTCCGCGAGAAGCCCCTGCCTTTCCCGCCTGAGCCGCTGCGGTGGGTGGGCATCGAGGCGACCCGGCGGTCCATGCAGCGTGCAGACCGCACCGGACGTGACAACCTGTGGCTCAAGACGATGGACAAGCTGGGGCTGGGCTTCGACTCGTGAACGAGAACCTCCACCCGACAACCCGAGGAGCGGACATGACCGACGACCTGATCGCGCGCCACCGGGCCGTGATGCCCGCCTGGCTGTCGCTGTACTACGACGAGCCGATGGAGATCGTCTCCGGCAGCGGCTGCCGGGTGACCGGCTCGGACGGTCGCGAGTACCTCGACTTCTTCGCCGGGATCCTCACCAACATGCTCGGCTACGACAACGAGGCGGTGCGGCACGCAGTCGAGGAGCAGATCGCACGGGGAGTGCTGCACACCTCGACGCTGTACCTGCTCAGCGGGCAGATCCGGCTGGCCGAGAAGATCGCCCGGCTGTCGGGGATCCCCGACGCGAAGGTGTTCTTCACCAGCTCGGGCACGGAGGCGAACGAGGCCGCGATGCTGCTGGCCACGCAGGCCCGGCGCAGCAACCAGGTGATCGCGCTCCGCAACAGCTATCACGGCCGCGGCTTCGGCACGGTGGCCGTCACCGGGAACCGCGGCTGGTCGGCCTCGAGCCTGAGCCCGGTCCAGGTGGTGTATGCGCAAGGCGGCCGCCCGGTCGGCGCGTTCGCAGGCCTCGATGACCGTGCCTACATCGACGCCGCCGTCGCCGACCTGCGCGACCTGCTGGCGACGGCCACCGCCGGCGACGTCGCGTGCATGCTCGCCGAGCCGGTGCAGGGCGTCGGCGGCTTCGCCATCCCGCCCGACGGGTTGCTGGGCGCGTACGCCGAGGTGCTGGCCGAGCACGGGATCCTGTTTATCAGCGACGAGGTGCAGACCGGATGGGGCCGGACCGGCGACCACTTCTGGGGGTATGAGGCGCACGGAGTGCACCCGGACGCGATCACGTTCGCCAAGGGCATCGGCAACGGCACGTCGATCGGCGGCGTGGTGGCGCGGGCCGACCTGATGGACTGCCTGCGCGCGAACTCCATCTCGACCTTCGGCGGCAACCCGATCGCCACGGCTGCGGCCAACGCCACCCTCGACTACCTGCTCGAGCACGACCTGCAGAAGCAGGCCGCGGTCACCGGCCGGCTGCTGCTCGATGGCCTGCGGGATGCGATCTCGGACCTTCCGGGGGTGGTCGACGTCCGGGGCAAGGGCCTCATGATCGGGATCGAGCTGATGCGGCCCGGTACCGACGAGCCCGACCCCGCCGCGGCCTCTGCCGTGCTCGAGGCCACCCGGCAGCGGGGGCTGCTGATCGGCAAGGGCGGCCTGTACGGCAACTGCCTGCGGGTGGCGCCGCCGCTCACGCTGTCGGAGTCGCAGGCGCGGGAGGGCCTGGGGCTGCTGGTCGACGCGCTGCAGTCCTGCCTGTCCTCGCCCCGGCCATGACCTGTCGGTAGGCAGGAAACGGCCGCGTCGGCGCGCCGAGTCGGTGGATGCTGCGTACTCTCGCGGCATGCACGTCGGGCAGCACCCGCCGCCGAGACACCTCCTGGCGCATGTCAGCGACACCCAGTTCCTCGGCGGGGGCCGGCCGCTGTACGACCGGGTGGACACCGACACGCTGCTGCGTCAGGCGATGCGGCAGCTGGAGGGGTACGGGTCACGACTCGACGCGATGATCTTCACCGGTGACATCGCCGACCTCGGCGAGCCGGATGCCTACCGCCGCGTGCGCGACATCGTCGAGCCGACCGCGACACGCCTCGGCGCCGAGCTGGTCTGGGTGATGGGCAACCACGACGAGCGGTCGGCCTTCCGGACCGAGCTGCTGCGGTCGGCGCCCTCGGCCGAGCCCGTCGACCGGGTCGTCGACCTGGGGGGCCTGCGTGTGGTCTGCGTCGACACCAGCGTTCCCGGCTACCACCACGGCCGGCTCGACGAGGCCCAGCTCGACTGGCTCGCCGAGGTGCTGGCAGAACCCGCCCCGAACGGCACACTGCTGGCCATGCACCACCCGCCGCTGCCGACGCCGATGCCGGTCATGCAGGTGATCGAGCTGCTCGAGCAGGATCGCCTGGCGGCGGTCTTGCGCGGCACGTGCGGGCCATCCTCGGCGGACACCTGCACTACTCGGCGACAGGGACGTTCGCCGGCATACCCGTGTCGGTCGCTGCCTCGACCTGCTACACCGTCGACACCACCGCGCCGGTGCGCCGCCACACCGGGTGGAACGGCGCGCAGGCCATGAACCTCGTCGCGGTCTATGACGACCAGGTCGTGCATACCGTCGCGCCGGTGGGCGTCTTCGAGCCGGTCGACGTCGACCCCGACGGCCTCGTCGGCATCGTGGCCGACCTCACGACCGAGCAGCGGATCGATCTCATCTCGCGCCAGGACGCATGGTTCCCGCCGCGCACTGCCACGCGAGGGGACTCTCGCCCAGAGGTGGAACGGCAGCGCGTGCGCTGAGGCGTCGCAGCTCAGAGGCTGGCCCAGGCGCGAGTCAGGACGTCGCGTAGCGCCTGCTCGATGAAGTCGAAGTGGCTCTGCTCGCAGATCAGGGGCGGAGCGAGCTGGATCACCGGGTCGCCCCGGTCGTCGGCCCGGCAGTACAGGCCTGCCTCGAACAGTGCCGGGGACAAGAAGCCTCGCAGCAGCCGCTCGGCCTCGGCACCCTCGAAGGTCTCCTTGCTGGCCTTGTCCTTGACCACCTCGATGCCGTAGAAGTACCCATCACCGCGGACGTCACCGACGATGGGCAGGTCGGTCAGCTTCTCCAGCGTGGAGCGGAAACCGTCCTCGGTCTCGCGTACGTGCTCGTTGAGCTGCTCACGTTCGAAGATGTCCAGATTCGTCATCGCCACCGCCGCGGAGACGGGGTGGCCGCCGAAGGTGTAGCCGTGGGCGAACATGTGGTCGCGGGCGAACGGCTCGAACAGCCGGTCGGTCGCGATCATGGCGCCCAGGGGCGAGTAGCCCGAGGTCATGCCCTTGGCGCAGGTGATGATGTCGGGCACGTAG
>Ga0190275_10002915_pt1 | contig 12161 bp, 4 predicted proteins | sample Popmic550T_FD_133745 | JGI IMG/M metagenome (GOLD analysis project Ga0190275, IMG submission 133745) | Populus adjacent soil microbial communities from riparian zone of Yellowstone River, Montana, USA - 550 T | ecosystem: Environmental > Terrestrial > Soil > Riparian zone > Trees stand | place... | reverse complement strand
TTCTTCCTTCCTCAACGTTTGCTTCAAAAGGAAAAACGAGCGTGAAAGTGATGGTCTCGCCGCTGTCGAGATCGAGCACGTCAGCGCGCGAGTGCATCGTGATAACGTCGGCCGGGACATCTTCGGAATCGACGATGCGCGCCCGGCGCAGCTCTTCCTCCAGGGCTTTCAGGTCGCCATGCTTGCGGGGGTCTGAAGCTTCGACCTCCAAGAGCAAGTCGTCCAGACGCTGCTTATCCCGGCTGGTAACGTAGATCAGATTCCTGGTCTCGGCGTTATGTTCACCGGACTGACTGATTTGCTTGGTCATCATCATCTCAAACTCGACGTCCCGCGCCCGATTTCTAAGACTTATAAACAATCATACCGATAGTCTTTCGTTATCCGATGTTGCGATAACTAACTCGCGGCGTGGAGCGCCTCACTACCGCGTCCGCGGGGGACTCGCCGGAACCCACCGCAACATGACCGGCAACGGGCGACGCAGCATTTTTGCGGCGACTTGGGCGGACGTGTCCGCGGGCCGCTCGCGCAAGGACGCAACGTCGATTACGCGCGTCTCGGGAATGCGTCGACGCACGCTTGCGTCCGCATTGAAGTGCAGGGCCTGAGGTCCCATGCGAATATCGAGGGCGAGCATCTCCGCGTCGGAGAGGACGAGCAGGACGTCATTGGCGATGCGCTGGACCGTTATGTTCCCTGTCTGGAGGTTCAGCAACCGGCCTTTTCGATCGGGCGCCTTGACGACGAGATCCGGCCATTCCGCCACGACGCTGGAGCGTACTAGCACGCCGGTGAGCGGAGGCTTGCCGGTGAAGGCCGCGAAGCGCGCACGCTGCGGCGAGTGCCCCAGCGTGAGAGCGCCGTTAGCCATGCGGGCGAGCCAGGTCGGGTCGACCCAGAAGAACCGGATCGACTCGCGCGGTAAGAGCTTCTCGTCCGGTACCAGGTACCGGAGCGGAATGCCTTTCAGCCACATGAGATCGCGGAGCCACGCGTCCACCGCGTCCGGGAGTGCCGCCAGCTCCGGCAGGCCGCCGCTTGCCGTGTAAAGGTGCGCGTACTGCGGGAGGCGGCGCTGCTCTTCGCGCTTCTGGGCCTGCGCGCGGACCTTGTGCGACTGGAGGAGCGCCGTCGCGATCTCCAGACTTTGAACCGCGAGCAGTCGGCCCAGCTCGGCGGCCACCTCGTACGAGAGATCGTCCGCGGGATCGCGTGCTCCCAGGTCTGGTTGCGTGGCGAGCAGCGGACCTCGGTACTGGGACATCTTCTCGCTGCCGTCACGAAGTGAATGCGGGAGTTGCACGCGAAACGACCATGGGGACACGGCATCGAGCGCGCTCAACGTCGCCCGGAAATCCGGCTTGTCCGCGAGGCACGAGAAACTCCAGCTGAGAAGGCTCACCAGGCGGATCTTGTCCTCGTTGCCTGCGCCCTGCGCGTTGAATGCCTGGTTCGTGTAACGGCCTTCCACCGAGACGAGATGAACGATGCTCCTCGCGCCGCCCTTCGGAGATCGGTTTCCTACCACGACGGCGCGTGCCGGTCCGATCGACTCGCCTTTGTCATTTGCGGAATGCCGCACGTGCGCGAGCAGCGAAAGCTCCGTGAGCGTGGGCACGATCTCCCGGAGAGTCTTCCATGGCACGTCGATGACGGTGACCTTCTCGCCGGATTCTCCGATCTCCGGCTCCACGTCGGGAAACTTCACGCCGGCTTCGGGCAAGATCTTGACCGTCATGACATGCGGCTTCGGGGCCTCGGTCTCGTCGAAGAGCAGCAGCGCAAGCCAGGGCGCGTCATTCGTGCTGTCCGCGCGCCGTTCCCACGGCCATGTGCTCGGCGTCAGGATGACGTGCGGCAGGACGGCGGGCGCCTCGCCGAGGCTGCCGTCCGGCGGAAAGAGCGCATAAACGCGCGACGGGGGCAAAGCCAGGCGCTCGCCGGCAACGACGAAAATCTTCGTCACCGGGGGTATCGGCTCCGCTCTTCCTTTTATCACGACATCCTGCCGCACCTCGATGCTGTAGTCGTCGGCTAGCAAGAGCGGGCGATGATGCGGGTAGAGCTGAAGCACACCGGTCCCGGCCCCCACCTCGTCGAGCCTGAACGTCACGCGCGCGTTGACGTCGGGCGCCTGCTCGACCGGCGTGATCGAAAAACCGGCGAGCGCGTTTTCGATGAAGGCCTCGTCGGTGAGCCGCGGAATCATCGACTGACCCCACAGACCCGAGGGGTAGCGCTTTTTCAATGGGACGACACGAAAGTGGGCTTCCACGGGGGTGGTGCCGTTTCGCTTGATCGTCACGCTGTGCTTCGACGACAAGTCCGCGGCCGGGAGAGCCATGGGCGCAATGCCAAACGCGGTGTTCGAGGTCAGGGCCTGTTCCGTTCCCCCGATGGAGACTTTCTTGGAAGGCACCGCGGAGTCCGTTACGAGCGTGAGCTCGTTCGGGTTGACGACCCATTTCCCCCCGGACGATCGCACGAGACCGCCCGTGATCGCGACTGTGCACAGCTCCGACTCCGCCGGCAACGACACGGCTTTGAATTGCTCCCACGACAGCGGCAAAGGCTCGTGGGGATCCTGCGGGCCGAAGGTGATGTCGACGGAGAAGATGTGCAGGTCGACGCGGGCGGTCCCCGCGAACGGCGGCCCCCAGACATGCAGGTCCGCGGAGACCTCGGCCGTGATGGTGTGGGTGCCGAAGAACCAGAAGGTGTAGGCGACCGCCACCTGCAGGTGCGCCCGGGCGTCGTAGTGATACGGCTGAAACGCCACGAGGAAATCGATACTGGCCTTGAAGGACGCGCTGAGGTGCTCGCTCTGCCAGGCGGCTTCGAGGAGACCACCTGCCATCAGCGCGGAGCCGGTGAGCGCAAAGTAGGCTTCGCCTTTGAAAAGGAAGTTCGGGCTCACCTGCCAGCGCAGGGCGAGACGCGGCACCGTCGGATAGTGGGCAGGCTTCTGGAACTCCGGGTGGTATCCGCCCAGCGTCATCACGAAGTCCCCGGCGTGCTCGCCCGAGAACCACGCACAGGCCGCGAACCCGCCGGAAATGTGGCAGTCCGGCGACAGGACATACGACGCCGGCGTGAGCTGGGCGCGCACTTCGAGCGTGCCCTCTTCGGGATAGTACGACGCGCGCCACGCCATTTCGGCCGACGACAGGAGCGGTCTCGGGTCTCCGTCGGGTCGGGCCGGCGCGCGCAGCGTCGACCTGCCGATGAGGTTGAGCTCGAAGCGCTGGCCGAACGAGGCGGTGACGAGCGCGGTCGAGGTGACGGCCTTGAAGGTGTTGAACGAGACCCCGAACCCCAGGAACACCGCACCGCGCTCGGCTCGCAGGTGGGGCGCCATGCGCGCGAGCTTGGGCGCCTCGGAGCGATCGGCGATCAACGGAAATTGCGCGAGTTCCTCGATCGGCGGAAGGAGCAGCGCGCGGTTGTAGCCGAACGCGGCGACGAGCCCGGTGACGAAGAAGAAGCACGGACCGCCGATGGGATAGTCCAGCATCGCGCCGACGAAGAGCGACGGATGGCCGTCGATCTCCTGGTACGAGCCGAGCGCGGTCAACGAGAGCGCGCCGGTCTTGAGCGTGACGACGCCTTCGTAATCGACGCCGTCCACGCTCTTCCTGACGAGCGAGCCGCTGATCTGGACGGCGTTCCCTCCACGGTAGTCGATGCCTACTCCGAGCAGCTCGAACTTCGGTTTGAGCCGGCCCTCGGCCAGCGCCCTTGCGTCGACGGTAGCGGAGAGTCCGGAGAGCGTAAGCGTGAGGCCCGCAGCCTGAATGCTCGCATCGAGGAGGAACGTGAGGCCGTCTGCTCCACCGCGAATGCCGACGCGCTCAAAGTGAACGGGGCCCAGCTCGCGCTGCACGTCGATCCACAGGCCTTCGGCGGGCGCTGGCGGGGTGGCCAGCCCCGGATTTCCAGTGGCAGCAGGCGTTGCCGGGAGCTTGAGGCTCAAGTCCATGGAGGTGAGCCCCATCTGCAGCGACGTCGAAAGGGAGAAGTTCTTCGCCAGCCTTTTTTCGGGCAGGGCAAGGCCGCCGGGCGGCATGAGCGCGCGCAGGCGGTCGAGCGGGTCCCCGCCGAAATCCTCCGAGGCGAAGAAAGGCTGGAAACGCAGGCGCAGCGCCTGACTTTCCGAGAGCGCTCGCCCGACGAGCGGCAGACCGCTGAGATCGATACCGCCGCCGATATCCGCGCCGAGGACGAAGCGCGCCGGAGCCACCCCTGTGCGCTCCCAAGCGAAAAGGGTGTCCTTCACCTGGAACGAGTACGGACGGCCTGCTGCGATCAGACCCGGATGGACGGACACCGCGGAGACGAGATCGCCGAGATTTACGAGCGCAGTGGATTCCTCGTGATACGCGGCGATGAACCGGTTCTCGCCTTCGCGCGCATCGAAGACGATATTGAGCGTCCGCCCGCCGAGCTCGCAGCGGCCGCGCACGGTCTTGCGATAACCGGTCGCCGAAGGATCGACGTCGACGATCAGGGAGATGTCGAGCCGTTTGTCCGGGGCCACCTCGATGGACGTCGCGGCCGTGAACATGAACGCGAGGGTCGCGGTGTCGAACGAAATCCCAAGGCCTTGAATCGTCGTGCCCGTGACCGCGGTTGGAAGCTTCTGGTCGACGCCGAAGGCCCTCGCGAGGTCCGCGATGAACTCGCCGATGGGGATGGGCTGATTGGCAGCCGTTTCTCCACGGAATCGCCATCCTTGGCCGGTCCCCGGGTGGCTGGCGGACACGAGGACGTCGATTCCGCCGATCCCGAAAATCCCCGCGACATCGAGGCTGGTGCTCGCGGTGCTGTAGTCAAGCGCGAACCGCAGATCGAGAAGTGCGAGGGGAAGGGTACCGATGGGCCACTTTCCGGAGAGCTCGCTCGTAATCGCGAGCCGGTCCGGCGCCATTCGAAACGAGAACGAGCAGACCTCGAGAGCAGGAACGTTCTCGGACTTCCCGTAAACGTCCGCGACGATCTCGCTGAGCTTCAGCGTCGTGCCCGGCTTGAGCTCGCCTGTGACCTCGAAGTCCGGATAGGACGCCGAGAGCAGGAGACGGCCTGCGGCGCCCATGGCCAACTCACCTCGAACGCCCGCCCATACCGGCGGCCGCTCCACGGCGAACGGGTCTCGCACCACGAACGACAGCGTGAGGTTCTCTGCGATGAGGTCCTTGTTCGACGCAGGCAGGTGAAGAATTTTCCACGGTTTGATCGTCCCGACGGAGAGACGCACTGCGGACAGCTTGTTCGCTGCCGCGAGGTCCCAGTCGATCGAGAAGCCCTTCATCTTGAGAACGGGCTCGGCCTCGAGACCCGGGGGGAGCGCGGCCTGCAGGCCGGCGCCATTCGTCAGTGCGGCGAGCTCGGCGAAACCAGCGTCGAATGCCTCCGCGATGTCGGCCTCGAAGCGAAACGCGCCTTTGAAGTCGACGATTGAGACGCCAAGCTTGAGAGAATGCAGCGTGCCCTGGGCGCGGAATGGAATCCTGGCCGCGAGGGCGACGAAGGGCACGGGCGACGAGCGCTTCGTCGTAAAGTCGTAGAAGAGGTGGCTTCCAATGCGGAAAGTGAGTTCATCCACGGTGACGATCTTGAGATCGACGTTCCGGCTCACCTCTGCGTCCAGCGCGATGCCGAGGAGCGCGGCGCCGCCGCCGCCGATCGTCACATTGCCGGATAGGGTCTGCTCCGCGCGTCCGAGAAGGCCGCTCAAACCCGCGGTCATTCGCGTGAGATCTAACGTGGCGCCGAAAGCGAGCCCCGCCTTCTCATTTCCGTTGGCATGCGAGCGCAGCACGAACCATGGGGGTTTCGAAGTCGAAAAGACGAAGGCGCCGATCACGGTTCGGGCCAGCAGCGGGAAGCTCTGCGGGAGCGCCCACCCAGTCCCCGGAACAGCCGAAAGCCGGATCGCCGCGGCGCCCGCGCTTAGGTAGAAGCGCGCCTCGATCGGCATTCCCGAGAACGGCGGGTCGATGCCGACTCCCCGGACAATCACTTGCTCGCCGGGAGGCGCCTCCTCGGGAGGCCTGGCGCCCGACAGGCGCAGCGTGCCGTTGAGCAGCGAGCTTCGCGAGAGCGCGTCGATCGCGTCGGAACGAAGCTCTGGCGGAAGCTCCGACGGCCGAAGGGTGAAGGCGCCAGCGGAATATCCGTTCGATACCGCCGACCTCAAAGCGGCGAAGCTCATATCACGAGGCGCGTCACGCCGGCGCTGCTCAATGTATACACCTGCGTTCCCATGGAGGTCATGTGGAGACGATCCGGAATCACTTTTCTATAGAGGAATTGTGTCATCTCCTTTGTAGTGAACTCATATCTGTAGGCGAAGACTCCGGGCTCCGGCTGGTCCAAATACCTGAACGCATTTTTCTCGGTGGACGGCTTTTGCGCGAGGGTCCACGCGTTAAAGAAGTTCACATAAGCCGGAGGCTTGGGCTCGACGTCGCGGGTCCAGTAGTCGATGTCGTGATCCACGTCGCCCGTGCCGCCCTTCACCGCGGTCAGCCAATTTTCGAGCGCCGCGTATTGGGGATGGCAATGCTTGTGTTCCATGAAGGAAACGCTAACGACCGCATGCTTGAGGGCCGTGAACTTCGCAACGGTGTCCTTGTGCGAAGCGTGCATGCTCCCGTGATGGGGAACCTGCACCAGGTTCACCTTCGCGAGAAGCGCAGAGTGGGTGCTGCGTAGAAAGGCTTCCGTGCTGTACGTGGCATCACCCGTCAGCAGGACGCTCTTGCCTCCGATCTCGAAAAGCGTGATGAGGCTCTTGGCGTTGTCTGGCGTCGCCTTGTCCGCCTTGTCCGCTTTCGGGACGTTGCCCGCGATGATGCTCACCTTCCATTGCTCACCGTCGGTCGTTCCGTCGTGGACCGGAAATCTGTGATTCATTAACGGCATTGCCGTCCCGGCTGTTTTAAAGGTCGGCTTTGGCCAACGGGTGTAGCTGGCTCCCGCGGCGTTGATCGTGACTTCGCAAATCTCGCTTGTATCGAAATAACCGGATCCGACGTTGAGCTCGAGCATGTTCCCGGTGTACTTTCCCAGAGGGCCCTTACCGGTGTACTTTGTCGCCTTCATTTTAGCCGGGTCCCAGGCATCGCTGAAAAAGATCTTGTCGATGTTGATCTGCGGAAAGTTCGTGCCGGCCTTTATCGACGGGGGCTCAGCGAACGTGCGTTCTACGAGCCAGGTCTTTTCCCAGCACAGCTCGACAACCTTGTTATGATGGTCGTTGTCGGGGTGAGTGAGTATCAGGGCGTAGATCCTGTTGCCCTGCCCCCCCGCCCAGTCGGTCGAGCGCAGGAGCTCCTGCGCCCTGATGAAGGGGTCTTCGTCTCCAAGGGAGTTCTCCACGCTCCCGCAATCGACCACGATGACCTGCCCGTCCGGGCACCGAACCATGCAGCAGTCGCCCTGGCCCATCTCCACGAAAACGAATTTAAATTCGGCGGCCATGTATCCCCCTCATCCGAACCTGAATGCATGAACCGGCGACGCTGCCGCCCGGCACCACGCCGTGCGTCACGCTGCGCGCCCGGGAGGGAAGCCCCTCCTCGAGCCGAAAATCCACCGGGAGCGTTGTCGCAGGCCCGCTCATTCGGGGTGCTCCTTGTCCTCGACCCGAAGCGAGAGCCAACCTTCTCTCAGCCGCAGCGGCCCGGAGAATGCGCTTTGCCCCGTGTCCCCGGCGCGCTCGAGCGCGATCTCCACGCGCTTGCCGCCTCTCCGCTCTACCCATGACCAGACGCGACCGGGCTCGTCCGGCATGGCGATCGCCACGGTGTCCTCAGGCGTGAGGAGGGGCGCTGCGAGATGCGAGACCTGAATGCGCTTGAGCGCCGCTTCGCAATGCTCCACGGGGAGAGTGATGTTTGCGGCCGGCAGGATCTCGCTTACGGCATGCACGCTCCCCAGCGCATCGACGAGAAGGCAAAGCTCCTCGGCTGTTCCATCGATCGCAAGGTTGATCGCTCCGCGCGGCGTCGCTCTTTCCAGCAACACCGAATGGAACGCAGGGTCGCCGTCGCGCCAGTACCCGACGACGCCGTCGTCGAGGCGGTCACTCACGCCGATCCGCACCGGCCACTGCACCTGCGTGAACGCGGCGGGCGCGCGCCGATCGTTGCGGATTTCCGCGGCAAGCGCCTCCCAACCCTGGTTGACCGCCGGAATTCCCTGCAGCGCGAGGTTGACGCTCACGCGCGCGAGCGCGAGCGGACGTCCGAAGAGAAAGACCGGCGACATCTCTTCGCCGTGGCCTTCGGGCTCGATGTTCTCCATCGCGAGCTTGAGAAGCGAAAGAAACTTCGTGGTTCCGCTCGTTCCGCCCGCGCTCACGAGTCCCTTGAGCACGTGGCGGAGGTGTTGATCGCCGAGGCGGTCGAGATCCGCGGCGGCGGCCTCGCCGGGAGCGGGCTGCCACGCCGCCTGCTCTTCGCCCCCGATGATTCCGAGCGGCGCTCCGGCCGCATCGTAGACCGTCACGTTCTGGCCGATGAAGTTCGGCAGGAACCAGCCGCAGATCGGAGTGCTCGACGCTGACGCGTTCGATTCGACCCCGCGGTGCATCCCCGATTGCCACCGCAGCTCGAGGCGGGCGGGCTGCACGATGCGCGGCCGCAGCGGCAGGGCCGCGGCGTCATGCTCGAGATCGAGCACGTCCCCGAAATTGTCGACGAGCCGCAGACGAACCACCTTGAGAACGCCCTGCCGAATCGGATAGAACCCGCGCGAAAAGTCCGGCGTCGAGCGATTGCTTCGTCCCAGAAAATCCCTGACCCACGTGCTGAACGAGCGGGTGGGCGGAAGCGCCAGAGGTTCATCGACAGGGAGCTGGGGCCCCTGGCGCAGCATCAGGCATGCATCGTTAAAGCCGCTCAAGGCCTGCGACAGGACGGGCAGTCCCAGGAGGAGTCGATAGGCGCTGAGCGCGGTGAGCACCGGGTCCGTCGCCACCGGGCTCTTGGTCTGCCGATACCAGCTCTCGACCGCATCGAGCGTCGTATCGAGGTCTATGAGCTGCGTCCGGGGGATCTGCTTGTCTTTGCGATAGTCGGCGAGGATGCGGTCCTCGAGATAGTCGAGGATCGCGTTCTTGTACTGCCCGCGCGCGTGCTGGGCGAGGATCGACGTGCCGCGGTAATGCTCGATTATCGGCACTGCGCCGCCTGAAGGATCGGGTGCGGCGAACTCGACTTCCCACTGCAGAAGGAGGGGGTGCCAGCATGGCGCTCGCCAGGTGGTAAAGCCGATCCGAGTCTCTTCCGTGGCTCGCGCCGCAATTCGAGCCAGTGTATCTGCTAGCCCGTCCGTGATCTGCCGATACGGGTTTTGCCGGAGCCACGAGACAGCCGGGGCGCGGGGCAGCACGTGACACTCGAGCACGCCTTCGGGCGTGTGGCGGCCATCCAGGCCATGGCGATCGCTCGGCTGCACCGCCGGCCCGGCGAGCAGCACGACAGGCTCCATGGGCTGGTAATAGCGAGGTGCGGGAATCTCCTGAAGAACGAGCGGCGGCGCGAGGCGCGCCTTGAGCGCGCTCCGCAGCGGCTGCAGGCGGTAAGCAGCGTCTACGGCGGGCCGGATCCTGTCCTCGAGTTGAGGAATGACGTTTCGTGTAATGAAGTCCTTCACAGCGTCCGCGGCGCGACGTTGGCCTCCGACGACGGCGGGCGCATCGGCGCTGAGCATGTACTTACTCCAGTCGGCGAAGAGCTGGCGCCGTATCGACGCGACCTCCGCGGTCAGGCTATCGAAGCTGCGCTGGAGTGTGTTCAGCGCATCGAGATCGCGCATGACCTCGGGCGGCGCCGCCTCGGTCTGCGCACCGTCTTTCCGGCGGATCGTCCAGAGCGTGCCGCCGGGGACCGCCGAGAAACCCTTCGCATGTCGCGCGGCTTCGAGTTGAGGCCCAATCTGGATGGCGTGCTCGGGCAGATGGGCCGCGAGAAGAATCGACTCCAGTTGATCTTCGACCAGGCGCGTTTGACCCCCGATACTTCGCGCGAGGTGCATCGACAGCGCCTCTGCGCTGCTCTGGGCGACGCTCACCTGCACTCTCGGGGCGGGCTTGGTCGTGGTCGTCACGCCGGATGCGGTGACGTCGAACGTGAGGCGGCCATAGCACAACACCCGCCGGGGAAGCCCCGTTTCTCCGATGAGCTTGGGTCTCCACTTGAAGCGCTTCTCGATGGCTTCGAACAGCGCCTGCGGCGTGGGCGCCGCGCCGGGTGCTGCCGTGAGGCTTTCGTAGAGCGCGTAGAGCGGATCGGTTCGGACGTCTTCGTACCAGCCGATCACGTCGAAGCGCGAACCCTGGACCGCGCTCGCGCTGTTGTCGAAGAATCCGAACACGCTGTGGCAACGCGGATAGAGCGCCGCGAACGCCGGATCGCCGTCGCCTATGGCAGTGAGGCGCGGGAAGCGTTCCGCAATGGGTTCGGGCAAGTAGGGGCCATCGAGGGAAACGGCGCGGCCCATGCGCCGGTACGGCGGATTTCCCTGCACCCCCGCGCCTTCGGGGCGCATCACGAGAACACCGCCCGGGTCGTTAGATGGCTCCGGATAAAGATAGTCACTTTCGACCAGCCACCCACGAACCGTCCCGGCTATCGTATTCACGACCAGCCAGCGGTTCGGAACGGCCGGAAAGAGCGGGCCGTCCGCTCCGTTCTCGCCGCGCGTGAGCGCGTCCGGCAGCGCCCAGTGGAGGTGGACCCCGGGCCTCAAGAGAAAACCCGGCGCGTCGAAAGGCTGCGGGGCGACGCTCTGGAAGAGGTTGGGGACGCCCGCGTTCACGCCGGCGTTCACGCCCGCGTAAGGCAGGCGCGTCAGGTCCGGCGCCAGGCTCAAGACGCTGCGGTCCTGCCCGACCACGAGGGCGTCGAGATGAATGGGGACGAGGAGCGCGTCTCGAGCGGCGCGGTTGCGCGCCGTCGCCTCTACTTCCGCAATATCGGACCGGCCGATGGGCCCCAACTCGGCCTTGTCGAGCGTGCGGTTATAGATGCGCAGACGTGCCAGACGCAGCGGGTAGGGCGCGGACGCATCCGGCGGCAAGAGGCTCGGAGGGTCATCGAGCGGTGTGCTCGGTGAATGGTATTGCGGCTGCCCCCCGGCGCCGAAGGTAATGCCATACAGACGCCACTGGCACGGCGCCATCCCGGCTGAACCGGAGCTGGGTGCTATGCGAAAGCGCGCCGGACCCGCCTCGACGAGCGGCATGCTGATGGGGCAGTGGAGCCAGACCACGGCCGTGAATTCGCGGACGGAAGGGTCGAGCGAAACGGTCAGGCCGGCATTTACGTCCAGCTCGAGGCAGTGGCCGAAGAAACTGTCTTCCCTGATTCGTCCCCACGCGCCCACGGTCGCGTCCACGGTCGCGTTGCGGTTCGGCCGCCGATACGCGTCGGGCATCGTGTTGTCGTAGAGCTCGTTGAGCGGCAAATAGATCCAGGGCGTTGTTCGGGAATTTTCAGACATGGAAATTTCCCCCTGATTGCATCTATTTCTGCATCGCCTACAAAAGCCACTCGGGCGCGCTGGACCCGAGCCACGGCGAAGCCTTGTCCCAATACGGCTTCGTTTCGGAGAGGCGCAGCACCGGCCCCAAGTGCTCTAGCGCGCCGTGTCCGCCCGTCGACTGCAGGCTGACTTTGGAGAAAGCAGAGCGTTTGCGTGCATCATCTGAACGGATGAAGCAATTCAGCGTCGAGAGCGATCCGAGGGGAGTGGGGTTCACGGCGCGGAGTAGATCGAAACGTGCGATACATTGGCAAGACTTATTTCGCGATTTCCAAGGAAACTTTCGGTCGCAAGAATGGCCTTAGAGTTTCGGATGCTTTGGCCCGGGGCCCTGGGATCACTGTGCGCAAGGCCTGTTAACGTCCTTTGGAACCCCAGTCGCTTAAGAGGAACGTGTAAGTCCGGCGAGTCCTAACGCACTGCTGGCGTTCGCTTCTAGCACAAATCCGGGTACAATTCTGCGGCTCGGGACGATTTTACAACGAGGCCAGGGTGGCGAAATTGGCAGACGCGCCAGACTTAGGATCTGGTGGAGCAATCCTTAGGGGTTCGAGTCCCCTCCCTGGTATTTTCGGCGACCTGCCTGCATCGCTATGCGCCCTGCCCGT
>Ga0190275_10002914_pt1 | contig 12165 bp, 12 predicted proteins | sample Popmic550T_FD_133745 | JGI IMG/M metagenome (GOLD analysis project Ga0190275, IMG submission 133745) | Populus adjacent soil microbial communities from riparian zone of Yellowstone River, Montana, USA - 550 T | ecosystem: Environmental > Terrestrial > Soil > Riparian zone > Trees stand | place... | reverse complement strand
GGCGGCGGAGTTCGGCGAGCGTCTCGGCGGTGTAGCTCGGCGGCGGCAGTTCCTTCTCGACCCGCTCCAGCCGGAACGACGGTTGCCCGGCGGTCGCCAGCTCGATCATGTCGCACCGGTTCTCGAACCGGGTGACCGAGGCGGCCGCCTTGTGCGGCGGGTGGTAGCTCGGGAGGAACCACACCTCGTCGAGCCCGGCCTGGTCGCGGCACTGCTCGGCGAGGATGAGGTGCCCCATGTGAACGGGGTCGAACGTGCCGCCGAAGATGCCGATGCGCATAGGATCGATTTACGAGAAAGCCCGGGGACGGCCGTCCCCGGGCTTCGCACCGTCTACACCTTCGCGCGCAACTGCTCCGCCGCGTCCTCCGGCGCCACGGCCGTGACGAAGCAGCCGCCGCCCCACTCGAACCCGGCCGGTGTGGCCGTGCGCGGCAGCACTTCCAGGTGCCAGTGGTAGTGCGGCAGCTCGGCCGACCGCAGCGGCGCCGTGTGCAGCACCCAGTTGAACGCGACCGGGCCGAGCACCGCGTCCTGCGCCGCGACCACGCGCCGCACCACGCCGGCGAGTTCGTCCACGTCGCCGGTCGTCTCGAAGCGGGCGGCGTGTGCCTTCGGCAGCACCCAGACTTCGTAGGCGAACCGCGGGGCGAATGCCGTCACGGCCACGAACCCGGCCGTCTCGCACACCACGCGCGGCCCGCGGAGCTCGTCGGCGATCAGGTCGCAGAACACGCACCGTCCCGTGCGGCTGTGGTGGGCTGCGGCCGCGTCGATTTCGTCCTGCACGATCGGCGGCACGAACGGCGTGGCGACGAGCTGCGCGTGGGCGTGCGCCAGCGACGCCCCCGCGGCGGCGCCGACGTTCTTGAACGCCAGCGTGTACGCCAGCCGCGGGTCGGCCGCGTGGGCGGCGATGCGCTCGCGATACGCCCGGAACAGACCCCGGTACGCCCCGCCCGGCAGCTCGGCCGCGCGCACGACGTGTTCCGGGCAGGCGATGACGACCTCGTGCCGCCCGACCGCCGGCGCGTCGGGTTCGACGGCCGGGTAGCGGTTGGGAACGACGCGCAGCCGCCACCCGGGGCCGTTCGGGACGGTGCCGGGGTCGCGGTCGGCGAACAGCTCACCGGGCGTGTCGTGTTCGTTGCCGGGGCAGAAAGGGCAGTCGGCCGGTGGGTCCGGGTTCGGCGTCGCGGGGTGCGGCGTGCTCGGCCGCAGCGCCCGGCCCGGGGCCACGATCGCCCACCGGCCGGTGACCGGGTCGCGGCGGTACTCGGGAAACGCCGACGCCCGGGAGGAACTTCCCCCGGGCGCGGGCGGGAGCGGGTCGGGGGTCACGGGCCGTTGTTCCCGGCGGCCGACCCGGTGAGGCCGAAGAAGACCCGCGGCTGCTGGCTCGTCGGCCCCTCGCCGGAGACGACGCTCAGGTCGCCGGCGTTGTTGTTCACGAACGGCGTTCCGATGGTGAAGAACGGGTTCACCTCGCCGGCCGCGAAGTTGATGTACCGGGTGAACCCGGCCGGGTACGGGCTGAAGTCCGACTCGATCTGGCCGGAGCTGTTCCCGTTGAACGACCGGATGCGCGGGGCGACCGTCAGCGGCGTGAACTGCGCGGCCGCGAAGATCTCGTTGGACAGGGCGTTCTCGGTGTTCCCGACCGCGACCACCAGCCCGTTGCGGTCCGCCTGGTCGAACGCGAAGTACGACCGCCGCAGGTCGCCGGTGCCGCCGAACACCTTCAGCAGCGGCGCCCCGCTCTCCCCCGGCCCGGTGGCGATCTCCTCCCCGGAGTTCGCGCCGCCGGCCGTGCTCAGGATGTCGCCGACGGCGACGTTCACCCCGTTGCGGAAGCTCGACTCGTAGGCGAAGAACGACGAGAACGCCGACCCGTTCTCGTTGAACACGCGGACGACCGGCCCGCCGCCGAACCCGGCCGCGGCGACGATTTCCTCGGTCGCGGTGGCGAGGTTCAGCTGCCCGCCGGCGACGTTCACGCCGCCGCGGAAGGACGGCTCGAACGCCACGTACGACCGGAGGAGGATCCGGTTGTTCGGGTTGAACACCTTCACCACCGGCCCGCCGCCGAACCCGGGTCCGGTGATGATTTCCTGGAACTGGTCGCCGATCACCACGTCCGCGAGTGCCACGTTCACGCCGCCGGTGAACGACGCCTCGTAGGCCAAGAACTCGGCCTCCAGGACGCCGGCCGGGGTGTACACGCGGACGTACGGCTGCTCCCCCTTGCCGGACCCGACGACGATTTCGTTCTCGACGGCCCCGATCGCCACCTCGGGGAACACGTCGCCGACGGCGATGCTCAGGCCGCCCGGGTTCTGGAACGGGGAGAACGACGGTACTTCGCGGGTTTCGAGGCGCTCGAAGCCGAGGGCGGAGCGCCGCCGGGCGGGCGGGGTGGACATGATGACTTCCTCCGGAAGCTCGTGCAACGGCCGGTCGGCCGACGGGTCACGGTCCCTGTTACCACGACGTAGTTTGGACCCCGGTCGATTGCGGGGCAAACCGGAAAGCCGGGTTGCGGCCGGTTCGGGGCGAATCCCGGCCGGGTGGCGCCGGCCGTGCGGGATGGGCGGGTGGGGCTAAAAGTTCCCGAGCGTCTTGCGGAACCGGTCGATCGACGCCCGCACCTCCACGGCCCCCTCCTCGGCGTTGGCCCACCCGAGCGGCTCGATCGTGACGCCTTCGAGCACCTTGTACGTGCTGAAAAAGTGTTCGACCTCGCGGAGGAAGTGGTGGGGCACGTCGTCGAGGGCGAGGATGTCGCCGAACAGCGGGTCCTTGTGCGGCACGGCCAGCAGCTTCCAGTCGTTCTGCCCCTTGTCGCGCATCTTGAACACGCCGACGATGCGGGCCTCGATGAGGCAGCCGCTGAAGGTGGGCTCGTTGACCATGACGAGGATGTCGGACGGGTCGCCGTCCTCGGCGAGGGTCTGGGGGATGAACCCGTAGTCGCCGGGGTACATGGTGGACGAGTAGAGGTAGCGGTCCATCTTGATCATGCCGGTGGCCTTGTCCACCTCGAACTTGGTGCGGCGGCCGCGGGGGATCTCGACGATCATGTTGGCGACGCCGGTCTCGCCGGTGCCGGGGGGGATCATCATGTAGTCGCGGACGTAGTCGCGGCGTGCGAACATGCGGGCCTCGGGTGCCGGGCGGGACACGGATAGCTTACGCCCGCCCGCCGGGGATGCGAGGGACGCTCACCGGAGCTTCTTCTTGCGGAGCAGCGCGTCGGCCCACTTCGCCAGCTCCGGCGGGAGCGGCGGCGTCGGGTCGGCCTTGTACTTCAACTTGACCGAGTACGGCCCGCGGTCGTACACGGCGTCGAGGAGGGGTTGCAGGTCGAGCTTCGCGTCGGGGTCGTCGCCCTTGAGCGGGATGAGGATTTCGGGCAGCCGCTGCTGCAACCGGATCGGCCAGACCACCCCGTTCGGCCGGCCCGACCGCTTCGAGACGTGAACGAGATACTCGCACGGCGGGTAGCCCTCGCGGGCGAACACCGGCACGCCGTCGCGCAGCAGGTCGATCTCGACCCAGTTCGTGTCCGAGCGCATGACCATCGACTTCTTCGCGGTGTACGCCTCGCGGCCGACCGACCCAGCCGTCTTGTTCGTGGGGCTGAGCACCTCGATCACCGTGACGACCCGACCCGACGCCCGCTCGATCACTGTCAGGTACGGTTCGTGAATCTCGTCGTCGAGAAGTGTCGTAACGGTGACCGGCTCACAGACGGCGACTCCGACGGATGCCCGATTCCCGCCGGTCGGCTTCCGTTTGCCCGGCCGGCCGGTGTACACGACCTTGATGTCGGGAATGATCGCCTTGCGTCCGGGGTCGGACTCGTTCGAGATGTAGACCCGGTCCTCGCTGTCGGCGTAGTACGCCGGCATGAGCTGCGCGTTGAGCGCGCCTTCGATCTCGCCGATCAACTTGTTGTGGAATCCCATCCACCCGGCCGGGTGTTCGAGGTACGGGTCCATTCCGGGGAACGGGGACGGCATGGCGGCCTCGGCGGGTCAGCGGAGCTTCGCGGCCTTGAGCACCTCGTCGGCCCAGGTCGCCAGGTCCGGCGGGAGCGGCGGGATGGGCTCGGCGGCGTAGTTCACGGTGGCGTCGTAGGCGGCCCGGTCGTAGGCCAGGGCGAGCGCCCGGCCCAGATCGAGGGGGGCGTCCGGGTCCGGGGCGCGGAGCGGAACGCCGACCACCGGGAGCGGGTCGGCCAGTCGGATCGGCCACGCCCGCCCGTCCGGCCGGATTGCCGCCGGCGACGAGTAAACGTGGTAGTCATGGCGTGGAAAGCGCCGCCGCGTCGGATGGCCGGTGCCGGCCCGGTGCAGGTCGATCTCGAACCAGTTCGCCGGCGACGCCAGCACTTCGGCCCGCTTCTTCATGAAGCTGGTGCGGCCGGCCGACCCGGGTGTCTTGTTCGCCGGGCTCAGGAGTTCGATGACCGTGACGACCTCCCGCGTCGCCACTTCGACCACCTCGACACGACTTTCCGTCGTCGGGTCGCTCTGGTGGATCAGCACGGATTCCGCGATGGCGATCCCACTCCCGGGCAGAGGGCCGCCGGAGCCCGGGGTCGATTCGATCTTCACATCCGGAATGCGGGCGAACTCGTGCGCCGGATCATCGTCGTCCGTCAGGTACATCCGCTCCTCGACCCGCGCGACGTACCGCGGTCGGATGACCTGATTCAACTGCTCGCGGATGGACGAAATAAGTTCGTGGTGAACGTCCGGCCAGAGAGCCGGGTGTTCGAGGTACGGGTCCATTCCGGGGAACGGCGACGGCATGGCGAACTCCGCGGCGGATACGCCGGGATTGTACCACGCCGCCGCTGCTACTTCACCGCGGCGGCGAGCGTGCTGCCGACGTAGTCGCGGTTCAGCTGCGCGATGTGCTCGACGCTGATCTCCTTCGGGCACGCCGCCTCGCACTCGTTGATGTTCGTGCAGTGCCCGAAGCCCTCGCGGTCGTGCGCCGCGACCATCGACCGCACCCGCTCGTGCCGCTCCGCCTGCCCCTGCGGCAGGTGCGCCAGGTGGCTCACCTTCGCCGCCGTGTACAGCATCGCCGACGCGTTCGGGCACGCCGCCACGCACGCCCCGCAGCCGATGCACTCGGCCGCGTCCATCGCCAGCTCCTGCTGCGCCTTCGCCACCGGCAGCGAGTTGCCGTCCGGGGCGCCGCCGGTGTTCACCCCCACGAACCCGCCGGCCTGGATGATCCGGTCGAACGCCGAGCGGTCCGTACACAGGTCGCGCACCACCGGGAACGCCTTCGCCCGCCACGGCTCGATGGTGATGGTGTCGCCGTCGTTGAAGCTGCGCATGTGCAGCTGGCACGCCGTCGTGGCGCGCTCGGGGCCGTGCGCCTGGCCGTTGATCATCAGGGCGCACGAGCCGCAGATGCCCTCGCGGCAGTCCTGGTCGAACGCGACCGGCTCCTCGTTCTTGAGGATGAGCTGCTCGTTGAGGATGTCGAGCATCTCGAGGAACGACATGTCCGGGCTCACCCCGTCGAGCGGGTACGTGACCATCCGGCCGGGGGCGGTCCGGTTCTGCTGCCGCCAGACGTGCAGGGTGAGTTTCATGTTTCGAGTTTCGAGTTTCGAGTTTCGACCTTCGAGCCGCTGAGCCGGGCCGGCTCAACTTGAAACTCGAAACTCGAAACGAGGAACTGTCACTTGTAGCTCCGCTTCGTCGGCTTCGCGACCTCGAACACCAGCGGCTCGACGTTCCGGTCCGGCTCCTGGTCGGGGCCGGCGTACGACCACGCGGCGACGTGCTGGAAGCGGTCGTCGTCGCGCTCGCACTCGCCGTTCGGCTTGCCGTCGTCGTCCAGTTGCTGGTACTCGAGGCGGAAGTGGCCGCCGCAGCTCTCCTCGCGCGCCAGCGCGTCGCGGGCCAGCAGCTCGCCGAACTCCAGGTAGTCGGCGACGCGGTTGGCCCGCTCCAGCGCCGTGTTCAGGTCGCCGGCCGAGCCGGGCACGGTCACATTTTGCCAGAACTCGGCGCGGAGTTCCTGGATGCGGCCGATCGCGGTCGTCAGGCTCTCGCGGGTGCGGGCCATGCCCACGTTCTCCCACATCACCTTGCCCGACTCGCGGTGGAAGTCGGTCGCCGTCTTCTTCCCCTTGATCGCCAGCAGTTTCTTGATCTTCTCCGTCGCCTCGGCCTCGGTCCGCCGCACCTCGGGGTGGTCGGCCGCGAGCGCCCCCGGCTTCTCGCCGGCGAGCCAGTGCGTCAGCGTGTACGGCAGCACGAAGTAGCCGTCGGCCAGCCCCTGCATCAGCGCCGACGCCCCGAGCCGGTTCGCCCCGTGGTCGGAGAAGTTCGCCTCTCCCGCGACGAACAGGCCGGGCACGTTCGACATCAGCTCGTAGTTCACCCACAGGCCGCCCATCGTGTAGTGGACGGCGGGATAAATGCGCATCGGCCGGTCGTACCCGCTCTCGGCGGTGATGCGCTCGTACATCTCGAAGAGGTTGCCGTACTTGTCGGCGATCTTGTCCTTCCCCTGCTTGGCGATGGCGGCGCCGAAGTCGAGATAGACGCCGCGGCCGCCGGGGCCGACGCCGCGGCCGGCGTCGCACGCCTCCTTCGCGGCCCGGCTGGCGATGTCGCGCGGGGCCAGGTTGCCGTAGCTCGGGTACTTCCGCTCCAGGAAGTAGTCGCGGTCCGCCTCGGCCACCTGCCCCGGGTGCTTGCCGATGTCGGCGGCGTTCTTCGGCACCCAGATGCGGCCGTCGTTGCGGAGGCTCTCGCTCATCAAGGTCAGCTTCGACTGGTGGTCGCCGGTGACGGGGATGCACGTCGGGTGGATCTGCGTGTAGCACGGGTTGGCGAACGCGGCCCCGCGCTTGTACGCCCGGTACGTCGCGCTCACGTTGCAGCCGTTGGCGTTCGTGCTGAGGTAGAACACGTTCCCGTAGCCGCCCGTCGCCAGCACCACGGCGTCGGCGGTGAACGACTCGATCTTCCCCGTTTCGAGGTGCCGCGTGACGATGCCGCGGGCGCGGCCGTCGGCGACGATCAGGTCGATCATCTCGCAGCGCGGGAACATCTTCACCGCGCCCATGCCGATCTGCCGGCACAGCGCCTGGTACGCCCCGAGGAGGAGTTGCTGGCCGGTCTGCCCGCGGCAGTAGAAGGTGCGCTGCAGCTGCGCGCCGCCGAAGCTGCGCGTATCCAGCAGGCCGCCGTACTCGCGGGCGAAGGGCACGCCCTGGGCGACGCACTGGTCGATGATGTTGACCGACTCCTCGGCGAGCCGGTGGACGTTGGCCTCGCGGCTACGGAAGTCGCCGCCCTTGACCGTGTCGTAGAAGAGGCGGTGGACGGTGTCGCCGTCGTTGCGGTAGTTCTTGGCGGCGTTGATGCCGCCCTGGGCGGCGATGCTGTGGGCGCGGCGCGGCGAGTCCTGGTAGCAGAACGACAGGACGTTGTACCCGAGCTCGGCGAGCGTCGCGGCGGCGGCCCCGCCGGCAAGGCCGGTGCCGACGACGAGGACGGTGTACTTCCGCTTGTTGGCCGGGTTGATGAGCCGCTGGTCCTGCTTGAACCGCGTCCACTTCTCGGCCAGCGGACCGCCCGGCACCTTCGGATCGAGATTCATCGCCAGCGCTCCCGAAGCCCGGGGACGGCCGTCCCCGGGCTTTGTTGTGCCGTCAGCCGGCCGCGTACTGCGCCTTCAGCCACCCGAGCTGCACCGCCAGCACCAGCACCACGTTCCCCACCAGGATCGTGAGGGCGACGAGCAGGCCGAGGATGTCGATGCCGCCGCGGAGTCGGGCGTTCTTGATGCCGAGCGTCTGGAACACGCTCGGGATGCCGTGTCGAAGGTGGACGAACAGCACCACCTGCGCGACGAGGTAGATGGCGACGACCCACAGGTTCGAGAACCCGGACACGACCATCTCGTACACGTCGTGCCGGCCCTTGGCGTCGGTGAGGTCGAGGTAGTTCTTCCACACCTTCTGCCCGCTCGCGGCGTCGGGCACCTGGACGCCCTTCACCCAGCCGAAGGTGTAGTGGGCGAGGTGGAACAGCGTGAACAGGCCGACCACGACGCCGGTGTAGACCATCGTGCGGCTGGCGAGCCCGGCCTGCGACGGCTGGAACACCTGGTACGGCACCGGCCGCGCCGCCACCGACCGCAGCTTGAGCCGCAGCGCCAGCGCCAGGTGGAGGACGAACGCCAGCAGGAGGCCGCCGCGGGCGAGCCAGATGAGGGCGCCGAGGTCGTGCTTGAGGAAGTAGGCGTAGCCGTTGATGGCGTCCGGCCCCTGAAGCACCTTCAGGTTGCCGATCATGTGGAAGACGACGAACAGCGTCAGGGCGGTGCCGGTGAGGGCGACGAGGATTTTGGCGCCGACGGTGGAGTCGAGGAGGGCGGCGGCGAAGGCCCGCGCGTCCGGCCCCTTGCGGGGTTTGGCCGGCCCCTTCGGGTGGCGGACGCCGGTGGTCGCAGTATCCATGCGCGGGTGCGGGCGGTGGGGCTGGGGCGGGTTCGCTCCTCCATTCTAGGAGCGCCGCCCGCCGGCGTCCCACAACCCGTCCCGCGCCGCTGGCATTGACCGCTGTGAAGCCGTCGGGGTACGGTCGTGCCGGTGTCGGAACCGGAATCCCGAGGGAGGGCGACGGATGATCGTCACGTTAACGGCGGCCGTGCTGTCGGCCGCGATTGCGAAAGTGGAGGCGATCGCCCCCGCGGCCCCACTCGCGTCGATGAACCGCCTCGCCCGGCTCCACGGCCCGTCGGCCCCCGGCGACGGCCCGGAACGGGCGGCCGGGCGGGCGCGGCTGGAGGCGCTGGTTCAGTACGTGAGCCGGATCCACGTCCGGATGAGCGACGGGAGCTTCCGCAACGACGAGTGGTTCAACATGCTCCAGGTCGAGCGGGACATGGCGGACGCCGGCTCCGCGGTGAGCGCGTTGCCGGAGGAAGTTCTGTGCTGGCGCCGCGTCGGGCTCGACCTGGCGCTGTCGCACGAGCGGTTCGCGGCCGTGCGGGGCGTCCCGTCGCAACTCCGCGACCAGGCCCGCGCCCAGGTCGAGTTCATGCGGGCGCAGTACGCCACCGCGCTGGCCCGGTGTGCGCAGCGGTGATGCGAACTCGCAGGTGAAACACCCGGCGAACGGCGCGACGTCAGTCCGCCCGCGGCTTCCCCGCTCACGCCACCGGAGTCGCAGCGCACCAGTGGCCCCCCGGCGTTGATTGGTAGCGCCACCGGCGGACCGATGTCGCGCCGTTCGCCCGGTCAGCGGCCGCCCGCCGGCAGCGGCCGCGACCAGACGTCGGCCATCAGCTCGTGGATCGCCGGCTCGCTCTCGCGCAGCTCGGCCCGGGTGAACGGGAAGAAGTCGTTCACCCCGAAGTACGCCTCCGTCATCTCGGCGAAGAACTCCATCCGGTTCGTCAGGGCATAGTGCTTCACCCGCCGGCCGTCGTACAGCAGCGCCTTCTCCCCGCGGCCGCCCTTCTGGTACGCCTCGAACGCCTCGCGGACCCGCGGGTTGTCGAACCCCAGAACCTGGTCGTGGTACGCGTGCGCCAGCTCGTGCAGGATCACCCACGGCTGCTCGTTGATGTTCCGCTTCGTCGCCAGGTCCGCGGCCCGCGGCAGGTGGACGCACTTCGCCAGGTTCGCCGCGTACCCGTTGGCCTTCAGCCAGCCGGCGCTCGGGTGGTACTGCATCGGGCCGATCTTGCCGTAGTTCAGGTCGAGTTGGATCGTCACCGCCCGCAGCTTCTCCACCCGGTCCGGCGGCACCACGACCACGATGTCGGCCAGCTTGTTCTCCAGGAACCGCAGCGCCTTCCGCCGCAGCTCGTCGTTCTCCGGCCGCAGCAGCCGTTCGTCGACGCGCACGCTCCACCCTTCGACCCGCTGCGTGGTGTGCGCGGTCGGCAGCGGCACCACCAGTCGCGGCGGCGGGGCCACCGGGAGCGGCGGGGCCGCCGCGACGGGGGTGGCGAACAGGACGAAGGCGAACAGGCGGGTCATGGGGTCAGCGCTCGTAGCGGGAGAGGAACAGCGTCACTTCCTCGGCGGCGATGGCGTTGTTGATGGTCGTGCCGGCGACGCCCGACACGGCGACGCCGACCACCCGGCCGGCCGCGTCGGTGACCGGGCCGCCGGAGTTGCCGCGCTCCAGGCCGCCGTTCAACTGCACCTCGCGCCGCTGCCGGTCGCCGCCGGCGCGGATGCTGCTCACGGTCGTCTTGTTGACGGTGATCTCCTGCCCGAGGCGCTCGCCGAGCGGGAACCCGAACGTGTACACCTCGTGCGTCTCGCGGAGGTTCAAGGTGTCACCGACCTTCAGCGTGTCCGGCGCCGGCGCGCCTTCCACCTCGATGACGGCCAGGTCCTTCGCGGCGTCGTGGAACTTGTGGTGGGCCAGGAACGTCCGCGCCTGCGGGGTGCCGCTCTCGGTCACGACCTCGATTTTCCCTTCGTGGCCGATGACGTGGTAGTTGGTGACCACCAGCCCCTTCTCGACGAAGAACCCGCTGCCGGACGAGATCGACTTCGGGCCGGTGACGCGGATGTACACCGTCGCCTTCTTGATCCGCGCCAGGGTGGCGTCGTCCATCCGCCCGCCGGTCGCGGCGAGGGGGTCGGACTTCGCCTTCGGCGGGGCGGCCTTCACCGCCTCGGGCTGCTTGTCCTTCGTGGTCGGCGCCGGCTTCGACCCGCCGACGACCAGCCACACCACGACGCCGACGACCACCATCCCGAGGAACCCGGCACCGCCGACGAGCGCGACCGGCGTCCAGTTGGTCGGGCGCTCGCGCGGCGGGGTGGGTTCGCGCTCACGGCGCGGCGACGGATCGGGGACGACGAACGGGTGATCGAACGCGGGCGCCGCAGCGACGGCCGGCATCGGCGGCAGGGTCATCGGCTTCCGGCAGGCGGGGCAGTCGATGACGGTGCCGCCGAGGCCGTCGGCGACGGTCAGCGCCTGGCTGCAGCTCGGGCAGTGGACGACGGGCATGGTGGGCGTTCCGAACGACGGCGGAAGGGTGAATTCTCCCCGGTCGGTGACGTGAGGGCAAGTCCTGGGCGGAAAGCCCACCCGTGGCAACGGGTGGGCCTCGCCCCCGCCTCACACGCTCGGCGTCGGCGGGGTGGCCGCCCCCAGCTTCGCCGCCCGCCGGCCCTCCCGCCAGTACCGGTAGCCCTTCGTCAGCATCGGCAGGATCGACAGGAACACCACCACGATCACCACCTTGTCGATGTGCTTGGCGATCATGAAGTCATCGCCGAACACCTTCTTCAGCAAGTCGTCGAGAAAGTACCCGACCGCGAGCATGCTGCAAATCCAGCCGATGCCGCCGACCACGTTGAACGTCAGGAAGGTGCGGTACTCCATCTTCGCCGCGCCGGCCACGACCGGCACGAACGTGCGGATGATCGGGATGAACCGGGCGATGATGATCGTCTTGCCGCCGTGACGGTCGTAGTACGCCTTCGCGGCCAGCAGGTGCTCGCGCTTGAAGAACCGGCTCGACGGGCGGTTGAAGATCGCCGGCCCCGTCTTCGCGCCGATCCAGTAGCCGACCGTGTCGCCGATGATGGCTGACGCGATGAGGCTGAGCGTCAGCGGCAGCATCGGCCACTCGGCGGTGCGGGCGACGATGCCGGTGACGACCAGGAGCGAGTCGCCCGGCAGGAGGAAGCCGACGAGCAGGCCGGTCTCGGTGAACACGATGAGGTTCACCGCGGCGAACGTCGTCCACATGGCGCCGGGGGCCTTGAGCGCCTCGACGTAGCGCTCCGGGTGCGGCAGGTTACGCGGGTCGATGAAGACGACGATGAGGTTCCAGAGCTGGTTGAAGAACTCGTCCATGGCGGCGGCGTTCCTGCGGGGCGGGACGCGGTTAGGGTACGGGAACCGTATCACGCGCGGGAAGGCGAACCGGGGCGCGCGAAAAGCGCCCTTGCACTCCCCGCGGGTTCCCCAATACACTCCCCTTCCCCCGGTCCGGGATCACCCGCACCGACGGCACGACGCCGCCGGGGGACTCACGGAGGGACCGCACGCATGGCAGCCCGCAAGGACCCGCCCCCGCCCCCCGCCCCCCCGCCCATCGGCGTCAACGCCCGGTTCCTTAGCCCCAAGAACGGCACCGCCG
>Ga0190275_10002912_pt1 | contig 12167 bp, 11 predicted proteins | sample Popmic550T_FD_133745 | JGI IMG/M metagenome (GOLD analysis project Ga0190275, IMG submission 133745) | Populus adjacent soil microbial communities from riparian zone of Yellowstone River, Montana, USA - 550 T | ecosystem: Environmental > Terrestrial > Soil > Riparian zone > Trees stand | place... | reverse complement strand
TCGATGCCGGCCGCGACCAGGTCATCAGCCAGCACGTGCTGCCAGTGCCCCGGCGGCCGGTGGTTCTGCCAGCCGTGCAGGATCAGCACCGAACTGGGACGCAGCAGGGCCATCGCAGCAGCGTATTGAACCTCCGGCTGCACCGTGAGCAACTCGCGACACCCTTGCCCCGCTCACTCTTCAGCGCCGGATCGGCGTACAAACCGAGAGCAACCGCTGTCAGACAGCTCAAATCATCCTGAGTACCTGGTTTCGGCACGCGTGCCAGGCAGGATGCCGCACATCGATCAGCTCGAAGTGCCCGGTCCTGGGCAGCACGATCAGCCCGGCCGGGTCACCGGCCCGACGTGCGGCCTCCACATACCGTTCGGACTGGGAGAGCGGCACGGTGTCGTCGGCGTCGCCGTGCAGGCACACCACCCGGGCACCGTCACCGACCTGGGCCAGTGGCGATGCATGGTGATAGCGCTGCGGCAGTGAACGCGCCTCGCCCTCCATCAGCGCGGTGACGGCGCCGTTGCCCAGGCCTTCGATGGATGCCGACACCAGATCGAGCAGACCAGCCTGGGTGACCGCCCCGACGACCGGGACATGCGCCTCACCAGGTCCGACCGAGCCGGCAGTGCCCGCTCGCAACGACCCGCGGTGGGCCAACCAGGCGGCCAAGTGGCCACCGGCGGAATGCCCGACGGCGGCGACGCGGTCCAACTGCAGGCGGCCGTCGGCGAGCTGCTGCCCCGGTCCGGCCAACGAATCGACCGCCCTGGCGGCATCGGCCAGCGTGGTCGGCCAGCCGCCACCCTCGCCCACTCGGCGGTACTCGATCACGGCGGCGGCAATTCCGAACCTGGTCAGATCCAGCCCGAGCGGTTCGGCCAGTTCCTTGCCGTAGGTGGCCCGCCAGTAACCGCCGTGAATGACGACGGCGACCGACAGGTGCGCACCGGTTGGCAGGTACAGCCTGATGTTCTGGCTGGGGTGCGGGCCGTAGGCGTAGTCGTGGGTGTCAACCCTCACCTGCGCGCCCACGATCCACGCGGACCCGACCGGGTCCCCACAATTCTCCCCGCCCGCAACAACGTCCCGGTCACGTCCACCGCCCGGTGAGTACGCCAAGAGCACCGAGAGCGACCGCGCCCGCGGTCGAAGTCCGTAGCACCTGCGGACCCAACCGCACGGAGAGAGCGCCGGCCGCCTGAAACACCGTCAACTCCTCCTCGGTCAGTCCGCCCTCCGGACCGACAATCATTACCACGGAGCCCGCGTCCGGCAGGGCTGCCGATCGAAACGGGACGCTCGCGGCATCGTGCAGGATCAGCCCGGCCGCGGCATGTTCGATCAGCGCGACCACGTCCGCTGTCGTCGCAAGATCGGCCACCATCGGGACGTCCGGACGACGGGCCTGTTTGGCCGCCTCTCTGGCCGTGTTGCGCCACCGGTCGACCGCCTTGGCGGCCTGTTCGGCGGTCTTCCACCTCGCGACGCAGCGTTCGGCGGACCAGGGGACGACCCTATCGATCCCCGCCTCGGTGGCCAACTCAACAGCCAATTCTCCGCGATCACCCTTGGGCAGGGCCTGCACCAGTGTCAGCTGTACCGCCGGTGGTGGGAGAAACTCCGCGTGCGCGACATCGACGTGCAATTCGCCCCGCCCGACTGCGGTCACCACGGCAGCGGCCTGCCCGCCGCTACCGTCGGCCAGCATCAAAGACTCGCCGACGCGGAGCCGACGCACGGTCGCGGCATGCCGGCCCTCGGCGCCATCGAGCACAAACGGCCCCGGCGCCGGCAGTTCGGGCACCAGGAAATAAGGCTGGCCGAGCGACGAGCGGTCGGGACTGTACCCATCGGGATTGCGCCGGCTCAGGTGTCCCTGGCCGGCATGTGGTGACCGCGCAGAGCGATGCTTGGGGCCCGCGTTCATCGCCCCACGAACGAGTCGCGGATTCGGGAGAAGAAGCTGCCGTTGTGCCCGCGCGCCGCCAGTTCTGGCTGTTCCTCGCCGCGCAGCGTCGCCAGCTCGCGCAGCAGCTCGGCCTGCTTGGGATCAACCCTGGTCGGCGTCACCACCTCGATGTGCACGTGCAGGTTCCCGATGCCGGTCCCGCGCAGCCGCGGCATGCCCTGGCCGCGCATGGTGATCACGGTGGCCGATTGAGTGCCCGGCTGGATGTCCAGGTCCTCCACCCCGTGCAGGGTATGCAGACCCATCGACGTGCCGAGCGCAGCGGCGGTCATCGGCACATGCACGGTGCAGTGCAGGTCGATGCCGTCCCTGGTGAACCGATCGTGCTGCAGCTCCTGAACCTCGACATACAGGTCACCAGGGGCACCGCCACCCGGTCCGACTTCACCCTGGCCGGCCAACCGGACCCGGATGCCGTCACCGACACCAGCGGGGATGTTCGCCCGGACCGTTCGCCGGGCGCGAACGCGACCTTCGCCGTTGCACTGCCGGCACGGCTCTGGGATGACCTCGCCGAAGCCGCGGCAGACCGGGCAGGGCCGGGAGGTGACGACCTGGCCCAGCAGGGATCGCTGGATCTGCTGAACCTCGCCGGAGCCCTTGCACATGTCACAGGTCGCCGGGCTGGTGCCCTCGGCGCAGCCGTTGCCGTGACACACCGAACAGAGGGTGGCGGTGTCGACAGCCAGATCTTTGGCGACGCCCGTTGCGCACTCTTCGAGGGTCAACTCGATGGGGATCAGCGCATCGTCGCCCTGCCGGACCCTGGACCGCGGTCCCCTGGACCTGCCGCCACCACCGCCACCGAAGAAGGCGTCCATGATGTCGCCGAGACCCATTCCGCCGAACGGATCACCCATCCCGCCGGCGCCACCGGCACCCGGTTGGCCGCCGCCACCCAAGGGGTCGCCGCCGAGGTCGACGACCTGGCGCTTCGCTGGATCGGAGAGCACCTCGTACGCCGCGGTGACCTCTTTGAACCGCTGCTGAGCGGCCGGGTCCGGATTGACGTCGGGATGCAACTCCCTGGCCAACTTGCGGTAGGCCCGCTTGATCTCGTCCGCCGACGCGCCCTTGGCCACACCGAGCAAGCCGTAATAGTCCCGTGCCACGCTTTGCACCAGTTGCCTTCCCGCGGATCACATTGCCCGCAAACTGCTCACGCATCCGCCGCGCGGATGACGTCCAAACCCTGCCAACTACGATTTCAGCGCTACGCCGGCCGGATTGATTTCCGGCTCAGCACGTCTTGCAATGTGACTGCCTTGCAATATCACTGCCGCCGGCGATGGCCCGGCGCCAATCCCGGAATCATCCGCCGGATTCACCGGCCCGCGACAATCTCCCCGACATAACGTGCGACGGCCCGGACTGCAGCCATCGTGCCGGGATAATCCATCCGGGTGGGCCCGACGACTGCCAGCCCACCCATCAGCGTGTTGCCACTGCCATACCCGGCCGAGACCAGCGCCGATGTCGACAGGTTCACGTCCACGTTTTCGCGGCCGATCGAGACCATCACCGCATCGGGTGTCTCGAGCGCGGCCAACAGTTTGAGCAGCGTCACCTGCTCGTCGAGTGCCTCGAGAACCCCGTGCAGGCTGGCCGGCTGATCGGCCCATGCCCCGGTGGCGTGCGAGGTGCCGGAGAGCACCAGGCGTTCCCCGGGATGCTCGACCAGCGCGTCCAACAACACACTGACCGACGGCACCACAACGTGCCGGACGGTCGGATCGGCCATCGCGGCCAGGTTGGTCACGGCGGAAGCGGCATCGGCCAGTCGGCGACCAGAGACCTGGCTGGACAGCAGTGAGCGCAGCGTCGACAGGGCTTCGTCGGTGATGTCGTCGTCGAGTTCCACCATCCGCTGCTCCACCCGGCCGGTGTCGGTGATCACCACCAGCAGCAACCGTCGACGGTCCAGTGCGACCGCTTCGACGTGCCGGACAAGGGAGCGGGCCAGTGTGGGGTACTGCACGACAGCCACCTGGCGGGTCAGTTGGGCCAGCAGTCGAACCGACCGGCGGAGCACGTCGTCGAGGTCGACGGCCTCGGACAGAAAGGACTGAATGGCCTTGCGCTCGCCCGACGACATCGGCTTGACCTGCGACAACCGGTCGACGAACAGCCGGTAGCCCTTGTCGGTGGGGATTCGGCCGGCCGAGGTGTGCGGCTGGGCAATGTAGCCCTCGTCCTCGAGGACGGCCATGTCGTTCCGGATGGTCGCCGGCGACACCCCGAGATGATGACGGTCGACCAGTGACTTGGAGCCCACCGGCTCCCTGGTCGCAACATAATCGGAGACGATGGCGCGGAGGACCTCGAATCGCCTGTCATCAGCGCTCATGATCACCTCCGCTGTCGGTCGTGCTGCCGGGTGCCGCCTTCATGCGCACGCATATCGGCCAGTGACGGTCGCCGACGACTGGCACTCTGCCGGCCCGCCTGCCAAGTGTAATCGCCGGACGACCTGCATCGTCGGCCGTCGCGTCCCGGAGCGGCCGCGGCAACCGGGGGTCACCAGTCGACCCGAGAAAGGAGGGGCCGCCATTCGACACGGGAGAGCCCCGAAACAACCTGGCGACGCAGGAGCCCAGTTTTTCAGTGCACGCCCAGAGCGCATCGGACAGATACCCTGATACCGCCAACGTTGGACGAGGGGCATTCATGATCTTCAAGGACGTGCGCGAGGGGCGACCATACCCCGACCACGGCCTGTCGATGCGGGACTGGGCGCGGATCCCGCCCCGGCAGATCCGGCTGGACGAGTTGGTCACCACCAAGAAAGAACTCCGGCTGGACGCGCTGCTCGACGAGGATTCCACCTTCTACGGTGACCTGTTCGGCCACGCGGTTTTGTGGCAGGGCCAGATCTACCTCGAGGACGGGTTGCACCGGGCGCTGCGCGCAGCGCTGCAACAGCGCACCGTCATCCATGTGCGCATCTTGAATCTGGACGCACTGCGGGCCGGTGCCGGAGTCGCCCAGGCCGGCTCGGCACCCCAGCAAACGGCCGGCCAGCGCGGGGCAACCTGAGGCAGCCGTCAGTCGGTCAGCTTGAGTGCAATGCCGTCGGCCAGCAGCCGACCGGACAGCGTCAGCACTGCTCGGCCGCAGCGCAGCGACGCCTCGTCCAGCAGCCCGTCGACGGTGTACGCAACGGCAGCCGCCCGGCCGGCCGGCGAGAGGATGTCGATACTGATTCCGTCGGCCAGCCGGAGTTCGAGCAGAATCTGCTCCATCCGCCGGGACTCCGGGCCGAGCAACTCGGTGGCGTGGCCCGGACTGCGCGCACCGGCTAGCGCCGCTGCATAGGCGGCGGGGTGTTTCACGTTCCACCACCTGACCCCGCCGACATGGGAATGTGCGCCCGGCCCGATCCCCCACCAGTCGCCGCCGGACCAGTACGCCAGGTTGTGCCGGCAGCGGGCAGCCTCGTTCGCGGCCCAGTTCGACACCTCATACCAACTCATGCCGGCCGCGGTGAGCGCGGCGTCGGCGAGCAGGTAGCGGTCGGCCAGTACGTCGTCATCGGGCATCGGCAGCACGCCGGTCCGGACCTGCCGCGCCAGCCGGGTACCGGGTTCGACGATCAACGAATAGGCCGAGACGTGGTCCACCCCGCTGCCAACCGCGGCCCGCAGCGACTCGCTGAAATCGGCGTCGGACTCCCCCGGGGTGCCGTAGATGAGGTCGAGATTGATGTGCTGAAAACCCGCCGACCTGGCCCAATTCACCACCTGCAGCGCTCGTCCTGCGGTGTGCCGCCGGTCCAGGATCTGCAGCACCCGTGATGACGTGGACTGCATTCCCAGCGACAGCCGGGTGTATCCGGCCGCCCGCAGATCGGCCAGCAGCTGCTGGTCGGTGGACTCCGGATTTGCCTCGGTGGTGATCTCCGCGTCCGGGGTGAGCCCGAACCGCTCCCGGATCGCAGCCAACAGCCGGACCAGCGGACCGGCGCCCAGCAGCGACGGGGTGCCGCCGCCGACGAAGACCGTGGACACCTCCCGCTGCTGTCCACTCGCGCCCAACACCTTGGCGGCCAGGTCCACCTCGGCAACGGCCGCGTCCAGCCAGGACTGCGGGGAGGCGGCGGAACCGAGCTCCCCCGCCGTGTAGGTGTTGAAATCGCAGTAACCGCATCGGGTGGCGCAGAACGGGACGTGCAGGTAAATGGACAGACTCCGGTCCGCCATCCCGACGTAGGCCTGCGCCGGTAGCGACCCGTCCGCGGGGACCGGGTCGCCTTCGGGCAGGGTGGAGGGCATTTCACCAGTCTGAACCTGTCCGGAGGGCCCGATGGCCGATCACGCCAACCTCGTCCGATTCGAGGTGACCGGCGGAATTGCGACAGTCACCTTGGCCTCACCGGCGAATCGCAACGCGCTCTCGGCAGCGCTGCGGTCGGAGTTGTCTGCCGCGCTTGATGCCGCAGCGACCGACGACAAAGTGCGGGTGGTATTGCTCAGTCATACCGGGCCGGTTTTCTGCTCCGGGATGAACCTCAAGGAAGAAGCGGCGGAACCCGGTCGGCAGGGCGTGCGGGAGCTACCGGGCATCCTGCACCGTATCTCGCGCTGCCCGAAGCCCGTCGTGGCCAGGGTGGGCGGACCGGCCAGGGCAGGCGGGATTGGCATCCTGGCGGCCGCTGACATCGTGGTGGCGGCACCGTCGGCGACCTTTGCCTTCAGCGAGGTGCGGATCGGCTTGATTCCCGCGGTCATCTCGGTTCCAGTGCTGCAACGGGTGACGCCTTCGGCGGCCCGCGAATTGCTGCTGACCGGCGCGGTCTTCTCAGCGGCGCGGGCGTTGGAGATCGGCCTGGTCAACGCAGTGGCCGAGGATCTCGACGGTGCCGTTGCCGGTTACCTGCGGGACCTGCTGGCCGGGGGGCCGGGCGCGCTGGCCGGCACCAAGGCGATGTTGCGCGATCTCGACGATTCGGCGGAACATTACGACCGGCTACTGGCCATCTCGGCGGCCCAATTCGCCAGCGCAGAGGCGCGCGAGGGAGCATTGTCTTTTCGGGAGAAGCGGCCTGCCGGTTGGGTTCGATGACAGCTGCTCGGCAGCCTGGTCAGCAGGGAACGCTCAGCGACTGACGGCGACGACTACGGCCACGATCATCAGCGCGACCAGCGCGATCGTCATCCATCTGCGGGTGATGACCGGCAGCGGGCGGCGGCTCACCGGTCCGCCGGCACTGACTCGCCGGCAGTCGGCGCGCCGGACGCCGAGCCGGCTTGCCGGTCACGGCGGCCGTGCCAGGCGAAGACGGCCTCGACGACGCGGTCGATCAGCCCGGCCAGTAAGTAACACAGCGGACCGAGCACGGCAAGCAGCAGCGCCACCTGAATCCAATAGGACTGACCGGCGACCCAGGATTCGATCGCGTCGATCACATCCAGGACGGTTTGCCAGCTCACCGGGCCAAGGCTAATGGCTGCCGCGCTGGTCGGGGTCCCAGCGGAACTTCGGCACGCCCTTGGGTGCGGACCGTCATCGGATGGCGACCGTCATCGGGTGGCAGCCGCTGCGCCGGACTACGGTTCTGCCCATGTTCTCCGTCTATGCCGAACAACCGCACCAGGACGATCCGTTCGCGGGCCTGCAACTGGGCGAGCGACCGCTGCCGGAGGTGCCGGTCGACTGGTCGCGGGTGCAGGTGCAAGCGGCGTCGCTCAACCGACACGACCTGTGGACCTTGCGCGGCGTTGGCATCAAGCCGGACCAGTTCCCGATGATTCTCGGCTGCGACGGTGCGGGCATCACCGACGACGGCCGCAAGGTGGTGCTCTACCCGATCATCGGCACGCCCGGCCATTCCGGCGACGAGACCACCGACCCGGGGCGCACTCTGTTGACCGAGAAGTTTCAGGGCACCTTCGCCGAGTACGTTGCCGTGCCAACCCGGAATCTCGTGCCGTTGCCGGAGTCGATGAGCTTCCCGGAGGCCGCCGTCCTCGGCACCACCTATCTGACCGCCTACCGAATGCTGGTCACCCGTTCCGGGTTGCCGGCCGGCTCGACCATCCTGGTGCAGGGTTCGTCGGGCGGGGTTTCCACCGCGCTGATCCAACTGGGCCGGGCACTGGGTATGCGGGTTTGGGCGACATCGCGATCGGAGCAGGGCCGCACCCGTGGGTTGGATCTCGGCGCCCACCAGGTATTCGAGAACGGCGCCCGGCTGCCGGAGCGGGTGGACGGCGTCTTCGAATCGGTGGGCCGCTCGACCTGGGCGCACTCGATGCGCGCCGTCCGGCCCGGCGGTGTGGTGGTGTGCTGCGGGGCGACCAGCGGTCCGGATCCGTCGGCCGACCTGCAACGGTTGTTCTTCCTGCAGATTTCTGTGATCGGTTCCACGATGGGCACCCTGGAGGAGTTCCGCCGGCTCATTTCGTTCTGCGCCGCAACGGGTTTGCGCCCGGTGGTGGACCGCACCTTCCAGCTTGACCAGGCTCGGGAAGCCCTGGAGCTGCTGGAGAACGGCACCCCGGGGAAGTTGGTACTGACGGCCCAGTGACCCAGCTCGGCGCGGTGTGAGCGCGGTACCTGTGGCGGCGGGTGATCGTGCGGCCGATCGTTCTGCACTGCCGCTGATCGGAGTCCTGGCCGCAACTGCGTTGTCGGTGACGGCCAATTCCGTGGTGGCAATCGCGGTGCCCTGGCTGGTGTTGGAACAGACCGGTAGCGCCGCGTTGGCCGGGCTGGCGGGGGCCGCGGCCATCGCGCCAATCGTGTTCTCGGCCCTCTTCGGTGGCGCGCTGATCGATCGGATCGGCCGGAAACGCTGCTCGCTGATCGCCGACGCGCTCAGTGCATCGGCGGTTGCGGCGATCCCGGTCGCCGAGCTGACCATCGGACTGGGAATTCCGTCACTTCTCGTCCTGGTCGCCCTGGGCGCGGTTTTCGACAGCCCGGGTGCAGCGGCCAGAGAGGCACTGCGGCCGGACGTGGCGCGCCGGGCCGGCCAGCCGTTGGCCAAGGTCAACTCTTGGGCGGAAGCAGCAGAGGGCACTGGTTACCTGGCCGGACCCGCCCTCGCCGGGTTGCTGTTGTTGCTGGTCGGCGGTTTCGGCACGCTGTGGACATCGGTCGTGTTGTTCGGTCTGGCATTCGTCGTGACCGGCCTGCTGGTCCCCGCGCACTTGTCGCCGAGTCCACGCGCGGAACCGTATCTCCGATCGGTCAAGGAGGGGCTGCTGTACGTCCTGCGGGATCGGACCCTGCGCTCAGTGACGCTGACTGCCGCGGTTGTCTGGGTCTTTGTGCTGCCCTTCGAGACGGTCGTACTCAATGCATTTCTGCAGGAAACCGGCCAGGTCGCGGCATTCGGTGCGATCCTGGCCGGGTACGCCGGCGGCGGCATCGCCGGTGCGCTGGGCTACGGCTCGATCGCCCACTGGCTGCCGACAAGGGCTGCCCTGGTCGGTGCGTTGGCCCTCGCGGGCCTCTTTCTCGGTGCGTTCGCCAGCTTGCCGGGGGTCGGGGTGATGATCGTTCTCGCCGTTCTCGCTGGCATCGTCACCGGCCAGATCAACCCGGTCTGTGCGCTGATCGTCCAGTCCAGGACACCGGAACGGCTCCGCGGCCGGGTGATCGGCAGCTACACGGCACTGGCCCTGGCCGCCGGACCGTTGGGGTTGTTGGCGTTCGGGCCGGTGGTCGACGCATTCGGCCCGGCTGTCGGCTTCCTGCTGATCGGCGGCGGGTGTGTGCTGGCCGCCGTGGTGGCGGCAGCAGCTCGCGGACTTCGCGGCCTGGGCCGGCCAGCGCGAGAAGCCTGACGAATGTGCTGCTGATGGGTCACCTCTACCGCTCCCGGCCGACTCAAGTCAGGCGCAAGCGGGCGAAGAACTGCACCAGCATCAGTTTCCGTACCGAAACAGACCGCTAGGGGCAGGCTTTCCGGTCGGCAATGGTGCATTGAACGGGCGCGATCAACCGGTCCGAGCGGTCCGGTCAGCCGCCGGCGGCCCAGCTCGCTCGAGTCTGCACTCGCTCGTCCTGCCAGGCCCGCCACAACTCGGTGTACCGCCCGCCGAGCGCAACGAGATCTTCATGCCGGCCGCTTTCGACGACCCTGCCCTGTTCCAGGACGATCACCCTGTCGGCCCGGGACGCCTGATCGAGCCGGTGCGCAACCAACAGCGTGGTGCGTCCGGCCCGCATGCGGTCGATTGCCTGGTCCAGGTCACGAGTCCCGGAACTACCGGCCTCCGCCGTCGCCTCATCCAGCACGAGCACCCGGGCACCGGTCAAGTGGGTCCGCGCCAATGCCAGCCGTTGCGCCTGGAAGGGCGAGAGGGAGAGTCCGCCGGCCCCCACTTCGGTGTCCAGCCCGTCGGGCAGTGACCGCACCCAGCCAAGTGCGTTCACAATCTCCAGCACATCGAACAACTCATCATCGTTGGCCCCGGTTTGCGCGAGAAGCAGGTTGTCGCGCAGGGTCCCGCTGAAGACGTGGGCTTCCTGGGTGACCAGTGCGATGCCGTTCGCTGCTGGGCCGGTCACCGTGTCGTCGTTCAGCCGGCCACCGATGGTGATGCGGCCGGTGTGCCCGCGCAGCACGCCGGCCACCAGCGCCGCAATGGTGCTCTTGCCCGCTCCGCTTCGTCCGACAATGGCGACCGTCTCGCCGGCCCCGACCGTCAGATCCACGTCCCGAAGGGCGACGACCGGCCCGTAGGCGAACCCGACGCCGCGCAGTTCGATGATTTCCGCGGGGCGGCCGGTGACCCGTGCGCCGGGTGCGGCGGCGGGTAACTGCAGGACACCGACGAGCCGCGCCAGACCGGCGGCGGCTCGCTGCAATTCGTCGAAGCCACCGAGCACGGTGCCGACCGGGCCGAACAGCTGGTGGAAGTACAGCGCCGCCGCGGTCGCCTGGCCGATGGTGACCGCGCCCCCGCCGACGAGCGTGAAACTCGTGGCCAGCACCGCGCCGAGGCCGACGAATTCCGCCATATTGAGTCGATTCCAGAACCGGACCTCGAGAGCAACCCCTCGCAACTCGAGCGCCTTTGCCCTGGCACCTGCGGTGTCGACGGCGTCGGTGACCCGGTTCCGCCAGCCCATCGCGCGGATGGTGTCGGCGGCATCGACCGCCTCGAGGGTGCGCCCTGCCCGCTCCCCGACTGCCGCGCGGGCCGCGCCGTAGACCGGGGTTGAGCGACGCAGATGAGTGCGCAGGGTCAGCACCTGAATCGGCAGTGCCAGGGCTGCCGCGAGCAGCAACCGCCAGTCGATCACCGCCAGTCCGGCGCCGGTCACCACGATGGCAAAGGCCGCTCCCGCGAAGGTGGGGATCAGCTCGGATACGGCATCGCCTACCACCCGAGCATCGCCAGTGATCCGGGCCACCAGATCGCCGCGACCGGCCGCCTCGACCTGCGCGGTGGGTAGGGCAATGGCCCGCCCGACGACCCGCCCGCGAATGTCCGCGAGAATGCGCTCACCGATACGGGCCACCCCGACGGCAGCCCCACCGTTCAGTGCGCCGTTCATGAGCCCGGCCACGGCCACGAGCAACGCCAGCCGGCCGATCGCAGCAGTATCGCCGGAGGTGATGGCGTCGACGATGGCCCCGAGCAAGGCGGGGATGACGAGGGCCGCAACCGATCCGCCGATCAACACGACAAGAGTGCCGACCAGCGACCATGGCCGGGCCCGCAGTCCGCGACCGAGCTCGGCGAACGTGGCGCGGGCATCGGCGATCGGCAGGACTCCAGAATGCGGGGCCGTCATCCGGCCACCCGTGCTCGGTACCGCTCATTGCTGGCCATCAGGTCGTGATGGGTGCCGGTGTCGGTCACCTGGCCGTCACACAAGACCAGTACGCGATCGGCCACGGCGAGCAGCGCCGGGCTACTGGTGATCAGCATGGTGGCGCCCTGGCCGCGGTATTCACGGACCTTGGCCGCGATCGCGAATTCGGTGACGGAGTCGACCGCGCTGGTGGGGTCGTGCAGCACGAGAATCGGGGCCTCGGTGGCCAGTGCCCGGGCCAGCGTGAGCCGCTGGCGCTGCCCGCCGGACAGGGTGAGGCCGCGCTCTCCCAGGCGCGCCGACCAGCCGCCGTCCGCATCTCGGATGACGTCGTCGAACGCGGCGGCGGCGGCCACCTTCGCGAGCCGGGGGTCGTTCGACGCGCTCCCTGGCAGCACATTGTCGGCGAGCGTGCCGGCCAGGATCGCCG
>Ga0190275_10002911_pt1 | contig 12168 bp, 10 predicted proteins | sample Popmic550T_FD_133745 | JGI IMG/M metagenome (GOLD analysis project Ga0190275, IMG submission 133745) | Populus adjacent soil microbial communities from riparian zone of Yellowstone River, Montana, USA - 550 T | ecosystem: Environmental > Terrestrial > Soil > Riparian zone > Trees stand | place... | reverse complement strand
CTGTAGTTCACCGGTGACATCGCAGCTGGTGATCATGACCGGACGGTAATTGTTGCTTCGGACATTGAATCCGGAACGGAGCAACTCACCCTGGCCTGACCGGTGGTCGCGCCAGCGCTACCGCCCGCCTGTGCCATCGCACAGTTCGTTGACTGCGCAATCGGCAATGGGTGATTCTCTGTCCGGGCGTGACACCGGTCACCCGTGGCGAGGGGACAACGACATGGCACAGGCCGACAACGACGAGAGCGAGACCGACTCCGCGCCGCAGCGCAAGGACCGCAGCCACTGGCTCTACATCGCGGTGATCGTGGCGGTGGCGCTGGGCGTTCTGGTCGGTCTGCTGAACAAGGATCTCGGCATCGCGCTCAAGCCACTAGGTACGGGTTTCGTGGCGCTGATCAAGATGATGATCAGCCCGGTCATCTTCTGCACGATCGTGCTCGGCATCGGATCGGTCCGCCAGGCCGCCAAGGTCGGCCGGGTCGGCGGGCTGGCGCTGGGCTATTTCCTGATCATGTCCACCTTCGCGCTGGCCATCGGGCTCATCGTCGGCAATCTCGTCAAGCCCGGCGAAGGCCTCGACATCACCCCTGGTGAGGTCCCGGCCGGGGAAGAGGCAGCAGGCACGGTCGACTTCATCCTCGGCATCATTCCCACCACCCTGGTCTCGCCGTTGGTAGGGGACAGCGTGTTGTCCACGCTGTTCGTCGCGCTGCTCGTCGGCTTCGCCATCCAGGGGCTGGGCCGGACCGGCGAGGCTGCCTTGCGCGGGATCGCGGTGTTCCAGCGGGTGGTGTTCAAGGTGCTGGCCATGATCATGTGGGTCGCCCCGATCGGCGCGTTCGGCGCAATCGCGGCCGTGGTCGGCGAGACCGGTGTGGATGCCCTCAAGGCACTTGGCCTGATCATGATCGCGTTCTACCTCACCTGTGCGGTGTTCGTGTTCCTGGTCCTGGGCACTCTCATGCGCCTGGTGGCCAAGATGAACATCTTCCGGCTGTTTCGCTACCTCGGCCGCGAGTTCCTGCTGATCCTGTCCACCTCCTCGTCAGAGGTCGCCTTGCCGCGGTTGATCGCCAAGATGGAGCACCTGGGCGTCAGCAAGCCCGTGGTGGGCATCGTCGTGCCGACCGGCTACTCGTTCAATCTGGACGGCACCGCGATCTACCTCACGATGGCCTCACTGTTCATCGCCGAGGCGACCGGGCAGCCGCTGTCCGTCGGCGAGCAGATCTCTCTGCTGCTGTTCATGATCATCGCCTCGAAAGGGGCGGCCGGGGTCACCGGAGCGGGTCTGGCCACGCTGGCCGGGGGGCTGCAGTCCCACCGACCCGAACTCGTGGAAGGGGTCGGCCTGATCGTGGGTATCGACCGCTTCATGTCCGAGGCCAGGGCGCTGACGAACTTCGCTGGTAACGCGGTCGCCACGGTCCTGATCGGCACCTGGACCGACGAGATCGACCACGAGCGGATGGAAGAGGTCCTCTCCGGTGCGGCCCCATTCGACGAGACCGACATGCTCGACGAGCACTACGAGCAAGAGCGGGCCGAGCGCGATCACGTCTCATGACCGAAGATCGCATCCGGAGCGAGATCCGTGGGGCCGACACGGTTGTCATCTCCGTGACCGTCGAGGTCCCCCGGGAACGCATCTTCAGGGCCTTCACTGATCCTGAGACGCTCGCCACGTGGTTCTGGCCGCAGCGGTTCGGGACCCGATTCGTCTGCGATCTGCGCCCCGGTGGCGCGTTCGGCATCCATGCCGACGGGCTTCCCGCCGGGCAGGACATGGGAGTGACCGGCGTTTACCAGGCCTTCGAGGCACCGGCACGGGTAGCGATGAGTTGGCAGTGGACAGGGGAGAGTGCGGTCAGCCACGTGGCGGTCGAGTTGAGCAGAGTCGGTGAGAACCGCACCGACGTTGTCGTGCGCCATTCGGCGAACCCCTCGACCACCGCTCGTGACGACCATGAACAGGGCTGGCGGGACTGCCTGGGCCGCCTGGTGGAGACCTACGACCACGCCAACGGCTGACTGCTTCCGGGCAGCTACCGTAGCGGGAATGCGCACCGCATCCCTGTCCGCGTCACCGTTGAACACCAGCGACGAACTGCCCCCACCGTGGCCAGGTCGCCAGATCCCGCTCAACGGAGGAGTCGTCTACCTGCGCTCCACGCCAGGAGGGCTGGGCAGTGAACCCGCGCTCTATGTACACGGTCTAGGTGGCGCTTCCACCAACTGGACCGACTACGCCGGTTTGCTGTCCCACCGGCTGGACGGTGAGGCCCTGGACCTGCTCGGATTCGGTCGTTCCGGACCTGCGCCGCGCGGGGACTACCGGATCGAGACACACGTCCGCACGGTCATCGCGGCCATCGAGCGGCGCGGCGGACCGGTGCACCTGGTCGGTAACTCATTGGGTGGACTCACCAGCATCCTGGTGACCGGCCGCCGTCCCGACCTGGTCACAACGCTGACGCTGATCTCCCCGGCCGTACCGGATTTCAGGCCGCCACGACAGATGTCCACTCCGCTCTTTCCCCTGCTGTTGCTGCCCGGTGTAGCGAGGGCAGTCGAGCGCCGGATGGCCGGCATCAGCCCGGAGGAGCGGGTCCAGGCAATGCTCGAACTGTGCTTTGCCGACCTCGAGCGGGTCTCGGAGCAGCGCCTGGCCGAGGCCATCGAGGAGGCCAGGATCCGCGCCGAGCTGCCCTGGGCAACCACGGCGCTGGCCAGGAGTTTCCGCAGCCTGGTCGGGTCCTATCTGACACCGGGTACGCGCAATCCATGGCGGATTGCCGCGGGCATCACCAAGCCGACGCTGATCATCTGGGGTGACCGGGACAAGCTCGTCAACGTCAGAAATGCCTCGCGTCTGGCCGCGGTCATTCCAGATGCTCGACTGCTGGTCTTGCCCGGCGTCGGACACACCCCGCAGCTGGAGGATCCGCAGACCTCCGCCCGCGCCACGCTGGCACTGCTCGACGAGGCACGCGACCACGCGGCGGCTGCCGCATCCGGGTAAGCGGTTGTCCGTACTCCGCCTCAGCGCGCTGCTTACCGCGTGTGGCGGGTGTGGTGTGAGAGTGTGAAGTGGTGACCCAGCACGGGGCCGAGCATCTCCGGAGCGGACGCGGTGTGGCCACGATGCCCGCTGCTGCCGACCGCGGGTCACGGCTGTCTGCTGAGGTCCACGATGACTACCGCCGCTGGCCAGAGCCCTCCGCGTACCCGCTGTCGGGAACGGGACTGCGCTCGCCCGACGGTCCGCTCGTGGCCCACCGGAGTCTGCCGCCACCACCGTCTCGGGACGATGCACTTCCGGGGGGCCGTGCCGCTCGTTTCGTGGCCATGTACGGCTGGCGAGCCTTGGTCATCCCGGTCCTGGCGATAGTGACCTTCGTGACCCTGATCGACGTCGCATCCACCGACGCCACGCCAGCCTCGGCCCTCACCGAGCCGCAGCCGACGATGATCGAGACGACGTCGGCCGCCGCCCCCGAACCGACTCCGCCCGCGGAGGGGGAGGCGGCGCCTTCGGTCGCCCCGCCCGCCGTCGCACCGGTTCCCTTCGTGGAGCAGGGCACCGGTCAGCTCACGGTCGTCCCTGGCTCCTCGCCTGTCTACGGCACCGGCCCGCTGCAGCGCTTCATCGTCGAGGTCGAGGACGGGATCAATGTCGACGGGGCGGCTTTCGCCGCGGCCGTGGAAGGCACCCTGGCCGACCCGCGCAGCTGGGGTGCCGGCGGTGACATGTCATTCCAACGGGTCGACGGCGGGGAGTACGACTTCCGGGTCTCCTTGGTCAGCCCGTTGAATGTCGAGAGATTTTGCCCGGGCCTCGGCACCGGCGGCTACACCTCGTGCAGGTACGGCGAGCGCGCGGTCATCAACCTCGCCCGATGGGAGACCGCCGTACCCGACTACGAGGGTGACGTGGCGACCTATCGCCTGTATGTGGTCAACCATGAGGTCGGGCATGCCCTCGGCCACGGGCACGAGCCATGCCCGGGACCGGGGCAGCTCGCTCCGGTGATGCAGCAGCAGACTCTGGGACTTGACGGCTGCGGAAGAAATCCCTGGCCCTACCCCGACGCCTGAGCATCAGCTTCGGGCTGGGCACTTTCGGAACAGTCGCCGAGCAGCCGCTCGAGGCTGGAAGGGTTCGCGCGGTAGATGCGTTGCACGCCGTAGGCGAGGAGAATCCGAGCCGACATCGATAGGCAAGAACAGAGCTTTCCGTCCAGCCCGAGGAGTACCCGTGCAGTTGCCACCCCTGGTCGAACCGGCCGCCGAGCTGACCGTGGAAGAGGTGCGCCGATACAGCCGCCACCTGATCATCCCCGATGTGGGCATGGACGGGCAGAAGCGACTCAAGAACGCCAGGGTGCTCGCCGTCGGTGCGGGTGGGCTCGGCTCGCCGACCCTGCTCTACCTGGCTGCTGCCGGTGTCGGGACGCTGGGCATCGTCGAGTTCGACGTCGTCGACGAGTCCAACCTGCAGCGCCAGATCATCCACGGCACGTCAGATGTCGGGAAGTCCAAGGGATTGTCGGCCAAGGAATCGATCGCCGAGATCAACCCCCTGGTCGAGGTCATCGTGCACGAGACCCGCCTGGACTCCGACAACGTGCTCGAGATCTTCGCCGACTACGACCTGATCGTGGATGGAACCGACAACTTCGCCACCCGCTACCTCGTCAACGACGCCTGTGTCCTGCTCGACAAGCCCTACGTCTGGGGATCGATATTCCGCTTCGACGGCCAGGTCTCGGTGTTCTGGGACTCCCACGGACCGAACTATCGCGACCTCTACCCTGTCCCGCCGCCGCCCGGCATGGCACCGTCCTGCGCCGAAGGCGGTGTTCTCGGCGTCCTGTGCGCCACCATCGGCTCGATCCAGGCGACCGAGGCGATCAAGCTGATCACCGGGATCGGCGAGACCCTGCTCGGCAGGCTGACCGTCTATGACGCGCTGGAAATGACCTTCCGGACGGTCTCGATCCGCAAGGACCCGACTGCCGAGCCGATCACCGGACTCATCGACTACGACGACTTCTGCGGTGTGGTTTCCGACGAAGCCAGTGAAGCCGCGCGAGGTTCGACGATCACCGTCGAGGAACTCAAGGACATGATCGACGCGGGCAAGGACTTCGAGCTCGTCGACGTGCGGGAGCCCAACGAGTACGAGATCGTCTCGATTCCCGGCGCCAAGCTGATCCCCAAGGACGAGATCCTGTCCGGTCGGGCGCTGGCCCAGCTGCCCCAGAACAAGCCGATCGTCCTGCACTGCAAGTCCGGCGCCCGCTCGGCAGAGGCCCTCGCAGCTGTTCAGGCGGCCGGCTTCCGGGACGCCGTGCACGTCCAGGGCGGGGTGCTGGCATGGGCCAACCGGATCGACACGTCCCTGCCGACGTACTGACCCCCGGGTCGGCCTCAGTGCGGGACGCGATCGAAGGCTTCCAGCGGGCACAGGCTCTCTTCGGCGACCGGGTGGACGCCGTACCGCCTGCTTCGTGGGATGCCCCAACGGGCCTTCCGGGTTGGTCCGTGCGTCGTCTGGTCGCCCATCTCGTCGAGGAGCAGCTGTGGGTCGCCCCGCTGTTGAGCGGTCAGACCCCTTCCGAGGTCGGGAACCGGTTCTCCGCGGACCCGTTGGGTGCCGACCCAATGGTGGCCTGGGAAGCGGCCGCAGACCTGGCGCTGACCGCATTCGCCGCCCCGGATGCCCTGCAGCGCACCGTCGTCCTGTCCTACGGACAAACACCTGCCGCTGATTACTGCGCGGAGATGACGGCAGACCTCGTCGTACATGCCTGGGACCTCGCTCACGCCGTCGGCGGAGTGGAGCGCCTCGACGACAAGCTCGTGACGTGGACCCTTGGATATGCCCAGGAGCATCTGGACGGAGCCGGGGTTCCCGGCCTCTTCGATGCCGCCGTGGACGTGTCCGAGGACGCCGACGAGCAGACTCGGTTGCTCGCCCGCTACGGCCGCCGCACCTGAATTCGACTTTCGTGGACTTCGAGGGCTTCGCCGAGTCGGTCTACGACGTGGTCGACACAGTCCCGGCCGGGCGAGTGGTGACCTACGGCGACATCGCCGAGCACCTGGGCCAGGGCGGACCGCGCCGGGTCGCTCGGGCAATGGCGCTCTGCCAGGGTGCGGTCGCCTGGCATCGGGTGATCCGCGCCAATGGTGTTCCCGCCGAACAGGTACGGGCCCGACAGCTCGAGCTGCTGGCCGGCGAAGGCACCCCGCTTCTGGATGGCAGCAGGGTCGACCTCCGAGAGGCGCGCTGGCCCCTGCCGTGACACAGTGGACCGGTGAGCAGGGTTCACGACTTCGACCAGATCACCGTCGCCAGCCTGCGGGAACGGGGCGGGCTCAACTGGGCGACCCATCCAGAAGCCCTGGGCTCCTTCGTGGCGGAGATGGACTTCGGCTGTGCGCCGGAGATCGTCGCCGCGATGCACGACGGCGTCGACAGCCTGCGGTTCGGCTATCTGCCACCGGTGCTGGTGGCAGACATGGCGCGGGCGTGCGCTGCCTGGTTGGACGGGACCTACGGGTGGCAGGTGCCGGTCACCGACATCCGCCCGGTCGGAGACGTCATCGCAGCACTCGGGACCACCATTGAGCATTTTTCCCGTCCGGGAAGTGCGGTTGTCGTACCGACGCCGGCGTACAAGCACTTTCTGGACGTTCCGCTGAGATCAGGACGCAAGGTGGTCGAAGTCCCGATGATCCTGGCCGGGGACAGATGGACCTTCGACCTCGACGGCCTGGACCACGCTTTTTCAGCAGGGGCCGGGTTGCTGGTCCTGTGCAGCCCGTACAACCCGTTGGGCCGGGTGTTCACGCGGGAGGAGCTGGTGGCGGTGGCGCAGGTGGTCGCGCGCCACGACGTACGGGTCTTCGCTGACGAGATCCACTGCCCGCTCGTGCTGCCCGGCGCTGCTCATCTCCCGTACGCCACGATCTCGTCAGCCACAGCCCAACACGCGATCACTGCCCTGTCGGCCTCCAAGGCCTGGAACCTCGCCGGCCTGAAGTGCGCTCAGGTCGTGCTCAGCAACGACACCGACATCGCCACCTGGGCCGACCTGGGTCTGGGCCCCGAGATCGGCGCCAGCAATCCTGGCCTGATTGCGAATGCAGCCGCCTATCGCCACGGAGGGCCATGGCTGCGCGACGTGATCGGCTATGTGGACCGCAACAGCTACCGGCTGGGCGAGCTGGTGGGCGAGTTGTTGCCCGGCGTGGTCCATCGCCGGCCGGAGGGCACCTATCTGGCCTGGCTGGACTTCACGGCGACCCATCTTGGGGATCGGCCGGGCGCCTTCTTCGCCGAACATGCCGGCGTGGTCGGCACTGAGGGCCTCGAGTGCGGGGAAGCCGGTCGGGGATGCCTGCGGCTGAACCTGGCCACGCCCCGACCGGTGCTCGACGAGATCGTGAATCGCATGGCTCGTGCTCTCGCCCAACGTTGACAACCCGGACCAGGGCTGCGCCACTGCTGCTCTCCTGACCGATGACGCAGTTCGGGCCACACATCGCCGGGCGGTGTGGATTCTGGCTTGTGCGCAGATCACCGGGGGACTGGGGATCGGCGCGGGGGTCTCGGTCGGAGGACTACTCGCGCTCGACATCTCCGGGTCGGAGATCTGGGCCGGCGGCGGATCTACTGCCAGCGTGCTCGGAGCCGCACTGCTCGCCCTGCCATTGGCCGCTGTTGCGGCTCGCTCCGGGCGTCGCACCAGTCTGAGCCTGGGCTGGGGCATTTCTGCCGTCGGGGCTGCTGTCGTCGTTCTCGCGGCCATCCTCAACTCTTACCTTGTACTCATCGTCGGCATGCTGATGGTCGGGTCAGGAGCTGCGACCAGCTTGCAGAGTCGATACGCTGCAACAGATCTCGCGTTGCCGTCCAAGCGGGGTCGAGACCTCTCCCTGGTGGTCTGGTCGACAACTGTGGGGACCGTCCTTGGCCCGAATCTCAGCGAGCCGGGCAGAGTGGTCGCGCAGGCTCTGAACATTCCCTCCCTGGTCGGACCGTTCGTCTTCTCTGCGATCGGGATGCTGATTGCTGCCGTTCTGACCCTTGTCCTGATGCGTCCCGATCCGCTGCTACTGGCTCAGGAGATGGACCTCGGTCTGGCGCGGAAGCGGGCCGCCGAATCTTTCGACCCATCCGCCGCGGACCCGGCAGCGACGGCGGTCTCCGTCTGGTCTGCTGTGTGGCACGAACCCCGGGCTCGCCTCGGTTTGTCGGCGATCGTTCTCAGCCACGCCGTGATGGTCGCCGTGATGACGATGGCGCCGGTTCATCTGCGCCATCACGAAGCCACCCTGACAATCGTTGGATTGACGATCAGCCTGCACATCGCGGGCATGTTCGCCTTCTCGCCGATCTTCGGCTGGCTGGCCGACCGGCGGGGCCGGGTGCTGACCATCGTGGTCGGACAGGTCCTGTTGGCCGCCTCGGTACTCACCGCCGGCACGTCGGGAACATCGGAACCTCAGCTGATGGCAGGCTTGTTGCTGCTGGGGCTGGGTTGGTCGGCCGGCCTGGTAGCAGGTTCCACTCTGCTCGCCGAGTCTGTCCCCAGCGCTATCCGGCTACGAACACAAGGCACATCTGACTTGGTGATGAACCTGGTCGGGGCCGGGGGAGCTGCCCTGTCCGGGGTGTTGGTTGCCGGGATCGGTTTCGGAGGGTTGAACGTCGCCGTCGGCGTGCTGATCCTGCCGACGCTGATCTTTGCCCTGACCGCGACCCGGCGTTGAGCCCGAGCAGATCAACCTGCGCGTCGAAACGTCGGAGTCTTGCGCGATCGATCGAAGGATTCTTCCTCACCATTCCGGGCGTCAAGCGGAGTAACTTGGCAGGACACAGAGAGAGGGGCAGACGATGGAAGCCATCGGCAAACTCACAACGTGGGTCCTCGTAGCCGCTGCAACGGGTGCTGCGGTGATCGGCCTGCGGTCCATCCCCGACGTGAAGCGGTATCTCAAGATTCGCTCGATGTGACCGGTGCGCGATCTGATCAGCGGAACGGAGCAATTCGTCGAATCCGAACCGATGACCTGCACTCTGGGACCGCCATCCTGCTCGGCACCTGAACCTTCGCCGTCCTGAACGGCGGCGTCGTAGGCGCCGGGTAGCTTCGCGGATATGTCGGTCCACGGGAGCGCGAGCGGGTGAGTGAGCGCGCCGCGCAGGCCTCCTATCGTCTCGTCCGCACCAGGACTTCGACGCTTCAACCTCCTCCGGTCCTCGACGCCGACCAGCAGGCTGTTGTCGACCACGCAGGCGGGCCTTTGCTTGTCCTCGCCGGGCCCGGGACCGGCAAGACCACGACGACCGTCGAGGCGGTCGCCGCAAGGATCTCGGCCGGGGTCGACCCAGAGCAGATCCTGGTCCTGACCTTCAGTCGCCGCGCGGCCGCTGAGCTGCGCGGGCGGATCACTGAACGTGTGCGGGCGACAGTCCGGGAGCCTCTGGCCCGCACCTTTCACTCCTATGCCTACGGGCTGCTGCGCCGGGCCGCCCAGCTGCGGGGTGAGCCACCACCGCGACTGCTCACCGGTGCTGAGCAGGACCTGCTGATCCGCGATCTGCTGGCCGGCGACCGGGCCGGCGAAGGCATTGCATGGCCGCCGGACATCCTGGCTGCGCTGGCTACGTTCGGGTTCGCCGCTGAGCTGCGCGACCTCGTCCTGCGTTGCGTGGAGCGACAGGTCACGCCGACCCGGCTGCGCTCTTGGGGCAGGGCCCACTCCCGACCGGAGTGGGTGGCTGCCGGCGACTTCCTGCAGCAATACCTCGGAGTGACCTCGTTGGCCGGGGCCAGCACCATCGATGCGCGGGGGTACGACCCGGCTGAACTGGTGCGAAGTGCCGGCGAGGAGTTACGCGGCGACCGCAGCCTGCTCCGCGCCGAGACCGGGCGCCTTCGTTGGGTCTTCGTCGATGAGTATCAGGATGTCGATCCTGCCCAGGTCGATCTCCTGGAGTTGCTGGTGGGCAGACACGGGAATCTGGTTGCGGTCGGCGATCCGGACCAGTCCATCTACCGTTTCCGGGGAACGGATCCGCAGGCGCTGAACGACTTCGCCGACCGGTTCACGCCGATCGGCGGCGGCCGAGCCCCCCAGATCGAGCTATCGGTGTCCCGCCGCGCAGGGGTCGGCCTGCTCGCCACCTCGCGAACGGTTGCCTCCGGCCTGCCGGGGGCGGCTGCACACCGGCAGTTGACCGCAGCGCCAGGCCTGCCACCTGGCGAGGTCGGGGTCCACGTGTTCTCCTCGGTCAGCGACGAAGCGGCCTGGATCGCCGAGAAACTGCGGGCGGCTCACCTCGCGGACGGCACGCCGTGGTCCCAGATGGCGGTAGTCGTGCGCTCGACAGCCCGCTCGTTGCCGACGTTGCGCAGGGCGATGGGCGCGGCCGGAGTGCCGGTGGCCGTGGCAGAGGAGGACCTGCCGCTGTCCGAGCAGCCGGCCGCAGCGTCGCTGTTGCTGTTCCTACGAGCGGCGTTCGACCCCGACTTCATCGACGAACCAGTGGCCGAGGCCCTGCTCACCTCCCCCCTGGGCCGGGCGGACAGTGTGGATCTGCGCCGGCTCCGCAGGTCGTTACGCCAGCAGGCCCGCGAAGCCCACCTCCCGACTGGAGGTTTCGGCCCAGCTAGCTCGGCCAACCCGGGGCTGATCGCCGCTGCCCTGGCCGAGCCCGAGGGACTGATTGCCATCCCGCGCGCCATCAGCGGGCCGCCACAGCGGGTGGGATCGCTTCTCGAAGCGGTTCGCACCACAGTCGCCGACGGTGGCACAGCCGAGGACGCGTTGTGGTCGCTGTGGAACAGCAGCGGGCTGGGCCGCACCTGGGCGGCGGCAAGCGCGGCCGGTGGACCGCGCGGTGAAGTGGCCGACCGGGATCTGGACGCGGTGCTGGCTCTGGTCGAAGCCGCCGGCCGCTTCGTGGACCGGCTCCCGCACGTCAATCCGGCTGCTTTCGTCGAGCATGTTGCGGCCCAACAGATCCCGGCGGATGCAGGATCTCCGCGGGCTCCGCGAGGAGAAACTGTCCGGGTGCTGACTGCGCACGCAGCCAAGGGACTCGAGTGGGACCTGGTGGTGGTGGCCGGCGTACAGGAGGGGTTATGGCCCGACCTGCGACATCGCGGCACGCTGCTCGGCACTGCCGACTTGGCCGACCTCGCCGCCGGACTGGACGCCCCGTTGCCGGGTGATGCTTCGAGTGCGCTGGCCGAGGAACGGCGACTGTTCTACGTCGCAGTGACCCGAGCCCGCCGGCGACTGCTCATCACCGCCGTTGACGGCGCCTCACGAAGTGATGACGTGCCGTCGCGCTTCCTCGAACTGGTCGATCCTCTCGGCCCGGACGATTCGCGCCCGGTCACCGAGGTGACCAGGCCGACCACCTTGCCGGCCCTGGTCGTGGAGCTCCGCCGGGTCCTGGAGGGTGAAGTGCCCAAAGGCGGTGCGCTCAAAGTGACAGCGGACGCGGCTCGCAAGGCAGGCGCGGCCCGTGCGCTGCGCCGGTTGGCCGACGCGCATGTCGACGGAGCCGATCCCGCCGCCTGGTGGGGACTCGTGCCAGTTTCCGATGACGGCCCGCTGGTCACCGGGGATGCACTCGTACGGGTCTCGCCGTCCAAGCTGGACCGCTTCCTGGAATGCCCGTTGCGCTGGTTGATGGAAACGGCTGGGGCGACTTCCTCGGACGGGTTCCGGCAGGCAGTGGGGACGGCCCTGCACGACGTCGCCGAACGGATCGCGAAGGGAACGCTGGCAGCAGAGCAGGCCAGGGTCGCGCTGACTGGACTGATGACCGACCTCGATCCCGGGACCGGATGGGTCCGCGACGGGAATCTGGCCAAAGCCCACGAGATGCTCAACCGATTCCTCACCTGGCTGGACTCGAACCCGCGGGAAGTGATCGGGGTCGAGGAGCCCTTCTCCATCGAGGTCGGGCGAGCGCAGATCTCCGGGCGCGTCGACCGCCTCGAGCGCGACGCCGCGGGCCGGCTCGTTGTCGTGGACCTGAAGACCGGTTCGTCCAAGGTGCGCGGTGATGACCTGCCCCGAAACGGTCAGCTCGGGATGTACCAGGTTGCCGTCGAGTCCGGAGCCTTCGGG
>Ga0190275_10002910_pt1 | contig 12170 bp, 11 predicted proteins | sample Popmic550T_FD_133745 | JGI IMG/M metagenome (GOLD analysis project Ga0190275, IMG submission 133745) | Populus adjacent soil microbial communities from riparian zone of Yellowstone River, Montana, USA - 550 T | ecosystem: Environmental > Terrestrial > Soil > Riparian zone > Trees stand | place... | reverse complement strand
TACATGATCCCGGCGTTCGCCGAGCGTCAGACAGAGTGGGCGAGTCACCCGCACGCAGAGCGTGACTCTCTGCACGAGGCCGACATGTGGGCCGTCGAAGGCCTCACTCACAGGTACCCGACGAAAGTGCTGGCCGAGTTGCTTGCGACCTGCCCTCAGTACTGCGGTCATTGCACGCGCATGGACCTCGTTGGCAACAACGTGCCTCAAATCATCAAGCACCGCTTCGAGCTCAAACAGAAGGAACGCTACGCGGCCATCGTCGGCTACCTGAAGGAAACGCCGAGCGTGCGGGACGTAGTCGTTTCGGGCGGGGACATCGCGAACCTGCCGATCGCTCACCTTGAGGAGTTCGTCGGGGATCTGATCGACATCCCGCACATCCGTGACATCAGGTTGGCGACCAAAGGCCTCATGGGCCTGCCGCAACACTTCCTGCAGGATTCGGTGTCCGCCGGACTCGAGCGTCTGGCAACGAAGGCGAGGGCCCAGGACGTCGATCTGGCGGTGCACACGCACATCAATCACGCTAACTCGATCACCCCGTTGGTAGCGAGGGCCACGAAGCGCTTGCTCGACATGGGTTTCCGCGACGTGCGGAACCAAGGTGTGCTGCTCAGGGGAGTGAACGCCACGACCGAGGATCTGCTCGACCTCTGCTTCGCGTTGCTCGATAACGCGAAGGTCATGCCCTACTACTTCTATATGTGCGATCTGATCCCGAATTCCGAGCACTGGCGACTGTCACTCGCCGAGGCGCAGGACCTGCAGCACTCGATCATGGGTTACCTGCCGGGATTCGCCACGCCCCGGATCCTCTGCGACGTGCCGTTCGTGGGGAAGCGCTGGGTGCACCAGGCCGCCTCATACGACCAGACCCTTGGGATCTCCTACTGGACGAAGAACTACCGCACGCGCCTCGAGGCTACCGATCCCGAGGCTCTCAGCCGCACCTATCCCTATTACGACCCGATCTATACGCTTCCTCGAGAAGGTCAAGAGCACTGGCGTCAGGTCACGAGCGCGACGCCGGCTTAGACAGCCCACTAGGCGGCGGGAGACCAATGGATCGCTTCGGGAGCCATCGCTCGATCGAGCCGCGTGCGGTTCTGCCGCAGCAGGCGAATCGTCTGGACACGAGTCTTCCTCTATCGGAGGACGAGATCCTCATCGACGTCGAGCGACTCAACATCGATTCGGCTTCGTGGACGCAGATCCGCAAGTCCTGTGAGGGCGAAGCGGACGCGATGCGCGCGCGCATCATGGAGATCGTCGCCGAGCGCGGAAAGATGCAGAACCCGGTTACGGGTTCGGGGGGAATGCTTCTCGGAACGGTCGCCGAGATCGGAAGCCATCGCACTGAGCCGACGCCCGGAACTCGCATCGCAACTCTCGTGTCGCTTGCGCTTACGCCCCTCGAACTGGACGAGATCGTCGCTCTCGATCCCAACTCCGAGCAGGTGACGGTCACGGGCCGGGCGATCCTGTTCGGATCGGGCGTCTATGCGGAGATGCCGGCAGACCTTCCCGAAGACGCTGCACTCGGAGCGCTCGACGTGTGTGGCGCACCGGCCTGGATGGCGCATCTGGCGCAACCCGAGATGAAAGTGGTCATCCTGGGCGCCGGCGGGAAGTCGGGGATGCTTGCCGGTGCCCAGGCAGCACGGAGCGTGGGGCCGGAAGGCCGGGTTCTGGGCCTGTGCTGGCCGGAGGACACGATCGAAGCCGCCAAGGAAGCGGGGGCGGAGGCGGTGCCCTGTGATTGCACCGACCCGATCGCAGTTATGGAGGCCGTTGCGGAAGCGTTCGAGGGTGAGCTCGCAGACCTCGTTTTCGTCTGCACGAATGTCCCCGGTTGCGAGGGAGGAGCCATCCTGGGTTGCTCGGACGAAGGCAGAGTGGTGTTCTTCTCGATGGCTACATCGTTCTCCGCCGCGGCGCTGACGGCGGAAGGCCTGGGGAAGTCGTGTGAGATGACGATCGGCAATGGGTTCGTACCGGGACACGCGAAGCTGGCACTGGACCTCCTTCGCTCCGAACCACGCTTGCTCGAGAGGTTCTCGCAATGACACGGACGCTGTTCACCGGAGGCACGATCAGACGCTTGCCCGCTGCGGCGACGGCAGAGTGGTTGCTGGTCGGAGGGGGCCGGGTGCGCGCCCTGGGCATCGATGATCCGCCCGATGCAGACCGCACGATCGATCTGGACGGGGGATGGCTCCTCCCGGCCTTCTGCGACGCGCATGTCCACCTGCCGATCACGGGCCTTTACGAAACATGGCCCGACTTCAGGGGTGAGACTTCGGCCGATGCGATCCTGAACGCGTTCAAGGAGCGGGCGGCCGCGGGCAACGAGATGGTGTTCGGAGGAAACTTCGAAGAGCCACTCGACCGATCGTTATCCCGGCACGATCTCGATGCTGTGGTGGGGGATCGTCCTTCATTGCTCGCCCGCGCCGACTTGCACTCGTGCATCGTCTCGACCGCGTTGCTGGATCGGCTCGACATCGATGGGCTCGAAGGCGTTGACCGGGATGAGGACGGAGCTCCTACGGGTTTCTTACGCGAGAAGGCATCGGCCACGGCCTGGACATGGTTCGACCGCAACTTGCCCGAGAAGGATCAACGCGCTGCGCTCCACGCAGCAGTAAAGCTCGCCTACTCCAAGGGGATCGCCGCGGTTCACGAGATGTTCGTCGTCGAGTGGCGCGGCTGGCCTTCACTGGGTGTCTTCCTGGAAACCGTCGGCGAGGTTGCTTTGAAAGTCCTGACATATTGCGCGACCGATGAGGTCAAAAGGGTCAAGCGGATGGGATTCCCACGCATCGGCGGTGACTACTTCCTCGACGGAGCATTTGGCTCGCACACTGCGTGGCTCGGCGCTCCGTACTTAAGCGCGCCTCCGGCAGGCACGCCGGCCACCGGGATCGCCTACCGCACCGATGAAGAGCTCCTCGACTTCTTCATGGAAGGGCAGCACGAGGGCCTCCAGGTCGGCGTCCACGCCATCGGTGACGCAGCGATCGAGCAGGCGATCGGCACCTGGGAGAAGGTCGCAGACAAAGTGGGCATCGACGACGTTCGCAACCTTGGCCATCGCATCGAGCATTTCGAGTGTGCGTCGGATGATCACATCGCCCGCGCGGCCCAGCTCGGACTTCGCGCCAGCGTTCAGCCGGCTTTCGACCGGCTATGGGGTGGACCCACTGGACTGTATGCGCAGCGCATGGGTTGGGACCGAGCGAAGGATATGAACCGGTTCGGTTCCATGCTGAACGCGAGTCTGATGATCGGCGCCGGATCCGACTCGACCGTGACCCCGATGGATCCCTTCTTGCAACTTGCCTCGTTGCGGGAACACCACCTGGAAGAGGAGGGTTTGGGGAAGATCGAAGCCTTGCGCGTCCACACGATGGGCTCTCATGCTCTTGCCGGAGGGTCGGGGCTGAGCGGGACCGTAGAGCCGGGCGCCCCGGCCGACCTGGTGTGGCTGGACCGCGATCCCGGGTCGGTGGACGTCGAGACGCTTCTTGATACTCAGGTTAGAGGAACGTGGGTGGAAGGTTCGCGCGTATGGCCAGAAGCCGAGGCGGAGATGTCGTGAAACGAACACTTCCGTTCACCCGTCCTGTCGGTCGCCTGAACATCGATCACGATGCAGTGGCCGAATGCCGCGAACTGGCAGCCGAGATAGCGGCCCCGATCGAGGATCTGGCCCGCACCCACACCACCGTGTCGATCCAACGTGCTCTATTGCGCCTGGCCGGAGTCGACGGCGTGGTCGGAGAGGGCGCCGAGGGGGTTCCCATCCCGAATCTGGTCGTTGAGAAGATCGCCGAACAGGTCGGACTCGACCGAGGCGTCGCCATCCCGTTCTTCCACGCGGTCGAGTCGGGATGCGGGCACATCCAGTCGGAAGCAGAGCGGATCGCGTCGGGCGAAAGGGTCCCCGAGTGGCCGGAGGACTTCGACCTCGACATAGCGATGGAAAGAGCTAAGCAGGAAGCTGCGATCGCGATCGATCGGGTGGCCGCGGCGAAGGAGTCTCGCACCGAAGCCATCGCACGCACGGGCGAGGCCGACAAACCTTGGTTCTACGAGATCGTAGCTACAGGCAACATCCACGAAGACATCCCCCAAGCCCAGGCTGCCGCGCGCGAAGGCTGCGATGTCGTTGCCGTGATCCGCTCTACGGGTCAGTCCCTGATCGACTATGTCCCGTACGGCGCGACCACGGAGGGATTCGCGGGGACGTTCGCCACTCAGGAGAACTTCCGCTTGATGCGTGCCGCTCTCGACGAGGTGTCGGCGGAGCTGGGCCGGTACATCCGACTGACAAACTACGCCAGCGGTCTGTGCATGCCGGAGATCGCGGTGATAGCCGCCACCGAACGACTCGACATGATGCTCAACGACTGCATGTACGGGATCATCTTCAGAGACATCAACATGCAGCGGACGTTCGTGGACCAGCACTTCTCCCGGATGATCCACGCCTTGGCCGGGATCATCATCAACACAGGTGAAGACAACTATCTAACGACGGCCGACGCGGTCGATTCGGCCCACACCGTCCTCGCCTCTCAATTCCTCAACGAGCGTCTGGCCTACACGGCAGGGCTGCCCGCGGAGCAGATGGGCCTCGGCCACGCGTTCGAGATCGACCCGGCGCAACCAGGGCAGATCATGCTCGAGATCGCCCATGCGCAACTGATACGCGAGTGCTTCCCCGATGCTCCGCTGAAGTACATGCCGCCGACGAAACACATGACGGGCAACGTTTTTCAGGGGTTCCTCTACGACGGGATGTTCAACCTGGTGGGTGCCCTGACGGGTCAGGACATCATTCTGCTCGGGATGATGACCGAAGGCGTTCACACGCCATTCCTCTCGGACCGGGATCTGGCGCTGGAGAACGCGAGCTACATATTCGGAGGTGCGAGTGCACTCGCGGGCGAGATGCGATTCGAGTCAGGCGGTCAGGTCGAGCGAAGGGCGAACCAGGTCCTCGAAGAGTGCCGCCAGATGCTTCGCAAGGTTGCCGACATCGGGATGTTCGCCGCGATCGAGGCGGGGATGTTCGCCGACACGGTACGTACGCGCGATGGGGGCCGCGGACTGGATGGGGTCGTGAAGAAGGCAGAGGGTTACTTCGACCCGTTCGGAGAGCAACTGGCCGACCGCGTTGGGGTGAAGGTCTGATGACTGCCATCAAGCCGTACGGAGATGCGACCGATGATGGGATGGTGCAACTCTCGTTCACCTTGCCGATCGCCGCGGGGGAGCGCGCGTCGCGCTCGGCCCTCGAGCTGGCTCAAACGATGGGCTTCACCCGCGTCCAGGTCGTGCACATGAAAGCGATGGGCCCCGACTTCACGTTCTTCGTCGTCTATGGAGCCACGGAGCATTCCGTCGACCCCGCCACCATCAGTGTGGTCGAGCGGGACTTCCCCGACCTTTCGTATCAAGAGGTGAACCGGATGATCCAGAAGCGCCTCAACCGGCGCCTGGTGGTCGTGGGAGCCTGCACCGGCACCGACGCTCACACGGTCGGGCTCGACGCGATCCTGTCGATGAAGGGATTCGCGGGGGACCACGGTCTCGAATACTTCACGGGCTTCGACGTCGTGAACATGGGGGCCCAGGTGGCGCCCGAGGACGTGGCGGCCGCGGCCACCAGCAACCAGGCCGATGCAGTGCTTATCTCTCAGGTCGTAACGCAGCGCGACGCTCATATCCACCACCTCAGCGAGGTTCGCGCCGCGCTGGAGGAAGCCGGCGTCCGCGACCGCGTTCTGTTGATCGGCGGCGGTCCCCGGTTCAACCCGGATCAAGCCGGGGAACTGGGCTACGACCGCATCTTCGGCCGCGGAACCAAGCCGTCGGAGGTTGCCTCCTACCTCGCCTGGGCAGTCGATAAGGGGGCGGCGTGACCGATCGCATCTCGGCCAGCCTCCGCTTACGCATGTCGTCGGTGGACGCTCATTACGGCGGGAACCTCGTTGCCGGCGGCCGCCTGATGGAATTGATAGGGGACGTCGCTACGGAGTTGTGCATCCGATCCGATGGGGACGAAGGCCTTCTCGCCGGCTACTCCTCGGTCGAGTTCCTGGCCCCCGTCCAGGCCGGCGATTTCCTCGAGGTCCACGGAGTCATCGTTGCCGCAGGTCAGAGCAGCCGGAAGATGGAGTTCGAGGTCCTCAGATACGCTAGCCCCCGGACGGACGTTTCGGATTCGGCGGCAGATCTGCTTGATCAGCCCGAAGTGGTTGCGAAAGCGACCGGAACTTGTGTAGTTAAGAAGGATCGGCAACGCAGCACCGAAGGGAGTGGTGCATGAAAAGAGTGGATGGCATCCGAGCAGTCACATATGACTGCTGGGGAACGCTTCTCAAGGATCGGGATTGGGAGGGCGCGATGGCACTTCGCCAAAGCGCCCTTCGTCGCGTCTTGGACCTATCCGAGGACAGTGCGCGTCAACTCATGGAAGAGGCCTGGGCCCATCACGATGAGGCCTGGAAGCAGGTCGAGACTTTCGGGGCCGGCCGAATGGCCGCCTATTGCCTCGAGGCCAGAGGGATCGACGACACGGACGCCATCAAGAAGCTCACGGAGGAATTCGAAACGGCGAGCCTCCAGACCGGCGTCGACGCCGTCGACGGAACCCGCGAGACCTTGGCCGGGCTGCAGAAGGCAGAGATACGACTGGGCCTGGTGTGCGACACGGGTTTCACTCCCGGCCGCGTGGTTCGTGACCTCTTGGCCGACAACGGTCTGATCGAGTTCCTGGAGGTGCTCTGTTTCTCCGACGAGGTCGGCGTCCCGAAGCCGGGGGAAGAGATCTTCGACAAGGCTCTTGCCGAGCTAGGGGTACGTCCACCCGAGGCGGTTCATGTAGGCGACCTCAAGCGCACGGATATCGCCGGTGCTCATAACGTCGGGATGCATGCGGTCAGATTTCGCGGGGTGCATGACGATCAATCAGACACCGGCGAGGCGCGTTGCGTTATCGATCGTCACGAAGAGATATTCGGGATCCTCGGCATTGTCGACGTTTAGATCTCGACTACCTGCATCAGGTCGGTACCGCCTACCCGACCAACGCTGCCCGAGACGACTACCACTCGGTCGCCCTTGGACACGAGGTTGAGTTCCAATGCACGTGCTACCGACCGCTCCACGACGAGACCGTCTTCGTTGATCGCGTCCATCTCGACGGGGTGCACGCCCCACGTGAGACACAGCGCAGCGACACCGCTGGTCTCGGAGCTCAGAGCGACGATCTGAGCCTCGGGTCGGAAAGCCGCCACACGACGCGAGGTGGCGCCGCTCCGGGTGGGGCACAGGATCGCGGTGGCGCCAACGTCTTCGGCCGCGAGCGTGGCGGCGTGCGCGACCGCCCAGGAAACCGGATCGGCCAACGGTCCCTCGTGAACAGGAGCCACACGCATGGCGGGGGATCGTTCGGCGGCGCGGATGATCTTGACCATCGTCTCGACCACGCGGACGGGGTGGTCGCCGACCGCGGTCTCCTCCGAGAGCATCACCGCGTCGGTTCCTTCTCTCACGGCGTTCGCCACATCCGTGACCTCTGCTCGCGTGGGCAGGGGTGACCGGGTCATCGACTCCAGCAGTTGGGTGGCCGTGATGACCGGGGTCGCCGCCCGGTTACAAGCCTCGATGACGCTTCGCTGGATCTCAGGGACGTCTTCGAGCGCGATCTGGATGCCGAGATCGCCCCGCGCAACCATGACGGCGTCGGCTTCTCGGACCACATCATCGAGGTTCTCGACCGCGGCCCGAGTTTCGATCTTCGCCACTATGAAGGGGGAGTAGCCAGATGGCAATGCATCTCGCAGCTGGCGGACATCCGCTCCATTCCGGATGAACGACAATCCGAGCAGCTGGATGTCGAGCTCGGCGGCCGTTTGGAGCGCGATGCGGTCCCGGTCGGTCAATGGTTCGAAGAAACGTTCGGCCGCTAGGAAGTGCATCCCCTTACCGGAGCGGAGGGTGCCGCCTCTCATAACTTCCGTCACGACTTCGTCGCTGCCCACCGATCGGACCTTCAGAACTATCGCCCCGTCGGCAAGGAATATCTCGTCGCCGAATGCGACCATCTGAGGCAGGTTCGGTACCGACGTGCCGACCCGGTTCCATTCGCCCTCGATATCCGTGGAGACGAGCACGCACTCATTTCCGCTCTTCAGCCTTACCTCGCCGTCCTTGATACGGCCGGTACGCATCTTCGGGCCGGGCAGATCCCCCAGGAGCCCTATCTGGCGACCGGCTTCTTCGGCTGCTTGCCTGACCTGCGCAGCCGCCCGTCGGTGTTCATCGACGTTGCCGTGGGCGAAGTTGATCCGAGCTACGTCGACGCCGGCTTCGATCAGGTTCTTGAGAGTCAGGGGGTCGGAAGCGCTGGGCCCGAGGGTAGCCACGATCTTGGCCCCCCGGCTCCGCGACCATGTCCCGGTCTCCTCGATCATCTAGTCGACCGGGGCCGGACCTGCTCTATGAAGCTGCTCTGACAACGAGGTTGTCGAGCAATCTCTGAGTTGCGCCGGCGATCTCGGCCACGGCGGAATCGAAAACCTCCTGGTTGGCGCGCGATGGCTTGCGGTAGCCACTGATCTTGCGCACGAACTGAAGGGCAGCTGCTTCGATGTCCTCACCGGTCACCGGCTCCTCCGCGTCGCGGAGAGTTTTGATGCTTCTGCACATGCAGCGACTCTAATCCCAGCGCAGTAAGTTTTGGTCGATGTCTGACACCAGAAGGAAGAGGGTGGTTGGCCTGCTGGTACTTGCCGGCCTCTCCGCCTCGACCCTCTCGATGGGCCGGTTCCTTATCCCCGCCCGGGCCCAAGGTGGTACCTGCGAACGAGACAACTCGTGGGGGATATTCCGCGTCAAGTGGACCAGGGAGGTCGTCGAGTTGACCAACCAACATCGTGAGAAGCAGGGGCTGGACGAGCTTTCCGTCTCCCGACCCTTGACCAGATCGGCATCGTGGAAGTCGGCCCACATGGCGGAATACGAATACCTGGAGCACGACGATCCGGCACCGCCCGAGGAGCGCTCGTGGGACGAACGTGTGGAGGACTGCGGCTACTTCGGTGGATCGGGAGAGAACATCGCGTACGGCTATCGGAGTCCGAAGGCGGTGATGGAAGGCTGGCTCAACTCACCGGGACACCGCGCCAATATCGAGCGAGAGACCTACACCACGATCGGGGTCGGGGCGATCACTAACGATGACGGAACCACCTACTGGACGCAGAACTTTGGTTCGGAGGACGCCTCCGAGGACGATTCGCACAATGCGCCGGAACCGCAGGACGACCGCGTTGAGGGGGCCGAGGACCAGGCTCTGGCCATTCGACCGTTGGCCAACGATCTCGATCCCGATGGCGACCCGATGGAGATGGAGATCACGGCCGGGCCTACCAACGGCTCTGTTCGCGTCTCGATAGACGGGGTCGTCGGTTACTCGCCCGATCCCGACTACTTCGGCACCGACTCATTCACGTACACGGTCACCGATGTCTTCGGCTTCGCGTCAGAGGCCCAGGTGGCGATCACGGTCGCGCCGGTCAACGATCGGCCGTCGGTCAGGGGAGAGACCAAGAAGATCGCATCCGGAAAGGTGGTCGGCATCGGCGTCTTAGGCAACGACTCCGACGTCGAGGGAGATGCATTGCGTCTCGATGGGATCGTGCGAGGGCCCCGGCGGGGCGAGATCATCGACATCGATGAGCGCTCGGGGATCATCACCTACCGCGCTCCCAAGTCGGCTGCTGGTCGGCGAGATCGGATCGTTTACCGGGTCACCGATGGCAATGGTGGGTCGGCGAAGGGGACGCTGCGGCTGAACTTCAGGAGGTGATTCAACCTGCGATGCGGTTGCCGATGAGCAACCCGTAGTAGGCGAGTGGCATGGCCAGCAAGAAGGAATCCACACGATCCAGGATCCCGCCAAACCCGGGTAAGAGCGTTCCGGCGTCCTTGACGGCGAAGTCGCGCTTCACGAAGCTCTCGGTCAGGTCGCCCCAGAGTGCGCCGATGGCGATCACCAAGGTCATCGTGACGATCCCTGCGCCGGCCCACTCGGCAGGTATCGCTATCGACAGTAGAAGGACTCCGAGGACCGCCCCAAGAACGTTACCGAGCACACCGGCCCACGTCTTCCCCGGACTGACCTTTGGAGCGAGTTTCGGGCCCTTCAAGAGCGAGCCGACTACGAAAGCAAGTACGTCCGACAATGCGACGGCTACCCCCACGATGAGCAGGAATTCACGGCCCCAGGACTCGACTCCCTTGATAAACACGAAATAAGCCATCGGCAAACCGATGTAGATGTAACCGAACAGTGTCGCCGTGACCTGGCGATGCGCCCCTTCTACCCGGCCGGACACGATTGGCATGAGTGTCAAGAGCAGGAAGAACGCCAGCGGCAGCAGCAGCAGGAAACGAGGCACGAAGGCGGCGACGAGTAAACCGACCAGTGCCCATACGGCGAGTAGAACGGCGTACTTCCGGTCCATGCGAACCAAGCGCCCGTACTCGGCGGACGCTTGCAGCGTTATGAAGGCGGCCAGTAAGAAGGCTGGAAAGCCGCCCGAGAACAGAGTGACGAGAAAGAGCGGGGCTATGACCGCCCACGATTTGATCCGGAGGAAAAGGGTGGCGTCGCGTAGCTCATTCCAAGGCTTGCGCTCGATCGCAACGACTGCCAGGACACCAACCAGCAGCAGGAGAGAGACCCTGGTCACCACTTGAATGAAGAGTTCGTTGGCAAAAGGATTAGCCGGCACGCTCGAGTTCCTCCTTCGCCTTGCGGTATCGATTCAGGGCGGTTATCACGGCACCTACTGCGATCACACCAAGGGCCCACTCGATCGCGGAGTTGTCAGTGAAGAAAGCGACGATCGAACCTAAGCCGATGACGGCCATCCGGTCGGGTTTGCCCATGGGTCCGTCGTAACGACGCGATCCTCCAGCTCCCTTTGCAGCGATGCCGATGAACGACGACAGCAAGGCCGCGGCCAGCGCCCCGAGAGAAAGAGCGAGGGGCACGTTCGGTACGAGGGCCGTGCCTGCGATGAACGCCGTATCCCCTATGCGATCGGCGATCTCGTTGTAGAGCTCTCCGGCCGGTCTACCTGAGTTCGTTCTCTCGGCCACGAGCCCGTCCAGCGCGTTGGCCGCCGTACGGACGAATGCGAGGACGGGGACCAGGAGCAACCACAGCTCGGTCGAGTGGGAACCCAAGAAGCATCCCGCAGCTCCGAGGCTAGCGACTATCCCCACCGTCGTTATCTGGTCGGGCGTGGCTCCTCGGCGACCCAGGTAGTCGGCGACACCAGTCAGACCGGCGCGGAAGCGCGGTTTGATCGCGTAGATCCCCACCCCTACCCCCACCCCTCCGTTCGATCCATAACGTCCTCACGCAGCGTGTTGTGCTCGGCTTGAGTCCGCCGAACGAGATCCTCGTAGTCATCCCCAGGCGCAACGGCGGAACCCACAGCGACTATGACGCCACTGGGCAGCGGAAGTTTCGACCCCTTGGGAAGAGTGTCTTGCAGGCCATGTAAGTAGAGGGGCACAACGCTGGTTCGAGCGTCGACGGCGACGAAAGCAAAGCCGGGCTTGAACAATGCCTGGTCCCCCCGAGTTCCCGAAGGGAACAGCAGCACCGACCATCCTTCCCCGGCGAGCCTCTTCAACAGATCCAGCGAAGTCCGGCTGGAGCCTCCCTCCCGCATGAACGGCACCGTCGATAGAGCGAGGGAAGCTAAACCACCAACCGTCTTGGAGCGATAGAAGTAATCCGCTGCGGCTGCCACGACCAAGCGTCGTCGGATCCTTCGTCCCAACGCGGCAAGGACAACGGGCGCATCGAAGTGACTCTGGTGGTTGGCGACGAAGATGACCGGACCAGACAGCGCGGTCAGGCGGTCCTGATGGATCAACTGGATCGGCGATATGAATCGGACCGCCGGAACGAGAACCAAGGACTGCAGAACGGAGCGCGCGATCCTTGCGGTTCTTCCCCTTGCCCATCCCGGGTCACTTACCGAGCTCTCTTTACTGAAAGCCGCCACCCCCTCCAGCCACGGTTGCGCCCACCTTACAAATGCCGGTTCTGGACTAGGGTTGGTGAATGGCGC
>Ga0190275_10002909_pt1 | contig 12175 bp, 12 predicted proteins | sample Popmic550T_FD_133745 | JGI IMG/M metagenome (GOLD analysis project Ga0190275, IMG submission 133745) | Populus adjacent soil microbial communities from riparian zone of Yellowstone River, Montana, USA - 550 T | ecosystem: Environmental > Terrestrial > Soil > Riparian zone > Trees stand | place... | reverse complement strand
CAGCTGTGGATCTGCGGCGTCTACGCGCACATCGGCTGCACACTGACCGCATTCGACGCCTTTATGCACGACATCAAGCCTTTTTTGGTCCTGGATGCGTCGATGGATTTTTCTCGCGCGTACCACGACCTGTCGGCGAAGCTGGTCAGCGAGCGCTGCGGCGTGGTGCTCGGCACGGCGTCGCTCCTGCAGGCTCTGTCCATCACGCACGGAGTGGCGGACTGGTCCCGCGACGTCACACACGAGGCGTTGGCGCCGCTGATCTCGCTCGAGGGCAGCTCGCCGAGCGACGAGCTGCGCGATCTGGGGCTCGACTCGATCCGTGGCATGGAGCTCGTCGACAATCTCCACCGTCTGGGCGTGCTCGTCGAGTCCGTCAGTATCATGGAGTGTCAGCGTCTCGAGCAGCTCTACGAGGTCGTGCGAAGCGCGTCGCGCGAGTCGGTCGTGCCGCCTCCGAGGGCGTCGTGAGCGAAGCACCCAAGCGCACGCCGCCGCGGCTGATCGAGCTCCTCGAGATCCGTCCAGTCACCCCCAGCCTGCTGCGCCTCACGTTTGGCGGACCTGCGCTCGAAGGCTTTGGTCCGGGCTGGCCGGCCGCTCATATCAAGCTGTTTTTTCCACGCGGACACCAGACCGTACCGCAGCTGCCCACACTCAATGCAGAGGGGCGTCCGGTGTGGCCACCGGCCGGAGAGGCTCCGGTCGTTCGCACCTACTCCGTTCGCCGGCACGACGTCTCGCGGCAGACGCTCGAGGTCGACTTCGTGATTCACGAGCCGAGTGGTCCTGCTTCTCACTGGGCCGCGTACGCGCGCCCCGGCATGAAGGTGGGCCTGGCAGGACCAGGGGGACCTCAGCCCATGCTCAGTCCCGCCGACTGGTACCTGCTGACGGGAGATCTGAGCGCGCTGCCGGGGATCTCCGCCTTGGTCGAGTCGATGCCCAGAGACGCACGTGGTCACGTCTTCGTGCAGCTCGATGACGCGCGGGACCAGCAAGAGCTGCGTGCCCCAAAAGGGGTCCAGGTGCACTGGCTCGTCTCGTCCGCAGCGTCGGGGAGAGCTGGCCAGGCCGAGGCAGACGGCTCGTCGTGGGTCGAGACCGTCCGTCGGACGCCCTTTCCCGAAGGCACGCCGCAGGTCTGGCTCGCTGGTGAAAACACGCAGGTGGTGGCGCTGCGAGACCACTTGTTGAAGACGCGGCCGGCTTCGCGCGCGGCCATGTACGCCGTGCCGTACTGGAAGCGGCGTCAGAACGAAGAGCAGTATCACAAGGAGCGTCATCGCATCATGGACGAGCTGAGTCCGGCATGAGCGAGCCCAAGGGGAGACGCTCCGTCGAGGCACGCGGTGCCGAGGGCGAGCGTCGCTCGGTGGCGCTGGTCACCGGGGCTGCCTCCGGCATCGGGCTCGCCGTGGCGACCGAGTTATGCAAGTTGGGTCGCTCGGTCGCCTTGTGTGATCGCGACGCCATGCGGCTCGATCGGGTGGCGGGCGCGCTGCGCGAGGAGCACGCCGCCGACGTGTGCACCCACGTGCTCGACGTGCGCGACAGAGACCAGGTGGAGTACGTCGTGCAGCAGATCGAAGAGTCCTTCGGTCCCATCGACGCCGTCGCCTTGGTCGCCGGCGTCCTGTTTCTGGGCGAGGCTACGACCGTCACGACCGACGCCTGGAGCGAGAGCTTGGCGGTCAACGCGACGGGCGTCTTTCATACGGCGCGCGCGACCGTGCGACACATGGCGGCGCGCGGTCGCGGTGCGCTGGTCACGGTGGCGTCCAACGCGGCGCGCACGGCACGGCTCGACATGGCGGCGTACTGCGCGTCCAAAGCCGCTGCCGTGATGTTCACGAAATGTCTTGGACTCGAGGTGGCTGCACACGGCGTCCGCTGCAACGTCGTCTGCCCGGGCAGCACCGACACGCCCATGCTGCGCGCCATGCTGGGCAGCTCCACCGCCGCGCCGGACGCGGCGCTCGCACGCGTGGTGGCCGGGAACCTCGAGCGACATAAGTTGGGTATCCCACTCGGGCGGGTAGCGAGCCCACAGGATATCGCCGACGTGGTCCTCTTCCTGCTCTCGGACCAGGCACGGCACATGACGATGCAGGAAGTTTGCGTCGATGGCGGCGCGACGCTCTGAGTGGCGCGCGCGCTGTCGTTGGTGAGATCGACAACCAAGACAGTCGGCCATGGCAGACGGTTTGTCTCGATTGCCAAGCAAAGGGTCCGTTCGCCCAACGAGTGGTCTCCTGGGCACATGGAACGGACTGCCTGGGTATAGCTTTAGGCGCGATTGGACGATTGGTCCGGGTAGGGGAACGTGATAGCAACGCCGCATCATGTTTCGGCGCTGTACGGTAACTCTTGGCTTCCTCGTCGCGACGCTTGCGTCTTTGCTTCCGGCCTCCGTGCTGGCGCAGGGCGGAGACGACCCGTCGGAGACCGCTGAATCACCAGAATCACCAGAATCACCCGACGTACCCGACGACAGAGTGTCTGCAGACGACACTCAGGGGGAAGCAGACCCAGCTGCGGCGGGTCCGTCGCTAGACCTCGATGCTCGTCTCGCTGTGATGGACGAGTACCTGGCCGATGTGCAGGGCCCGACGAGAAGGTACTTTTACACGTGGCTCGTCACGCAGACCGCACTCACCGCCGCACAGGCCTACGTGGCGCTGACGTGGGACCGCCGCGTCGTGAAGGGGAGCTACTACATCGGTACGGCGCTCTCCGGTGCCAGCTTGGCTCTGTTTCTGCTGCAGCCCAAGCCGGCGATCAACGGGTCGCGTAAGTTTCGCGCACTCCCGGACGGCACGCCCGAAGAGAAGCAAGCCAAGCTCGAGCAGGGCGAGGCCATGCTCGCGGGCCAGGCCAAGATCGACATGCGCACGACTTCGGTGGCGCAGCACATCACCATCCTGGTCGCTGCGCTGGGTTCCGGTCTGGGCGTGTTGCTCGGTTACGACTACGCGCTCAAAGAGGCCGTCACGCGCACCGTGGGCGTCTTCGTCATCGGCGAGCTGCAGATCGCGACGCGCCCGCGCAGCGCGATTCGACGCATGAACCGCTACTCCAACCTGGAGCCAGCGACCACGGTGGCCCTGATGCCAATGCTCGACCGCGGCGCGCAAGGGCTGCAACTCGCGGGCACGTTTTGACTGCCGTCGGCCAGGTGTCGAAGCGCGGCCCGGGGCGCGCCAGCCAACTGCCGAAGTCCGCCCTCGTGCGCGCAAGCGAAGAAATGCTGGCGCGCAGTACCGTACGCTCCGAAGTGGCGCAGGAAGAAATCATGCTGGGTCGTAATCAAGCAAGCTTCGCGCGTGAGGGCGCCTCGACCAAGGACTCGCGCGCCCTTCGCTCGGTCGCGCTGCCGCTCGCCGCGCTGTGTCTGACGGTCTTGCCAACGCAGCACGCATCTGCTGCCGGTATCGAAGACACCATCGGCGGCGCTATCGGACTCGGTCGTGCTGCGTACGTCGCACGCGTCAACGACTTCAACGCCATCGTACTCAACCCGGCCAACCTCGCCGTCGCGCCGCGCGCGGACTTCGGCTTCGAGCTCAAGCTGCCGGTGCTGGACGGCTGCTTCGACCGCGATCGCGATCCCAACGTCGAGTACAAGCAGCCCGGCGCGTACGAGAACTTCGAGGGCAGTGAGTCGTTCGGGCGCGTGTGCAACTCGGCCATTCCGTCGCCCACCGCCAACCTCGGCTGGAGCCAGTCGTTCGACGGCTGGGGCTACGGCATCGGTCTGTTCACACCCGGCGCGGTCGGTGCATCGAGCTACGGTGGGGGCACCATCGTCAGCTGGTTCCCGTCCGAGAACGAGAGGTACCAGACCACCGACACTGGCGTGGAGTCGCCGCAGCGTCAGATGGGCATGAAGCGCGACGGTGTGGTCGCGCACTTGATGCTCGGTCTAGCAGCTGCCCCGAACAAGATGCTGCGCTTCGGAGTCAGCGCCGGCTGGGGCTTCGGCAGCGTCTACAACAAGAGTGTGGTCTCGGTGCTCGGTGGCACGTTCCGCGACCAAGAAGTGGTCAACGAGCTGCGCGTGACCGACTGGGCAATCCCACGCCTCGTCAGCAGCATCGTGTTCAGTCCGTTCGACTGGCTCGATCTGTTTGCGGTCTCCAACTATCAGGGCGACATCGACGGCCGCGGTCGCGCGACGCTCACGGCCAACGGCATCAGCGGCGCACCTCTCAAGTCGTGCACCGAGATGAACCCGGGCACCCACTGCTACATCGACGACGTGCGCCTGCAGGTTCCGTTTCCCACCATGGAAGCCACCTTCGGCGCGCGCTTTGCGCTGCCGCGTCACGCGCGCGAGCGTGTGCTCGACCCGATGAAGGACGAGTACTTCGACGTCGAGGTCGACGTTGCCTGGACGCAGACCAGTAAGGTCCAGGACTTCAAGGTCACGCTGCACGACAAGGTCGTCACCGACCCGGACGTGCCGAAGATCCAGTTTGCCAATGCCGACGACGCGAACACTTCGTTCCCGCGCCAGAGCACTTCTGTGCCCAAGCGCTGGCGCGACACCTGGAGTGTGCGTGCCGGCACCGACATCAACCTCGTGCCTGGTGTATTCACGATACGTGGCGGCTTTTCGTTCACGCAGCGCGCGACGCCGGTCGAGTACATGAACATCGACTACTGGCCGGTGCAGAAGATCGGCATCCACGGTGGCGCCACCTACGCTTTTGGACGCTTCAAGCTCACGGCTGGGTACGCGCGGCTAATCTACCAGACGATCAAGGTTCAGGTGGGTACGGGCGGAGTCAAAGACATCGCTTCGATTCAGGAGCTGATGTCCACCGGTGTCAACGAGGGCACTTTCACGGCGAGTCAGAACGTCTATTCGTTTCAGCTCAACACTGGGTTCTGAGCTCATCTTTCTTTCACGGAGGTTCGGCCATGGCTTCGATCGCAATCAAGACACTCGCGCTCTGTGCGCTCTTCGGCATCACGGCTTGCGAGAGCACCACGATGACGAACGAGCCCCTGCCTCCGGTCGAAGAGGACGACGAGGCGCCACCCACGACGAAGAAAGATGCGGGTGGAGGCACCACGACGCGTGACGCGGGCAAGAAGCCCGTCGAGACGCCCGTAGACCCTGCCGAGCCCGAGGACGACGACGACTCCACCGAGGCGCCAGTCGCCAAGCCCGACGCTGGCGGCGACGAGCCCACCGACGAGACGGACGCCGGGACCACCACGCCGCCCGGCGAAGAAGAGCCGATGACGCCGGCGCAGAACAAGATCCCCGGCTCGGCCGCGGAGGCCAAGTGCTCGTCCTATGGGCTGCCCATGGGAGACCAGTGTGGCGGTTATTACTGCGGCATCACCAAGGCGGACATCGAGGCCGAGCTCAAGCCCGGCAGCTTGTGCAACCCCGACCCCGAGAAGATCTGCGACGGCGGGCTCACACGCGAGGTCGGCAAGTGCGCGCGCTCGGTGAAGTCGGACATCGCCAACGCGCTCGACACCGAAGCGCAGATCCGCATGAAGGTGCAGCAGTGCGTGCTCAAGGCGAGCGCGTTTGCCGACACCGAGGTGGAGTGTCTGGGCTGCTTCCTCGATGCGGCGCAGTGCGCGAGTGACAACTGCCTGACGCAGTGCCTCACGGGCGACAGCGCCGCGTGCGACAAGTGCCGCATGGACAACGACTGCAACCAGACGGTTCCCACCTGCGCAGGCTTCCCCAGCCCGTTCTGAGTGACGAGCGGAAACATCCGCTTGCGTAATCAGAGTGGTGCTGGGTGTCTCCGGGAGCTGGCGCGGGTTTTCGCCTAGGCTTCACTCCTGACCCCTCAGGAGAGATAGACATGGCACCCAACGACCCTTCGCTCACTGGCGGCACCGCTCGCCTGGACGTCTCGACTGCCACGCTGAAGCTGCGCTCCGGCACGAGCATTCCGCAGGTCGGTCTCGGGGTGTGGCAGGCAGCGCGTGGTGAGGAGACTCGCGACGCGGTGCAGGCCGCCCTCAAGCTCGGCTACCGGCACGTCGACACCGCACGCGTGTACGGGAACGAGGTCGACGTCGGCGCCGCGGTCAAAGAGAGCGGTGTCCCGCGCGACCAGGTGTTCGTCACGACCAAGCTGTGGAATGACGACCAGGGCTACGATCAAACGCTCAGCGCCTTCGAGATCAGCCTCAAGCGGCTGGGCCTTGGGTACATCGACCTGTTCTTGTTGCACTGGCCCGTGCCCAACAAGCGCCTCGAGTCGTGGCGCGCGCTCGAGCGCCTGCAGACGGATGGGCGCGTGCGCGCCATCGGCGTCAGCAACTTCTTGAAGCCACATCTCGAAGAGCTGCTCGGCGCCGCCAAGATCGCGCCGTCCATCAACCAGCTCGAGCTCACGCCGTTCCTCCAGCGGCGCGACACCGTCGCATACTGCCGCGAGCAGCAGATCGTGCTCGAGGCGTACAGCCCACTCACGCGCGGACAGCGCTTCTCGCACCCGACCGTCGTCTCCATCGCGCAGCAAGTGCAGCGCTCGCCCGCGCAGGTGCTTCTGCGCTGGGGCATTCAGCACGGTTTTGTGGTGCTGCCCAAGTCCGTGCATCCGGATCGTATCGAGCAGAACGGACGTCTGTTCGACTTCGCGCTGAGCGACGACGCGATGCGCGCGCTCGACGGACTGGAAGAGAACCTGACGACCGGCTGGGACCCCGCCACCGAGAGCTGAGCCTTCGTCACGAACGCGTCTCGGTGGCCGCTCGAGGCCACGGCAGCGCGCCTGGTGTGAGTCGATGCTTCAGCGCAGCTTGAGCAGCTGATACGACCAGCCGCGCGCGTCGAACAGGGCTCGCGCCGTGCCGTCCTTGATCTCGTGCTCGTGCGTTTTCGATCACATCTCGCCGGGCAGAATCAAGAAGTGCCGCCCGTCCAGGTGATAGGTCGAGACCGCGCCGCCGTTCCAGTCGAGGCCTTCGATGGGCGCCGCCTACGCAATGCGAGCCGCTGTCAAACAGCAGACCCGAGCACTACTTGCAAACGGGCTGCAGTTGCTCGGTCAGGGCTGCTGACGTGGCGACATAGCCGGCGGCTGGCTTGGTGACGTTGGCGGCGAGGACTCCTTCGCTGATGCGCTGGTCGAGTGTGGCCGCGGGCGCACTGACCCAGGTGTCGCTCATCTCCGAGAGCCCGAAGCTCGTGTCGACCAAGATCTTTCGACCCGTCTTTTGGGCGACGTAGGCGTAGTTCGCAGTCTTCGCGTTGTACTCGCTGGGCCCCGCCTTGGCCTCGAAGAAGCCGTTGTTGTTTGCCACGCCGGTGGTCCACACGAGGTCGTAGTCGGCCTCGCTCATCGCCTCCCAGAAGCTGTCGGTCACCTCGTCGGACAGCCAGGTCGAGTGGTTGATGGCCACCACCGCGTTGGGCATGTTGCCCTTGATGGCGCAGGTGATGTCGCGCGCGAGCTGGCCCAGCTCAGCCATGGACAACGGACTCTTCTGCTCCTTGTACGTGTACTGAACGAAGTCGCCTTCGAGCAGCCACACCAACGGTCGGTCGGGCCAGACTCGGGCGGTCTGCTCGGCGTAGGAGGCGTACATCGCGACGACCTCGGCTCGCTTGGCCCGCAGCAGCTTCGCGCCGTCCGTGGCCAAGTTGGGTCCGTTGGGATTGACGTTCTGATCGGCAAACCCGTTGGCACTGCCGAGGTAGCCGATGAAGTACGCGTAGTAGACCGGGGTCGCGCTCTGTCCGGCCAGGCGTGAAGTGAGCCAGGTGCAGCCTTCGCAGCGCGCGAACGTGCCGTCTTTCTCGAGCTCCCAGCCGACCCACTTGGACAGGAAGGGCAGCTTGCCAAAGTCGCCCAGCGCGCCGTCGGGGTCGTTGGTGCCAAAGGCGAAGTCGCAGCCGAACGGGCGGTCGTTGCGCTTCCCCGTGCCGCAGGTCCCAGCGCTGGGTGCCGGCTCCGTCACGCCTCCTCCCGCATCACTCGGCGTGACTGTGGCCTCGACGTCCGCCTCGTCGGTCTTTCCGGTCTCCGCGTCGCGCCCGCGTGCACCGGCGTCGCGTGCACCGGCATCGCGCGCGACTTGTCCCACGGGCGGATCCTTGTCTTGGCTGCCCGCATCCGCACGCGGCTTGGCCCCACCCGCGTCGGCGCTCGGGCTCGGCCGTCTCGTCTCGTCGTCTCCATCGCTGCTGACGGGTGCATCGCTGCAGGCGGACACCGTCAGGATGCAGACCGCGGACAACATCGACATGCATGCGAGCGCAGCGCGTCGATGCGTCTGGTCTCGCGCCCGAGCGAAGAGGCCAGGACCGCGTACACGGCGCACAGTGGGAAGGGGGAAACGAGCCACGTCGAGTGAGTCGCCAGCGCCGGCACGAACGGGTCAACGAGCGCCGTCGATTGTCGCGCGGTGACTAGCGTGTGGTCGCGAGAGACAGTGCTCAGACGCGCGGTTTGACCTTCTTGATCACGCCCGAAAAGTTCAGCACGGGCTTGCCGCTGGTGGTGACCAGTCCGCGCACGAAGATGAGTGAACCACCCGCTTTGACGATCTCACCCGAGCCCTCGACCAAGTCGCCGACGTGAACCGAGCCGGTAAACTCGCCATTGAGGGTGGCGGTGACGCCGTAGGCGGTCCTGAGCTCGGGCCGCGCGAGTGAGAACAAGCAGAAGTCGGCAAAACTCATGATGCAGCCGCCGTGCATGAATCCGCCCGCGTTCATGTGCCGTGGCTCGGCGCGAAACGCCTGCCGCGCGCCCCCGGGGAGATCGGTGCGGAAGTAGTAAGGGCCGGCGATGCTCTCGAACGATTCATTGCGCTCACGCCGGCTCCAGCCCGCCCACTCTCCCTCGGTGATCCTCTCGACGGCAAAGCGCCGCGGCCGTTCTTCCTGTTCGTCCATGCGGTCGGTATAGCGAACCGCGCGCGCGTCGCTACTCTCGACGCAGCCTCGGGCCCCGACGACGATGCGATCAGGACGCCAGCTTGTGGAGCACCTCGTCCAGGGCCGCGTAGCTCTGCTCCACGCCGTCGGCCATGCCGCTGTGCAGCATCCCGTCACGCTCCTCGGGCGTGTGAAAGAGCGAGACGTTCACCAGCTTGGTGCGACCATCACCTAGGTCTTCGAGGGTCATCGTCTCGATCACCACGTGGCCGGGCATGCCGTCCCACTCGAACGTCTGCACCACACGCTCGGGTGGCGTGACCTCCCGAAAGCGGCCCTCGAAGCCCTGCGGACCCTCGGGTGTGTGCTCGACCATGCGCCAGTGCCCTCCGCGCTTCGGCTCGTAGCGCTCGATCTCGAGCTTGTTTCCACGCCCCCACCACTGCGCGAGCAAGGTCGCATCGGTCATGGCCTTCCAGACACGCTCGCGTGGTGCGTCGAAGATGCGCTCGATGCGAATCTCGCGCTCGCTGGGCGTGGTGACCACGGGCTTGTGTTTGGTGCTCTTCGTGTTCATGGCATCCCTTTCGTGCGTTCGAGAAAGGCCTCGAGGCTATCGAGGCGCTGTTCCAACATCTGTTGATACGTGGCGATCCACTTGGTGACGTGCTCGAGTCGCTGAGGGCCGAGTCGGCAGTGCCGGACGCGACCCACTTTTTCGGTCGTGACCAGGCCCGCGTCCTCGAGCACCTGCACATGCTTCTTCAGTCCGGTCAGCGTCATGGCGAATCGGTCGGCCAGATCGCTGATCGAGGCATCAGAGCGACCGAGACGCTGCAAGATCGCCCGCCGCGTCGGATCGGAGAGCGCCGTGAACGAGCGGTCGAGCTGTTCTTGATACTGAACCATTGGGTTCAGTATTGGCACGAGCGGATGGGAGAGGCAAGCCTCTCCAAACTTCGACTCAGCCTTCAGGCCACGCCGACGGTGGCGGTTACTTCGCCACGAGCTGCAAGACTTGCCCGTTGTCCGCGTCGGTAACCAGGTACAGAGACCCGTCTGGACCTTGCACCACCTCGCGAATGCGGGCGCCCCGGTCGGTCAGCAGACGCTCTTCTCCCACCACCCTGTCGCCGGCGAGCACCAGCCGGATCAGCGCCGTGCTCGACAGCCCGCCGATGAAGAAGTTGTCCTTCCACTCGGGAAACATGGTGCCCGTGTAGATGGTCAGACCGCTTGGCGAGATGACGGGATCCCAGTAATAAACCGGCTGCTCGAGACCCGGCTCGGAAGAGGTCGCGTGGATGGTCTCCCCCGAGTACTCCTTGCCAAAGCCGATGGTGGGCCAGCCGTAGTCCTTGCCGCGCTCGACCAGGTTGAGCTCGTCTCCCCCGCGCGGTCCCATCTCGACCACCCACAGTCTGTTCTGACGGTCGAGCGCGGCAGACAAGATGTTGCGATGTCCGAGCGTCCAGATGTCGGGCTTGGCCCCGGCGCGATCGACGAACGGGTTGTCGGTCGGCACGGTCCCGTCGGGCTTGATGCGAACGACCTTGCCAAAGTGGCTGCCTAGATCGCGCGCCTGTCTGCGCCCCGCGAGGACCGAGCGCTCACCCAACGTGACGAACAGGTGGCCATCGGGCGCAAACACGAGGCGACCGCCGGCATGCGCGGTCGAGTCGAGTGTGGGCAGCATGCGGAAGATGACCGAGACCTCGCCCACGCTGGGCGCGGCGCCGTCGACCAGCTTGGCGCGTGCGACCGCCAGGCCGTTCCCGCCGTCCCGCGGTTCGTAATAGGTCCAGTACACCAGCCCGCTCTGCGCGTAGTCGGGTGCAACCTCCACGTCGAGCAAGCCACCTTGACCACGCGCGTCGACTTTGGGGAGTCCGGTCACGGGAGGAGACTTCGTGCCGTCGGTCGCAATGATGCGCAGGGATCCCGAGCGCTCGGTCACCAGCAAGCGCCCATCAGGCAGAAAGGCGATGGCCCACGGATGATTGAGTCCGCTCGCACGCTCCTTCACTTCGAATGCGGTCTGCGTCTTCACCACGGGAGCCCGCGTCTGCGCCGCGAGCGAAGCGTCAGGTGACGCGAGCGAAGAGTCAGGTGAGGCGAGCGAAGAGTCAGGCGACACGAGGGAAGAGTCAGGTCCGCCGGGAGAAGGGGAAGGACTGTTGCTGGAGTCGCCGCAGGCAGTGACGGCGAGGCCAAGGATCACGGAGCGAGCGAGGCCAGAGCGCATGAGACACCTTCCCGATTGGAGGAGAGAGCTCAAGCTTTGCACGGAGAGGTGGAGGCGTCCGACAGATGCTGAATCGGCCGCAGAGGACGGAGCGTGTGCTCACGCTTGCGTGGAGGTCACGTCCTCGGCCGCGGGGTCAGAGTGTCTGAGATTGCAGACATCGACGCTCGTCGCGAAGACGTGCCGCTCGATCACGCTTTGCTCAGGGCGCGCTCGCCTCGAACCTTGGTTCGGAGGACGTGCAGCCAGCGCGTCATCAGGGCCTTTGGCAGCGCGACGAGCTCGCCGGGATTGATGGAGACCCGCATCATCTCGCGCTGGGCGCGCTGTCGCACGGGTGCGCTCGCCTTGGTCATGTGGCCCGAGTCGAAGGGGGGATGGGGATCGTATTCGATCATCAGCTGCACCACGCGCGCGGTCTCTTCGCTGTCGAGCTCGGCCACCATGGCGAGGGCCAGGTCGATGCCTGCCGAGACGCCTGCCGCGGTCCACAGCTTGCCAACGCGCACGATACGGTCGTTGGGACGCGCCTCGACCCCGAACTGGGAGAGCAGCGGCATCGCCGCCCAGTGAGTCGTCGCGGGCTTGCCTTCGAGCAGGCCCGCCGCCGCGAGGATGAGCGCACCGCTACAGACCGAAACAGTAAGGTGTGTGGTCGGGTGGACCTTACGCAGCCAGTCGAGAACCTGACGGTCTGCCATGTGCGTGGCGGTGCTGACGCCGGAGCCCGGCACCAACACCACGTCGGGCCGCGGGGTCTCGTCGAAGCTGTGGGTCGCCCCCAAGACCAGCACGCCGCTGTCGGTGACGATGGGCCCCGGCTCTTTCCATACGAAGCGAATCTCGCTGTCCGGGATGCCGCGCAGGACCTCGAACGGCCCCAGCGCGTCGAGAGCCGTCATGCCTGGGTAGACTACGATTGCGATCAACATGCCTCCACGATGTCATCGTCGCGCGCGCGGAGGCAGGACAAAGTTCGGGCAATCTAGGCCAAGCTCGCGCAGCCTCAGCGAGGCGACTCCACGCCGCGAAAATACCGCGCGGGATTCTCGACCAGCAGCGTG
>Ga0190275_10002908_pt1 | contig 12178 bp, 8 predicted proteins | sample Popmic550T_FD_133745 | JGI IMG/M metagenome (GOLD analysis project Ga0190275, IMG submission 133745) | Populus adjacent soil microbial communities from riparian zone of Yellowstone River, Montana, USA - 550 T | ecosystem: Environmental > Terrestrial > Soil > Riparian zone > Trees stand | place... | reverse complement strand
TACCCGAGGTCGAGCGACAGGAGGCCGGTGAGTTCCCTCAGGGGGGACAGGTCGCTCACCTGCGTATACCCGAGGTCGAGCGACAGGAGGCCGGTGAGTTCCCTCAGGGGGGACAGGTCGCTCACCTGCGTACCCCTGAGGTCGAGCGACTGGAGGCCGGTGAGCTCCCGCAGGGGGGACAAGTCGCTCACCTGCGTTCGTGCGAGGTCGAGCGACTGGAGGCCGGTGAGCTCCCGCAGGGGGGACAAGTCGCTCACCTGCGTTCGTTCGAGGTTGAGCAACTGTAGCCCGGTGAGCTCCCGCAGGTGGGACAGGTCGCTCACCTGCGTATGCGTGAGGTCGAGGGACTGTAGGCCGGTGAGCTCCCGCAGGAAGGACAGGTCGCTCACCTGCGTATACCTGAGGCCTAGCGACTGTAGGCCGGTGAGCTCCCGCAGAAAGAACAGGTCGCTCACCTGCGTATCCCCAAGGGCGAGCGACTGGAGGCCGGTGAGCTCCCGCAGGAAGGACAGGTCGCTCACCGGCTTAAGTGTGAGGGCGAGCGACTGGAGGCCGATGAGCTCCCGCAGCGGGGACAGGTCGCTCACCGGCGCACCCCTGAGGGCGAGCGCCCGGAGGCCGGTGAGCTCCCGCAGGGCGGACAGGTCGCTCACCCGCGTATGCGTGAGGTCGAGCGACTGGAGGCCGGTGAGCTCCCGCAAGGGGGACAGGTCGCTTACCGTCGTATCACTGAGGTCGAGCGAGTGGAGGCCGGTGAGCTCCCTCAGGGGGGACAGGTCGCTCACCTGCGTATACCCGAGGTCGAGCGAGTGGAGGCCGGTGAGCTCCCTCAGGGGGGACAGGTCGCTCACCTGCGTGTACCCGAGGTCGAGCGACAGGAGGCCGGTGAGTTCCCTCAGGGGGGACAGGTCGCTCACCTGCGTATACCCGAGGTCGAGCGACAGGAGGCCGGTGAGTTCCCTCAGGGGAGACAGGTCGCTCACCTGCGTACCCCTGAGGTCGAGCGACTGGAGGCCGGTGAGCTCCCTCAGGGGGGACAAGTCGGTCACCTGCGTTCGTGCGAGGTCGAGCGACTGGAGGCCGGTGAGCTCCCGCAGGGGGGACAGGTCGCTCGTCTCCGCCCACCAAGAAAGGTCGAGTTCGGTAGTCTCTGGAGCGTAATGGGGGCGCATTGAGCAACTCACATTGGATGGGACAGCAATAAGGCATCCCAGGACTATCGAGTTTGCCGGGTAGAGTGCATGGTCGGAGTACGCGCCAACTATTCTAGGCGCGCAATGCATCGGGGGACAGCACACCTGACGCACGACGGAGCGACGTTCGCAGCGCGGGTTGCTGGCGGGAACAGGAGGGATCGCGGGTACGACGAAGCCCCTCGGCCCTGATCCACCTGAGTGGTAAGCTCGCACGATGTTCTTTTGCGCGCCCGCCGCGCGTTCCGGTCGGAATGCGAGTTAGCCGATCAGAGGCCGCGCAGCAATTCCTCGGCGGTAGTGAGGCTTGCCAAGTCGCGCTCCTCGAGGTATTGCGCTCCTCTTCGGAGGGCGCCGTGCTCGGCCGTCTGGGCGCGCGTTCTCAGCCGGTCTTTTTCGACCAGCTCGCGAGCTTCACCGACCGCCTCCCTGAGGCGGGACGTCTCGCCGGCGGTCGGCTGCAGCACCTCGCGGCGGAACGGCCGGAGCGCGTCCTTCAACTCGGCGAAAACTGCGGCGTACTGCGTCGGCATCAAGATCCCAAGCTCCGTGGACGGTGGTTTAACCCTCCACGCAGGGCGAGCCGGGGGCTTGTCCCCCCGAGCCCTGCATGTCCGATTTTTAGCTCACGGCACCAGACGGCGCCAGCGCCCCCCGACGCCACCGCGGCCGCAGGATGCCGGCGATCATGGCGCCGGGGGGAAGAAACGTGGGGCCGCGCCTCGTCGCTGAACTTCGGCCGGGCGAGCCGGCGGGTGGTCTCCTCCGAGCCCGACATCGGCACGGCCGACTCGGAGAGGCCGGTCGCGCTGGGCTACGGCGTATGCGCCGGCCGCGCGGCAACCGCAGGCCGCAGGCGGGCGTGAACGTGTCGTCGTCGCCGCCACCGGGTCTTTCCTCCCCAAGCCGCGCGAGCGGGGGGCTTGTCTCCCCCGAGCGCGGCACGCGGGCCCGAGCCAGGGACGCCAGATGCAGGCGCCCCCCGTGCCGTCCTACCAGCAGTAGCACGGAAGCGCGGAGCCCGGCCGGGGGAACCCTCCCCCCCGGCCGGGCCCAGATGGATCACTTCCCGGCCTACTTGCCGCCACCGGGACGCTTGCCGCGAACGTTCCGCGTCCCCGCCTCCACGCGCACCACGCCGTTGGGGTCCGGCTCGGCGTGGTCGGGCGCCTGCTCCCCCTTGGCCGGGGCCTCGGCCCCCTGCTCGGGGGCCGGCCCGGTGTCCTGCGGCTGCTCGGCGGCGGGATCGGCGGCGGGCGCGGGCTCCTGCTCGCGCGGCTGCTCCCCCCCGGCCGGGGCCTCGGCCCCCTGTTCGGGGGCCTGCCCGGCGTCCTGCGGCTGCTCGGCGGCGGGCGGGTCGCTCGCCTGCCGTTCGGCCTCGGCCTCCACCTGCGCGAGAATCGGGTGGGACAGGAGTTCCCGCGCAGCTTCCAGCATATCGGCCACCGTCCCCTCGCCGTGCACGTTCTCCACGCGGGCGGGGTCCACCCCGGCGGCCTCGGCGATCTCGGTCACGGCCTCCACTGCGGCGCGGAAGCCCACGATGTGCAGCCGCCATTCCCGGGCGTACTCGGAAAGCTCGTCCGCGAATGCCCCGGCGTCGCGGGGCCGGACGATTTCCTCCATGTCGTCCCAACGCGCCTCCACGATGCCCGCCACCTGCTGCACCCGCCCGGCGGGGGTGGGCTCTGGCTTCGGAAGCCCTTCCACCACGGCCGCGAAATCCGCCGCCTGCTCGTTGTGGACCTGCTGCGCGGCCTGCTGCGCGTAGTCGGGGTAGATGCCGCCCGTCTTCTTGTTCAGGTAGCGCCACGCGACACCCTGAAAGAGAAGCGTAAGCTTGTTCTTCGGCAGCTTGCGGAACACGTCCAGCGTGGCGTTGCTGTCGAAGTCGATGCCGAGCGCCCGCGCCGTCTCCTGTACGAAGTAGCGGCCCGATTGCGGGAGCTCGTACATCACCACGGCCAGCGCGGCGGCGCTACGCTCGTCCACCGTCGCCACGTCCTTGCGGAACGCGGCCTGCGCCTGCTCGCGGAGCACGGCGGCCACCGCCTCCACCTTGTTCTTCGCGAGTTCCCGTGCCTTGCTGACCGCCTCGGCATCGTCGCACACGATGCGGAACACCCCGTCTCCCGCACCTTCCGGGGCCAGCACGTAGCGCAGGCAGTCCACCGGGAGCGCAGTCCAGTCCACGAGAGTGCGGACCGCCTCGCCCATGTTCGCGGGCGTCTCGTCACCGGCCACGCAGTAGTCGTCGCCCCGCCCCTCGCGCCCCGCCATGTACTCGGCCCAGGTCGGCACGTCCCACGCGGGGAGCATGGGGGCCGGGCTGTCCATCGGCTCGGCGGCGGCGGGCTTGTCCTGCCCGGCCTCGGCGACCTGCGGCGGCTGCGGCGCGGTGGCGGGCGCCTCGGCCCTCGCCCCCGGCTTGCTGCCGCTGTTCTTGGCGCGCTCGCGGAGTTCGCGGCTGCGCTGCTCCTTCGCGTCGGCCTGCAGCCGGAGCCACACGGGCACGTTGAAGCAGCGCGAGTGCTCCCGGATCATCGGCTGAATCGCGATTCTCGGGCGCCCGCACTCGCAGGCGGCGTCGTGCGCGGCGGTGTCGAAGGCGGGGGCTTCCTCGCCGCGATAGGCGGCGTTCGTCTCCATCGGGCGGCTCAGGCGCACGGCCATGTCGCCCACGGCCTGCCGGATCTGCTCGGCGGTCGGGCGGCGCCCGCTCTGCCGCGCCCCGGTGAACCAGCGTTCCGCGTGCGCCCAAAGCTCCGTGGCGGCAGGCTCGGGCACGGCCACATACACGCCGAAGCCGTCGTAGGCCACGCTCGGGCTCAGTTCCTCGCGGTCGATCGCCGCCCGGATCCATGCGGGCATGGCGCGCACGATCAGGCGCTTGCTCACGTACGACTGGCCCTTGCCGATCTTCGCCCCGATTTCCTCCTGTTCCATGCCGAACGTCTCACGCAGCAGCGCCATTTCGTCAGCCTCGGCCAGGTACGAAATGCGCTTGTGGTGGATGTTCTCCGCGAGGGCGGTAACGTGCGCCTCGGCCTCGGTCCATTGGCGCACGATCGCCAGCACCTTCAAGCCCTTGATGCCCGCGCCCGTCCACCGCCGACGGCCCGCCACGATGTAGCCCCGCCCGTCCGGAAGCGGATGCACGGCCACCGGCTCGAAGTTGCCGTAGGGGAGTCCCGCCGCCACCGCGTGCGCCTCCATCGAGTCGGCCAGCTCGATCATCTCCGGGTCGTCGGGGGCGTAGTCCTTCTGGTCGCGGGTCGGCAGGTTCGGCCACGGCTCCAGATCGGACGGGTTGTAGACGCGCGCCTCCACCCCTTCCGGAAGCTGCATTCCGGCCGGAATACGGCCCGGCTCGGTATCCTGCACCTGCGCCTCGCCCTTCGGCTCCTGCACCTGCGCGCCCGCCTCGAGCTGCTGCTCCTGCGCCTCGGCCTGCGGCTGCTGCACCTGGGCGTCGCCCTGCGGCTCCTGCGCGGCGATGGCGACGGCCCGGCCCCGCCGGGGGGCCTTGGTGGTGGTGGTCGCGGTGCGGTCGCCCTGCTTTTCGGCTCCGGTCTTCGTCTTCGCCATCTTGGCCTCCCGTGGGGTGATTGGTTGTGTGTCCCTGCTCCCATCAACGTGCATTAGAATATATCTTAATACACGCGACAGCGCAAGAGTCTTGTTCGTGGGAGGCCGCTCCGGTTGGCGACTCGGCCCCCCTCGGTGGATCAGGCGGCGCGGGCGAGTTCGCGCGGCTCCTGCTCGCGGCCTGCGTCCATCGTCGGGACGCGCCCGGCCTTGCGGAACAGGTAGTCCACCGCCTGACGCGCGGCCGTGGTGGCGCGGAAGAATGCCGTCTTGTCCTCCCGCAGGTGGTTCATGTAGTGCCCGATGTAACCGGGGTGCCGCAGGTCGCCGTTGATCCCGAAGTGTGCGCAGAGGAACGCGGCCGTAAGCTCGGCCGTAAGCTCTTCCTGCGCGTACGCGGGCGTCCCCATGCGTGCGCCGGGCTGGATACGGGTGAGGCGCGAGCGGTGGCCCGTCCAGTGGCCCGTCTCGTGGAAACGGTCGTTGTAGTAGTGCTGGCGGGTGTTGTACGCGTCGAGCGGCGGCATGCAGATCAGGTCCGCCTCGGGGTAGTAGACCGGGACGTCGCAGCCCTCGCGGAACGCGGCGCCCACCGCGTCAAGGAAGCTCTCCACGTCCGCCAGCCGCTCGGCCATCGGCGTGGGCTCCGGCCGGACCGGCTCGGGGAGCCCGTCGATCTGGTCCCGGTTGAAGACGGCGAGGGTGCGCACGTACCGGCGTGTGCCCGGCTCCTGCCCCGCGTCCTCGGTTGCGGCCTCGTCGCGGTCCTTCTTGTCCGTAGTCGTGCCGCTGTGGAAGATGTGCGTGGCCTTCTGGCCGGCGCGCACCTGGCCGCCAATCTCCTGCGCCTGCACGTAGCCGAACCACTCGTTGGACGCGAAGCCGTGCACGCCGGCCGCGATCCACAGCAACATGATGTTGTTGCCTCGGTAGTGGTTCCCGGTCTTGCCGTTGCGCGGGAACGCATCCCCCGGCTGCGCTGTGTTGCTCCACGGCTGCACCCAGGGCGCCGCGCCGTTCTCCAGCTCGGCGATGATGCGCGCGGTAACGGTTTCGTACAGGTCGGGCTTGTCGGTCTGCGGCTGCTTCGCGGTGGCGGTCATGGCGGCGGCTCCGTGGTTGTAGGTTGTGCGTCCCTGCGCGGATCGTATTCCGGTCGGAATATCACTCGCCCGTCCGGTTTACGTGCATAAAGATATATTCTAATACACGAAAATGCAAGGGGCTTGTAGGTCTCCGCGTAAACACGGCCACAACGCAAAACCCCGGAAACGGCGCTTTAGCCGTTTCCGGGGGGCGCTCCACGGCCTGTCGCGGCGCCGCAGCTCGCCCCCGTGCACCCAGCCAGTCGCCGCACCGGGACCGACACCCCCCGATCGAGCAGTTCAAAAGACAAAACGCACGCGCGACTAGCGCGTGTCTGCTCGCGCGTGAAGGGTCGTCGGCCCGCAGGAGCGAAGCGACGAGGACCGGCGGCCCGGTCCGGAGTCACGCGCGACCACGCGGTGCTCGACCACACACGGCCGCCGGGTTGCAAGCGCCTCGTGCCCGCGGCCAGGTGCCGTTGAAGTTGTCGCCGTTGATGCAGTGGGCGGGGTTGGGGAGCGCGGCGGAGAGAGGGCGGGCGACGTGGGCGGGGTTCCCCTTGGGGTGCCCAGGTCGTCCGCCCGGTGCGACGCGGCGCGGGGGCGGGCAGTTGGCCGTGGAGCCTGCCGCGCCAGCCGGGCGCGAAGCGCGGGGGTTAAGGTTGGCGCGGGTGGCGGAACGGCCCGCGGCGCGCAGCGCCACCAGCAAACACCGCCATCAATCCGCTTCCGCAGTTTGCCGTTGCTGTTGGAAACCCGCGCGTAGTGGGCCATTCGATCTGGCCCCGAAGCGCGGGTTTCCGCGGCGCGGAGCGCCGCACCCGGGGCCGGCCACCGCACGGGAGCGCGGGGAAACGGGTTGGCACCGGGTTTTCTGCGCGCGACCTTCGCATGAGGGATACGCGCCCGGAGGGCCGGGACGCCACCGCCACGGCTGTTTGTGGCGGTGGTGGCCCGGCGCAGTTAGGCACGGTTGTATCGTGCCTTACTGCGCGCGTAGCCCGACCCCTGCTGTTGCTGTATTCCGGTCGGAATATGCTTTTACACGGCTTGTACCACGGGAATCGACGGATGTGGAGGCCGCCCCCCAGGAAGGCCAAAGACCGCATAAAGCCACCGCAGCAGCACCCGCGTAGATCCTCGCTTCAACGCGCCGTTCTCCAGCTTGTAGACGTGGCCGTAGGTCATTCCCACCACCGCGCCGAAGTCCTTCTTGCTCAGCCGCATGCGATGGTCGCGCAACTCGCCGATGAGGCGTCCGTCCAGGTGCGGCTCGTCGTCCCAAAGGGTCTCGCCGGAAACTCGCGCACGGGAGAGGGGAATGCTGGGATGCGGTGGCGCACCGCCCTCGATAACGTACGCCGAAAAAAGCCAGCGGAGCAGAACGGCCAGGGGGCCGGGAGCAACAGCCAGATCGCCGCCCTCGAGCTTGGAGATATGGCCGCGATCCGTTTCCAGCATCGCGGCGAACTGCGTCTTGTTCAATCTCAGGCGCTCGCGCAGAGCGGCGATCTGCGCGGGTTCGATCACGGCCGTGTCGTGGAGGGGCACGAACGCCTCCGGAGCTATGAGAATGCGTGTATTAGGATAGGGCCGATCGAATCTCGCAGCGGGGATGAAGGGCGGTCAAGACCTGCGTTTAGGCGGCCTCAGCGTCCCGCAAGGGATACGAGACCGCCCTCGGCGGCGACCCTCACTTTGGGGAGCTGGCGACCTGTCTCGGTGAGACCTCTATGGGGTGCGGCTGCCTCCCCGCCCTCGCTAGGCCCTGACACAGGATTGCGCAGCAGCCGTGACAAGTGACAACCGCACCCCCGCTATAGAGAGACAGCGACGCTAGAACGGTGCGCCCATCCGCGACCGGCGGGGGGCCCGTAGCCCTTCACCCTGCTTCCCCCCGTGCGCGTTCGCGCGCCCGCGCAAATACCACCTCTGCCGGGATGAGCCGACCTGCCTGGCTGTCGGCAAGCCCGGCCTGCAACGCGAACCGGAGCAGGCGCCGCTCGCCCTCTGGATCGTTCTCGGCCCACTCAAGCGCGTGCAGGGCGGTTTCGATTACTTCATCCGGCGAGGCGTAGACCCCGCCCCCGGCGCGCGTCAGAACCGCATTCGCAACGTCCCGTGTCACGACGAGCACGGCGAGTTCCGTGGGGAAATCGTATTGGTCGGAGGGCTCGCGCCCCCTCCCGCAAAGGACGTCGAGCGCTGCCGCCTGTGCTGCGGCGCGCGGATCCATCCGCATTCCCGCCGAGTGCGCCGTGGTCAGGCTCGCCCACAGTTTCGCGGATGCACCGCGGCTCAGCCGGCGCACGGCGATGTCATACCATTCCTGCGGCTCGTCCTCACCAAGCACACCCAGGAACAGTTCGGCGAGCACCGAGGCGAACATCTCATGTTCCGCGGCGATCACTTCGGCTTCGGCTTTGTTCTGCATGAGTGAGGTGGAATCGTCGTGGGCGTCTGGCCCGGCACTCAGGTGCGCCCCCGAACCTCTCCGCGAACAGGTCACGATTCGGCCCCGGGAAGTGGGCCCTTCCGTACCCCCAAGATCCACGAGCCATCGAGGGTCCAAGCCGCGGCTCCGGTAGATTGCGCGAACGGCAGCGAACAGCTCATCGGCCGCCTCGCTCCGCTGATCGGCGGGAACGACGGCGAGAAGGTGGTCCGCGACGTATCGAAACCCATCCGGTGAAAGCGGCACCTCGCCCGACAAGGCCCGCTGGAGGTACCAGCGGTGCAGACGCGCCAGCATCCTCCCGTGTGGAGCGGCAGTCCTGCCGTCGATGAAGTTCCGCGCCGCGCCGGGCGAGCACCCAAGTTCCGCCGCGATCTGCCGCCCGGACGTTCGCTCCGCGCGCAGTCGGACCGCCTCGCGGAACAATGCGATCACCTCCTCACGCTTCATCTGAGTCTTGTTTCGCGCTGCCGCACACGTGCGCGTCGTACCAACTTCCGAGCTTTCCCACCGTGGGCATGTACGGCTGGGTGCCGCGCAGGAAATTCGAGAGACCCGTGGGGCTCATCCCCACTTCGCGCGCAGCCTGGCGCAGGCTCACTTGATCCAGATGGGCCCCCAGCGCCTGGCGGATCTTGTCGATTCGGCGCGTGAACCCGTCCGGGTCGCGTTCGCGCTGGGCGTGCAGGCTGATGGGAATTTCCTCACCCATAGGCATGCCTCACCGAGGAGCGGGTGCGGAGTTGGTCCAGCAGTGAAGCACACTCCTGCGCCACCGGTTCCGCATGGATCCGGCGGGCGATCGCGAGCGCCCGACGTGCCGCGTTCTCCGCCTGTGCATCGTATCCCGTCTCCGCAGCGGCCCGGGCCAGCTCCAGAAATCCCCTTGCGGCTTCTTCGCTCTCGCCGAGCGACCCCAGCAGCGAATGTGCGTCGTGCCACACTTCGGCAACCGGCGGCGCGCCGTCAGACCCGGCCGTTCGCACGAGCAGCGTGAGCGCGCGTACCCGGTCGCGCGGCATGGTGAAGGCAGGGAGGAACCGCCGCAGCGCAGCCGCAGCGGCGGAAGGCGACTCACCCAGCAGCAGTGCTTCCGCGTGGTCCAGAACGACGCCGAGGAAGTGGGGATTTCCGGTTCCCCGCCGCAGCATCCGCAGCGCCGTGCGTGTCTCCGTCGCCGCAAACGCGTAATCGCCCCGCGCCATCGCCGTGCGCGCGAGCCCGTGGTGCGCGAGCGCCCGAACCTCGGTTCGGCCGCCGCGCCGGGCGGCCCGGATCGCCCGCTGGAACAGGGCTGCTGCTCCGCCTACTTCCGGGGCGCTCTGGAGACGAAGCCACGCCAATTCCAGGAGCGCCCTCGTGTAGACGTCCGAATTGCGTGCTCGCCGGGCGAGCGCGGTCGCGCGGCGCAGCCACGTCTCGGCTCCCGCCGTGCTCGTCCCCAGCCGTGCCGCCAGTCGCCCCGCCTCCAGCGTTACCTGGGCATCGTCCGGCACGACGAACGCCGCTGCTTGCGCGAAGCCGATGGCGGTGGCCACGGCGCCACGTGCCGCCGCCCACTCCGCGATCGCTCCGCACGCCCATGCCACGCATACGGCAGGTGGCCCTTCGCCGCCGGAAACGCCGAAAAGCACCCGCAGCGCGTCCACGGCTGCCGGCGATAGCCGCGAGCGTTCCAAGAGCGCCCCGGCAGCATCGGTGCTCGACCGAAATAGCGTCTCGCGCTCGTGCGCGGGCGTATCCGCCCAGAGCGCCACGTCGCGGTAGCTCGACCACAGCAGCATCGCCGTGGCCTCGTCGTGCTCGTGAAGGATACGGATGCCGGGGATCAGCTCGCCTGTGGATGGATCGCTGAGCAACGCCGGTGGCAGGCACCAGCGGCGGGTTGCGGGGCGCGGTCGGGCGCGGAGGGAAACGACGGACATTTCCGCGAGACTCCATTTCGTTTTAATGCAGAGACGGGCGCGGGGCTGCGGCCCGTGGTTTTTGTGAGTCCCACGTAGCCGGCGAGCCGGGAACGCGGCGCCCGGCGAGAGCCGGATAGTCCGGTAACGAACGTTCAGTGCGCCGCCGGGGGGCTCGACGCGTCACATTGTACACATGCGAGAAAAGGAGGAATAGAACGGATACACATGGCGGGATTTAATATTCGGATACCTACGGCGGGAAAAGGTAGTGGTAAATGTCGGCTATTGCGGTGAGAAACGTTCTGGCGCATGATGATGGTGACGTACGATGTTTACGTGAATTGATGCGTCAGCAAACGGTTTTCTCGCACGCGTGGCGAATGGCGAAATCGCCGGATCAGAAGAAGAAGCGGTATCGCACATCGTTGCCGCCCTCTCCGCCGCTGCCGGAGTATCACATACTGGCGGATGTGGATGATCCGCTCGCCCGCCTATTGCTCCGCGGTGTTCGGGATATTCGCGAGTGGGTGTTGCTGGATCCCGGCGATCGCGCGCCCGCGCCGGTCTCCCCGGCTATGCGCGAGGGGCTGGTGTTCGCGTCGGCCGCGCATCCGTCACTTGCTCGTGCTCTCGCGGTATTCTCCAGTATTCGAGAGGCGCCGCGGCTAGTTTCAGCGGGCGAGCTGATTCAGGCGTGCGTTGATGTGCGGATATGGGCAGAGGAACGGGGCCTCGTCCACACTGCGATCCATTTTGCGGAAACTGCGGCGGCGCTTGACCTGGACAATCCCATTCTCGCCTGTGATGCCGGGAGAGCGGCGCGACGCGCCGCCGCGGTGGAGCGCGCCGAAGCGTGGTTCGACCGTGCCGAGAAGCTCGGCGCCAGGAATAAGAACAAGCGTGAGTTGATCCGTGCATTACTCGGCCACGGCAACCTGATGCGCGAGCTTGGTAGATTTGCTGAGGCACGTGCATTCATCCTGCGCGCCTCGAAGATGGCGTCGTCGACGCGGCGCTACCGTCAAGCTGCCGAGGCGGCGCATGATCTGCTCTGCATCGCAATCGAGGAGGGTACCGTCACCGACGTGGAGGAGTACGTCGAGACGGCGCTGCGCACCTATCCCATCCATCATCCTTCCATTCCCCGGTTCGTGCACGATTGGAGCTTCCACTTGATACGTCAGCGCCTTTACGCCGAGGCCGTGCCACTACTCGCGGCGATCGTACCGGGGGCCTCGCGGCCCGAGTTGAAGCTTCTGTACTCTGGAACCCTCGCGCGAGCTGCCGCGGGAGCAGGCCGCGTAGAACAATGGAAGGAGGCTTCGGATACCGTGCTGGAGATGGTTGGGCTCATCCGGGAGTTCGCAGCCGCCTCGTTGGCCAACGTCGCGGAGGGGAGTCGCTTCTTCGGAGATTGGGAACGCGGGGAACGGTGCGCCAGACGCGCGATCGAAATCGCGCGCGAGCGCAAGGAGGCCGATGTGCTCGCTGGGAGCAAGCAGATCCTGACCGCGATCCGGCGCCAGGTTCCACCGGAAACGCAGGCCCGTCCCGCTGACCCGGAGCGCGTCGAGGCGATCACCGCGCGGATAACCGCACTGCTTCATCAGCGCCAGAAGCCTGCCCGTCGCCCCGTTGCGACCGACAGGGACCGGCACCCTCGGCAGGGTCGGGAGAATGACCCTAGCGAGGGTAATTAGTTCGTAATGTCGTACTGGGATAAGACAGCATGCCCAGACGGGGCTGAACGGCTCACCTGAGCCGATCCTCCACGCATCCGGGCACGGTCATGGCCGCATCGCGGTAGAGCCCGCGCACGGGCGTCCGCCAGCCGCCCCTCCGCTTCAGCCTTGCATCGCGTCCGGCACGCGAGACTCCACCCATCCCGGGGTGCACTCCTTCTTATCGCATTCATCCCCTTCACTCCGATCTCGCGCGGAGTTCCCCGGG
>Ga0190275_10002907_pt1 | contig 12181 bp, 9 predicted proteins | sample Popmic550T_FD_133745 | JGI IMG/M metagenome (GOLD analysis project Ga0190275, IMG submission 133745) | Populus adjacent soil microbial communities from riparian zone of Yellowstone River, Montana, USA - 550 T | ecosystem: Environmental > Terrestrial > Soil > Riparian zone > Trees stand | place... | reverse complement strand
TGCCGCTCCGAGATCTCCAGGGACTTGCGGTACCACCCCTCCGCCGCGGCGAGGTCCCGCCGCTCCTGGGCGACCACCCCGAGCTGGTGGTAGGTGATGGCGGCCCCGTGCTCGTTCTTCTGCCGCTCCTTGATCTCCAGGGACTTGCGGTACCACCCCTCCGCCGCGGCGAGGTCCCGCCGCTCCCGGGCGACCATCCCGAGGTGGTGGTAGGTGATGGCGGCCCCGTGCTCGTCCCCCTGCCGCTCCTTGATCTCCAGGGACTTGCGGTACCACCCCTCCGCCGCGGCGAGGTCCCGTCGCTCCTGGGCGACCATCCCAAGTTGGTGGTACGCGGCCGCCTGGCCCACCGCGTTTCCGATCCGGTCGTCGTGACGCTGCAACTGGTCGAAGAGATCCGCCGCGACCGGGTAGTTGTGGGTGTTTTGGGCGTAAAACGCCAGGGACTGCGTCAGGGCGGCGTAATGGTCGTTCAGGCTCGCCCGTTGGGCCGCCGACCGGGCGGCGTGGAAATTCCCTTCGTGGAGCGTGAAGAGGAATCGCTGTTCATGGAGCGGGCGCGGGGCCAGATGGTCCGCCAATCTACCCATGAGATCCACGAAGGTGCGGGTCCACGGGTCCAGCGTTTCGGGCGTGACCGATTCGTGCTCGGCCCGCAGGTGACTGGTGAGCAGGGGGTGCAACTCGTGGATCGACTGTCCCCGGTCACGGACCAACCCGGCGGTGCCAAGGGCCGTCAGGCACGCGTCGATCACCACCCTCGGTGGCCCGCCCTCCACCGCTTTCGCCATCGCCTCGAGGGCGTTGGCGTCGGCGTACTCCTCGTGCTGCCCGAGCAGAAATAGTACGGGCTTCCAGTCCGCCGGCAGTTCTCCCGTGGTGAAGCGGAGGGTGGCGGTCAGTGCGGCCTCGGATTCGTCAGCGCCGCCGGCGACGAGGCCGACGAGATCCTTCTGGATCGCAAGCTCCAGTTGAGCCGCCGTCCGGGTCGCCAGCTTCGGCAGGATCGCCCGCATGGCCAGGGGGTGACCCCCGAGCAACTCCACCAGCGCCTTCATGTCCGTGTTCGGCTTGCGGGGGTCTTGCTTCATCCCCAGGTCGGTCAACACGGCGTTGGCGAATGCCCAGCGGTCCTCCCCGTCGAGTCCGCCGAGCGAAACCGGGGTGCCTGCGTTCGATGGCCCGAGCCAGTCCTCCGCCGACCGGCTCGTGATGAGTACCTTCGTCCTCCCGCCCCGGAGTCGGGAGAGGAACTCCTTCAGTAAGCCGGTGTCGGCGTCCGTCAAGTTGCCCGCCACGCCGGTGCCGGGGATCCCGCGGGCCGCCTCGAAGTTATCCCAGATGACCCACAGCGGGAGTTGCTTGCAGGCGGTGCCCAGGACGTCGAGCTTTTGGTCGACGCCGAGCGTGCCGAACTCCGCCTTCCCGGTCACCGCCTCGCCGATGCGGTTGAGGATCGACTCTGCCGACCGGACCTCGCGGAAGTCGAACCACAACGCCCCGGCCCCGAGCCCGCCGGTCTGTTCCAGCCAGTGCAGGAACCCCTTCGCCAGGGTTGTCTTCCCGATCCCACCCAGGCCCGTGATCCGGATCCCGGCCGGCGGGCGGTGGGCGGCCCGCTCGAGTTGCAGCACGGCCCCGTCCCGGCCCACGAACCCGTACGGGTTCCGGTCGTCCCGCGCCTCTGCCGGGATCCGGCCGCGCGGCTTCTCGGCCGGCGTGGTCGGTCCGGCGACAAACGCGAAATCGAGCGGGTCCTGCTGGTAGACGACCGGGACGATCCAGTCGTCGAGCGGGAACACGCCGCGGGCGCACACTCGGTCCCGGTTCGCGAGCATCTGCCGCCGTCCGGCCCGGACGGCGTCGGCCAGGTTCCCGGACGCGAACAGGGAGCGGTAGAAGCTCGGCAGGAACTGCTGGGCGCCGCTGACGTACAGGGCGTAGGCCATCGCCACCACGCTGCGCGTCCCGGCCTTCAGCAGGGCCGCGGCGACGGACGCGAACGGGTCGGCCGCCCGGTGGTCGATCATGGCCGACTGGCAGGCGTTCAGCACCACCGCCGGGACGGCGTGCTCCCGGAGCAGTTCACTCAGCGTGTCCGCCTCGACCGGGTCTGTCCCACCGTCGTCTGTCTCGAACAGCAGTCGGCCGTCGGCCGCCCGGAGGAGGACGTTCCCGCCGCCCGGGGGCGGGGCGTCGGCGCGGTACGCCCCGTGCCCGTCGAAGTGGAGGATGTGGTAGTGTCTCGGGCGCGTCCGCAGGTGTTCGCGGAGTTGCGCGAACGTCGGCGGGCGGAGCACCTCGACCGCGATCGGGAAGCTGTGCGCGGCGGCCAGGTCGACCAGCGACCGGGAGACGGCCCGGTACTTTACGTCCCCTTCGAGCGGCCGCGCGATGACCAGGAGCACGTTCAGCCGGTTGGTCGGCAGCCCCGGGGACGGGATCGGGTCGGCCTGCCCCTCGGTCCGCCGCTCGATCGCGCACTGGTGGGCGAGTCGGGCCGCGGCGGGATCTTCCAGCGCCTCCCACGGCCAGCCCAGGATGAAGGGGCTGTCGCTGACCACCCGGACGGTCAGCCTGCCAAGTCCGTCCCGCGTGGCATCGTGGTAGAAGTCGCGGGCCTTTCCAGAACCGAACAGCGTGTCGAACGCCCGCCGGCCCCACTCTCGGAGGGCGGCCTGAACACGCTCGGCGTACTCGTCGTCAGGGTGGAACGGGTAGTCGAGGAACTGCTCAAGGTACCAGCGGACCTGGGTCGTCAGGTCGTCGTTCGGACGGCCCGCGACGCGAACGCTGTTCGGCGGCGCGACGGCGACTGGTGGGACGGCCTTCCCGTCGATGAGACGACTCACGCTGAACTGTGGCGGGTCAGACTTCTCGACGTGTCGGACGACCAGCGTGTAGTGGTCGGGCATCGACCGGCCTCTCCCGCGACGAATCGGGGGCTTGAGTTAAGGCGCATTATCCGGCCCGGGCAGCGGCAGTGCCACGGCAATTCCGAAGGCGATTTCGAGGAGCGATCCGCCCAGGCAGCCGGTCGCTCACGTACCGTGATCTCACGGTCGCGTTGAGGAAGAATGCCGTTCCCACAAGCCAGAGCACGTACTCGTTACCGGCCAGCCAGACTCGGCGCCTGCCGGGGATGGAGCGTTCGGTCATTAGTCTGCCGGCCGCGTGTTCTGGTCCGGGTTCACCGTCACCTCGATACTGTCCTTCGACGCCTTGCCCATGAACGTTCTGGCGTAGCAGATGGCAAGCGTCCCCAGGAGGCCCAGGGTAACGCAGCCGAGTGCCATCACCACCATCCCAGCAATCGCGACCTCGCTCATCGCTCGAACCTCCTCGTTGTTGACCGCGCGGCATGCCGTGCGGGGGTATGTCGCCAGTGGGGGGTTGGTCACCGCCGCGGCCTCGTTTTTCTGGTTGCTGCATCGCCTGTCCGGTTGCCCGGACGAGCGGTCACGTCTTCCGCCGCTTCTTCTTCCTCCGGCTTGCCGGCGATCGCCGGCGGGCGGGTGTTGTCGCCTTCGGCTCCGGGGTCGGTAGCGGCGTTTCCATCTGACTTGGAGTCGTCGGCTCAGGCTTCTCAGGCTCCGGGCCGTGATTGACCTCCACGTCGAAGCCCCACCCCCAGAACTTCACCCGGCGCCCGAGCACGAGGGCTGTGACGAGCACGGCGTAGGGCCAGGGTTGGGTCAGGAACTCGCTCATCGCTCGAACCTCCTTTGGTCAGCCGGCCGGTTGCCGGACCGGGTATGTAGCCGGGGGGTCAAGGGTCACCCTTCGGGGATCGCAACTCGCCCCTCTACCCGAAGGGTAAGCGGGGTGAAGACCTGGCCGACGGCCCGGTCACACCTTGCAGGTGTTGCATCGCTCCACGCTCGGAGTCTCTCACGCCTTGTTGCCTGCCCGACACACGCTACCCGCGACCCGGGGAACCTGTGGGCCGGGCGCTGGCCTGCTTCGTCTCCTGGGACGAATACCCGCGTGGGGTAGGGGCTTCTTCCGCCCGATCCTCCACGCTACTTGGAACGCCTCTCGGCCGATGCCCTCGGCCGCCTGCACAGCAGCAGGTGGCATCAGGTCGCCTCGGTAACCAGCCAGCCCATGTCCGTCAGCAGCCGCGATTCTGTCGGGCTCGGTTGCCCGGCCCGCAGCCTCGCGGCTAAGCGGGAGCGACCAGTAGTATCCCGGGAACGCCGGCGGCGGGTCTCTCCGCCCGGCGAGCGTGGTCGAGGTACCGGTTGCCCGCGGTTGGGAGGGCCGAAGGTGATGCCGGCGAACGGGTCCTGGCCCTCGCGGGTGATGCGACGGGTGATCTGCATGGCGAGTCGTCTCTCGGGTAACCCGGCAGGCGGTGTCCCGCGCGGCGAAATTTCAGCTACACCTCACACGGATGACGGAAAACAAGGCAGCGACCGCCACCAGAGCCCTGGCGTAGGCCGACTCGCAATGTCACAAGGGACGACATTACCCGGTACGCCCGGCCTCTTTCGCGGCAGCAGACGCTATCGCCGTGGGATGATGCAGAGCCGGGTTACCCGGACGGGCAGGGGGGAGGCGAACCTCGGGTCGAATCGAGCGGTCGGTATACTTACGATCAGAGACTTGGGTGACGTGACGACCGCCGCGATGGGGTGCCGGATGTCCGAGATTCCTGATGCCCGGAAGATGTTCCTGGAGGTGCCGCCCTACGCGGAGTTCACGGTCGGGCCTGGGCAGTTCGTGGACGTGCTCAAGGTGCAGTTCTTTCTGGGAACGCTGGACGCCCATTGTCTGGAATGCGGCAAGGAGGGCGTGTTCGCCAGCGCCAGCCCGCCGCTTCGGGACGCCAACACGCCGCGAACCAAGGGCTCCGCGCCCGCGATTACCGTCGAGGATCTCCGCGATCCGTTCCGCCAGGCCCAGTGGCCGTACTCATTCTCGCGGAACACGAACCCCATCAACCCGTTGAACCTCAATCAGATGGAGCCCTGGGCGCTCGAAGACCGCACGTTCGATGTCGTGTTCTCCTGCACGCGCGATTCGACCCACCGGCTGACCTTCTTCTTCCGCATGCGCGACAGGACCTTCAGCAAGGTGGGGCAGACGCCATCGCTGGCCGACCTTCAGGCGACGGACATGGCGAAGTACCGGAAGGTGCTGGGCGACGACCGGCACCGGGAGTTCACCAAGGCGGTCGGGCTTCACGCCCACGGCGTCGGGATCGGCGCGTTCGTCTACCTGCGCCGCCTGTTCGAGTGGCTGATCGAGACGGCGCACGCCTTGGCGGTCAAGGATGCGGGATGGGACGAGGGGGCGTACCAGCGCGCCCGGATGGACGAGAAGATTCTTCTCCTGAAAGGCCGGCTACCGGCGTTCATGGTCGAGAACCGGAGCGTTTACTCCATCCTTAGTTTCGGCATCCACGAGCTGGCGGAGGGGCAGTGCCTGAAATACTTCGAGCCGGTGAAGACCGGGATCGAGCTGATCCTTGATGAGGAGATCGAGCGCCGGGCGCGGGTGGAGAAGGAGGAGCGGATCCGCAAGGCACTGGCGGCGGTGAAGGGCGAACTCGGAGGCCGGAAGTAGCGTTCTGCCGGCTCCGGAATGACGAACCGGGACGTGTGAAGCCTGAACTTGGAGGTGTGGCAATGAACCCCGACGAAGCGAGCGTCGCGGACCGACTGGCCGCGTTCAACCAACGGTTCGACGAAATCCTGAAGCTCCTCACGGGCCAACTTCCGCTTGGCGGCGAGGCAAAGCAGCGGCCCAGCTGCTACTGAAGGAGCTGAAGGCGGGGTTAGAGGGCGAGTATCGCCGGATGGCGACGGCCAGAGGGGAGGCGGAGCTGTCCGCGGCCGAACGGGCGTATTACCTGCCGGCGGTCCACCAGGCGTTCGCGGACATTCATGTGAAGTGGAACTCGGTCCCAAACGATTCCTGGGTCGGTAACCTGTACGGGGCACGGCTCAGCATCACCCACATGCTCGACCAACTCCGCCGGCGCGACGCCTGAAACGGTGTGGCTGGGCAGGCGTTTGAACCTCGGGTTGCCTGAAACTGTCTGTCGGGTGGGATCACCCTGGCCAGTCGATGGGTGCGACGGTGGGAACACAGGCAATCCAGTTCGGCTTCGACACGGACGCAGTGTGGGACCGTATCCGGGGCCGCCGTTCGGTGTTTCTGGACTCGAACGGCTGGATCGACCTGGCGGACGGAAAGAAGGAGACGCCTGTTCGCGTTCGCGAATCGTTACGCGCGCAGGTGGCGGCGGGGCGGGTGTTCTGCCCGCTCTCCTGGGGCACCGTCGAGGAGCTGCTCGACCAGTCAGGACCGTCGCTGCCGCGGACGGCGGCCCTGATGGAGGAGCTCAGCCTCAACGCCGTCTTCCTCCAGCGAGAGGAGTTGTTCGCCTGGGAACTCACGCGAGCGATGCGCAGGTTTTTCGGCGGGCAGCCGGAGGACTCGCTCAACGGGCTGTTCGTCCCTCCCGCCGCCTTCGTCGGCTCGGCGCTTGGCATCTCGATCGAACTGCCCGACGGAGTGTCCATCGGCCACGAAGCGCAGGCACACGCCCGGGCGTTCATGAAGCGCGAGCTGTCCTCGATCGGGATTGCGAGCCTGGCGCAGGATCTGGGCGGTTCGAAGATGGCGAGGAGTTCACCGGCCTACTCGATGGCCGCGAAGCGGGCGAAGGAGCTGTTCAAGGGGAACAAGGCGAAGCTCTTCGTGGAAGAGGCGGGGGATTGTTTCCGGCTCTACGTCACGCCGGTCCTGATGCGCTGCCCGCCAGACGTGATGATGGCGTGGCTCGCCCAATTCTCCGGGGCGGGCGAGGAGCCGTGGTTTCGTCGGGTGCTCGCCGAACTGCCGGCGCTGTACAACCATGTCGATGTCATGGTGGTGGCCAGCTCGCAGCCGGACCGGAAGGACCGGCCCAACCACTTCATGGACAACGCGATCATGACGGCCCCGCTGGCCTACGCCGACGTCTTCGTCTCGGCCGACCGGGCCGTCAAAGACATCGCGGGGAGCCGGACGAGGATCCTCGACCGCAGCAGTTGCCGTTACTGCGCCAGCCTCGCTGAGCTGGAGACCTGGCTGGGCACCATTTCCTGAGCGGCCATGAGTCGCCCCGCTGCCCGGTTGAGGCGCCAAGACCGAAGGCGGTCAAGCCGCTCACAAGAGGCTGGTGAACCCGCTGCGCAACCACGCGCAACCATTTTTTCCCGCGGGCTGACCGCGCGGCGCGGCACGGAATCACAGAAACCCGGAAACACGCTTCCCCGACGCGGGTCGCCGGCGGCCAGAAGCAGAACCCTGACACGGCCCGATAGGCGTCCACAATGACGTGAGCGGCCTCGCCGCAAGCCGGGTAACCGGCACCAGTACAGATCCGCCGACCGCCCCCTTGCGGTCCCGTCACCCCACCGTTAGGCTCATCCATTCTTCCACTCGGGTGCCACTACGAGCGAGTCCGCCGCCGATTGCTCCTGGGGCCACAATACCCTGTGGGACTGTGGCGTACCGGGACGGGCCTTCTCTACCGAGCACACATGAACCCGTTCGCCACCCACATCCCCGTCCTGCTCGCCTGCCTGCGACGGACGACCGGCCCGGTCCTGGAGTTCGGGTCCGGGTGGTTCAGCACCCCCATCCTCAACGCCTTCGCCGTCGGGCGGCTGACCCGCACCGTCGAGGCCGACCCGCGCTGGTTCCCGGTCGTCGCCCCGGTCTGCACCCAGCAGCCGGTCACGCGGCACGACCACCAGATCCTGTTCGTCCCCGACTACGACCACGCCCCGGTCGACGACCACCCGTGGGACGTGGTCCTGGTCGACCACGAGCCGCCGCCCCGCCGCGGCGTCGAGGTCGCCCGCCTCCAGGGCAAGTGCCGGCTGCTGGTCGCCCACGACACCCAGCACGAGGCCTACGGGTACGGCCCCGCGTTCGCGCGGTACAAGTACCGCTACACGTTCGACCGCCTGCTGCCGTGGACGACGGTCGTCAGCGACACCGACCCGCTCGACTGGCTCGACGAGGCCCTCCGCCCCGCGTGGTGACCCCCATGAAGCTCGCCGCCCTCTGCTGCACCTATCATCGCCCGCACCTGCTCGGCCAGCTGATCGAGTCGTTCCTGCGGCAGGACTACCCCAGGCACCTGCGCGAGCTGGTGATCCTCGACGACGCCGGCCAGTACGGGAACCGGGCCGGCGACGGGTGGCGGCTGGTCTCGGTCCCGGCCCGGTTCCGCTCCCTAGGCGAGAAGCGGAACGCCTGCGCCGCACTGGCCGCCCCGGACGCCGAAGGCCTCCTCGTCGCGGACGACGACGACATCTACCTCCCGCACTGGTTCCGCACCCAGGCCGAGGCTCTGGCGGCGGCCGACTGGTCGCGACCGTCGCTGGTCCTGCGGGCCCACCCGGCCGGGCTCGAGGAGCACCCCACCGGCGGCCTGTACCACGGCGGGTGGGCGTTCCGTCGCCGCGCGTTCGACGCGGTCCGGGGGTACGCCGCCCTGAACAACGGCGAGGACCAGGAGCTGGCGGGGCGTCTGACCGAGGCGAAGGCGTCGGTCTGCGACCCGTGCGGCTTCGCCCGCCCGTTCTACCACTACCGGGACGACAGCGGCAGCTATCACCTCAGCTGGATGGGCGACCGCGGGTACGAGGAGCTCGGCCGGACCCGGGCGGGGTCAGGGTCGGCGCTCCGGGTGGGCTGGCCGCGCGACTATGCCGCCCTCCCGGTGGTGCAACGGTACGCCCGGGCCCCGTTCGTGCCCCCCGCGGGCGGGGGGCGGCCGGTCGAGTTGATCGGCCCCGTGGCCGGCCCCGGCGGGAACGGCCCGACCAACGGGATGGCCGCTCTCCAGGCGGCCCTCCGCCGGCGGATCGCCGCCGGCCTGGACTGGCTGACGATCAAGCCCCTCCCGGCGAGCGACGGCGCCCTGCCGTGGTTCTGGAATTGGGCGGATCGGGCCTACGCGACGTGGTGGGACGCGCAGGGACTGCCGTTCGTCCAGGGGCCGAACCTCCTCTTCACTAACTCCGGCACCCCCCGGATCGACGGCGAGGAGTGCGGCCTGCTCGACGCCGCCCACTGCCGGGCCATGTTCTGCCACACCGAGTGGTACCGGGACCTGATCACCCGCCACCGCGGCCCGGCGAACCGGTCCCCGGTCGTGCTGTGGCCGTATCCCATCGACCCGTGGCCGGGCGACCCCCTCCCCGCCGAGTACGACCTGCTCATCTACGGGAAGAACGGGCACCGGCCTCAACTCCTGGAGCACCTGGCCGAGCTGTTCCCGCGACACGTCCAGATCCATTACGGGAAGTACCGGCGGGAGGAGTTGTTCGAGGCGGCTCGGCGGTCCCGGGCCTGCGCCTACCTGGCCGACGACGACCACGGCCCGCTCGCCCTCCAGGAGATCCTCCTCGCCGGGTGCCCCGCGGTCGGGGTCCGCACCGGGGCGGCGTTCGTCCGGCCGGGGGTCGACGGCCACCTGGTGCCGCGCCTCCCGCCCGGCCGGAAGCACGTGACGACTGACGCCGACGCGGCCGCGCTGGCGGGCTACCTGGAGGCGATCCGGGCGGCCCAAGGGATGGACCGGGGCGCGGTCCGCGCGGCGGCGGCGGACCGGTTCGGCACCGACGCCATCGTGGACACGGTCCTGGCCGCGCTCGAGGCGGCGCGGGCGGAGCCGGCCGGCTGACCGGGGCTACACAGTCGTGCCGCGGCCCCGGGCGATGTGAGTGAACACCTCCTCCCAGGAGCGGCACGCCGCCTCAAGCCCCCAGGTCCGCTCCAGCTTGTCACGGGCCGCGAGCCGCATCCGGTCCCGCTCGGCGGGCTCGAACGCGCACCGCGACGCCTTGTAGACGAACTCCCGGTCGTCGGCGCACAGCCAGCCGGTGACCCCGTCCTCGACCTGGAGTTCCCACCCGCCCCGCCGGTCGACCACCAGGACGGAGCCGGACGCCATCGCCTCGAACCCGACCCGGGGGAGGTTCTCGAACGTGTCGGTCGTCATGACGACCGCCTCGCACGCGGCGTAGAACTCCTGCTGGCTGATGGCCCCCGCCGGGAGGGCGCGGATGTAGGGGTCGGGCCGCTTGCCGAGCTTAGCGGCCACCTTGTCGCTCCAGCCCAGGACGATCCCCTCCTTGAGGACCGGGGCGGTCATCGTCTCGTAGATCCACAGCTGGCGGCGGTGGAACTTGTCGGCGTCGGCCCGGGAGATCCGCCCAAACCGGAACTTGTCCGTCGGGCGGGCGGCGTGGTACGGGAAATCGGCGGCGTAGAAGTAGGGCGTGAAGACCAGTCCTTGGTACGGCCGCTCCTTCTGCAACCGCCGGCTGACCCGCTCCCGGGCGTGTTCGGTCTGGTAGAGGTGGAAGTCGATCAGCCCCTCGGCGTGCATCCGGACCTCGCGGTCGAAGTTCCAGGTCATGCAGTTGACCCAGGTGGTGGTGCGGGCGTGGCGGCGGATCTCCGGTAGGTTCGCCAGGAACTCGCCGTTGCAGAAGGAGACGCAGTCGAGCCCGGCCACCGACGCCCAGTCGCGCGAGGCGTGGTAGACCACGCCGCGCTCCTCTAGGCGGAGCGACTTGAGGTGGTCGTCGAGGGGGCCGGTGTGGCAGACGTGGACGGTGACCCCCATCGCCTGCCAGCACCGGATCTGGTGGTCGAGTTCGGTGTCGGCGCCGCCGACCCGACTTGGGTGCCCGATCACGCAGAGGTCGGAGAGGCCGGCGGGCATGGGGGCGTCCGGTGGCGGCCGAGTCTTCGGCCGAACTGGGTGCGGGTCGTCTCGTCCGGTCGTCGGGCCGGAGATTTCAGATTTTGTTTTGACAGACGGCGGGCCGGCTTGCTAGAGTCAAACCTGATCCGTTGACTGTCCCGTTCTGAAGCCACACCCGTCGTGCCCGCGGGGACCGAGAACATGGCACTGCCTCGCAGCCGGATGACGACCCAATCGGCCATCGGCGGCGACGAGGTCTCGTCGAGCAGTAGTTCGGACTCTACCCCGTCGAGTTCGACCGGCGAAAGCAGCTCCTCGTCGGACTTCGTCAGTAGCTCGTCGGGCAGTTCGGACACATCCAGCAGCTCCTCATCTAGCAGCAGTTCCCCCAGCGGCGATTGGGACTCGTCGAGCAGCTCGTCCGCCAACTCCCCCAGCGGCGGGTCGTCGTCGAGCGGCCTGTCCAGCTCGACGAGCAGTAGCAGCTCCGGCTACCAGCCGATGGTCCCGTGCGTGGCGGCCCCGGACTACATGGAGGCCAAGAGCGAGTCGTGCGGGTGCGAGTGCGGCGGGGAGACGGGCGTCTGCCCCCACACGGGCGCGGCGCAGGTCGAGGTCGCCGGCCCTCCCTCGACCGTGTCCGGCCTGGGGGCCAAGTACTCGAGCCGCTTCCTCCAGGGCGAGACGCCCGGCACGCTCGACTCGCCCGTCGGCGCGAACTGGCTGAGCGACAGCCTCCCCTACCTGTCGCAGTGCGTGGCCGGCGAGATCGCGATGGTCTTCGACCTGTGCACGGCCTACTGGTTCACCGAGGCGGACGGGGTCTACTCCCAGCGGTTCGGGGACAAGCAGCGCCTGGTGTTCGACGCCGGAATCAGCCGGTTCGTCTTCACCGACAGCGACGGCACTGTGTGGCGATTCACGAACACGGGGGCGTTCGACAGCGTCGAGCGTCCAAACGGGGAGGAGTCGGAGGTGGTGGAGCGGACCCCGGAGGGCCTCCCCCAGACGATCGCGCGGTCGACGACGCAGGACGGCAAGACCACGACCGACACCATCGTGTTCGAGTACGACGCGGAGGGACGGGTCAAGCGGGCCACGTTCCGGCGGTCCACGAACCCGACGGCCGGCATCCGCCGGGTCGTCTACGCCTACTACGGGGTGGGGGAGGAGCACGGTAGTGCGGGCGACCTGAAGACGGTGACGACGCAGGCGCCCGTCGGGACGGGCTGGGCGGACCTGGGCACGAGCTACTACCGGTACTACACGACGGGCGAGGCGGGCGGGTTCGAGCACGGGCTCAAGTTCGCGTTCGGGCCTGCGGCGTTCGAGCGGCTCAAGGGCGACCCGCAGGTCGCCGACCCGTTCCTGGCGACGGACGCCCAGGCGGCCCGGTACGCGGACCACTACTACGAGTACGACGCCGACCACCGGGTCACCACGTCGGTCACCAGCGCG
>Ga0190275_10002906_pt1 | contig 12181 bp, 13 predicted proteins | sample Popmic550T_FD_133745 | JGI IMG/M metagenome (GOLD analysis project Ga0190275, IMG submission 133745) | Populus adjacent soil microbial communities from riparian zone of Yellowstone River, Montana, USA - 550 T | ecosystem: Environmental > Terrestrial > Soil > Riparian zone > Trees stand | place... | reverse complement strand
GAGGCACTCCACCGGTTGATTGGGGTCCTTGGTTTCAGGCGTATCCACGTTGAGAAGCCGAACGGTGTGATCCCCGTTATTAATGGAGATGACTAATGTGTCGCCGTCAATGACCCTCACTACTGTTCCCGAGCCTTCATTGGCAGCGGCGGTGACTGCGATGGAGCCGGTCACCAAGGCTGTGGTAGCCATCGTGGCGATTATCAGTTTCTTCATCTGATGCTTTCGATAAGACCTCTGGTTCAGGTCGATCGCGGCCGGGGGTGAGCCAGCCTTAAAACCTGAATGCTTGCCGTATATATGCTCGCCACCCGAACGCAAGGCAGCCTCAAGGGAAGCGCAGGATCGCGGCAGTTCTGTGTCGTTCCTCGAATAGTGAGGGTGCTCCTCCAAGTCAGACAGACACCAGCACGACGCTCTTCAACTCATTTGACGGAACGTTCGTGCCGGTTGGGCTCTTTCGCTTCATCCGGTGCCGGCGTAGTCTCATGAGTATCAGCGAAAACGGCACGATCGTACCTATTGGAGCGGAATGACCGAACCCATCACGGTGCTGCTGGCCGGCGAAGTCCGTTCCCGTCGTCTTCAGCTGGGCCTCACCCAGCAGGACCTCGCGGACATGGCGGGAGTGTCCGAACGTTTTGTCCGGTTCGTGGAGCAGGGCAAGCCCAGCGTGCAGCTTGATTCCCTGACCGCGTTACTGGGAACCCTCGGGCTGGAGCTCCGGATCGGCGCCCGGGCCAGCCAAGCAGCCCGGTCGCGCAGCGGTCCCGCCGTCGAACGGGAGCCGGCCGCGGATAACGAAGCAGCGCCATGAGGCACCGCATCGCCGACGTCTACAAGGCCGGCGTCCTGGCCGCGCGGCTTGAACGGCACGACGGCGGCACCCGCTTCAGTTACCTGCCGGCCTACCTCGCGTCCGGGGGACCCGCCGTCGCCACTTCCCTGCCGCTGACCAGTGAACCCGTCCTCGCGGCGGCCGGGGCGGCGCCACCTTACTTCACCGGGCTCCTGCCGGAGGGCCGCCGGCTCAACGCGCTGAGGCGTTCCATCAAAACAAGCGCCGACGACGACCTTTCCCTCCTCATCGCTGCAGGTGGAAACCCGGTGGGCGACGTGCAGATAGTGGGCCACGGCGAACCGCTGGACCCGGACGAGCACGCCGTCCAGCTCGATCCGAAGCTGCCGGTGGACTTCGACCAGCTCCTGGGCGACCCGGACCTGATCGATCCCGTGGCCCTGGCCGGGGTGCAGGACAAGCTATCCGCCGGCATGATCTCGCTTCCCGTGGCCAGCGCCGGGAGGCGGTTCATCCTCAAACTGAATGCCCCGGAATTTCCGCACGTGGTGGAAAACGAGCTGGTGTTGTTCCGGTACGCGGCCAAACTCCGGATCCCGTCAAGCCGCGTGCGGCTGATCAGGGACGTCGCAGGCCGGCCCGGCCTGCTGGTGGAGCGCTTCGACCGGGTGCCGATCCCGGGCGGCGGACCGGACGAGGTGCGGCGCCTGGCAGTGGAGGACGGGGCCCAGGTGCTGAGGCTCTATCCGGCGGACAAATACAACGTGGGCTACGGCCAGGTCTGCCGTGCGCTGGCGGATTACTGTACCGCGCCCCTGCCCGCCCTCCGGAACCTTGCCATCCAAGGGGCGTTTGCCTGGCTGAGCGGCAATGGCGACCTGCACGCCAAGAACGTGTCAATGGTTCAGCAGCCGCACGGGGAATGGACCATCGCCCCGGTCTACGACATTCCCTCCACCGTGGTCTACGGCGACAAGACCCTCGCCCTGACGTTGGCGGGAAAGCGGAGCGGCATCTCGCGCCGGCACTTTCTGCGCTGGGCTGCAGATCTGGGACTCACGGACCGGACGGCTGCCCAGGTGCTGGAGCTGGCGTTGAAGGCCTCAGGTCCCCTGATCGCGGACCTGGGAGCGGGCACCGCCTTCGCGGGCGTGGCAGGTTCCGGAAGGAACGACGGCGGCTCCCCGTTCCCGGACCTGGTCACCCGTGCGTGGGTCAAGGAGCTGAAGCACCGCCGGCGGCTGCTGGAAGGCTGAGCAGGGCCGTTGGCCCTTATCTGCGCTCGTACCACCTGAGTGTGCGCAGGGCGCGGAGGGTGTTCCAGCGGCTGGGATGTCCGTCACCCTCCTCCAGCTGGAAGTGGACCTTGCCGTTTCGGCTGCAACCGCCCGAGCCGGGGCATCAGCGAGGTCGCGCAAGACCTGCCAGCGGATGGGAGGATCGGAATCGAGCAGCCAGGCAACGGCGTCCATCAACCCAACCTACCTGCCTGTTCGCCGCCGCCCAGGGGGAGTGCCGCCGTCGTGCGTTCCCGAGATGGCACTTCGCGGCAGTTACGGGGCGCGCAACTGCCGCGAACTGCCATCTCGCGGTGTTCAGAGGTGCTGGATGCCTGCGCGCTGCATGGCGTCTTTGTAGACCTCGACGCTTTTCGTCAGCAGCTCTTCCTGCTTGGCTTCGGAAACAGCAAAGGCCCGCCCGCCCAGCGCGCTGGCCTTATAGATCTTGATGCCGCTGTTCTTCAGGGAGGAATGGTACGTCTTCTCGAAGAGGGTGAGGAAGGTTGAAGCGTCGGTGCCGTGGGCGATGATGGCCGAAACGCGTGAATTGATCTTCAGGAACTGGCGGAAGGGACGCAGGCCGTCGGTCTTCTCCTGGATATTGAGCGCTGTGGGGAGATCGGGATCACGGACCCAGGGGTACGCGTTCCAAGGCATCACGTAGCGGGGGTCGAGGTCCGCGAGTTCGTAGATCTGGGTGGCACGGCGGGCGGCTTCGTCATCGTTGTAATGGGAGACGAAACCGGATTCGGTGCCCTTGCCGGGACTGACCTGGAGGCTGACGATCCGGCACTCGTCCTCGTCGTGGACGGGATCGATGTAGGGGACGACGGACCCTGGCTTCTTTTCCATCAGTTCGTCACAGAGCTGCGTGACCGCCGCGATGTTCGGTTCCTGTAGCAGGGCCTTTTTTTCGTCCCAGTCAATCGTCACGATTTCTCCCTCGGCAGCACGGCGTCCAGAATCAGGCGTCTTAGGCCACTCTACGCTTTTGGACGTGGGGCTGCGCGGGCGGAAGTTATTCCATTCCCTTGAATTCAGCCTTGCGGGCCAAGGGGGGGTAACGTCGTCTGGATGTACAGGAGAACGCTCAAGGCGGCCGGGTTCGCCGGCTTCCGGCCCATAAGCAGTCTTGAGGTCATGCGGGTGCCGCAAGGCACGGGTGTGTTCGCGGTCCTGCGGCCCTATGAGCTCGAGCCACGGTTCCTGAAGAAGAGCTCGGCCGGAGTTTTCAAGAAGAAGGACCCCAGCGTGTCCGCAGAGGTCCTGCTGGCAGAGTGGGTGAACGGCGCGGACGTCCTCTACATCGGAAAGGCCGGGCCCGGCAGCAAAGGCAATCGCGGGCTCCGGCGCCAGATCCAGGAGTTCCTGGACTTTGGGCAAGGGAAGCCGCCGGGTCACTGGGATGGCCGGCTCATCTGGCAGTTAGCCCACACCGACGCCTTGGTCATCGCGTGGAAGGAGCTGCCCGCCGAAGAAGTGAACAGTGTCGAGGCACGTCTCCATGCCGAGTTCGTGGCAGAGTTCGGGCGGCTGCCGTTCGCAAATCTCGTCCAGGCCCGCGTCAAGGGCTAAGCGTGGTCGTCGCCGGTCCCGGGAGCTCGACGGCGGAGCAGGACTCAGACTCGACGGGAACCTGCAGCGTCAATTCGACCCAGGTCCGCCCGAAAATTCGTGCAGTCGCCCCCTGGGCATTGCCGGAGGTAACGGACCACCATCCTTCAGATCCCTCGTCAAGAATCGAGACGGTGCTGAAGCCTTTCGCTTTAAGTACAGGATTGATGGCGTCCATCACCTTCTGGAACTTGTTCGACGCTCCCGTTATGTCGCCGTCGCTTTGGTATGTGGGAAGAAAAAGGGTGCACCCACCGTCGGATCGAACATTCACATCAGCAGGCTCCGTTGCTTGCCACGCTATGCCGGGAAACTCCTCCTCCAGCGCGTTTCGGATCCCGTCTACCACGGGCGAGTACTTCCGGAAGCTTTCCGCAACGTTGGATGGCGGCTCGGTGACAGCCGGCAAAGTGGGACGTGGCTCTCCCGGCTGGCATGCCGTCAGCAGTGGCAGAAGCAAGATTCCGAGGAGAAGCCACGGTGCGGTCACGTGCCCGTTTGGCCCGATTGAGGCGCCCAAACGGCGCGGAACCTTCTTGATATTCCCGGCAGTCCCCATGATTCCCCCTGATCTGCAGCATGAACTGCCTTATCAGCCTAGCCTTTCCCCTTGTGCCGTTCGATGGGCAGCGCTGCCCATCGAATGCCATTCGGCACCACGGTAGGTTGAGGGGAACTGCACACTGTATTTGGGGGAGACATGAGCGCATTCTGGGGAGCTGACCCGGTCCAACTACGCACCCTGGCGGGTTCACTTCGTGAGGAGTCGATACGGCTGAACGAGCTCTCAGCCAAACTGCGGAGGGCCCTGGAAACCAATACCTGGAAAGGGCCGGACGGCGAAGGCTTCCGCAGCGCATGGACAGCTCAGCACCAGCCTGCCTTGGACCGCTGCAGCACGATCCTGATGGAGGGCGCCCGAACCGTTGAAGTCAACGCCAAGGAGCAGGAGCAGGCCAGCAACGGGATTGGTACGGGATTGAGTGTAAGAGCGGCCGGAGACCGGGACGGGGAACCTTCAGGTTTCGGAGAGCACCGCAGGTTCACTACCCCCGTCTCCGAAGCGGAGGAGGACTTACGGGCAGACATGATCCGGCAAGGCCAGATAGGTGACTGCTGGCTGCTCGCTGGCTTGGGTGCGGTGGTTCACACTGACCCGGACTTGATCCGTGAGAATCTGGAGCGGAACGAGGACGGCTCCTACACCGTCACCTTCTACCGGGACGGTACCCCGGTGGAGATCACAGTGGAGGCGAGCAGAATCAAAGAGGCCGCACGTGATCCCCAAGGACACCCGAACTTTGCCACTATCTACGAGAAGGCCGCTGCGGAGTTCTTCGGCGGTGACTACGAGGACATCGTCGCTGACGATCCCCAACGGGCCTTGGAAGCCATTACCGGCAAGGAAGCCCGGACCGATGGTGAGCTGAGCTTCACGGAGATCCACGAACGGCTCGAACAAGGCCCGGTGGTGGCCACCACCGAATCCGGAGGTGACTGGAATCCCTTCACAAGCAACGACGGGGACGTCGACAACGAGCAGATCGTGGCCAACCATGCCTATATCGTCAGCGAGATCAAGGACGGCAAGGTTCACTTGATCAATCCCTGGGGCCCGGACGGCGGACAGGGCTCGGATGGCCACAACAAGGTGGGCGATATTTGGCTCACGGAGCAGGAGTACCGTGAGAACTTCTCGCACATCAGCTCCCTATCCTGACCCGAAAAGACGAAGCGGAGCGGACATGACAGAGAAGGTAACAGCCCTGCAGGGCACCCAGCCGGAAATATCAGGCGTACTGGTAGGCATCATGCGGGTGGGCCGCCCGGACGGCATCGGCGTGGCGCGCCTTGCCCTGCGGGACTCGGGTGGATCACGGATCGAGCTGGTGCGTGAGGGCGGAAGCGTGGCCCTGTTTGACCAGGGGACGCTGACGCTGGCAACGGTTCATGAGCCCGGGACAGAGTTTCCAGGCGGTGCCGTGGTTCTGGAGTTCGAACCCCGCGACGCCGGGGTCCAGGCCGAGGTTTAGGTTGCGGGGCCCCGGAGCCGCTCCATCTCGCGGCGGTCCTTCTTGGTGGGACGCCCTGCACCACGGTCCCGCTGCGGGAGGCCCAGGGCCGGCGCGATGGGACGTGGCGGGGTGTGGTCCGTGAAGCAGTGTGAGGCGGGCTCGGCTCCGACGCGTTTGGCAATCAGGCGCCGGACTTCAAGAATCCGTTCGTAGCCGGACATCCGGACCGTGACGGTGTCACCCGTGACCAGGGTGGCCGAGGCCTTGGCCGGACTGCCATTTAGCCGCACGTGGCCCGCGCGGCAGGCAGCAGTGGCCGCGGAACGTGTCTTATAGGCGCGGATGGCCCAAAGCCACGCATCAATGCGGACGCTGGCGAGGGAGGACGGAAGGATGGTCATGGCTGGCACCGAGTATACGGCGTACCCCCGGCACGCCCTGGTCCCCTAGTCGACCGTGACCCGCACGCGCTGCACCACGTTGTTGCCCATCCCCTGGTAATTCCAGTTCTGCTCCAGGGGCTGGGTGGCTCCCGTGGCGTCCGTGGCGCGGCACGACAGTTCATGCTCGCCGGTGTCAGCCACCCACGGCAGCGTCCATTTGCACCACGCGAAGGGTCCCGCCGGCTTTTCCACGTGGGCCGCCACCCACATGCCGTCGATCCCCACCTCAACGCCGGTCACCGCACCCTCGCCGGACCAGGCCCTGCCCTGGAGCGTCACGGGCCCGTGCGGGAGCACCCTGTTGCGGGTGTAGAAGTCCGGGATGCCCGGCGGAACCATCAGCGAACGGACCCTGATCCGCGAAACGGGGGTACCGTCGTCGTCCGCCCTGTCCTGGTACCGGTATGCCGGCTGCTGCTGGTACCCCGTGAAGGGGACCGTCACCACGTTGATTGACTCCAGCCATTTCACGCTGGTCATGCCATACCAGCCCGGCACCACCAGGCGGAGGGGGTAGCCGTGTTGGGGCGGCAGCTCGCCGCCGTTCATCCGGTAGGCAAGCACGACGTCGGGACGCATCGCCTCCCGGATCGGCAGGCTCCGCGCGTAGCGCTGCCGGACGCCGCCCTGGATTCCGGCGTCGGATCCGGTGAACACCACTTCCACAGCCTCCGGCAGGACACCGGCCTTTGCCAGCAGGTAGGCCAACGGCACCCCGGTCCATTCGGCCGTCCCCACGCCCTCCATAATCCAGGGCTGGCTGAGCGGCCGTGGCTTGAGCAGGGACCGGCCATTGCCGGCGCATTCAAGGGTGACGGGGATGCTGATGGCCGGGTCCTTCCGGAGCGCGGCGAGGCTCAGTTCCAGCGACCTTTCCACGGCACCTTTGACCTGGAGACGCCAGGACGCCGCGTCGATGTCCGGGATGTCGAAGTGCGTCAGGACGTAGTGCAGCCCGGGTGGTGTGATGTCACGGCGGAGCGCTTCCAGCGGCATGGAATGGTTCCGCACCGCCAGCTGGAGCTCTTCCGGGGTCAATGGCCCCGTCGTGGGTCCACCTGCGGGCGGCACCGGGCGGGCTGACTGGCGTTGCCTGTAGATCTGCTTCATGGCCGTGCGATTCTGCTCGATGAGGCTGGGAGGTTCCCCCCTGACAGGTTTACGCCGGGGGCGCGGCCCCGTCAACGGCAGTGCCTGGCCAGCCTCCACGTTCCTGGAAAGCTCGACGGCGGTGGTCACGGTCCGCGTCAGCGGCGGCGGAGCTCCCCGTACTCCAGGGACGGAACGACGGCGCCGGCGTCGCGTTCCACGAAGTTGGTTCCGGGGGGCACCAGCTCGTCGATCGCATCCAGGACGGATTCGCCGAGCAGGGTGTCCGCCGCCTTGAGGTAGGCGTGCAGATGCTCTTCGGTGCGGGGGCCGATGATCACACTGCTGATGGCGGGGTGGTTCAGCGCGAACCCGACGGCGAGCTCCACCAGCGAGATCTCCAGCTTGTCGGCCAGCCGCGCCAGGGAATCGGACGCCAGGAGCTTCCGTTCGCTGGCAGGCCCGGAGATGTCGTACCTGCCGGGCAGGGAGTGTACGCGTGCCGGTGGCCTGCCGGCGTCAAGCACAAAGTCACCGGAGAGCCAGCCGCCCGCAAGGGGGCCGTAGGCCAGTACACCCAGGCCGTACTGCTGGGAGATGGGGAGGACATCGCGTTCGTTACCGCGGACCAGCATCGAATAGGGAACCTGGTTTCCCACCGGCGGGATCAGGTGGTTGGTGGTGGCAAGCCACTGTGCCTCCACCAGCTGCGCGGGGGTGAACACCGAGGTGCCGTAGTAGAGGATCTTTCCCTGCCGGATGAGGTCGTTCAGGGCTGTGATCGTTTCCAGCACGTCAGTGTTGTAGTCCGGTCGGTGTGCCTGGTAGAGGTCGATCCGGTCCGTCTGCAGGCGGCGAAGGCTGCCCTCTACCGCCTGCATGATCCAGCGTCGCGAGTTCCCTGCGTGCGCCGGGTTGGCACTCATCTGTCCGTGGAACTTCGTGGCCAGGAAAACGTCGTCGCGGCGGCCGCGGAGCGCGCGGCCCACCACCTGTTCGGACTCGCCCTGGGAATAGACGTCGGCTGTGTCCACCGCGGTGATGCCGGCGTCAAGGGCCGCATGGATGATGCGGATGCTTTCGTCCGCGCCGGTAGGGGCGCCGCCGGACGGGCCGCCGGGTCCCTCGCCAAAATTCATCGTGCCCAGTGTGAGCGGGCTGATGGGCGTGCCGGATCGCCCGAACACACGAAGTTCTCTGAGGCTCATCCCCTGCTCCTCACGGTCGATTCCACACGCGGATTGCTGTGGATCGTCACGACGCTACACAAAATTGGCGGCCTGTTGCAGGGAAGCGCCACAGAGCTTCGCTTTTCGTAGCACAGGGTAACGCGGCACGTGGTGATGTCGGTTTGTGAACGTGCCAGGCGCCATTGCCTGGGCCGAATGGAGCCCGTACCGGGCCGCCGCTTAGCTCCGGTCGGCGGGCAGCTTGCCTTTGAGGACCTGGGCGTGGCTGGAAAGTGACACCAGGGAGCCGGTGTCCAGCGGTGACAGCGGCCCCGGGACAGAGGGTTTCTTGAACGAACGCGGGACGTCCCGCGGCGGGCGGTCCTGGTGCAGCGCCGACTCCACCAGCGGGGCTACAGCCTCGACCTTGTCCGCGGGGACACCCGGATCAGGCAGGTCGCGGACGGAGACCTTGATTTCGGGGGCGGCGGCCCGTGCCCGCGCGAGGGCCCGGGCGTCGGCTTCGGCGACGGCGGCTGCCCAGTCCTCTGCCAGTACCGGAGGTTCGCGGCGTGCGGCGGTCAGCAGGGGATGGTGTTCAACGGCGTGCCGGAACCGCGGCTTGAGTTCCGAAGGGTCCAGGGCGGCACGCGCATCGCGCAGGAACTTGCGCCAGTCCCGCGGCGCTGTGAGCGTGGCGACGGCGGCACCGCCGCGTGCGCGGGCGGCCGACAGGGCAGCGCCGGTCTCCGTCCGGGTCCTCGCCTGCAGTGCAGCGGCTTTGGCCCGAAGCACCCCGGCGCCCGCCGGCCTGGCGGGGGAGGGGGCAGCGGCGTCGTCGTCATATCCCGCCGCAGCGGTGCCTGGCTCCGCAGCCGGCGGCGCGCTGCCGGCTTGCCCGGTGAGGCGGACGAGCGGCAGGGTTTCACTGCGGTGCAGCCGGCCGAAAAGGGCCATGACCGTCAGGGCAACCAGCCGTCCGACGCCGGCCAGGACCAGGGTAGCCACCACCAGAAGGAAGAGGACAAAAAACATCAGGAATGCGAGGCCGAGCGTTCCAAAAAAAGTCAGGTTAAGAGCGATCGTTGAATCTCCCACGTCACCCCTCCAATCTGCCAGCAGCGGAGTCCGTGCCGGCACCCATCACCACGGGCAACAGCCCGTGCACTACCTTACGGACTATTTTGCGGCCCGGCCGACGCCGGCAGGGGTGCGTCCCGAGTTGTTTCGAACCTGTTACCGGATATGACAGGGAGCAGCCGCCTATAGTCATCGGAGAGACCCGACGGCCACGCCAACTGACGGCCGGGACCATCCCGACAGGAGCATCATGACCGAAAGTCCAGCCCCCGGGCGCAGTTGTTTCTGCCTCTCCGGGGACGTGTACGCGCAGTGCTGCGGGCGGTTCCACAGCGGTCAGTCCGAGGCCGCCACCGCCGAGCAGCTGATGCGGTCCAGATACAGCGCCTTTGCCCTGCTCGACGCCGTTTACCTCCTGCGCACCTGGCATCCGGACACGGCGCCGTCCGAGCTGGACCTGGACCCGGCTATGGAATGGCGTCGCCTGGACATTGTGTCCACCAGCCGCGGCGGGCCACTGGACACCGAAGGGACTGTGGAATTCAAAGCCCATTTCCGCCACAACGGGGAACGTGGAGTTCATGTCGAAACCAGCCGTTTCGTGCGCGAGAACCGCCGCTGGTACTACGTGGACGGCGTAGTGCCCGCCTAGCCCTCGCTGTATGTTTCGTCAGGGGTGAAGCCGGCCTTGTCCACCTTCCGGTGGAAATGCATGCCCGCCAGGCCGCCCAGGACGGCTCCGATGAGCGCCACCAGGGCCACCACCACAGCGGCAATGATGCTGGTGATGGTCAGTTCGCCTTCATTGATGGGGATTCGCGGGAAGCTGTTCAGGTTGGCCAGGACGTTGAACTGCTGTCCGGCCACCATGCTCAGGACCGCGATGACGATCGCCGCAATGAGCGCCCAGACCCACACCATGAAGCCCTGCTTGGCGCCGTTGAAGCGTGCCATCCGGCCGGCCACGTAGCCGCCTGAATAGTAGGAGGCGAACAGGATGACCAGCAGGACAATGATGCTCACCAGCCCTACAGTGCCGTTCGTGGTCACCTGGTTGACCGCCTCGGAGACGTCCGTGTTGTTGGCCAGCCCCACGGCCGTGCCCGCCGCGGCAACGAAGGCCGTCAGCAGGACGGCCATGCCCGTGGCGGTCAGCCAGCCGAAGAACGCGGAGCCCACCTTGATGCCGCCGAACTGTTCCTTTTCCCGGGCCACGGCGGTCTCCCGATCGGTCACGTTGGGGTCCGTCACGCTGGGGTACGCCGCGGTAACGCCCGCCTCGTCCGGGTCAGTCACATACCCGGGCCCGTCATACGTGGCCGGCGCCTGCTGGTAGGCCTGCGTCGGCTGTCCTCCGGCGAAGGTTTCATCACGAGCACTTTCGCTCCGCAGGTTTTCATTCCGCGCACGCCGCGGAAGACTGTCCTCTGATCCAATTGAACTGCTCATGGCACAACTCAACCACTGGTCAGAGCAGATAACAAGGCTGCTTACTATTTCCCTAGCGGTACGAGCGGTGCAGGTTTTCCTTCGTTGAGGCCCGCGGAGTTGCGTCCGCAATCCACGGGCCGGTGCCCTCGGACTGGTCCAGGACGCCGGCCTCAAGCCAGGTGTAGTCGCCGTCCAGGACCTTGCGGGAGAGGTGGTGGTCGCCATCGTCGGTGTTGCGCCAGAGCTGATCAAAGTACTCTTCGATCCGGACCCGGGCCTGCTCGCAGTAGGCCTCTGCGAGTTCATAGGCGCTCGCGGCATGCTCGGGCGCGGTGTGGAGCATCATTTCCGCCCGTGAGCAGCATGCGGCCATGGCAAACAGCTCGGCTCCGATATCCACCACTCTGCCCAGGAAGGCCTGCTTGTACGCCAGGTTGGCCTGCCAGCGTCCCATTCCGTAGAAGGTCTGGCGGGCCAACCTGCGTGAGGACCGTTCCACAAAGCGCAGTTGCTTGCCGAGCCGTCCGAATTCGCTGTAGGAGCGCGGATTCATTCCTGCGCCGGCCACGAGTTTGGGCAACCACCGGGCGTAAAAACCTGAGGCGCCGACGGCGGCCTTCGCCTTGTCCTGCAGGCTTGCAGTGACGGACGCGAGGTCCCCCGCGGCCGCCAGGTGCGCGTCCACCGCTTCACGCGCGATGAGCAGCTTCATGATCTCCGAGGAGCCTTCAAAGATCCGGTTGATCCGGAGGTCTCGCAGCTGTTGTTCCGCCGGAACTGCCCGCTCGCCACGGGCTTCCAGTGACTCCGCCGTCTCGAAACCGCGGCCGCCGCGGATCTGCACCAGTTCATCGGCAATCCGGTAGCTGATCTCCGTTGACCACAGCTTGGCCAGCGCGGCTTCGATCCGGACGTCCTTTTGCCCAGCGTCCGCAAGTTCCGCGGACAGCTCGAACACTGCATCCAGGGCGAAGGCGGATGCCGCGATGAAGGCGATTTTCTTGCTCACGGCCTCATGCTTGCCCACCGACTGGCCCCACTGGACGCGGGCATTGGACCATTCCCGGGCGATTTTCAGGCTCCAGCGGCCCGACGCGACACACAGCGCAGGAATGGACAGCCGGCCGGTGTTCAGTGTGGTGAGCGCGATCTTCAGGCCCTGCCCCTCACGCCCCAGCCTGTTGGCTGCGGGGACCCGGACCTGATGGAAACGCGTCACTCCGTTTTCAATGCCGCGCAGCCCCATGAAGGCGTTCCGGTT
>Ga0190275_10002905_pt1 | contig 12182 bp, 10 predicted proteins | sample Popmic550T_FD_133745 | JGI IMG/M metagenome (GOLD analysis project Ga0190275, IMG submission 133745) | Populus adjacent soil microbial communities from riparian zone of Yellowstone River, Montana, USA - 550 T | ecosystem: Environmental > Terrestrial > Soil > Riparian zone > Trees stand | place... | reverse complement strand
GAAGGCGGCCGCCAACGAAGCGTCGTGGAGTGAAGCGCTGAGCTCGGCGGCCACGGCAGCCGAGGAGGGCATGAAGGCGACCATCCCGCTCGTCGCTCGCAAGGGCCGAGCGAGTTACCTCGGTGAGCGCAGTGCCGGCCACCAGGACCCCGGTGCCACGTCGTCGTTCCTGCTCATGAAGACAGCCGCAGAGACGTTTGCAGACGCGAGGTGACCTCGGACAGACCGCAAGAACGAAGCGGGGTGACCTCGGACAGACCGCAAGAACGAAGCGGGGTGACCTCGGACAGACCGCAGAACAAACGGCAGAACTAACGAGCAGTCGAGGGAGGAGAGCGTATGGCCGAATATGTAGGAGCCCTGGACCAGGGCACCACAAGCACCCGCTTCATGATCTTCAATCATGGCGGGGACGTCGTGGACTTCGACCAGAAGGAGCACGAGCAGATCTACCCGAAGCCGGGTTGGGTCGAGCACGACGCAAACGAGATCTGGGAGCGCAGCCAGGAGGTAATCAAGGGTGCGCTCGACAAGGCCGGCATCAAGGCGAGTGACCTCGCCGCGGTTGGCGTTACCAACCAGCGTGAAACGACCGTGTTGTGGGATCGCAACACCGGTCAGCCCGTGCACAACGCATTGGTGTGGCAAGACACGCGTACCGACACCATCTGCAATGAGCTGTCCAAAGAGGGCGGTCAGGATCGATTCCGGTCGACCACAGGACTTCCCATCGCCACGTACTTCTCCGGCCCGAAGGCCAAGTGGCTGATGGAGAACGTCGACGGCCTCAAGGCCAAGGTGGATGCGGGCGACATCCTGTTCGGCAACATCGACACGTGGTGCATCTGGAACCTCTCCGGTGGCACCGAGGGCGGAGTCCACGTCACCGACGTCTCGAACGCGAGCCGCACGATGATGATGGACCTCCAGAGCCTGGATTGGGATGACGGCATCCTCAAGACTCTCGACGTACCTCGCACGATGCTCCCCGAAATTCACGCTTCGAGCGAGGTCTACGCGGAGGCCAAGGGTGTGCTCGAAGGCATTCCGATCGCAGGTGACCTGGGCGACCAGCAAGCTGCGACCTTTGGCCAGGCCTGCTACGACGTGGGCGACGCCAAGAACACGTACGGCACCGGCAACTTCCTACTGCTCAACACGGGAACGGATGCCGTGCAGTCGAAGAGCGGGCTTCTGACGACTCTCGGCTACAAGATCGGCGATCAGGACGCCGTGTATTGCCTCGAGGGCGCCATCGCCATCACCGGCGCGCTCGTGCAGTGGCTGCGCGACAACCTGAAGATGATCAAGGCAGCGCCCGAGGTCGAGGACCTTGCGAAAACGGTCGACGACAACGGCGGCTGCTACTTCGTCCCGGCGTTCTCGGGATTGTTCGCGCCGTACTGGAAGAGCGACGCTCGAGGCGTTCTCGCCGGACTGACCCGCTACGTGAACGCCGGACATATCGCTCGAGCCGTGCTCGAGGCGACGGCCTGGCAGAGCCGCGAAGTCGTCGAGGCCATGAACAAGGACTCCGGTGTCGATCTGAAGGAGCTCAAGGTCGACGGGGGCATGGTCGGCAACGACCTGCTTATGCAGTTCCAGGCTGACATTCTCGGTGTGGACGTCATTCGTCCGAAGGTACCCGAGACCACAGCACTTGGTGCTGCCTACGCAGCCGGGTTGGCCGTCGGGTTCTGGAAAGAGATCGACGACCTCCGCGAGAACTGGCTCGAGGACAAGCGCTGGAGCCCATCGATGGACGAGGCCGAAGTCGAGAAGGAGTACGGCTTCTGGAAGAAGGCAGTCACTCGGACGTTCGACTGGGTCGAGTAACAACGAGGTAAGAGGGAAGGGCCGGCGGTCTCGCTCCGCCGGCCCTTCTTTTATGGTCGTGCAAGCTACAGTCGGACAGGCAATGAAGAATGTTCAGACCGAGGTACTCGTTATCGGGGGAGGCGCGACCGGTTCGGGCGTTGCGTGGGATGCCGCCGCGCGCGGATTCGAGACCATCCTCGTCGAGCGTAAGGACCTGGCGGAGGGCACTACGGGGCGGTTCCACGGGCTGTTGCACTCGGGCGGGCGGTACGCCGTCAAGGACAGGCTGGCAGCCGAGGAGTGCATCCACGAGAACCGCATCCTGAGGCGCGTCGCGTCGGACGCGATCGAGGACACGGGTGGCTACTTCGTAACCACGCCGTGGGACGATCCCGCATTCGGCGACAAGTTCTTGGAGGGATGCAGAGCTTGCGAAATCCCGGTCGAGGAGATCTCCCCATCTCAGGCCTTTCAGGACGAGCCTCGCATCAACCGAGGCATCTCACGTGTGTTCACCGTGCCCGATGCAGCGATCGACGGATGGAAGCTCGTGTGGGACTGCGCGAAGGCGACAACCGAGCACGGCGGGCGCGTCTTCACCTATCACCAGGTCCTCGGCATCCTGAGGGCCGGCGATGTCGTCCGCGGAGCGAAGGTTAGAAACGAGCTCTCCGGAGAAGAGTTCGAGATCCACGCGGATTTCACCATCAACGCAACGGGGGCCTGGGCGGGCAAGATCGCAGACATGGCCGGCTGCCCGGGCGTTCAGGTTCTCGCGGGCAAAGGCATCATGATCGCGATGAACCACCGCCTCGTGAACACCGTGATCAATCGTTGCACGATGCCCGCCGACGGAGACATCCTGGTTCCCATCCGCACGGTGAGCGTCATCGGGACCACCGATATTCGAATCAAGGATCCTGATGAACCCGACGTGACCCAGGATGAGGTCGACCGGATGCTCGACGACGGGGAGAAGCTTGTACCGGGTTTCCGCAAGGCGCGCGCGCTGCGAGTCTGGGCAGGTGTGCGACCGTTGTTCAAGGACGCCCGAGCTGCAGAGACCACCGACACGCGCGACGTCAGCCGGAGCCACGCACTGCTCGACCACAGGGATAGGGACGGCGTCGCGGGCTTCCTCACGATCACAGGAGGCAAGCTGACGACCTTTCGGATGATGGCTGAGGAAACTGTCGACATGATGTGCGAGCAGCTCGGCGCACAACGCGCCTGCCGCACCTCTGCCGACCCGTTGCCTTCATCGAAGACTGGGAAGTTCATGTGGCTGGGTGAACGTCTCAAGGAGCGCGAGGCGACAATGCACGAGGACCAACTAATCTGTGAATGCGAGTTGATCCAGCGGAGCAGCCTCGAGCGCGTAATGACGCAGAGATCCTCGACGATCCTGGACGATATCCGGCGCGCGCTTCGTCTAGGGATGGGGCCCTGCCAGGGCGGATTCTGCATGTACAGGGCCACCGGCATCCTGCACGATGTGGAACGGATGGATAGCTGGGCGGCGAACAGATCCCTGCGAGACTTCCTTCAGGAACGCTGGAAGGGCGTGCAACCCATCCTCTACGGTGATCAACTGCGCCAGGCTCGTCTCGACGATTGGATCTTCCAGGGCGTTCTGGACGTCGAGCATCTTCCTACCGACCAACTCGACGATCACCCAGCAAGCGACCGGGCATGAGAGACGTTCTCGTCGTCGGAATTGGGATGTCAGGCCTGACTGCTGCTCTTCGTTGCCAGGAAGCCGGCTTGAGCGTGACGCTGCTGGCGAAGGGCGTTGGCTCCACACACCTTGCGCCCGGCACCATCGACGTTCTGGGATACGGCCCCGACTTGGTCGAGAGCCCATCCCAGGCATTGCCGCGGTTCATCGACGGGAGTCCGGAGCACCCCTACGCACGCATCGGCGTCGATGCCTTGTCTCGGTCACTCGAGTGGTTCGGCGAACGCTTCGATGCCTACCGCTACACCGGAGCGGTGGACGAGAACCTCTTGCTGCCGACTGCGATCGGATCGATCAAGCCCAGCGCTCTTGTGCCGGAGTCATTGTCGGCGGGGGACCTGCGCAACGGCGGGCGGTTCCTCATCGTCGGCCTGCGCCAGCTCAAGGACTTCTTTCCGGCGCTCGTTGCCCAGAACATCGCGAACGCCAAGACTCCGTCCGGGGCCGGTATCTCGGCCCGCGCGGTTCAGATCGAGCCCCCAACCAATGGTGAGCCCGACTTGAGCAGCCTTGCCTTCGCGAGGAGGTTCGACGAACCCGAGTTCCTCGACGCGGTGGCAAAGCAGATCGGTGCGCACCTCGACGGCGATGAATCGGTCGGGCTTCCCGCGGTCCTGGGAGTTCAACACCCGCACGAGGTTTGGACCGGACTCCAGGACGCCCTCGGTCGCCCTGTCTTCGAGATCCCAAGTCTCCCGCCCTCGGTTCCCGGCATGCGGCTCTACGAAATCCTCCGTGCGCAGTTCGAAGCCGGCGGGGGCCGGGTCGTGGTCGGGGCTGAAGCGGTGGGGGCCGACACGGATGGAGACCGGGTCACTGCAGTTCGGGTAGCGGCGGCCGCGCGCATCAAGCCCTATCCCGCCGGCCACTTCGTCCTCGCCACGGGAGGCTTTGGATCGGGCGCGATCGAGATGGGGGCGAACTGGAGTGTGAGAGAGAAGGTCTTCAATCTGCCCGTGGCGGGAGTCCCCGAGGACGGCAATGAGCGCTTCGGCCCTCGTTACTTCGACGCACATCCACTTAGCCGGGCTGGGATTCGCGTCGACGACTCGTTGCGTCCACTCGACGACAACGGAAACCGGGTATACGCGAACGTGACTGTGGTCGGAGCGTGCCTCGCGGGATCGGAGGCATGGCGTGAGAAGTCGGGTGAGGGGATCAGCCTGTCGAGCGGTTACAAGGCGGCAGAAACCATAGTCGAGGAGCAAACTTGATCGAGGATCTGATTCGAGGTTCGCTGGATCACTGCATCAAGTGCACCATTTGCGAATCCCATTGCCCAGTGTCGCGCGCGACGCCGTTGTTCCCGGGCCCCAAATACGTCGGCCCTCAAGCGGAGCGTTTTCGAACCGGCGATACCTCGCCCGACGATTCGCTCGACTACTGCTCGGGATGCGGAATCTGCACACACGTGTGCCCGCAGGGGGTGAAGGTCGCCGAGATAAACAGCCGCGCGCGTCGTACCCTCAAGGAAAGCAAGGGCATACGTCTTCGGGATAAGGTCATCGCCCGGCCCTCTCTGAGCGCCAAGCTCGCGACACCTGTCGCACCGGTTGCCAACTGGACTCTCCGTAGCAAGCCGATTCGAGCGGCTATCGAGACGACGGCCGGCGTGGATCGCCGAGCCCCCCTGCCGACGTTCGCGGGCCGGACCTTTCAGAAATGGGCGCGGAAGCACGAAGGACCCAAGCTCGGCCGCTCAGTTGTCTACTTCCACGGCTGCAGTGCCAACTGGTTCGAACCGGACCTCGGAGCCAAAACGGTGGCGGTGCTCGAGCACAACGGATTCAACGTCATCGTCCCGAAGGGGCAGGACTGCTGCGGTCTCCCTCTCCAATCGAACGGGTTGTTCGACGACGCTACTGGATACGTGAATCGACTCGTCGCTAAGCTGGCGCCGTATGCCCGCGAGGGATACGACATCGTCGCCACATCGACCAGTTGCGGATTGATGCTCAAGCGCGAGGCGCACGAGATCCTGGGTATGGAGAGCGACGATCTTCGGGTCGTGTCAGAGCGGATGTACGACATCTGCGAGTTTCTACTCGACCTCCACGACCGGGGCGAGCTAAAGACGGAGATGGCGCCCCTGTCGTTGAAGGTTCCCTATCACGTTCCGTGTCAGCAGCGAGGGCACGAGATGGGCAAACCGGCCCTCGGCCTCTTCGGGTTGATCCCCGGCCTGGAAGTCGTCGACACGCAACGCACGTGCTGCGGCATCGCAGGGACCTATGGACTCAAGAAAGAGAAGTACGACATCGCGATGGAGGTCGGCCGCTCTCTGTTCGAGGACATCACGGGCATGGAGCCGGAGCTATCGGTGTGTGACAGCGAGACGTGCCGGTGGCAGATCGAGCACGCCACCGAGATCCCTTCGGTGCATCCCATAGAGCTGCTGCACCGCTCCTACGGACTCTAGGCCCCGAGGGCGCCGGGGTAGGGTTCGGCCGTGGTCGGGATAGTCATCGTGTCGCACAGCCGCAGGATTGCGGAGGGAGTTGTCGAGCTCGCGCGTGAGATGGGCGGGGAAGACGTCGCACTCACCGCCGCGGGCGGGACCGACGAGGAGGATGCGCTCGGCACCGACGCGATGCGGGTCCTCGGCGCGATAGACGAGGCCTTCTCTGACGACGGCGTGCTAGTGCTCATGGATCTCGGGAGCGCGGTTATGAGTGCCGAGATGGCGGTCGAGATGCTCGAGGAGGCCCGGCGCGCCCGAGTGCTCCTGTGCGAGGCGCCGCTTGTGGAGGGAGCGGTTGCGGCCGCGACCGCCGCCAAGCTGGGACGCTCACTCGAAGAGGTTGCTCGTGAAGCTCGGGGCGGGCTCCTAGGGAAGCAAACCCACCTGGGCGTCGAAGCGGAGGCTGCGGAGCAGCCGGTTCAAGCACCGATCGACCCCGGTGCCGGGCCCCCTATCGAAGTGACCATCGTCGTTCAGAACCCGCTGGGCCTTCACGCCCGCCCCGCCGCACGTTTCGTCAGGACCGCGGGGAAGCACGATGCGCGCGTCGAGGTGGGCAACGTGAACACCGGCCGGGGCCCCGTGGATGCGACGAGCCTTAACGCGCTGGCGACCCTTGGTGTCGTCCAGGGCCACGAGATTCTCGTACGAGCGTGGGGGCCGGGCGCTGAGTCTGCGGTCAACTCCATCGAGGCGCTGGCCGCCGACAATTTCGGGGATCCTGTGGAAGAGGCGTCTCCCCTCGCCGAGCCCGTGCCCTCGGCGAGGGGAGACGCCGAGCTTCCGGAGGGGGGGATAACCGGATTGCCGGCATCTCCCGGTGTCGCACTGGGCCCGGCGCGACGCTTCACCTCGCAGACGCCCGAAGTGCCGACTGAGCTCGCGACCGACATCGAGACCGAGATCGCGCGTCTCGACGACGCGGTCAAGGCCGCTTCGGTCGAGCTCGGCGACTTACGCAACGAGGTGTCGTCCTCTGCCGGCAGCTACGAGGCAGAGATCTTCGACGCGCATGTGCTGATGCTCGAGGACGAGACCCTGCAGGACAGGGCGCGCGAGTTGATTCGTGAAGAGAAGCGAAACGCGGCCGACGCCTTCTGGACATCCGCTCAGGAGTCCGCGCAGGAGTTCGAGTCCCTGGACAATGCCAGGCTCCGAGAGCGTGGGCGAGACGTGATCGATGTCGGGCAACGCGTGCTGGGCCACCTTCTGGGACGAGCCGAGCAGAAGCTCGTGCTGTCCGCCCCCGGGGTGTTGATTGTCGAGGAGCTGACCCCGAGCACAGCGGCGAGCCTGGATCGCGACAAGGTGCAGGGCGTAGCGACGGCAACCGGTGGGCCAACATCGCACGGTGCGATTCTCGCTAGAGCGCTCGGTGTTCCCGCGGTGGTTGGAGTGGGCGAGCGCCTCCTCGACGTGACGGAGAACACGTCCGTCATCGTCGACGGTGACAACGGCATCGTCATAGTCGATCCCACCAACGAGGTGCACGCGCGTTTCGCAGAGACCATCCTGCAGCAAGCCGAGGTGGCGAAGGCAGACAAGGCCTTGGCTGCCGGACCGGCCTCGACGCGCGACGGGACGATCGTCGAGGTCGCGGCGAATATCGGGTCAGTCGAGGATGCAGTGCGTGCGGTGGCGGCGGGGGCCGACGGCGTGGGCCTCTTGCGGACCGAGTTCTTGTTCCTCGAACGCGCCACGATGCCCACCGAGGACGAGCAATTCGCCACCCTTTCGGCCATCGCCGGAGCGCTCGGTGACCGGCCCCTGACGATCCGTACACTCGACGTCGGTGCGGACAAGCCGCTGCCTTACCTCCGACAGGCGCCTGAGGAGAACCCTTTCCTGGGAGTGCGCGGGATTCGGCTTGGCCTGGCCGAAAGGAGTCTGCTCACGACACAGCTCCGGGCGATCGCCCGTCTCGCGGCCGAGCGGCCGGTGCGAGTCATGTTCCCCATGATCGCAACCCTCGAGGAGCTGACCGAAGCGCGCCGGCTCCTGAACGACGCTCTGGGTGGCGAGCAACCCCCGAGGTTGGAGGTTGGGATCATGATCGAGGTGCCTTCGGCTGCGCTGACTGCCGAGCGGTTGGCACGCGACGTCGATTTCTTCTCGATCGGCACGAACGACCTGAGTCAGTACACGCTCGCGGCAGAGCGCGGCAATGCGGCGGTAGCGGCTCTCGCCGATCCCCTACACCCTGGAGTGCTGAAACTCATCTCGGGCACCGTGAAGGCAGCCTCCGGCCACGACGCCTGGGTGGGGATCTGCGGAGAGGTCGCCGGCGACGCCCGAGCCACCGAGCTCCTGTTGGGCCTGGGGGTGACCGAGCTAAGTATGGCTGCGCCCTCGATCCCCGGTGTCAAAGCCGCAGTTAGAACCACCCGCGGCATCGAGGCGGCGGCAATCGCGGACCGAGCCCTGCAAGCGGACTCCGCCTCCGCCGTCCGCCGGATGCTGGCAAGCGATTCGACCGAATGAGCACCGCCGGGCCGCGCTCCGTTCGGCTGTTGACAGCACTTACTTATGCCCGAATCGCTCTCGTCCCTGTGGTGATGGTCCTCATCGAGCGGGGAGACACGACCCGGTACGCGTACGGAATCGCTGCCGGCCTTTTCGTCGTTGCAGCTCTGACGGACTTCGTCGACGGGAGGTTGGCGCGCAAATGGGGCGCGGTCACGTCCCTGGGGGCCTTTCTCGACACGACCGCGGACAAACTGCTCGTCACCGGCGTCTTGATTGCGCTCGTTGCGGTCAATCGAGCCTCGATCTGGGTGGCGACAATCATCATCGGGCGCGAACTTATGATCATGGCACTACGGGGACTCATCGCCGCAGACGGAACCGTCTTGAAACCATCGATCTGGGGAAAGCTCAAGGCCAATGTGCAGTTCGTTGCAATCACTCTGGCGATCATCCGGTGGTCTGTCGACATCGGCCCCCTGCTCCTCGACGAGTGGGCGATGCTGATCGCCGCGGGGATAACCGTGCTATCGGGTATCGAGTACCTGAGCCGGTTCTCGCACCTGTTGACGGTCTCGGGGAGAGAGCGTGGCTGAGCGCACGTTCGTCACCGGGGGGACGGGCACTCTTGGGAGCGCGCTTCTGGAGGGACTGGTCAAGGAGAGCCGAGACGTCTCTGCTCTCGCCCGGTCCGACGAGGCCAAGGCCAAGGTTGAATCGATGGGTGCAATTCCCGTTGAGTCCCACCTTCTGGACCCGGAGGGTCTCGAGAAGGCAATGCTGGGGCACGACGTCGTCTACCACGCTGCCGGCTTGAACGCGTTCTGTCTCAAGGATCGTTCTCCGTTGTTCGAGATGAACGTCCAGGGCTCACTGAACGTTGTCGAGGCAGCTCTGCGCGCTGGAGTGAGGCGAGTCGTGTACACCTCGTCCGCCGCAACTCTTGGTGAGAAGAGTGGCACGGTGGGACGCGAGGACTCCATGCACCGCGGCTGGTTTCTATCTGAGTACGAGAGATCGAAGTACGAAGCCGAGCGAGCGGTCCTGGATGTGGCTCGATCGAAGAACCTTGACCTCGTGTGCGTCAACCCGTCGTCCGTGCAAGGACCTGGTCGCGCTGGCGGGACTGCCAAGATCATCGTCTACTACGTCACCGGAAGGTTGAAGTACTTCGTGAACACTCGCTTCAGCATCGTCGATATCGACGACTGCACTCGAGGTCACATCCTCGCCGAGCGAGAGGGACGCTCGTGGAACCGCTACGTACTGAACGGCGGAACGATTTCTGCGATCGACGCGCTGGGGCTCATGGCTCGGATCACCGGAGTGAAAGACGTTCCGCGCTTCGTGCCCGGACGGCTGGCGATCGGGGCCGCTGGCATCGCAGCCAACGTCTATCGCCTTCGCGGTAAGTCTCCGTCTCCGGTGTGCTCCGAGATGGTGCGAACCCTGGTTCACGGTCACGCCTATGACGGTTCGCGTGCGGCGCGCGAACTTGGGCTCGAGTACACGTCGATCGAAGACACCCTCGAACGAACAGTGAAGTGGTTGATCGATGAGGGTGAGATTCCGCCGCCACCGAGCTACACCGGACAGCTAGAGGAGGACGACTGATGGCCGGCCGACTGGATGGTCAGAGAGCCCTGGTCTTCATCGCCGACGGTTTCGAAGATCTCGAGTTCTGGGTACCCGTTATGCGTCTGCGCGAGGAGGGCGCGCTGGTAACGATCGCAGGGCCGAAAGGAAATGCGACGTACACCGGGAAGAACGCTCTCGAGGCGTCGAGCGAAAAAGCAGCGTCCGACGTCTCTGCGGATGACTTCGACATCGTGGTGGTCCCCGGGGGATGGGCTCCGGACAAGCTGCGACGTTACGAGGCGGTCACTGATGTCGTGCGCGCTGCGTTCGATCAGGGCAAGACCGTCGGGCTCATCTGCCACGCAGGGCTAGTCGGTATCTCGGCGGGAATCGTGGCCGGCAAGCGGGCCACCGGCAGCCTTGGAATCAAGGACGATCTCGTCAATGCGGGCGCGACGTGGGTCGACCAACCCGCGTTCATCGACGGAAACATCGTCTGGGGCCGAGTCGTTGAGGACATCCCGGACTTTTGCCGGGAACTAGTGGCCCACGCGGCCGCCCGCTAAGAGCTCCTGTTCCTGGCTAGTTGTCGTCCTGGCCCCGCGCGTAATCGGGTCGGACTCCTTCGCGCTCGGCGTCCTCTTCGTCCTCGCCTCGGGCGAAGTCGGGGCGCACCTTCTCGCGCTCCGCATCGTGTTTCTCCTGCCCGCTTCCGAAGTCGCCCTCGTGCTCTTCCTCGTGCGTGTCGGGCAGCTTCTCTTGGCCCTTCGCAAAACCGTGGCCCGAGTGGTCGTCCTTGTGCTCTTCCATCGACCCTCCTATGAGATCGGCTGTTGACGCGGGTATCCCCACAGCCGTCTCAAGCTTCTACCTACGGGATGAGTGGGTCAACGTCGGTGCCCCCATAAGCCCGTTAAAGGGGGAAAACGGGAGCTTAGACGGCGTATGAGGCGTCTCAGAGGTGCACCACGGGGCAAGTGAGGGTGCGCGTGATCCCTTCGATGGCCTGAATCTTCGCTACCACCAGCTTGCCGAGATCATCGACGTTGTCCGCGCTCGCTCGAACTATGACGTCGTAGGGACCCGTGACGTCCTCTGCGGCGTTGACACCGTCGATCTCGCTGACTTCCTTCGCCACCTGCGCTGCCTTGCCCACTTCGGTCTGAATCAGTACGTAAGCCTGAACTTCTGCCACTCCAAGGTCCTCCTTTTGCGGTGCTAGGCGTGTCCGGTTTGCGAGAAGTGCAGGGAGTCTAGTCCAGATGGGCTTGCGCGTGGGGGCCGGACATGGCGGCGCGGGCGCGAAGGGACATAAGGGTAGGCTTCGTGCGCACCAGCGGTCTTCAGGGTGCAGAGGGAGCAGAAACAGATGTCGCTTGACGTTGCGGGGATCAAGAACACAGGGACGGTCTACCTAAATCCGAGCCCGGTCGAACTGATCGAACACGCGATAAAGCGCGGAGAGGCGAAGCTCTCCGACACCGGAGCCCTCGTGGCCGAAACCGGGAAGTACACAGGTCGCTCCCCAAAGGATCGCTTCTTTGTCCGTCAGGGCCCCTCCGCCGAGAAGATCGACTGGGGGCCGAGGAACCAGCCCATCGAGCGCGAGAAATTCGACGCGCTCTACGACCGCGTTCGCGAGCACCTCGGGGGCAAGGAACTGTTCGTAATCGACGGATACATCGGGGCGGATCCGGACTACAGGATCAGATTGAGGGTCGTTGCCGAGCTTGCGTGGCACGCGTTGTTCGCACAGCAGCTCTTCCGCCGTCCCTCGCCCGAAGAGCTCGGGAGCTTCGAGCCAGAGTTCATCAGTCTCTCGTCGCCGACGTTCGAGTCTGTTCCCGAACGCGACGGGACCCGTTCCGACACCTTCGTGGGAGTCGATCTCGAGCGAAAGCTAGTGCTGATAGTCGGGTCTGGGTACGCGGGCGAGATCAAGAAGTCCATCTTCACGTCGGGTAACTATCTCTTTCCGGAGCAGGGCGCGCTGGGAATGCACTGCTCGGCCAATCTTGGCGAGGACAACAAGGTCGCCCTCTTCTTCGGGCTGTCGGGCACCGGCAAGACCACTCTGTCGGCCGACCCATCACGTCGCCTGCTCGGAGATGATGAGCACGGCTG
>Ga0190275_10002904_pt1 | contig 12182 bp, 4 predicted proteins | sample Popmic550T_FD_133745 | JGI IMG/M metagenome (GOLD analysis project Ga0190275, IMG submission 133745) | Populus adjacent soil microbial communities from riparian zone of Yellowstone River, Montana, USA - 550 T | ecosystem: Environmental > Terrestrial > Soil > Riparian zone > Trees stand | place... | reverse complement strand
GGAGAGAGCAAGGTGTCCATCAAGCTCACCGACGCCCCAGGCGACTTCAAGCGCGCCGTCGTCACCATCTCCGAGGTGGAGCTGCTGGGCGAGGGCGAGAACAACCGCGTCGTCCTGCTCAATCAGCCGAAGACCACCGATCTCATCACCCTGGCGAACGACACCGATGATCTGGTGAAGGACGCCATCGTCCCGGCCGGCACCTACAAAGAGCTGCGCTTCGTCATCACCGGCGCCTTCATCGAGGTAGAGGGCGAGGACGGCAGCACGAAGATCTACGCCTCGTCGCCGAGCTACGAGGGCCTCCCCGAGGGCGCCGAGGTGGCGGGCTCGTTGCAGATGCCCAGCTACGGCTCATCCGGTCTCAAGGTGAAGATCGCCGATCCCGTGACGGTGGAGGGTGAGCAGAAGGTCATCCTCGTGGACTTCGACGTGGGGCAGAGCTTCGGCCACACGGGCGGGGCGGGATCGAACAAGTGGATCATGCACCCTGTCATCAAGGCCGCGGACATCACCTTCAGCGGGACGGTCACGGTGACGCTGACGAAGGCCGAGGGAGTCACCCTGCCCACCGTGGAGGGCCAGGCCATCACCCTGGGCCACTTCAAGGCCACGCTCACCCACTCCGGCAACAGCACCGAGGAGCAGGCCTTCACGGACGCCAATGGCGACGGCGTCTTCGAGGCGCAGTTCCACTTCCTCATCCCCGGGGACTTCTCGGCGAGCGTCATCGGCCCGCCAGGGCTGACCTTTGCCACGAACCCGGCCAGCCCCGCGCCTGTGTCCGTGGGCTCCGGCAGGCAGGTGAGCGCGGCGTTCACGCTGACCTCGGCGTCGGCGCAGTAACCCCGCGGATCCGAGTCCCCTCATGGATTTCTGAGGGGGCACGGGCTCGTTGTCCGCAGTAAAGTCAGCACGTTGGCCCCGGGCTGGGTGTTTGCAGCACCTCCGGGGCCTTTTTTCTCCCTGAAGGGGGACACATGCGTCACGCGATGGTGCTCGGAGTACTTCTCACGGCAGGCCTGCTGACGGCGCCACGGGCCGAGGCTTGCGGTGGCTTCTTCTGCTCACGGGCCCCGATCGATCAGGCCGGAGAGCGCATCGTCTTCGGCGTGCGTGACAACACCGTCGAGGCGCACATCCAGATCCAGTACCAGGGCGCGGCGGAGAAGTTCTCCTGGGTGGTGCCCATGCCGGCGAAGCCCTCTCTGAACGTCGGCTCTCCGCTCATCTTCGGGTACCTGGACAGCCAGACGCAGGCGCGCTTCACCCTCGACTGGCAGAACAGCTGTGATGAACCCGGCCGGGGAGGGGAGCTTGCCGACGCTGACGGCGGGGGGCCACCCCAGGGCGCACCCACGAGCGGCGGCGTGACGGTGGTGTCCCAGTCCGAGGTGGGGCCCTACGACGCGGCCATCCTCCTCGCCGACGAGGCGACGGCGCTGAGCACCTGGCTGGTGGACAACGGGTACGATCTGACGCCGCAGGGGACGCAGGCGCTCGAACCCTATGTGGGCAAGGGCAACTACTTCGTCGCCCTCAAGCTCCAGCAGAACAAGCAGGTGGGGGATCTGCGGCCCATCATCGTGCGCTTCGAGGGCAACCGGCCCTGCATCCCCATCAAGCTCACTGCCATTGCCGCGCGGCCGGACATGCCCATCATCGCGTACGTGCTGTCCAGCAAGCGCGCCATCCCGGTGAACTACCGGCACGTGCTCATCAACCCCACCCGCATCGACTGGCTGCGCTTCGGGAGCAACTACAACGCGGTGGCCACCGCGGCGGTGGATGAGGCGGGCGGCCGCGCGTTCCTCACCGAGTTCGCCGGCGCCTCGGCCCCCATTGCCCAGGGCTTCGACGCCTTCGTGCCGGACTACGACACGAGCATCCTGGCCCAGCAGACGCACCCGGTGGAGTTCTCCACGGAGCTGCTGCGGCAGGACTTCGCACGGGATCCGTCCGTCCAGGGGATGCTGCGCAAGTACATCCCCATCCCGGCCAGCCTCGTGCAGAGGGGCGTCACCGAGAGGAGCTTCTACGACAGTCTCGGATCCTACCGGAGCGACATCGACGCGGATCCAAACCGCCCGCCCTTCAACGCCGCGGGCTTCGTGCAGGAGCTCCAGGACACCATCATCACCCCCGCGAACAAGTCGCTGGAGCTGCTCCATGCGCACCCGTACCTCACCCGCCTCTACACGACGATGTCCGCCGAGGAGATGACGGTGGATCCGGACTTCGACTTCAACTCGGACGCGCCGGACGTCTCCAACCGCTACACCGCCAAGGCCACCTTCGAGACGTGCGACGCCGAGTGGTCGAAGCGCCGCGTGAAGCTCGAGCTGCCGGATGGCCGCTACTGGTACGTCACCCTCGGCGACGGGCCCTTCGGCCAGGGCCCCAACTCGCTGCGCATCGAGCAGTGGGCGGAGGTGGGGCCGGCCGCGATCGTCAAGGACAACAGCGGCCTGGTGAACCAGGCCCTGGATGACGGCGGGGGAGGGGTGGGCACCTGCGGGTGCTCCTCCACGCAGGCGGGCTCCGCGGCACTGCTGTCGCTGATCTTCGTCCTGTGGAGCGCGCGCCGCCGCCGGGCTGGCTGAGCAACACACCTCGACGCCAGCGGCTTGGGAGCCAGCTCGCTACTCCGCTGGCTCCTCGGCTGGCAGGTGGGGCTTGAGGCCCTCCACCAGCGCCTTCTTGTCATTGAACATGACGGAGACGCCCGCGCGGGTGGTGCCCTGGGGCAGGGTGATGTGCACCACCGTGGCCTCCTGCTCCACCGTCTCCCCAGCGAAGTCCAGGCACAGGGAGACCATGACCCGGTCCTGGATGCGCAGCGGCTTGTCCGTCAGGATGAACGCGCCACCCATCCGCAGCTCGCGCTCGAAGGTCGTCTTGAGCTGCCCGGCGCTGGTGAAGTGCAGCTCGAAGGTGGTCGTGTCCTTGTTGACGATGTCTGCCACCACCTCGCCCGGGTAGAGGAAGCGCACCCCGAAGCCTCCCGGATCCATCTGCCGCAGCTCCGGAGGCACCTTCCGGTGCCGCTGCACGATCCCCTCGAACAGCACGAAGCTCTTCGTGTCCAGCTGCACCTGGAGATGCACCCGCGTGTCCAGCGGGATGAGCTCCCGCGTCAGGATGAAGGCGCCTCCCTTGGAGATGTCCCCGGTGATGCCTGACTTCGAGAGATCAGTCATGCCGAACCGGACCGTGTAGCGCTTCTTGAATCTCCGGTGCTGCCGCTTCTCCGCCATCGGCGACCTCCCAAGGGGGCCAGGAACCTACCCCCTTGTCCTACCCCAATTCTGCCATGGCTGGAGCTTTTCGGCGCAACCCGTCCGGTAGGGGACGCCTACTTGACGAAGGCTCGGACCTTCTCGGGCTCCTGCTCGCCCTCCGGGCCGACGATGACGCTCTTGCCCTTGGCGACGATGACCACCACCCGCTCGCCCAGGGCGAAGGCGGCCTTGAGCTCGGGCCGGAGCTGGAGCAGCTCGAAGTAGGCCTTGGAGAGGAACTTCACCTTGAGCTGCTTGCCTGGGCTGGTGAGCGCCTCCGAGTCGATCCAGCCTCCATCCCGGAAGAGGTAGGTGCGGCCCGCGGCCACGCGCACGGGATCGCTGGCCGACGGCCCGCGCTCCTGCTCCTTCATCTTCTTCGTCGCGCGGGAGACGGCCACGGCGCCCTTGCCCTCGGACATGGTCATCGACTCGGCCGGCGGGGCCTTGGCCGGAGCGGGCATCGCACTGCTCGCGCCTCCAGCCCGCCCAGGACTGCCGCCAAAGAGGGAGTCGAAGTCATCACGTTCCGCCTCCTCCGCCTTGTCCATCTGCTGGGGCCGGGAGGTGGGCCTGGGGGCCGGCTGACCATCCCACGGGCGCATGACGGGCGGCGGAGGCGGCTGGTTGGTGGCCACCTGCGGCTCGTCCTCCACCACGAGGTAGCTGGTGTACGGCGTGACGATGCCGAACTTCTTGCCGAGCGTGATCACTTCGTCACGCAGCTCGGGGCGCTCGCCGCGCAGGCGGATCTCCTCCAGGAGGAAGCCCACCTTGCGGATGGCCCACAGCCGGGGGATGAAGTCGTCGCGCGTGGCCTCGCGGGGCGCGGTGGTGCCGTACTCGAAGGTGCGCTTGTCGCCGTTCACGTAGCCGGTGAGCACCACCTTGGCGTCCCCGGCCTTGCGGTAGCGGCCCATCACCACCAGCTGCGTCCCCTTGAAGAGATCCGGCAGCTTGCGCGGGTAGAGATCGTACGCGTCGATGGAGGACAGCTCGAGCGCCAGGTCCGACAGCACCGGGTTGCTCACCTTGTCGTAGAAGCCGGAGACCTTCGTCTCGAACTCCTTGCCGTCCCGGACGAAGTCCGAGGTGCCGGTGCCCTCGGCGGCGAGCCGATCCAGCAGCCGCGCGTTCAGATCGTCGCCGACGCCGAAGGTGAACAGGCGCGTCTTCGTCTTCCGGCCCTCCTTCGCGTGCTGGGCGATCACGCCCTCGTCCGTCTCGCCGATGGTGGGCTGGCCGTCGGTGATGAAGAGGAGCAGATGCGAGGTGGGGGACTTGCCGTCATTGTCCTGGAGCCCGCGCACCAGCGCCTCGTCAATGGCCGTGCCGCCCAGGGCCTCCATCTGCTCCACGAAGGAGACGGCCTTCTGGATGTTCTCCTTGTTGGCGGGCCGCAGCGCGGTGAAGAGCGGCTCCACGTCCGTGGAGAAGCGCACCACGTTGAAGGTGTCCTGTGGGTTGAGCCGGGTGACGCAGTACTTGAGCGCGTCCTTGGCGATCTTCATCCGCTCGCCCTGCATGGAGCCCGAGGTGTCGATGACGAAGGTGACGCGCTTGGCGCCGATCTCGTTGGGGCTCACCTCTGTCTTGGGGGTGATGAGGGCGACGAAGTAGCCGGGCTCGTCGGCCTGCTTGTAGGTGAGCAGTGACAGCCCCACCGCCTTGTCCGAGACCGAGTAGTACAGGTCCACATCCTTCGTGAGATCCCCGCCGCCCACCTGCTCCATGCCGACGATGGCGCTGGACTCACCCCGGCGGGACACGTCCATCTGGTGCGTGGGCGAGTAGATGCTGCGCAGCGGCGTCTTCGTGGACACGCGGGCGCTGAAGGTGAAGTCGTTGGTCGTCTTGCCCCCCACCAGCCGCCAGTCCGAGGGCTGCGCCTTGGCGGTGGCTCCGAGCGGATAGTGGTAGTGGTAGAGGCCGCTCGAGTAGTTCAACACCTGGCTGAAGGCCAGCTCCACCTTCTGCTCGCCCCGTGCGGGCACCGGGAAGACGCGCATCCGGAACACGTCCGAGTCCACGTACTCCAGCAGCCCTGGATCGGCCAGGCGCCGGACGATGCCCTCGTAGATGGTGGTGGCCTTCTCCTTCTCCAGCATCTCTCCCTTGGTCTTCTTGCCGTTGACCCAGAGGTAGAACTCGGAGAGAGCGGCGCCCTTGGGGAGCGGGAAGATGTAGTGCGCCTCGAGCTGCGAGGGCCCGTCGTTCTGGAACGTCTGCTCCACCCGGGTGACGGCGGTGCCGTCCTGGATCTCCACGCTCACGCGCTGGCTCTTGATGGCCAGCGGCCGCGCGTTGGGGGTGGTGGGCAGCAGCATGCCCTGGGCCGAGGCGAGCATCGGCACCAGGAAGGCAGCGATCAGCAACAGGCGTTGGGGGGCGTACACGGCGGTTTGTCTCCTCTGGAGTCCGAGGACTCCTTCAACGCATGAGCCTTCAGCGCGGTCTACCTACATTTGCGCCTATTCCTTCGCGACGCCTTGGTTTGCGGCATCGGGGGCGTCGCGGACCTCGAGGCGCATCTCGTCCGAGGTGGCTCGAAGCTCCGGAGCGTACATCGCCTCCACGCGGGCAGGCAGGGCGTGGAAGCGGCCGGGGGCCTCGGCGCGCAGCTCGTACGAGAGCTTCGTCACCCCCACGGGGATCTGGGACAGGAAGAAGGCCACCCGGTCGGTGCGCAGCTCCACGTGGGCGCAGCGGTACTCGCAGATCTCGGGGCCGCTCTTGAGGGCCACGGCCTCGAAGCCCGCGGCCTTCAGGTCCTCGATCATCAGGAACTCGACGGCCTTGTTCGCCTTCACCTCCAGATCCACGCGGACGCGGATCCCGGACTCCACGGCCATGCCGTACTCGGTGCTGGCGCTCATGCGCTCGGAGGCGGCCGAGGGCTTGCCCAGGAGCGTGTACGTGCGGGCCACCTTCACGTCCCCGCCCACGCCCTTCACGTTCTCGTCGCGGTTGTACACGTCGAAGGTGGCCGCGTAGTAGCCCGTCACCGGAGCACCGTCGCGCCGCAGCACCACGGTGTTCACCCCGGGCTGGAAGGCCGCGTCCGTCAGCACCACCGGGCCGGACAGATCCATGCCGCCGGCGCTGAAGCGGATGCGGGCTGCCTCGCGGCCGTTCACCTGGACGATGAAGGAGCCGGCGGACTGCGCGGCCTTCTCGCGAGAGGCGATCTCGGACAGCGCATAGAGGGAGAAGGCCGTGTCCCGGGTGGTGCGCCACTTGCCGCCGTTGCGACGCAGGACGAGGAAGTCGGTGAGCGGCTTCACCCAGGGGCTGGCGGGATCGTGCCGGTAGATGGCCATCAGCGTGTAGGCGGTGGCCTCGATGGCCTCGGAGGTCTGCCAGATGTCGTTGGCTTCTCCGACGGAGGCGTCCTGGCGCTCCTTGGCCGCCTGGAGGATGTCGTCCAGGTTCTCCACGGCGATGCGGGCGCGCTTGTCCTTGGCGGAGATCAGCGCCAGCGCGAGCAGGGCCCGGCCGCGCTTCGAGAGCTGGCTCCGGCGCGCGAAGGCCTTGTCGAGCCCGGCCTTGGGAGCGCCGCCGGTGGACGCGAGCGCGAAGAGCATCCAGGTGTGCTCGTCGGGGTTGCCGAGCGCCGCGCCGAGGTGGTTGGTGAGGTACGCGCGTCCGCGCGCCACGACGTTCTGATCCACCTGCAGGCCCGAGGCCTTGCCGAGCGACAGGCCATAGACGACGTAGGCCGTCATCCACCGGTTCGTGTCATCGGACTGCCACCAGCCCCAGCCGCCGTCGCCGTGCTGGAAGCCATAGAGGCGCTTGAGGCCCGCGTCGACCATGTCGTCCAGGTTCTCGGGCACGCGGGTCTTGGGCAGCCCCAGCTCGCGGGCCGTCTTCGCGGCGATGGCGGCGGGGACGAAGCGCGAGAGCGTCTGCTCCACGCAGCCGTAGGGGTACTGCGCCAGGTAGGGCAGCGCGTCCATCATCACCGAGGCGAGGGTGGGGGAGACGGTGAGCTCGAAGCGGGTGGCGCTCGCGTTGCGCTGCTCGGGGAGCTTCACCTGAATCTCCACGGCGTCCGAGAGCCGCCCGGAGAACGAGGCGCGCTGCGCCGAGCCGTGCACGACGACGGGCAGCGTGAGCTCCATGGCGTCCGCCGAGCCGCCGCCGCGGGCGATGGCCTGGATCTTCACCTCGCCCGGCTTCACCACGCGGAAGCGGACATCCACGCGCGTGTCACCGCCGGAGGGCACCTCGACGGTGCGCTGCGTGGCCTCGAGCGGCTCGAAGCCAGGGGCGCTGAGGGACACCTGTACGGAGGTGGCGCGGCCGAGCCGGTTGGACACGAGCGCGGACAACGTCACCTCATCCCGCTCGGTGAAGAACCGGGGCGACTGGAGGCGGACCATGAGGGGCTTCTCGGTGCGGAAGCTGGCCTTGCCCGCCCCCATCTGCTCGCCCCTCGACATGGCCACCGCGAGCGTGCGGAAGCGGGTGAGGGAGTCCGGCACGCGGAGCGCCTGCTCCGTGTTCCGGCCGCTCGCAAGCACCTGAGGGAACCAGCCTGCGGACGAGCTGAAGTTCGTCCGGACCTTCACGGGAGGCTCTGTGCCACCCCCGCCACCCGGTCCGGCGGAGGCGAGCTCGGCGGGCGCAGCGTCCTCTGCGGACGCCCCCTTCGCTTTCTTCGCCGGACTCTGCCTCCGGGCTTCTTTGCCGGAGCTCTCCTCTTGATCCCTTGGCCCCGCGGACATCGCGGGCGATGCGGGCGCGGGTGCATTCAGCGGCGCGCTGTCGTCGTCATTCTTGGACTGCGCGATCTTCTCCGGCTCCTTGGGCTGCACCGGCCGGAACGCACGCTGGTTCAGGGTGGTTGCGGTGGTGACCCACTGCTGCTGCGGGCGGCGGCCGAAGAAGGAGAGCAGATCGCTCCGATCGGGCTCGATGGCGAAGATCGCCTCGTCCACGGAGGAGACCATGAGCTCCACCTCACCCTGGGCGCCCTTCACCTCGACGCGGGCCTTCTGAGGGGCGCCGGGCTCCACCACCTCCGAGGAGTGGGACACGTTCACCTGGAGGGCGTTGTCCGTGCCGGAGACCTTCACCACGGCCTGAGTCTGGCGGAAGAAGCCCTGCTCGAAGCGTCCGGCATGGAGCCAGGCGTTGGGAGTCATGGCGGCGGTGAGCGGCAGCTCCACGAAGCGCGCGCGCCCGTTGAGTGGGAACGCCTTCGCGGTGTGCAGCGCTTGTCCCTCGATCGTGATGAGCGCATGTCCCCCGCTGGTCGGGGTGACCAGGAGCGCCCGGATCGTCCCGCCCACGGAGAGCGGTGCACGGTCCGTGAGGAGCGCGAAGCCCATGTTGGGGGGGGTGATCGGCTTGACGTCGCTCGTGAGCCACACGTCGGTGGTGGCGTAGGGGGGCTCGTTGTCAGGAGCTCCAGGCCGGCGGACCTCGATGCGAGTGGAGCCCACGGCGTCGCCATCCAGCGTCGCCTCTCCGCGCCCGTTGGTGAGCTGCGCGGCGCGCTTGAGGATGAGGCTCTGGGTCCCATCCTTCTCCAGCCGCACGAGCCGCAGCTCCACGGCGGGGGACTGGGGGCGGCCGTTGGCGTCCTCGGCGCGGAGCTTGAGCTTGATGGGCTCGCCGGGCTTGTAGATGTAGCGGTTGCTGCGAACATCGACGAAGACGGGCTTGGAGGACACGTTGACGGTGCCGCTGCCCGTCACCTCACGGCGGCTGGCGTCGGTGACGAACACCTGCACCTGGTAGCTGCGATCCCCGGCGTCCTGGGGCTTGGGCAGCTCCAGCTCCGCGCTGCCGTCCGGGCCCGTCTTGAAGGTGAGCGTCGTCTGCCGGTACGTGTGCCGCCAGCCACTGTAGTAGCGCTCCTCGTCTTCATAGCCGCGATAGCCGCCATAGCCACCCCAGCCTATGTCGATGTCATCCTCCCAGCGGCTCCACTGGTGCGTGTAGCCCTGCTCCGTCACGATGGCGCGGCCCGTCGCATTGGCCACCGGCCCACCGGAGTAGCGCGAGGCGGCGATGCGCACCTTCACCGGCTGGCCCGGAGCGGGACTCCCCATGGGCTCCACGGACACCTGGAACTCCGGAGGCTTGAACTCCTCCACACGGAACACGCTGCTGGCTTGCTGGAGGTACAGGGACTCGCCTCCGGCGGACTCCACATGGAAGCGCCACTGGCCCAGGGCCGCGTCCTTCCCGAGTGGGAACTCGAGTGTCGCGGTGCCGAAGGCGTTCGTCGTGAGCTCCTTCGCGAGCACCTCGCGGGACTGCGCGTCGAAGACGCGAACGCGCACGGCCTGGCCTCCCACCGGAGTCGAGGGCCCATGTGCGCGGCTGCGCAGGAACAGCTTGGCCCCGACGCCCTCGCCCGGCTTGTAGAGCGGCCGATCCGGCAGCACATAGACGAGCCACTCGCGGCGCTCGTCCGAGCTGTAGCCGCTCGCCCAGCCACGCGCGAAGGTGACGTGGCCGCCCCCGCTCGCCCAGGCGGTGATCTCCTGCAGCCGGCCCTGGAGCTTCAGGGGGATCCGCGCCAGACCGGCCTCGTCGGTGCGACCCTGGAGCCTGAAGTAGTGCGTCTTGCTGTCATAGCTGCTCACGAAGACCACGACCTCCGCGTTCCGGGCGGCCTCGCCCGTCGTCGCGTCGGCCACGAACACGGCGACGTCTTCATGCGCGACCTTGAGGACCATGGCCAGCGGCGTGATGAGCAGCCAGTCGGACGCGGTCTGCTTTCCGCTGGCGGCCTCGACGATCCATGCGCCAGGGCCCGGCACCTCGAGCGGCTCTGCCAGCGAGGAGGGCATGTGAGGCGCGGGCGTGGTGAGCTTGCGCGTCCACTGCTTCACCACCGCGCCAGGAGCACCCATGGGCTCGGAGTGGAGGAGCTTCTCCGGGCTCTGCTGGAGCGGATCGGCGCGACGCAGCGTGAGCGTCACCTCTTCGAGGTTGCGGAAGGAGATCTGCAGCGTCGGCTTGACGCCCGGCTGCTCGATGTACTGCGTGCTGACGGAGAGTCGTGGCCCGCGGATGTCCTCGATGCGGGAGCGCGCCTGGTCGAAGACGTTGCTGGTCGTACCGCTGAAGCGAGACTGGATCTGGCCGTAGTGCCCGAGCGCCGCCGGGTACTGGCTGGCGCTCTCCTTCTGCTGCCCGAGCATGAAGAGGGCGTCATCGGCGAACTCGGTCTGGCCGCCGCCGATCTCCAGCAGCTCCTTCTCCGCGCGAGCGAGGCGCTCCTTCACCCCCGTCTGCATCCACGCGCGTGCCCTTAGGAGGCGGGCATGGGCGCGGTCCTGGGCAGAGGGCTCCAAGGACAGCACACGGTCGCAGAGCCCCTCCACGCGCTTCGTGTTGTAGAGATCCTGCTCCATCTGCCGGAGCGCCATGCGGAAGAAGATCCCGCGGGCCTCCTTGGCCCAGCGGCCGCCGGAGCCCCGCGCCACGGCCTCGAGCTGCTCCAGCGCCTGAGAGGTCCGGTCGCGGTTGCCCTTGCTCGAATACGTCTCGCCGCGCTCGACCAGGGTGAGGTTGGCGAGGGCGCGCGGCAGATCCACCGGCCCGTTGTCAGCAGCGGCGCGCAGGGTCTGCAGGGAGGCCGAGCCTTCACGACCGGCCAGCACACAGGCCCGAGCGCCCTTCACCTTGGCCTCGCTGGCCAGCGCGGAGGAGGGGTGCTTGCGGAGGAAGTCGCGGAAGGCCTCGCAGGCGCGAGCATTGGACTGCTCTGCAAGGGAGCGGTTCGCGCCGTCGAACGCGGCCTGTTCGGCCTCCGGGGCGCTGGGCGTCGGGACGGCCGCGGCCTCCGCTGGAGGTGGGGCGACGAGCCCCAGGATCAGCAGGAGCAGGACCGCGAGACGGGGAGGGTAGGACACGGAGGGACTCCAGGCGTGGGACATGCGCGCCTCCATCAACGCACCAGTCGCAAATAGAATCTATCCGCCGCACATGGCCCCTGATCCGCGGAGTGCTCGGAGCTGCGTCCCGCCAGGAAGCGGCGCGTTGCCTCAGGAAGCACGGCCGCCGTCAGGAATGCACGGAAGTGGCGTAAAGTGGCGAAAATCCGAGTTTCCTGAATTGGCCTGGCTTGTGCAGAAGCCCTCTGCAAACGCGGAGGAGTGCCATGGCCACCCACATCATCGTTTCCCGGGGAGAGAAGTCCGAGCAGACGCCGACCATCGCCTCGACGAAGGTCGTTCATCCGGAGCGGCTCGATGAGGCTGGACGTGCGGCGCTGCTGGGCGAGCTGCTCGTGCTCAACCAGAAGATCTTCGAGGGCCCCGGTGTCCAGGCCATCACGGAGGCGCTGGTGAAGGGGCTCGCCGGCAAGACGACCCTTCAGCTCTACTTCAACGCGCGCCAGCAATGCGTGGGCTACGCCGCGCTCCTGCGTGATGAGTTTCGGCAGGGGGGCAAGCCGTGGAGCGTGTTCCGCGCCATGACGGGCCTGCTGCCCGAGTATCGTGGGCGGCAGCGCGTCCTGGGGTTCTACCTCTCGGAGCTGACCGGCTATCTGCTCCGGAACCCGCGTCGGCGCGCCTTCTTCTTTACTCCCCTGGTCCACATCTCCGCGTACCGTGTCGTGGCCCGGCATGCCTGGGAGATGTATCCGCACCCCGAGCGTGCCGTTCCCACTCCGATGATGAAGCTGATGCAGCAGCTGGGTGCGCGCTACCACCTCACTCCCATCCAAGGAGAGCATCCCCTCGTCTGCCGGCGGCCGCTGTGGGTGCGTGGGTCGCAGGGGGGCCAGGCGCGCCCAGGCCCGAAGCGCGATGTCTTCGATCGCTACTTCGAGCAGATCAACCCTCGCTCCAGCGAAGGCCGCTGTGTGATGACGTTGGCACCGCTCTCGCTGGGGCAGATGGCGTTCAGCGCCGTGCGCTACGCGCTCACGCG
>Ga0190275_10002903_pt1 | contig 12186 bp, 12 predicted proteins | sample Popmic550T_FD_133745 | JGI IMG/M metagenome (GOLD analysis project Ga0190275, IMG submission 133745) | Populus adjacent soil microbial communities from riparian zone of Yellowstone River, Montana, USA - 550 T | ecosystem: Environmental > Terrestrial > Soil > Riparian zone > Trees stand | place... | reverse complement strand
TTCGCCTCCGGCGCGGACATACGCGAGCTGCAATCGCTCACGCCCGAATCCGCGCGCGAGTTCGCCGCGCGAGGCCAGCAACTTTTTCAAAGAATCGCCGACGCGCGGCAATTGACAATCGCAGCCGTCAACGGCTTCTGCATGGGCGGCGGCCTCGACTTCGCGCTCGCGTGCCGCGTCCGCGTCGCATCCCATCAAGCCGTCTTCGCACACCCCGGCGCGCGCCTCGGCATCATCACGGGCTGGGGCGGAACGCAGCGCCTCCCCGCCCTCGTCGGCACGGCCCGCGCGTTTGAGATGTTCACGACCGCGCGTCGTCTGACTGCTGACGAGGCGTTCGAGATCGGTCTCGTCAGCCGCGTGCGCCCCGACGCGCTCGACTGCGCGCTCGAAATCGCCGCACGCCGCGGCTGATTCCCTCGACCTCACAGGCGAGGTTTTTGACCGTGGCGAATTACGCCGCCATACAACTTAGTCGAGACACTGTCTCTTCAAAAAGCTTTTGTTCCCGCCTTCAAAGAGCGTGAGTCCGCCCGCCGAGACAGTTCCCGTGAATTTGCGTGCGTCCTCGCCGGGCAGCGTGAACTCGATCTTCCGCGTTTCGACTTGCACATCCACTTTGACGAGCACGGGAGGGAGCAGAACACCTTCGGCGATTGTCACGGTGGCATAAAATTGGCCGTCGGAATCGGTCAGATAAATCTGCATCCCGCCGTAGTCGCCTCCGGGGCCGGCTTCGATGCTGCTAAACACGCCTTCCGTGTGGAAGGCCTTCGATTTAGCGCCCTTCTGCGCTACCGCGATTGAAACCATCAGCATGCACAACACGCAACTTAAGATGGTTCGGATTATCACTTTCATCGGACTCTCCTTTTTAGACTCGACTACTGATGCAAGAAAGTGGCAAGGCATCAACCTTGCCACTCTCTCATCTGCAACCGCAATGCTCGCCTGAGCGCGTCGGAGCTATTCGGTTTCGGCTGTCGCTTTACCGTCCTTGTAGTGGAGCGTGACCTTGTTGATTTCGGTCAGCTTCAGATTCTCCCACTCGATGGCGTTGCCTTGCGTGTCCTCAACTCTCAAATCCCACATTTCGGCTATCTCGTCGCGGTCGAACTTGATCTCAAGGCTCTGGCCGCTTGCCAGCGTATCCTGTCCGAGGATGTCCTCTTCCCAGTCATCCTTATCGTGCGGGGAAATGAAAAGCTTATTGATTACCACGCCCGTCGAATTGACCAGAGTGAAGTCCTGCGCTCCGCTTTCGCTTGAGGACGAGTTCGCAGAGGACGTGTTGCTCGTGTTGGCAGCCGGAGTGCTGGACGTGTTCGCCGGCGAAGCAGCTCTGTTGGCCGTGTTGGTTGCGGCTGTGTTCGCCGTGTTGTTAGCAGGGGCGGGCGCAGTCGAACAGGCACCGGCAAAGATCAGAACGGAAGCCAGACCGCCGGCGGTCAAAATATTTTTCATGTGTTCCTCCAATGTTGTTTCAAGTAAACAGCGCGCCGGCGTTATTCCAACGCGGTTAGTTATACGCCCGCACGCCACGGATTACGGGTGGCGCTCAGTTTGATAAGATCGTGGACAATGGCTGTCTCAAAATCATCAATCTGATCCTGTGTCGCGGTTTCTTTATCTTCGCGCACCTATCCTTTCTCATTTGAGAAGCGACGCCGGCGAAGTGAACGGCTGTAAGCGAAACGGAAACCGGGAGACGCTTCGCACAACTTTACCAAGCTTCCCCGGAGCAGCTATCGCGGGCCGTAATAAGAAGAAAAAGTGTCGGGGCGACAAAGTCAGCGTGGCGAATGATCAGGTTTAAAACGGCGGCGATAGTAAAGCATGGTAATCGTTAAGTCAATTAGCCTCACAAAACATTCGTTCCGCCTCATGCGTTAGGGGCGTCCGCTTCCTGTTTCAGTTTGTTCACTTCATTCTCATCAAGAAGCGTGCGATGCCTGCCTGACAGTCGTCGGTCGTGCGGGCGATGGTGTTAACATCCGCGCCGGCTTGCAGCGCGCCGTCGAACGTCATGCCGTCCATCTGGTAGAGAAGGCGTTTCGTGAGCATGACGGCGGAGCGACTGACCTGCTCGAACTCCGCGACGTAGCGCTCGACCTTCGCCTCGAAGGCGTCGTCGTCGAAGACGTGGTTGACGAGGCCGAAGCGCTCGGCCTCGGCGGCTGAAATCTCCGCGCCGCGCGTTATCAGCTCGAACGCGCGTTTCTCTGAGACGTTCCGGCGCAGTATAGCCATGACCATCGCGGGCACGAACCCGATCTTCACCTCCGGGTATCCGAAGCGCGCCGATACGGAAGCAAGCACGATGTCGCAGGCCGTCGCAAGTCCGCACCCGCCGGCGAGCGCGCGGCCCCGCACGGCTGCGACGACGGGCACGCGCACCCTCCTTATCAGCGCGTAAAGCTCCATCAGCGACTGCGCGTCTTCGAGATTATCCGCGACCGAGCCTTCCGAAATTTTCTTGAGCGCGGAGAGGTCTGCGCCCGAACAGAAGTCTGCGCCCGCGCCCGTGACGAGGACTGCGCGCACTTCATCGCGCCTGTCCGCGTCGCGCAAAGCCTGCTTCAACCCCGCGACGAGCGCGTCGTTCAGCGCGTTACGTTTCTCAGGCCGGTTGAGCGTGACGACCGCCACGTGGCCTTCGAGGGCGTAGTGGATGGGACTTTTTTCCATAAGTACAGAGGTTAGAGGCTAGAGGTTGGAGGTTAGAAATTGTCCGTTAACTAAGATTGAAGATTTACAGGCAGCAAAATCTTTTACTAACCTCTAACCTCCAACCTCTAGCCTCTGCCTTTATCATTCTTCCAGAAAACTCGAAAGCGTTGCGCTGACTTCTTCGGAATACTCCTGCTGAATCCAGTGGCCGCCTTCGGCGAAGCGCACTTCCCTGTACGGCGCGTCAACGTATGCCGCGACGTTCCTGACGGTTTCGGGGGCGATGGCTACGTCGCGCTCGCCATAGATGAAGAGCGTCGGCACGCGTATGCGCTCCTGCTTCGTGTATTCGCCCTTCTTAAAAATCTGCTTGAGCCGCCCGCCGAGATTGGCGCGGTAGTAGTTGATCGCAGCCGTGAGCGCGCCCGGCTCGCGCATGGCCGACTTATAGATTTCTATATCGTCGTCTGAGAAAGTTCCCGCGCGCGCGCCGGTGCGGAGCATCTTTTCGACGGCGGCGAAGTCGTCGCGCCGTATGAACCATTCCGGCAGCGAGGGGAGTTGAAAGAAGAACATATACCAGCTCATCAAAAGCTGCTTGAGCGTAAAGTTCTTCGCCCAGACCGCGGGCGGAGGGACTTGCAGCGCGGCGAGCTTCCAGACGTAATCCGGGTAGTGCTGTGCAACGGCCCACGCGACCGCCGCGCCCCAATCGTGGCCGACGACCGCGGCCTCGCGCGCGCCGAGGTGGCGAATCAAACCCGTCACGTCGTCAACGAGGCGGCTCGTTCTGTAGTCCTCAACGCGCGCAGGCTTGTCGCTCAGGTTGTAGCCGCGCAAGTCCACGGCGACGACGCGGAAGCGCTCGCCAAGCGAAGCGAGCTGGTGCCGCCACGAGTACCAAAACTCAGGGAATCCGTGCAGCAGAACGACGAGACGCTCGCCCTCGCCGCGCTCGACGTAGTGAAGCCGCACGTCGCCCACCTGCGCGTAGCCGTGGCGCACGGACAAATCAAAATCGTTCGGAGCGTCGTTCATAGTAGTAGGGGCAGGGCTTGTCCCTGCCCGCCGCGCTTAACACGCGGCATCATAGCTGAAGTAAAAGCCGGGCAGGAACAAGCCCTGCCCCTACGGTTTTACCCATCGAGGTTGAGAGTCCGCGCCTCTTCAACAGGCACGTCAATCTCCATTCGCAGCAGCGCGGTCGAGAAGGTCTTGCCCTGCGCGTCCGTCATCAGCGAGACGGTGCCGCCGCCGCCGAGAGATTCGTGCAGGAGGAAGTTTAGCGCGCCCAAGTTCGGCAACTCGAAACGCTCGACCTCGCCTTTGACCATCCCACGGAAATGCTCTTTGACGCGCTCCGCCGTGACCTCGCGCACAAGCAGCGGATAAATCTCTTCGCGCAGTGCTATCAGCCCGACGTTCGCCGTGTCGCCCTTGTCGCCTGAGCGCGCGTGCGCGAGTTTGACCAGTTTGATTTTCATGAAAAGCTTTCGGCAATCAGCATTCAGCGGTCAGCTTTTTTTTCAGCCCGATTCTCGTAAAGTGATAGCCAGTAGAATCCTACCACGACGAGCGAGTGCGTTATCTCCCCTCCGGCGATGAGCGCGGGGATTCGTTCGAGCGCGACGAGGCGGACGATTGTCTGCTCCGTCCCTTCGCACGAGGGCTGTTGCCGACGCACAGCTCCGCGCGCGAGGAACGTGTGAATCCAGTTGTCCTGAATCGCGGGGTTGGGGCGCGTCCTTCCGAGGAAGACGACATCTGTGGCCGCGTAGCCCGTCTCTTCCAGAAGCTCGCGCGCCGCAGCCTCGTGCGGACTCTCGCCGGGGTCAACCATCCCGCCCGGAATTTCGAGCGAGAGCTGCTGCGTGCCGTGGCGATACTGCTCTATCAGAACGACCTCGCCGTTTGCCGTCAACGGAATCACGTTTATCCAATCCGGCGCTTCGATAACGTAGAAGTCGTGCGCCCGCCCGTCGCGCGGGTCTGCGCTCAGATCGCGCCGCACTTTGAAGACGCGGCAGTCGGCCAACTGCTCGGAGCTTTCACGTCTCCATTTTAATTGAGACGGGGAGACGGAGAGACAGGGAGACGGGGAGTCATTTTCCACCACTTCATCATCTGGTTCAGACGTATATGTCATGGTCGAATTGTCCATTGCTCCGCATTCACAATCATGTTGACAAGTTGACTCAATATTTGGTCATAAGATGAGTCGAGATCGTTCGCTTCATCCTCGCTCATGTAATGACATCGGTGAGCGAATTCCAGCCAAACACGAGTTTCTTCTGCCTCCCCTTCCGCATCACTGAGTTTACTAATGAAGTGCTTTGTAGCGCCTTTTTCTCCAAGCTTCCGCAATATTGGCACAGACGGAACATGATGAGCGTCGCATTTGATCCACCATCGAATATTTCTCTTCTGACGGAAATTTCTTCGTCAGATCAAAGATTCTCATGGCGGAACCCATTGCCGACCTGTAAACGCGAAGCTCTTTGTAACTACTTATTACGGTTTGCATTTGCATTGGCACTGAAAACAGTAGTTTCGACTCGATGTTTATTGGCATTGTTAGTGCCAATGCAAGCGCAAACCGTAATATGTGTCCCATATCGTGGTGAGAACCGATTTCGCGGACGCCCCGTCTCCCCGTCTCCGCATCTCCCTGTCAGACTTCAGTCACTTCGACGTGCGGCTCGATCTCGGTCTTCGGGATGAGCGCGGGCCAGTAGGCGACGATCTCTTCGACCTTAGGACGACCGCCCGCGAAGCCCGTCACGGCGGGCGGCCCCGTGAGGATGAGCGGCGCGATCTCCTTCGTGAATCGCTCGACCGCCGCGCGATCCTGCCCGCGCACGCCGACGCGCAACTGAACTTCGGGCGCATCCCCGGAAGGCTCGCCCGCGAGCAGGCCGTGCGTCGCGCTCGCGCCGACGAACTCCGTCAGAATCTGATCGAAGCCGAGGCCGAGGCGTTCGAGGCGCGCACGCAAAATCTGGTCGGCGGCGCGCGCCTTCGCGTGTGCGTCGGGCCATGCGTAGACGAGCGTGCCGACGGCCTTGAAGCCCGCCGAATAACTTATAGAGACTTTGTAAAACTCGGTCGCGGGCTTTCCCTTGACGCCGTGGACGCGCACCCGGTTCGGGCCTGCGTCTTCGAGCCGGATGGTCGTAAAGTCGGCGACGCAGTCGGGCGTGATGTACTCGCGCGGGTCGCCCATCTCGTAAACGAGCTGCTCCTTGACCGAAGGAATGCTGACGCGACCGCCCGTGCCTTCGTGTTTGGTGACGACGAACGAGCCGTCCGCGCTCGCTTCGACGATTGGGAAGCCGACGTTTGCGAGGTCTGGAATCGTCTGCCACTCGTGCTGGCAGTTGCCTCCCGAACATTGCGCGCCGCACTCGATGATGTGGCCCGCGATTGTGCCCGCGGCGAGTCTGTCCCAATCTCTCTCGCCCCAGCCGAACTCGTTAATCAGCGGCGCGAGCGTCAGCCCCGTGTCGGTCGCACGGCCCGTAACGACGACGCGCGCCCCGCCCCTCAAGGCTTCCACAATCGGCCACGCGCCGAGGTAGACGTTCGCGCTCTGCACGCGGCCTAGCACAACTGAAAGCGGCTCGCCCGTGTCCATGTTTCGCAGCTCGACGCCGCGCTCAAGCATCTCGTCGAGGCGGCCCAAGATGTCGTCGCCCGTGACGGTGCCGATTTTTAGTTTCCCTGCGAGGCCAAGCTCGCGCGCAACGTCGCGCACCGCCTCGGCGCAGCCCGCGGGGTTGACGCCGCCCGCGTTCGCCGTCACGCGTATGTCGCGCTCGACGCAGCGTGGAAGTATCTCGCGCATGAGCGGCACGAAGTCGCGCGCGTAGCCTGCGCGCGGGTCGCGCGCGCGCTGCTTCTGCATGATTGACATCGTGACCTCGGCCAGATAGTCGAGCATCAGGTAGTCAATCGGCCCTTCGCTTACCTGACGCACGGGCGCGTCGAGCATGTCGCCCCAGAAGCCCTGCCCGCAGGCGATGCGAATCGTCTCTCTCTGTCTGCTCATAAAGTCGCTGCCTAGCGCGCGTACAACTCCCGCACCAATGCGAGTGGAAGCTCGACCCTGTAGAAGCGCGTTTCCTCAAACAGATAGTCTTCTCCACTGTTGTCAATAACGCGAAGCATACCGTCCGCTTCCGCGTCCGCGTCAGGCACGATTTGATATAGCTTGGCTACTTCCAGCGAAGCCTCGTAGCCCTTGTTGTCGGTGCAGACCGCGTACAAGCGCGGTGGGTTCTTTCTTCTGGACATAATCAATCAAGGTATTGTTTGATTTTGAAATCTACGCGCCCGATACCGTGCGCCTCGTACCAGTGAACTTCGGCCAAACGTATCCTACCACTCGGAAGCTGCACGTAGGTAACACCCTTTAGTTTCCGCCACCGGCCTTTGCCGTAGGCACGTTGCAAGTAGGCAAGGTCGCGAATACGGTTGCCGACTGCAATCGTCTCCGTATCCGTAACCTTGCCTATAATCTTAAATTTCATTTCCTCATCCGCACCATTTCGCGAGTCGAGGCAAAGCGAGCGGGCGGCGCAAGCCGTTTAGACTTGCGCCGCCCGCCCCGTACAGCGCGACTTACGCGCGGTGCTTCTTCACGCGCGCGAGACTTAACCGATGACACATGCCGCACATCGTCCGTGCCGGCCATGCGCTAACCCGCTACTCCGCTCTACCTGAAGGTTATGGTCGTGCGCGCGCCGGGTACGCGCGTGATAGACAGGCGGTCGCCGCGCTTGCGAGCGCGCCCCATCGCGACGACCGGCGTGTTTGTCGCCGAGTCGGTCATGTCGCTGAAGTACATTGACACTCCTGTGTAGCCGCGCGTGGTCACGGCATAGATGCGCCCGCTGTGCGTCATCCCGCCGCCTTCGAGCGAGAACTGGTTGCCTGTGATGGTGAGCGTGCCGTCGGTTTCCATTTCGTGCCCGCCCGTCATCGTGACGTGGCCGGTGTACGTGCCGGACAGGTCGGTCTGCTCGCCCGGACTAGTCGCGCCCGTGTCGACGGCGATGTCCACCGCGCGCACAGCCGCGCGCCTTCGGCCACGGCGGCGACCGCGGCGCGGGGGCGTCGTGTTCTCGTTCTGCACGCTCGCGTCTTCTGTCGTGCTGCTGTTGGCGTTCTGCGCGAGCGCGCCGAAGTCGGCAAACACGAAGACGGCTGACGTGAAGACCGCAAAGAGTAGGACGACGAGGTATCTGACGATGTTATTCTTGCTCACGGATGGTTCTCCTCCTGTTTATATCAGCGCGCGTTCGGGAGACTTCCGGCGCGCGCCGTTGAATGTGTTTGACCTGCCTGCCGGCTGACCGCCGGGTTGGAAGCATGCGCGAGCCTCCCGTCGGCGGAAGGGGAACATCTCGAAAAGCTTGCTCGGATGCGGCCTAGTGTCGCACAACAGCACTTTTGTTGCACGAAAATTTTTACGCGGCTTGCGCCCCGCGCGCGCCGACCGTGCCGCTTCAGGCGAGCGACGAGGGCAGCACGAACTGGCCGAGGTGCGGCCCGCCGTAGTTCAGCGTGACGCTCAGTGCCAGCTCCAGCGCGTCGCGCGTCTCTTCGGGCGCGATGACTGCGTCAACGAAGCCGCGCGCCGCCGCGAACTTCGCGTCGAGCTGCTGGTCATAATCCGCGCGGACGCGATCCATCTCGGCCTTCAGCTTCTCGTCCGGCTCGGCCCCTGCGCGCTTCAGTTTTTCGAGCTGCGTCCCGTAGATGGCCTGCGCCGCGGAGTCGCCCTCCATAACGCCCATGCGTCCCGTAGGCCAGCTCAAAATGAAGTCGGGGTCGAAGCCCTGCCCCGCCATCGCGTAGTAGCCCGCGCCCGAAGCGTGATTGACCGTCAGAACGATCTTCGGCACGGAGGCCGTCGCCATCGCCTCGACGAAGCGCGCGCCCGCGCGGATGATGCCCGAATGCTCCGCTTCGGCTCCGACCATGAAGCCCGAAACGTCCTGTATGAACAGAAGCGGCGTGCGATGCCGGTTGCACGTCTCGATGAAGTAGGCAACCTTCTCGGCGGAGTCTGTGTAGATGATGCCTCCGAACTTCGGCGGCTTTCCCTTCTCGCGAACGAGGCCGCGGCTGTTGGCGACGATGCCCACTTGAATGCCGCGCACGCGCGCGTGGCCCGTTATCATCTCGCGCGCGTAGTCGGCCTGAAACTCGTCGAGGTGGCCTTCGTCGAGTATGCAAGCGAGGACTTCGCGCACGTCGTAAGGATGACGGTGGTCTTCGGGGATGATCTCGTAGAGGTCTTCGAGCGGGCGCGCGGCGTCGCGGCTCTCGGCGAGGGACACGCGCGCCTTCTCCGTCGTCGGAAGCTCGGACACGATCTCTCTTATCTTCGCTATGCACGACTCGTCCGACTCCACGCGGTAGTGCGCGACGCCTGAAACTTCGGTGTGCGTGCGCGCGCCGCCCAGAGTCTCGTTGTCAATCGTCTGCCCCGTCGCGCCCTTGACGAGGTTCGCGCCGCCGAGTCCCATGAACGAGGTCTTCTCAACCATGATGATTACGTCCGAAAGAGCCGGTAGGTACGCGCCGCCCGCGACGCAAGGCCCCATCACCGCCGCTATCTGCGGCACGTGAAGATAGCGGCGCATGATCGAGTTGTAATAAAAAATCCGCGCCGCGCCGTACTGCCCCGGAAACACGCCGCCCTGATACGGCAAATTCACGCCCGCCGAGTCAACCAGATAAATAATCGGCACGCGCGAGCGCATCGCCACTTCCTGCGCGCGAAGGATTTTCTTAATCGTCTCCGGCCACCAAGAGCCTGCCTTGACGGTCGCATCGTTCGCGACGACTACCACCTCGCGCCCGCCGACGCGACCCGTCGTCGTAACGACCCCGGCGGCAGGCGCACCGCCTTCGTACTGATCGTATGCGACGAGAAGGCCGATCTCCTGCGAGTATGAATCGCGGTCGAGCAGAAGATGCACGCGCTCGCGCGCCGTAAGCTTTCCTTGATCGTGCTGCTTCTTTATCTTGTCCGCGCCGCCGCCCGCGCGCAGTTTCGTTTCAAGCTCCCGCAGCTCCGCCGCGAGCGCGCGCAGTCGCGCGCCCTTCCCGACGGAGGCCGGAGGCGCTTCAAAACTCATTCCGGTTTCACAGCGGCCTTCGCACACGCACGTGCGTTTCGTGCTGAAGGGCCGTTCGCTTGAAATTCAGAACTCTATGTTGGCTGAAAAATAGCACAGGCGAAAGCACGAAACAACGAACGCCCCGAAGTGGCTGCAAAGGCGGAAACGCGACCGTCAGGGAGCGTGTATTACGCAAGGCGACCGACACGCTCCCTGACGGTCGCGTTTCTGACTCGTTGTCCGTGCAAATCGTTGAAAACGCATGACGGTTACAAAAACCTGTCGAAATAAGGTAAACTTTTCGTCCTGCATTCGAGAATTAAGAAAAGTTGTGAGCCGTAACAGACTTTAGCCGACGACCGAGTTGGAGGACTGCTTTTGGCCGCTGCCGCATTCTACGACCTCGAAGGGACGCTCGTTAGCACGAACCTCGTGCACACGCTCGGCTTCTACGCGCGCAATCAACAGGGCATCTTGCGCTCGCTCCGCAAGAGCGCGTCCACGCTCGTCAGCCTCCCGCTCTTCGCCGTCGCGGACTCTTACAGCCGGATGGTCTTCAACGACATCTTCTTCCGCCGCTACAAAGGCGAGTCGGAAGACCGCTTGCGCTTCTTCTCGCATCAGCTCTTCGAGGACGTGCTAAAGCCCGCCGTCTTCCCCGGCGCGAAAGAGCTTATACAGAAATCGCGCAGCCTCGGCCTGCGCCAAGTCGTCGTCACAGGCGCGCTCGATTTTTCGGTCGCGCCGCTCATGGAATACTTCGGCGTTGACGACTACGTCGCGAACCGTCTGGAGTTCGTCAACGGCGTCGCCACGGGCCGACTGCTTCCGCCCGTTCTCGCGTCGGCGACGAAGGCGTCTTGGATTCGCACATACGCCGAGCGCGAGGGGCTGAACCTGAACGAGTCCTACGCCTACAGCGACAGCATGAGCGACCTGCCCATGCTCTCAATCGTCGGCCACCCCGCCGCGGTCAATCCCGACATGCGGCTCAAGCAGACGGCGATGCACCACGACTGGCCGATACTTAATTTAAAGTAAATGGTGAATGGTAAATGGTGAATAGATAAAACCACCATTTACCATTCACCATTTACCATTTACCAAACAATGGCCCTACAACTAAGACGCAAAGTTCACGAATCGGTCGTCTACATTGACCGCGATAGCGCGCCGCGCATCATCTCTTCGGGCATGGACTTTCTGCTCGAAGACCTTCCCGTAGGCACGCGCGTCATCTACCCGAACGCGCCGATCAAGGGGTTGCAGAACCGCGAGGCCGCGATACGCTACGCCTTAAATCACCCGCACGACTGCGACCCGCTCTACGCGCAGCTTGAGCCGGGCATGAAGGTGACGATTGCGATTGACGACATCTCGATGCCCCTGCCGCCGATGAAGACTCCCGACATCAGGCAGACCGCGCTCGAAATCCTGCTCGACCTTCTGCACGCGAACGGCGTTGACGACGTGCATCTAATCATCGCCGTCTCGCTCCACCGGCGCATGACCGAGTGGGAGATAAAGCGTATGGTCGGCCCGCGCGTCTTCAAAGAGTTCTGGCCCGACCGCCTCTACAACCACGACGCCGAAGACCCGGACGGCATGGTCAAGCTCGGCGAGACGCGCCACAAAGAGACCTTGAGCCTCAACCGCCGCGCGACCGAGAGCGACCTTCTCATCTATCTCAACTTCAACTTCGTCCCCATGAACGGCGGCCACAAGTCCGTCGCCGTCGGCCTCTGCGACTATGAAAGTCTTCGCCCGCATCACGAGCCGAAGACAATTTTAGAGTCCGACAGCTACATGGACCCTGCCAACTCGGAGCTGACGCGCAAGATCAACCGCATGGGCAAGCTTGTTGACGAGCATCTCAACGTCTTCCACATCGAGACGACCGTCAACAACCGAATGTTCGCGGGCGAGATGAGTTTCCTGACGAAGAACGAGGACGACTTTTCAGCCTACGAGCGCATGAAGTATGAGGCGATGCGCTTCTCGATGTCGAAGATGCCGCGCGCCGCCAAGCGAAAGATGTACAACGCGCTCACGTCCGACTACGAGATGATCGCGGTCGAGGCCGGGCGCACCGAGCCTGTCCACGACCGCATCATCGAAAAATCAATGCAGCAGTACCTCGTGCCCATTGACGGGCAGTGCGACATACTCATCTGCCCCATTCCCGAAATCTCGCCATACAACGTCTACTCGGCCTTGAACCCTCTGCTCGTGCAGGTGATGGCGCTCGGCTACCATTTCAACATGTACCGCGGCAAGCCTCTCCTGAAAAAAGGCGGCACGCTCATCCTGCACCATCCTTGTTACGACGAGTTCGACCACGTGCAGCATCCGAGCTACATCGAGTTCTTCAACCGCCTGTTGCCGG